>Ga0070714_100000177_pt1 | contig 51633 bp, 44 predicted proteins | sample LARL83metaG_FD_65450 | JGI IMG/M metagenome (GOLD analysis project Ga0070714, IMG submission 65450) | Corn, switchgrass and miscanthus rhizosphere microbial communities from Kellogg Biological Station, Michigan, USA - LAR L8-3 metaG | ecosystem: Host-associated > Plants > Roots > Rhizosphere ... | reverse complement strand
TGCGCGGTGATCGTCCGGCCCGGGTTCCCGACGCCGCCGCAAGGGCTGACCGACTCCAAGCTGCTGTCCGCGTCCCGGCGCGAGGCGATCGCTGGTCAGCTCAGCCTGCTTTAGCCCGAAGTTACGAGGCTTGAAGGTGCCGAGACCGCCGCTGGCCTGCGCTTTCGCGCCGGGCTTGGCGGTGGTTTCTGGCTACTTCCGCAGGGTGACCGGGACGGCGGCGCCGATGAGGTCGAAGGCTTCTTTCTGGCGGCTGGTGGGCTCGGTGAGGACGGGGACGACCGCGGGGGTGCCGGCGAAGCGGAGCTCGTTGCGGGTCAGGGTGGCGAGGTGGTCCAGGAGCCCCTGGTAGCTGAGGTAGGCGCGGCCGTGCTCGTCGTGCTGGCGGGAGGCTTTCGCCTGGGCAGATGCCGAGCGCTTCGCGGGCGCGACGGGGTTCGCCTGAGCGGGGGGTTCCTCGTCGGTGTAGGTCAGCGGGGCCCAGGCCTGCCGCAGGTGCCAGGTGAGGTAGGCGGCGAGCATGCAGATCAGCACGTGCCCCTTGACCCGTTTCTCCAGCCGGTGGAAGACCGGCCGCAGGTCCAGGTCGTCGGATTTGATGTGCCGGAAGTCGCGCTCGACGTATCTGAGGTTCTTGTAGGCGGTCACGGTACCAGCCGCGTCGAGTTCGGTCTGGGGGACGGGGGTGCGGATGACGTAGATCCCGTCGAGCCGGGCTTCTACCTCGATCTGCTGCTGCTTGCGCTCGACGGCGAGGCTGTCATCGGTGATGGTGACCTCGAAGTGCTTGGCCATCTTGTGCTTGTTCAGGACCTCGCCCACTTTCTTGCCGATCTCGGCGGCGCCGGTCAGCTTGCCGGCAGTAACGCGGGAAACGACCGGGGCGAGGAGCTTCCCGGTGGCGGCCAGGAGGTCTTCCCGCTTGCGGGCGCGTTCGGCGGCGAGGGCGGGGTTGCGGCAGGCAATGAGCCGTTCGCCGGGGAAGTCGCCGCTGGTGATCTCAGCCAGGTCCTGCTCGTCGAAAAGGCTGAGCTGGAGCGGCCCGTCGTCTTCCATGAGCTTGCGGATCGCGGGAGCGCGCAGCGCGGTGATCCACGCGTACTTGCCGTCCAGTTCCTTCAGGGCCTCGATGCGGGCGGAGGTGATCATGCCGCGGTCGCCGACCATCACCATCCGCCGCAGCCCGAAGGTGTCCTTGACCACGCCGGCGATCTCGGTGAACGCGGCGGGATCGGCGGTGTTCCCCTCGAGCACGCGGACCGCGACGGGGCGGCCTTCAGGGTCGGTGAGCAGCCCGTACTCGATCTGCACGTTCCCTTTCTTGCCATCGCGGGAGTAGCCGCGGGCGCCCAGCGGGCAGTGCGAGCCCTCCAGCCAGGACGAGGACAGGTCGAACAGAGCCATCCGTGACGGGTTCGGCTCCGGCGCGAGGTGCCGGCGGGCGAGCTTGGTCTCGATGCTGTCCTGGCGTTCCTGCAGCCAGTCCATGGCCGCGTACGCCTCGTCGGTGGTCGCGCCGGCGATGCCGAGGTCCGCGCCGAGGGTGGTGTCCGCCCACCAGGCCAGCGTGGATAGCTTCGAGCCCGGGTGCACGATCCGGGAGATGACCAGGGCCAGGGCAAGGTCGCGCTGCCGCCCGGCCGGGCCGAGCAGCGCCGGCAGCCCGAGCCTGGCGGCCATCGCGTAAACCGCGGCGACGTGGCCGTGCGGCAGCGACTTGGTGACGGTGACCGCGGACTGCCCGGCCGGGACGAGGACCTCGCCCTTGAGGGCGGCCTCGACCGCGTCCACCACGGGCGGCGGCATCTTCGACAGGTTCGCCAGCGTCTTGTGCCTGACCTGCCCGCCGTCGCGGTAGGTGTGGCGCAGCAGCCGTGACTCGTACTCGCGGCGCTGCCCGTCCTTGCCGGTGTGCGAGCTCTTGATCCTGGCCACGTGCATCGCGGCCGGCTGGTCCAGCATGCTCGCATCGTAACAGCATGCAGCATAAGTGTCGCGGCGACACGCCGACATTTTCCTGGCTACACAACGTAGCCGTCAGGAGACTCGCGTGGCTGGTCAGGCACGAGATTCCTACTCGGAGGCCCCGTAACTTCGGGTTAGCGCTGGCCGGCCGGTGCCTGGCCGGACAACGTGTCTGTTCGCCGCTTTGCGGTGGACTGACCCTCCGTGGCGGGGGTCAGCCTTCCACGAAAGGGCGATCTGCCACGGTCACCAGCACCGCAGGCTCCCCCTAATGAGCCAACGGGGTCCATTCCGGGGGGTTAAGTGCCCACAATCTTTTTCGAGGTACGCTCTGGGCTATGGGCATGCCCTTGGCGTCTATCCCCAGCCCGTCGATCAACAGCTTCAGTATCGGCCCGCTGGTCATCCATTTCTACGCGCTGATGTACCTGGTCGGGATCACGGTTGCGATCTTGATGACGCGGCGCCGCTGGGGCGCGGTGGGCGGCGACCCTGACCTGGTCGGGGAAGTGGCGCTGTGGAGCGTGCCCGCGGGGATCATCGGCGGCCGGATTTACTTCGACATCACGACCCCGATGGACATCCCGCACGTGTGGTACGGCGTGTTCGCGGTCTGGGACGGCGGCCTCGGCATCTGGGGCGGCATCGCGCTGGCCGCCGTGGTCGGGCTGTGGCGGATCCGCAGGGCCGGCGCCAACGGGGCGATGTTCATGGACGCGGTCGCACCGGCGCTGCTCGTCGCCCAGGGAATCGGCCGGATCGGGAACTACTTCAACAAGGAGCTGTTCGGCGGGCCGACCACGCTGCCCTGGGGGCTCGAGATCCCCTATCAGTACCGGGTCGCTGGCGGTATCCCGGCCCAGGATCTGAAGTACGGCACGTTCCAGCCCACCTTCCTGTACGAGCTGATTCTTGACTTCGCGCTGGCCGCCGCGCTGATCTGGCTGGGTCACCACCGCAAGATCAAGCCGCCGGGCCTGTTCGCGCTCTACGTCATGGGCTACTCCGCGTACCGGATCTTCGAGGAGTCGCTGCGGGTGGACTCGTCGAAGTACTACCTCGGCCTGCGGCTCAACATGTACGTGGCGTCCGCGCTGACGCTGATCGCCGCCTACTGGTTCTACCGGACCCAGCGGCGCCCCGAGCCCGCGGGCGGCTATCTCGTGAACTTGCCGGCCGCCGTCCCGGCCGAGCCGGAGGCCGAGGCCAGCGAGGAGGAGGTACACGACGGGCACGGGTGAGCAGGCCAGCTGGCAGCCACGTTGCGCGCCACCGCGGCGAGAGTGTCCTCATGTCTAGGCTCAGTCCTGGTAACCACCGAGGATCGGAGAAAGCCATGAGGGCACTTGTCCCGGCCGTGCGGGAGCCGGGCGGGCTCGTGTTCGCGGATGTCGCGGAGCCCGAGCCGGCCGCGGATCATGCGGTGGTGACGGTTGCCGCGTTCAGCGTGAACCGGGGCGAGACCTACCAGCTCGAACAGCCCCGGCCGGGCTGGCGCCCGGGCAAGGACATCGCGGGCGTGGTCAGCCTTGCCGCCGCGGACGGCTCCGGGCCGCCCGCCGGGACGCGCGTGGTCGGCCATGCCGACTCGGCCGGCTGGGCGGAACAGGTGGCGGTGCCAACCCGCCGCCTGGCCGAGCTGTCGCGGGAGATGCCGTTCGCTACCGCGGCGGCGCTGCCGCTGGCCGGCCTCGCGGCGCTCCGCCTGCTGCGCGTCACCGGGCCGCTGCCCAGCCGGACGGTTCTGCTGACCGGCGCTTCGGGTGGCCTCGGCCACTACTTCACCGAGCTCGCGGCGGGGCAGGGCGCGCTGGTGACTGCTATCGCCGCATCCGCCCACCGGGGGATGCGGCTGCGCGAGCTGGGCGCGGTCCGCGTGCTGCCCGATGTCGAGTCGGCGGCCGCGCCGTTCGACATCGGGATCGACTCCATCGGCGGCGCCACCACCAGGGAAGTCTGGCACCGCCTGCACGAGCACGGGATGCTGATCTGGCTCGGGCAGGCCAGCCGCGTCCGGCCCGACCTCGACTACTTCGACTGGGACGGGGCGCTGAGCGTCACGATCCGCAAATTCAACTACCTGGACAGCACCCACACCGAGTCGGAAGACCTCGCGACCCTGGTCCGGCTTGTCGCGGCCGGCCGCCTGCACCCCGAGATCGGCCGGGTCGACGACTGGTCTGGTACCGGGGACGCGATCGCGGCCCTGCTGAACCGCGAGGTCCGCGGCAGCGTGGTGCTCACCATCGGCTGAACACCACACGGCCCGGGAGCCAGCGCGCGTGCCGATGGTGCCATCGGCACGCGGGGAGCAGGACCCGCTGGCGCCATCGGCACGTCTTTCGCCGGCCCGATGGCGCCATCGGCACGTTGCGGACAGACGGACGGGCGGGCGGGCGGAGGCGGGCGGAGGCGGGTGGGGCTAGGGGGGTGTGCGGTGGTCTAGGACGCGGCGCATCTTACCGGCCGAGCGCTCGACCGATCCCGGGTCGCCGACACTGACCTGGACGCGCACGCCGACGTTGTCCTGGACGAGCGCGACGAGCGCTGCCGCGGCGTCGTCGCGCAGCCCGGCCGGCAGCTCCGGGCGCGCTTCCACTTCGACGGTCAGCTCGTCCAGGCGGTCGCGCGCGGTCAGCACCAGCTGGAAGTGCGGGGACAGGCCGGGCACCCGCAGCACGAGCTCCTCGATCTGCGTCGGGAACAGGTTGACGCCGCGCAGCACGATCATGTCGTCGCTGCGGCCGGTGATCCGCGCCATCCGGCGGAACGCGGGCCGGGCGGTGCCGGGCAGCAGCCGGGTCAGGTCCCTGGTGCGGTACCGGATCAGCGGCATCGCCTGCTTGCTCAGCGAGGTGAACACGATCTCGCCTGGCCCGCCGTCGGCGACCGCGGCGCCGGTCGCCGGGTCGATGATCTCGGGGTAGAAGTGGTCCTCCCATACGGTGAGGCCGTCCTTGGTCTCCAGGCATTCCTGGGCGACGCCCGGTCCCATCACCTCGGAGAGGCCGTAGATGTCCACCGCGTCCAGGCCCGCGCGCTCCTCGATCTCGGCGCGCATCTGCTCGGTCCATGGTTCCGCGCCGAAGATACCGATGGCCAGCGAGCTGTCCCTGGCGTCCACCCCGGCCTTCTCGAACTCGTCGAGCAACGTCAGCATGTAGGTCGGCGTCACCATGATCACCCGCGGCTTCAGGTCCTGGATCAGCCGCACCTGCCGCCCGGTCATCCCGCCGGAGGCCGGGACCACGGTACAGCCGAGCCGTTCGGCGCCGTAGTGCGCGCCCAGCCCGCCGGTGAACAGCCCGTACCCGTACGCCACGTGCACCACGTCGCCCGGACGGCCGCCCGCCGCCTCGATCGACCGCGCCATCAGCACCGCCCACGTGTCCAGGTCCGCCTGGGTGTACCCGCAGATGGTGGGCTGGCCGGTGGTGCCGCTGGACGCGTGGATCCGGCGGGCCTCGGTCACCGGCACCGCGAACATGCCGTACGGGTAGTTGTCTCGCAGGTCGTCCTTGGTGGTGAGCGGGAACCGCGCCAGGTCCTCCAGCGAGTGGCAGTCGTCGGGGTGGACGCCTGCCGCGTCGAACTTCTTCCGGTAGCACGGGACGTTGGTATACGCGTGCCGCAGCGACCATCGCAGCCGCTCGAGCTGCACCGCGCGCAGCTCGTCGGCCGGCATCTGCCCGGCGGCGTCCATGCGGCAACTGTGCCGGGCCGGACAGCGCTGGTCAAGCCCCGCGGCGGCTCGCCGCTTAGGTGTGGCGGCGGCCGATCGCGGCCACGGTGGCCTTCGCGGCCTTGGCCAGGTCGGCCGGGGCCAGCTCGATCTCCAGCCCGCGCCGCCCGGCGCTGCAGAACATCGTGGCGACGTCCATCGCCGACGCGTCGAGCACCACCGGCAGCCGCTTGCGCTGGCCGACCGGAGAGATGCCGCCGGCCACATAGCCGGTCGCCCGTTCGGCCGCCGTGACGTCGGCCATCGCCGCCTTCTTTCCGCCGACCGCGGCGGCGAGCGCCTTGAGGTCGAGCTCGCCGGCCACCGGGACCACGGCGGTCACCAGCCGGCCGTCGACGTCGGCGATCAGCGTCTTGAATACCCGCTCCGGCGCGACGCCCAGCGCCTCGCTGGCCTCGAGCCCGTAGGAGTCGTGCCGCGCGTCGTGCGCGTATTCGTGCACGGTGAACGCGATGCGCGCCCGCTCCAGCGCGATCGTCGCCGTGGTGCCGCGTCCAGCCACGGAAAACCATTATGCGTGGGGCGTGTGGCGTACGCATAGTGGGGCTATGCGCGTGACTTTCCCGCGGCTGCCCGATCATCAGCGGGCGTATTCGCTGGTGGAGCGTGACGACGGGGTGGTGTACCGGCGGGACGGCGGGATCGCCGGCCCCCGGCTGCCGCACGACATCGTGCACCTGATCGTGGAGCGGGAACTGCGGATCCGCGACGGCCTCTGGGCCGATGTCGCGGCCGGCGTGGCGGCCAGCGGCGGCCGGTATCTGCGGGCCGAGCTGATGGCCGGCCTGGTCGCGAGCACCGCCGCGCTCGACGCGCCGACCGCGGAGCAGATCCGCTGCCTGGCGTCGGTCCGGCTCGCCGAACTACCCGACGCCGACGTCGACCCGGTGGCCATCGCCGCGGCCGCGCAGGTGCTTCAGGTCGAGGCCGCCCGCTGGGCGCGGCTCCGGGTGGGCGAGGAACTGCGCTATGAGTGGAACTTATGTCGTTATGCCAAAGAGCTTCCGTCGAGCAGTACCCGCGCCACGAGCTCCCGGTCATCGGTCATGGGGACATGCCCGCAGCCCGGCAGTGCCATCAGCCTGGCCTGCGGCAGCCGCCGCCGGACCACCCGCGCGTTGGCGGGGGGCAGCAGCCGGTCCTTGGCGCCCCAGGCGACGGTGACCGGCACGCCGTCCGGGATCGCGGCCGTGAACGGCGTGAACGTGGCGAAGACCGCACGGATCACCGGCTTGGTCCGGACGATCCCCGCTACGTCGCCGCTGGCCTGTTCCGCGCTGAGCAGGCCAGGATGCGCGACCAGCATGCCGAACAGCAGCGCGCGGCCCGCGGTCCCGCGGGTCAGCCGGGGAGCGGCGCGGCGCAGCGCGCTGGAGCTGGCGACGGCGAACTCGAAGAACCCGCGCGCGTACGTGAGCTGGTACCGGTGGTTCGGGAAGCCCGCCGGGGACAGCGCGGTGGCGCTGGCCGCCTGACCGCGCGCGGCGAGGACCAGGGCGAGCACGCCGCCGAGGGAGTTGCCCGCGACGTGCGGACGCGCCAGGCCGAGCGTGTTCAGCAGCTCGGCGAGTTCGTCCGCGATCGCGGCGACCGCGTTCTCGCCGTCGCGGGTGCGCAGCGGTGGTGAGGCTCCGTGACCGGGCAGGTCCACGGTGATCACGTCACGGTGCGGCGTGAGCAGGTCCAGCACCGGGTTCCAGGCCTGACGGCGGTGTCCCAGCCCGTGCAGCAGCAGCAACGGGGGACCAGACCCCGCGCGCTCGAACGCCAGACCCATGGTCTGACTTTACGCGGTGATACCGTGGTGCCTGGCAACAGGTTCGAAGCGCTTCGACGTGGCGCCCCGGGCGCGGAGGAGAGCGGATGACGACACTCGCCGACGTGGCACGCCACGCCGGGGTCGCCGCCAGCACGGTGTCCTACGTGCTCAGCGGCAAGCGCTCGGTATCGGAGGAGACCAGGCGGCGGGTCGAGGACGCCATCGAGCTGCTCAACTACCATCCGCACGCGGGCGCGCGGGCACTGGCCAGCGCCCGGTCCAACGTCCTCGCGCTGTTCGTGCCGCTGCGCGGCGACCTGTACGTGCCGGTGATGATGGACATCGCGATCGGCGTGGCGACAATGGCCAGGACGTTCGGGTATGACGTGCTGCTGATGACGAACGACGAGGGCCCGGCGGGCATCAAGCGCGTCGCGACGAGCTCGCGCGCCGACGCGGTGATCCTCACCGACGTCGGCATGGAGGACCACCGGATCGAGATGGTCCGGCGGGTCGGCATCGACGCGGTGCTGATCGGGGTGCCGGGCGATCCAGCCGGCCTGGACTGCGTTGACCTGGACTTCGCCGCGGCCGGCCGGCTGTGCGTCGAGCACCTGGCCCAGCTCGGGCACCGGGACATCGCGTTCATCGGCGAAGCCGAGGGCATCTACCGGCGGCACATCGGCTTCGCCGAGCGGACGCTGGCCGGCATCAGGTCCGCCGCGGCCGGCGCTGGTGCCGACCTGGTCCACCGGCCGTGCGAGGGCACCTACGAGGCGGCGGCCGGCGTGCTCGCCCGGATCCTGGAGGAGCGGCCGCGGGTGACCGGGCTGATCGTGCAGAACGAGGCGATCATCCCGCCGCTGATGGGCCTGCTCCGCGCGGCTGGCCGGATCGTGCCCGAGGACGTGTCGATCGTGGCCATCTGCCCTGACCGGCTGGCCGAGCAGACCTCGCCGCGGCTGACCTCGGTAAACCTGCCCGCCCAGGAACTCGGCACAAGCGCGGTGGACCTGCTGATGCGGCGGCTGGACGGCCATGGCGAGGGCGAGGTGCTGCTGATCCCGCCGGCCCTGGCCGAGCGCGGCAGCAGCACGGTGCCGCGTTCCAGCGTCAGCGTCGATGCGATTCCGTAGCCTATTTTTCTGGCATAACACCCTTGCATCAGGCCGTGACGCTGGTTAGTCTCGCTGTACTGTCGAAGCGCTTCGATAATCGTCGCCCGCGTCCCTGAGAGGATTTCCATGCGCACGGCTGTGGCAGGTGACCGTGCCGCAGATCCGGCCGGAGATCTACGTCGTGCTGCTGACCTGCACGGTAGCCTCGCTGCGGGCCTTCGCCTGGATCTACGCGCTCACCAGCGGCGGGCCGGGCACCGCGACCCAGGTGCCGTCGTTCTACTCCTACATCAGCTTCTTCACCAACCTCGACGTCGGCTACGGGTCGGCGATCGCCACGGTGCTGACGCTGATCATCATCGTGGTCTCCGCGGTGTTCCTGTGGACGCAGCGCCGGCACCAGGCGATGGCGGACTTAGCGTGGCCGGTTCTGTGCGGCACCGCCGGCGGGGCGTGCCGGCCTACCTGACGCTGATCGCGCTCGTCGCGATCTCGCTCCTCGTCCTGATCCCGTTCGTGTTCGTGCTCATCAACGCCGTCAAACCGGCCGCGCAGTACTCCGCGCACGGTCCGCTGAGCCTGCCGGACGGCTTCGACACCAGCGGCATCAAGACGTTCTGGAATACCACCGACTTCGGCCGGGCGCTGTGGAACAGCGCGGTGATCAGCGGTTCGGTCTGCGTGCTGGCGGTGCTGCTGTCGATACTGAATGCGTACTCGCTGGGCATCGGCCGGATCAGGGGCCGGACGTGGATCCTCGGCGCGTTCCTGATCGCGAACTTCCTGCCGCAGGAGGGCCTGGTCTACCCGCTGTACTACCTGGCCAAGCGCGTCGGCCTGTACGACACCCGGCTGAGCGTCGTGATCATCTTCACGGTCATCCAGGCGGCGTTCGGCACCGGTGCCGGTGGCGCTCGGCACGCTCCAGGGGCAGCACATCATGAACCCGCTGACCACCAGCGGGGCCGTGCTGCTCGCCATCGTCCCCACGGCCGTCTTCTTCCTGATCTTCCAGCGCACGCTGACCCGTGGCATCACGGTCGGTGCCGTCAAATAGCTTGCTGAAAGGCGTTATTTCGCATGAAGTTCACCGACGGCCGCTGGCTGCTGCGTCCCGGCGTCCAGGCGTTCCACCCCGTCTCGGTACTGTCGTTCGACGCTGGAGGGGACACGCTCAGCGTCCAGGCGGCGGTGCGGCCGATCACCAAGCGCGGCGACCTGCTCAAGGGCCCGGTGGTCACGATCGAGTTCAGCGCCCCGATGCCAGAGGTGATCGGGGTCCGGGTCACGCACCTGGCGGGATCGGTGTCGCGCGGGCCGCGGTTTCAGCTTGACGTCGCCGACGGGGCCGGCGCGGTTCGTCCTGGGGCGGATTTCGTTGATTTCGCGTCGGGCGCACTGTCCGCCCGGGTCAGCACCGCCGGGGAGTGGCGGGTGGAGTTCCGGGCCGGCGACCGGGTGCTCACCGCGAGCGAGCCGGGCGCCGCCGCGGTGCTGACCGCCGGCGACGGCACGCCCTACGTCCGCGAGCAGCTCAGCCTGGCCGTCGGCGACCTGGTGTACGGCCTGGGGGAACGGTTCGGGCCACTGGTGAAGAACGGGCAGGCGGTCGACATCTGGAACGCCGACGGCGGCACCGGCAGCGAGCAGGCATACAAGAACGTCCCGTTCGCGCTGACCAACGCCGGCTACGGGGTGTTCGTGAACGACCCTGGCAAGGTCTCGTTCGAGGTGGCCGCCGAGGCGGTGTCCCGGTTCCAGTTCAGCGTGCCGGGGCAGAGCATGGAGTACTTCGTCATCTACGGGCCGTCGCCCAAGGACATCCTGCGCCGCTACACCGCGCTCACCGGGCGGCCCGCCCGGCTGCCGGCCTGGTCGTTCGGCCTGTGGCTGTCCACGTCGTTCACCACCGACTACGACGAGGCGACGGTCACCAGCTTCATCGACGGCATGGCCGAGCGCGGGTTGCCGCTGTCGGTGTTCCACTTCGACAGCTTCTGGATGCGCGAGTTCCGCTGGTGCGACTTCGAGTGGAACCCGCGGGTGTTCCCCGACCCGGCCGGCATGCTCGCCCGGCTGAAGGCGCGCGGCCTGCGGATCTGCGTGTGGATCAACCCGTACATCGCGCAGGCTTCGCCGCTGTTCGCCGAGGGCAAGCGGGCCGGCTTTTTCATCAGGCGGGACAACGGCGACGTGTGGCAGACGGACCTGTGGCAGCCGGGGATGGCGGTGGTCGACTTCACCAACCCCGCGGCGCGGGAGTGGTACGCGAGCAAGCTGGACGCGCTTCTCGCCATGGGCGTCGACTGCTTCAAGTCGGACTTCGGCGAGCGGATCCCGGTCGACGGGGTCGTCTACTCTGACGGTTCCGATCCGGCGCGAATGCACAACTACTACACGTACCTGTACAACGAGACGGTTTTCGAGCTGCTCCGCAAGCGGCGGGGCGACGGCGAGGCGGTGCTGTTCGCCCGGTCGGCCACCGCCGGGTCGCAGCGGTTCCCGGTGCACTGGGGCGGGGACTGCGACGCGACGTTCGAGGCGATGGGCCAGATGCTGCGCGGCGGGCTGTCGCTGGGCATGTCCGGGTTCGGCTACTGGAGCCACGACATCGGGGGCTTCGAGGGCACGCCGGACGCGGCGGTGTACAAGCGGTGGATCGCGTTCGGCCTGCTGTCCTCGCACAGCCGGCTGCACGGCAGCTCGTCCTACCGGGTGCCGTGGCTGTTCGACGAGGAAGCGGTCGACGTGCTGCGCTTTTTCACCCGGCTCAAGGCCAGGCTCATGCCTTACCTGCAACGGGCCGCGTCTGCTGCGCACACAGAAGGCATCCCGATGATGCGCGCGATGGTCCTGGAGTTTCCCGTTGATCCGGCCTGCGCCTATCTGGACCGCCAGTACATGCTGGGCGACGACCTGCTGGTCGCGCCGGTGCTGTCCGCGTCCGGCGAGGTGAGCTACTACGTGCCGGACGGCGTGTGGACAGACTTCCTCACCGGCTCGCGGGTCCGGGGGCCGCGCTGGGTGCGGGAACGGCACGGCGTGATGAGCCTGCCGCTGCTGGTGCGGCCGGGCGCCGTCATCCCGGTCGGCGCCGTCGACGACCGGCCAGACTACGACTACGTCCGGGAGGTGACGCTTTCTGTGTACGAGCTGGCCGACGGGCAGTCGGTGACCACGGTGATCCCGGCGGCCAGCGGCGGCGGCGCGGCCACGTTCGTGACTACGCGGCGGGGTCCCGTGATCCGGGTGACGGCCGATGCCGACGGTGACTGGGGCGTGCTCGTGCCCGGCGTCACGCCGGAACGAGTCGCCGCGGACGGACGGGTCCTCGAGCTGCCGGGATTCGTTCGGGACTGACCCGGAAAGATACACTCGCAGGTTGTGAGCGCCAATCTTGAGACCAGGTTCCCTGACGTTGGCGCACTGTCCGCCGCGCTGGAGGCCACGGGATACCTGGCCGGGGGACAGCTCTCCGCGGCGCTGTTCCTGGCCGTGCGAATGGGCCAGCCTATCCTGCTGGAGGGCGAGCCCGGGGTCGGCAAGACCGAGGCCGCCAAGGCCCTGGCCAGTGCGCTGGATACCCCGCTGGTCCGGCTCCAGTGCTACGAGGGGATCGCCGCGGCCGAGGCGCTGTACGAGTGGAACTATCCGCGCCAGCTGCTGGCCATCAGGCTGGCCGAGGCGGCCGGCGAGCACATCAGGGACAAGGACCTGTTCACCCAGGAGTACCTGCTGTCCAGGCCGCTGCTCACGGCGCTGCTGCATCCGGGCCCGCGGCCCGCGGTGCTGCTGATCGACGAGGTGGACCGCGCCGACGACGAGTTCGAGGCATTCCTGTTCGAGCTGCTCGCCGAGGCAGCGGTGACGATCCCCGAGCTGGGCACCCAGCAGGCGGTGGTCCCGCCGGTCACCGTGCTCACCTCCAACCGGACCAGAGACCTGCATGACGCCCTCAAGCGCCGCTGCCTGTACCACTGGATCGCCTACCCGGACCCGTCCCGGGTGGCGGAGATCATCCGGCGCCGCGTGCCCGCCGCCGGGTCCGAGCTGGCCGGGCAGGTGGCCGCCGCGGTGAGCCGATTGCGCGGGCTGGACCTCACCAAGCCGCCGGGTATCTCCGAGGCGATCAGCTGGGCGTCCGCGATCAGCGTGTTCGGCGCCGTCGAGCTGTCCGCCGACATGGCGGATCGCACGATGAGCACCGTGCTGAAGTACCCCGAGGACGAGGAGACCGTGCGTGCGGCCGGCGTTGGCGCGGTCGTCGGCGCCGGTGACTGACGCCTCGTTGCCCGGCGTCGCGCTCGACGTGGCCGCGCTGGCGGCGGGGTTGGGCACGGCGATGCACGCCGCGGGCCTGCCGGTCGGGCCGGACCGGTGCGAGCGGCTCGCCCGCGCGGTGAACGTGATGAACGCGCACACGATCGCCGAGCTGCACGCGTGCGCGCTCGCCACCCTGGTCAGCGACCCGAGCCAGGTGACCACGTTCGAGCGGGTGTTCGCGGCCCTGTTCGGCGGCCCGTCGCCGTTCGGCGAGCAACGGCTCCCGCCGCCTCCGGCGATGACGCGCGGCGACCAGGACCCCGATCCGCTGCCGGCCGCCCGGGCTCAGGAGCAGGCCGGCGGCTGGCCGGACGGCCTGCGGCCGCAGGTCACCGAGACCAGCCCGGGATCCGGCTCCGATACCGATGAGGTGCCTGGCACGTTCCGGGTCGCATCGGCCGCGGAACGGCTCCGCGGCCGGGATTTCGCCCAGCTCTCGGGCGGCGAGCTGCGGCAGCTCGTCGCGCTGATGCGCGAGCTGACACTCGCCGTGCCGCCCCGGCGGACCCGCCGCTACCGGCGGGCGCGGGACGGCAAACGCCCCGACCTGCGCGGCACGCTCCGGCAGGCACGGCGCAGCGGGGGCGAGGCGATCCGGCTGGCCCGCCGGGCGCCCCGCTCACGCCCGCGCCGGCTGGTCGTGCTGTGCGACATCTCCGGTTCGATGGAACCGTACGCGCGTGCCCTGCTGATGCTCCTGTACTGCATCAACGGCGGCCCGGTGCGGGGTGGTGCCCAGGGCAGGCCGGAGATCTTCAGCTTCGCCACCCGGCTGACCAGGCTCACCCCGGCGCTCGCCGCGGCGACGCCGGAGACCATGCTGGCCAAGGCGGGCGAGGCCGCGCCCGACTGGTCCGGCGGTACCAGGATCGGCGCCGCGCTGAAGGAATTCAACGATCGCTACGGCGTCCGCGGCATGGCCAGAGGCGCCGTCGTGCTGATCATCTCCGACGGCTGGGAGACCGGGGACCCGGCGCTGCTCGGCGCCCAGATGGCGCGTCTGTACCGGGTCGCGCACCGCGTCGTGTGGGCCAATCCGCGCACCCAGTCGCCGCGCTACCGGCCGGAGGTGGGCGGCATGGCGGCCGCCTGGCCCTACTGCGACGCGGTGGTCAGCGCGCACAACCTGGACGCCCTGCCCGATCTGCTCGCGGCCCTGCGCGCCGCCTGACAGCGCCCCCCTGACAGCGCCTGCCTGACGCGCCCGCCTGACAGCGCCCGCCTGACAGCGCTGTCTGACAGTGCTACCCGGCGGCCGCGCTTACTGGCCGCGGGAATGCGCCACCCACGCGGCCAGGACCGTCTGAATGCGCCACTCACGCGATTGCCGGTGGCGTGCCGCGTTTCGGCCCACGCGGATGCGGACCTCCTGAGCCACACAGGCGACTCTATTTACACTACACGTGTCTTCTTACCCGTTCGTCGACCACATACCGGGACAAGCCGGGCGGCTAGCCCCTCCGAATGGGTAAGAAGACAGCTGTAGTCCTACGGCGGAGTGTTATGCGGCGGCGGCAGTTGGCGGAGCCGCCGTGCGCGAATTGACACGCTCTAGCGGGCTCAACTGCGCAATTGACACGGCGGGGCGGTTGGGGCCGACGGGTCCCGGGGGTACTCGCGGCGGTTGTACTCGGCCAAGTCGACAAGGCGGATTGCCGGAGGCATGCCGGATAATGCTGCTAGCTTGATAACGCCGCTGGCGCGCAAAGCGGGTGCGCGCCAGCGGAGCTCTTCGGGTTCCCGGTCAGGCCACGGTGACCTGGATGGTGTGGTAGCCGGTCGCGCCGTTGGGCTCGGGCTTGTGGTTCACGGCGGTCTGGGTGTTCCCGGTCTTGTCCGTGGCCCGGACCTTGATGGCGTGCTGGCCGGGGGTGGCGTGCCAGGTGTAGTACCACTGCCGCCACGTGTCGATGGTGTCCTGGGCGGCGAGCTGCGCCGGAGTCCAGGTGCCGTCCGCGTAGACCTCGACCGCCTCGATGCCGCGGTGCTGCGCCCAGGCGACCCCGGCGATGGTGACCTTGCCTGCGCTCACCTTCGCGTTGTTCTTCGGCACGTCGATGCGCGACTCGGTCTTGATCGGCGCGGTCTGGGACCAGCCACGGTGTGTCCAGTACGCGTCGAACGCCGCGAACGTGGTCACCTGCATGTCGACCACCCACTTGCACGCCGACACGTACCCGTACAGACCGGGCACCACGACCCGGACAGGGAACCCGTGCTCCTGCGGCAGCGGCTGGCCGTTCATGCCGACGGCGAGCAGTGCCGCGCGGCCGTCCATCACCGGATCGACGGCTACGCCGATGTTCATGCCGTTCACGTCGCGCATAACGATCTGCTGGGCGCCGGACTGGAGGCCCGCTTTGCGCAGGACGTCGGCCAGCATGGTGCCCTGCCAGCGGGCGTTGCCGATGTAGCCGCCGCCGACGCCCTCCGACACGCAGGTGAGCGTGACGTCGTGGTCGATCATCGGCTGCTTCATCAGCTCAGCGAAGCTCATGGTCACCGGGCGGTCCACCATCCCGTGGATGTTCAGCTGCCATGAGGACGGCTCGACCTGCGGCGCGACGATGGCGGTGTCGACCCGGTAGAAGTCGGCATTCGACGTGTAGAACGAGGACAGCCCCGGAACGTCCAATGTCGCGTTCTTCGGCAGCGGCTTGGGCTTGACCACCGGGTTGGTGAGCTTCACCTGGGCGGTGTTCACGGTGTTCCGCTTGTTGCTGAGCATCTGCCCGCCGATGCCGGCCGCGGCGGCAATACCAGCCGTCGTGCCGGTCGCGGTCAGGAACTTGCGACGGTTCACTACGCCCATCCTCCAGCGGCGCGCGTCCCGCCGTGACGCCCGGTGCGGCCCGCGCGGCTGGTATGGCTTGTGCGGCTGGTGGGGTGCTTGGGCTCGGAGGCCGCCGCGTGCGCCAGCCACAGCAGGGCGGCGACCCCGGCGATGCCGCCGATGACCGACGGGATGACGTCGGTGAACTTGCTGTCCGGGCGGGTGTACGCGATGTACGCGCCGAACAGGCCGAACACCGCGACCCCGACGATGCCGATGACCGTCCGCCGCCGCGCCAGCACGCCGATGCCGGCCGCGAGGAGCGTGATCGTGACGTACATGCCGAGCAGCAGCATGGTCTTGTCGTGCTCGCCGAACTTCTCCACCGCGAAGTTCTTCAGCCACGACGGCGTGTGGTCGATGAACCATTCGCCCACCGCGATGATCGGCGAGGCCTGCGGCCGGAAGAAGGCGGCGACCAGCGTCGCGATCCCGATGGCGGCACCGGCGGCGACGACGCCCATCACACCGCCGGCGATCACTCCTGGCGCGTCGTCGGCTGTGGTCTGCTGATCCAGATCGCCACCGAAGCCGTCCCAGCGCGTCTCGTCGGGAGCGGCGAGCATCGGGCCGGAGGACCGCTCGTCCTGGTAGCCCTGATAATCCTGATATCCCGGGTGCCCCTGGTACCCCTGATAACCCGCCGGAGCTCCGTGCTGGGCCTGTTCGTACTGCGCCTGCTCGTACTGGGCGGGGGCGCCGTACCCGCTGTCGTGAGCGGCGCCGTAGCCTCCGCCCTGAGCGGCGCCATAGCCGTCCTGGGCCGGGTAGCCGTCGTAGCCCCCGTAGTTCTGCGCCCCCGCGTAAGCCTGGGCGCCGTCGAACGCGTCGCCGTAGCCAGGCTGCTCCTGGTAAGTCTGGATCGCCCAAGGCGGACCGCTGGCACCGGATGGCATCCCATTGGGGGGCGTCAGCGTGCGGTGGCCCGGGTGGCGGAGCGGGTCGTAGCTCATATCCCTATTCACGTGGTACGGGGGCGGCCCTGTTCGATCTTCGGCCAGGGGGTAAGCAACCGGTAAGAACCGGGCGAGGTCAGACCCGCACGCGGTGTGGCAGCGGCGGCTGCTTGTCGTCGGCGAGAATCGACCGCAGGGACGGCGCGGCGATCGTGTGCTCCATCGCCGCGGACATCCCCGCGGCGGCCGCCGCGGACGCCCCCACTGGCTCAAGCACCGTGACCGCTTCCGCGGGTACCGTCTCCGCCGGGACCGGGACCGGGACCGGGACCGGGACCGGCGCGGGCGTCGCGGCGGGGCTGACCAGGAAGCGCCGGACGAGCCAGCCGGCCGTGACCACAAGAACGGGGATGCCGTAACCGACCGCGTAGCGGTAGTGCCACGGCACGGTGAAGTGGCCTAGGCTCGGCTCCGCCGCGTAGTAACCGCCGGCCGCGAATGCCAGCCACTCGGGGTGACCGTCCAGCGCCACGAGCATCACCAGTAGCAGTGCGTACCACTGGTAGTGCGGCGTCGTGACGGCCAGCGCGGCGGCGGTCATCACGACCGCTCCGCGCCAGGGCTCGTCCGGGTTGGACCGCAGCAGCACGGCGAGCGCCACCACGCCGAGCACCAGCGCGGCGACGACGATGGCCGCCTTGCCGCCGGTGAACAAGCCGATGATGCCGAACCTGGACCCGTTCTCGTAGCCCTCCTGCTGCAGGTATCCGGGGATGAAGCCGATCACTTTGCCGCCGACCGCGAACAGGTGCGGGATGTACACCACGGTAACCGCCGACAGGGCCGAGAGAGCCACGGTCAGCCAGCGCCGCCGCAGCACCGCCGGTACGGCCAGCACGGGGGTCACCTTCGTGGCGATGGCGAGGCCGAGCAGCGCGCCGCCCGCGATCGTCCGGCTTCTGCTGCGCGCCGTCGCCAGCAGCAGCAAAGCCGCCAAGGCGATGGCTACCGCCACGACGTCCACGTGCGCGTTGTTGCCCGCCTCCAACGCGACGGTGGGACACCAGGACCATAGCGCCGCCATCCGGATGTCCCTGCCCAGCCTGCGCAAGCCGAACAGCAGCAAGATCGTGGTCAGCACCGCGAAACCGGCCGTGGTGGCCTGAATCGGGGTGGTCGACGTGCTGCCGCCAGGCTCGAAATGCACGCCGAGGAAGTACGCCTCGGCCACCGGCGGGTAAATGGTGTGCACAGTCGGCCGGTTGATCATCGTGCAGCCGGGAGCGAAGTACGTGCTGGACTTGACGCAGTACTCCGCGCCCTGATGCCAGAGGAACTCGTTCCTCAGCCCGGTCAGGTGTGTCGAGGCGGGCGAGTAGTCATACGGGTCGACGCCGGCCGCCTGCACCTTGCCGTCCCAGATGTACCGGTACAGGTCGGTGCTCTGCTGCGGCGGCGCGGACATCGCCGCGACCTGGACTCCTATTCCGCCGAGCAGGACGAGTACGACAGCGGCGCGCAACGACGCCTTGCGCAGCAGCCACGCGGCGGTGAGGAACGCCATCCAGGCCACGATGACGAAGGGCAGCGGCCGGATCTTCGCCGGATCGAGGCTGGGCCGGGCGAGTAGCAGCACCATCGCCGTGAGCAGGGCGAGTGTGGCGAGGATTCCAGCGACCCGGACTTTAGCGTTCATGTCGTCAGGTTGCCATCCCGGTGGCGTACCGGGGCGCCGCCGAGCCCGGGTGTAAGCGATCGTTAAGAGGCGGACGTCTCGGCCACGGTGCCGGATTTGCCTGGGCCTGCGGCCACGGCCGCGATGAGCGCGAACCAGCGGCCGTCTACCGACCAGGTCTCCACCTCGCCCAGCCCCGCGTCCTCGGCGACTTCGGCGATATGGTCGGCCCCCACGTAGGCCCAGGGGAACCACGCGCTCGCCGTGCCGGCGTGGCACAGCCGCACTTGCTCGCGGCGCAGCGGCATGCCCGGCGGGTCCAGTTCGACCAGCGCACGGCCGTTCGGCGCGAGCAGTTCGCCGACTCGCCGCAGCAGCGCCGACGGGTCGCCGCCGATGCCGATGTTCCCGTCGGCCAGCAGCACCGTGCCCCAGCGGCCGGTGCCTGGCACCCGGTCGAAGACGTCGCGCAGCATGACGAGCGCGCCGGAGGATCTGGCGAGGCCGACCGCGTACGGGGTGATGTCGATGCCGAGCGCCGGAATACCGCGCTCCGCGAGCGCGACCGTCAGCCGGCCCGGGCCGGAGCCGATGTCCAGCGTCGGACCCTTGCAGTGGTCCAGCACCGACTTGTCGCCGGGGCTGCAATTCAGCCAGCTGTCCACGGCGAGCGGAATCCGGCTGCCGTCGGCGTGCTCGACCTCCGGCCTCACCCGGCCGGCTAGCGCGCGCTCATAGAGTTCCCCGAGCACGAGGACTCCTCCCTGCTTGACTGGAACCCACTCAGTCTCGGGCCTGCCGGGCAGGTGGCGCGCGGCATACCGAAGCAGGTACGACAATCGTCACTGTGCTTACGGAGTAGTGACGCTTTCGTCCGATTTCCTGGTCGGACTCTGCTCTGTCCGGTTACGGTAGGTAGGTGACCACGTCGAATCCCGATCCACCGGGGCGGATCGTCGTCGTCGACGACGATCCGACTGTGGCCGACGTCGTCGGCCGGTACCTGATCCGCGACGGCCACTCGGTCGAGTGCGTGCATGACGGCTATGAGGCGCTGCGCCGGGTTGCCGAGGCACCGCCCGACCTGGTCGTGCTGGATCTCATGCTCCCTGGCATGGACGGGCTCGAGGTGTGCCGCAGGCTGCGTGCGCGCTGGCCCATTCCGGTCGTCATGCTGACCGCGCTCGGGGACGAGACCGACCGGCTGGTCGGCTTCGAGACCGGCGCGGACGACTACGTCACCAAGCCGTTCAGCCCTCGTGAGCTAGCGCTGCGCGTGCGCTCGGTGCTGCGCCGGTCGCGTGGCACGGGGCTGCCGGACCGGCCCGACCTCGGCGCCATCAAGGACGGCGACCTGGTCGTCGACCTGGGCGCGCACGAGGTCCGTTCGCGCGGCGAGCTTATCCAGCTCACCTCACGTGAGTACGACCTGCTCGTCTTCCTGATGCAGAACCCGCGCAAGGCGTTCACCAGGGAGCAACTGCTCCAGGACGTGTGGAGCTGGACGTTCGGCGACACGTCGACCGTCACCGTGCACGTCCGGCGGCTGCGGGAGAAGCTGGAGCCGGACCCGACGATGCCGCGCAGGATCGTCACCGTGTGGGGGGTCGGATACCGGTACGAACCGGAGGCCGCATGAGTTCGGCTAGCGGTGTCCTGGCTTGGCCAGCAGGCATCGAGACGTCTGATGTTGAGTTCGTCACCGTGTGGACCGTGGTGTCCGCGGTCGCCATCACCGTGGCCGGGGTCATTACGCTACGACTGCTCGCGCGGCATTCGGTCCGGGTGATGGTCCTCGGGGTGGTGCTGGTCTCCGCGCTCACCTCGACGGCGGGTGTCGCCGTCATCGCACATCGCATGCTGGCCGGGGTCAACCAGGACGTCGTCTACTGGCTGATGACGATCGCCGGGCTGGCCGGCATAGCCGCGGCGCTGGTCGTCGGCCGGCAGCTCATCAAGGCCAGCCGCGCGCTGTCCGCCGCCGTGCATGGCGTCGGGGACAGCGGCGTGTACATCGCGCCGGACCGGGCCCTGCCGGCCGAACTGTCCGAACTGTCCGACGGACTGGCGGTCGCGCATGAGCGGCTGACCGCGGCGCGGACCCGGGAGCGGGCGCTGGAAGCCAGCCGCCGTGAACTTGTCGCATGGGTCAGCCACGACCTGCGGACCCCGCTGGCCGGCCTGCGGGCGATGGCCGAGGCGCTGGAGGACCAGGTCGTCATCGACCCGCGCACCGTGAACCAGTACCACACCCAGATCCGGACCGAGGTGGACCGGCTGTCCACGATGATCGACGACCTGTTCGAGCTGTCCCGTATCCACGCGGGGGCGCTGCGGCTGTCCCGCCGGATGGTCGGCCTCGAGGACGTGGTCGCCGAAGTCGTCGCCAGCGCCGAACCGCTGGCCAGGTCCAAGGGCGTGCGGCTGACCGGCGCGGCGGTGCGCGGCATGCCGATCTACGCGGATTCGGCGGAACTCGGCCGGGCGCTGCGGAACCTGGTGACCAACGCGATCCGGCACACTCCGTCCGACGGCGTGGTGGATGTGCTGGCCGAGGTGCAGAGCGGCATGGCGTCGGTGTGCGTGTCCGATGCGTGCGGCGGCATCCCGCCAGATGACCTGCCGAGGGTGTTCGACGTCGCGTTCCGCGGGGAATCCGCCAGAACCCCTGGCCCTGAGGGCGGCGGCGGGCTCGGCCTGTCGATCGCCCGCGGCATCGTGGAGGCGCACTCCGGTCAGATCGCGGTACGCAACGCCGGGCCGGGCTGCCAGTTCCTCGTCCGGCTTCCCCTCGGGCACCCCACGACGGCGGCGGCTCCGGGCACCGGCCCGCAGCGCAGGCGGGCGCCGGCCAGGGCGATTCCCGCGCCCTGAGGCAGGCCCCGGCTCAGATAGCCTGATGTTGAGTTCAGGGCAGCGCTAGCGGGGCCGGCTGTGCCGGCGGGCCCAGGCGCGGAAGGACGAGCGTGGCGGAACTGGCGGAGCGTGAGCAAGCGCCCGGACACGCGAACCGGGTGTCCGGCCGGTTCGCGGCCCGCGCGCTGCCGGGCTGGCCGGTCGTCGTGCTCCCGGCGCTGGCCGCGTTCGTCGCCACCTGGACCGGCCTGTCCGGTCCGTCCCTGTGGCGCGACGAGGCGTATACCAAAGACGCGGCCAGCCGGTCGCTGAGCCACCTGTTCACCCTGCTCGGCCACACCGACGCGGTGCACGGTGCCTATTACGTCGTCATCCACTTCGTCTCCGCGGTCATCGGTACCTCCGACGCGGCGCTGCGGTTCCCCTCGGTGTGCGCCATGGCGGTGGCCACCGGGTTCACCGCCGCCATCGGCCGGCGCGCGGCCATGCTGGCCGGCGGCCGCTGGCCGGGCGTCACCGGGCTGCTGTCCGGCCTGCTGTTCGCGGCCGCCCCGTATATGACGTACTACGCGCAGATGGCGCGTTCTTACGCGCTGGTGACGATGTGCGCGACCATCGCGAGCTACCTGCTGCTCCGCGCCGCGGGTGACTACGCCGGCGACGGCGGCTGGAAGTGGTGGCTCGGCTACGCTCTGGCCGTGGCCTGCACCGGCCTGTTCAACACGTTCGGGCTGCTGATCCTGCCCGCGCATGCGCTGACCCTGCTGGTGGTGCCCCGCGGCGCGCTTGCCGCCCAGGCACACCGCCGTCGCATCGCGCTGCCCTGGCTGCTCGCGGCCGCCGCGGCCGTGGTGGTGCTGATCCCGCTGCTGCTGATCTCTTTCCGGGAGCGCGGGCAGATCGCCTGGCTGCCCAAGCCGAGCCTTAAAACGATCACGACGCTGGCCAGTGACTACGCCGGGTCCAAGGCGCTGGTCGTGCCCGTGATCCTGCTCGCGTTCGGCGGCGTGATCGCCGGGGTCCTGGCCGGACGCCGGCTGTCTCCCGCCGCGATCGCGCTGCCGTGGCTGGTGGTGCCGCCGGCCGTGCTGATCGGGGTGTCCCTGACCAAGCCCGTGTATGGCCAGCGGTATGTGGAGTTCTGCCTGCCCGCGCTGGCCATTCTTGTGGCGGCCGGCCTCACCGGGCTGGCTCGCCTGCTGGCCACCACCCCGCTGGTGAGCCGCGGCAGCGGTTTCCTGGCGACGGCGCTCGCCTGGGCACCGTCCGCGGTTGTGCTGGCGGTGATCGCCGTGCTGCTGATCTCGCCGCAGCACGCGATCCGCCAGACTTCGGCCAGGCCAGACAACCTGAGGCTCGCGTCCCAGCTCGTCGCGGCTAACGAGCGGCCCGGCGATGTGGTGTTTTATATGCCGAACGACATGTATGTGCTTGGCACGGGTTACCCCGCGCCGTTCCGCAGGCTGCGTAACATCGCGCTGGGCGAGTCGCCCGTCGCCTCGGGGACGCTCACCGGCCAGGAGCTGACCAGCCCGGCGAAGCTGGCCAGCCGGTTCACCGACGTGACGCGGGTGTGGTTCGTCAGCGGCGACGTCAACGGCAAGTTCCCCACGGCGAACAGCCCGGTGGACAAGGAGATGATGACGCTCGTCTCCGGCATGCGCGTCATCGGCCAGTGGCGGGCTGGCGAGGTGCTGCTGACGCTGTACTCCGCCTAGCGGCGGACGGGCCCGATGGGCCAGCTGGGCCCGCGATAACGTGGCAGTTTCCCGCTTCGTGGTAGCCGGCCCATTGTGTACGAGGGTCAATCCACCACGAGGGGGTAATCTTCCACGTCGTTGACGGGCGTGCCGGTGCGCTCCTGTCCCGGCAGCCGCTCACTGCATTCCAGACACAGACGGCGCGCCCGGCGGCGCGGCAGGAAGCCGGCTAGGACTCGACCTTGGCGGGGTTCAGCGTGCCCTGCAGTTGCTCGCGCAGCTTGCGGCGGCCACGGTGCAGCCGGGACATGACCGTGCCGACCGGCGTGCCCATGATCTCGGCGATCTCCCGGTACGGATAGCCCTCGACATCGGCGAGGTATACCGCGGTGCGGAATTCCCCGGGCAGGTCACGCAAGGCACGGAGCAGGTCCGAGTCGGTGGTCCGGTCCAGCGCCTCCGCCTCGGCCGAAGGCACCGGCGGCGACAGCCGGTCCGCGGACATCTGCCATTCCTGCAGGTCGCTGCCCAGGGCCTGCTGCGGCTCACGGCGCCGCTTGCGGTACACGTTGATGAACGTCGTGGTCAGGATGCGGTTCAGCCAGGCCCGCAGGTTCGTGCCGGGGGTGAACTGGGCAAATGCCGCGTAGGCCTTGGCCGACGTCTCCTGTACCAGATCCTCGGCGTCGGTTGGGTTGCGCGTCATCCGGAGCGCGGCAGGGTAAAGCTGACCAAGCTGCGGGATGACGTCGCGCTCGAAGCGTGCGCGGTCCTCGCTAGAGTGTTCGGCTCGGTTCATGGTTCGCTCCGGTGGTAGGCGTCTTGCATATATAGACGCACTGGAGGGCCGAAAACGTCCCCCGTGTTGTCAAAATCACGTTACTACGTGAAAAATCTGACGCCGGCGTCAGGGTACGGCTTAGTCCAGCCTCAGATCCAGCCCTTGCCGATCCGGTACCACATGTGGCCCAGCCAGTCGGAATACGGGATCACCTTGCCAGCGAAGATCGGATAGAAGTAGTAGAACATCAGCAGGACGGTGAGCAGGTACGCGCCCACGACGCCCGCGCCGATGGACCGGCGCACGATAGTAGCCGAGGCTTGGCCGATGATCAACCCCAGGCAGAGGGTCAGCGACAGGATCAGGAACGGCTCGAACTCCAGGGCGTAGTAGTAGAACTTGGTCCTGGACACCAGCGGGAACCAGGGCAGCCAGCCCGCGACCACCCCGCACAGCACGGCGCCGGCCCGCCAGTCCCGGTGCAGCAGCCACCAGCACAGGCAGAAGAACAAGGCCAGGATGGCGCCCCACCAGATGGCCGGCGTACCCAGCGCCAGGACCTCCTGCGACCACTCCGGCCCGCTGTAGCCGGACGGGCAGTAATGGGAGGGGCCGGGGACAGGTCCGGTGTAGCACTCGTAGAAGAAGGCCACCGGCCGGGTCATCAGCATCCAGTCCCATGGCTGCGACTGGTACGGATGCCGCGAGGTCAGCGTCACCCCGAAGTGGATCGCCTGGTAGTGGTACTTGTACAGCGAGTACAGCGCGGAGATGACCGGTATCCGGACCCCGTTCTGCTGCGCGTAGTTCCGGTAGAACCCGGTGCCGGTGATGAGCCAGTTGGACCAGGTGGCGATGTAGACCGCGAACGGGATTACCAGGTAGGTCACCGGCAGCCAGATCACGTCCCTGGTGAAGGCGCCGGACCAGAACGCCCGCAGCCCGGCCGCCCGCCGCGCCCCGACATCCCACGCCGTGCCCAGGATCGCGAACCCGACCAGGTACCAGACCGCGTCCCACTTGGTGCCGATCGCCAGCCCCAGGCAGATCCCGGCAAGCACCCGCCACCGCCGGATCCCCAGCCGCGGCCCCGCCTCGTCGAACGGCCGCGACGCCACCCGCTCCGCCAGCCGCGCCCGCGACTCATCACGGTCCAGCAGCATGCAGCCGAACGCGGCCAGCACGAAGAACATCAAGAAGATGTCCAGGATCCCGGTGCGGGACAGCACGAACTCCAGCCCGTCCAGCGACATCAGCAGCCCCGCGATGCAGCCCAGCAGCGTCGACCGGGTCAGCCGCCGCGCGATCCGGCACACCAGCAAGATCGCCAGCGACCCGAACACCGCCGAGGAGAACCGCCACCCGAACGAGTTCAGCCCGAACAGCCACTCACCCACCGCGATCAGCAGCTTGCCCACCTCAGGCTGCACCACGTACTCACCGCAGCTGGTGCCGGAACACGCGTTGAAGATGTTGGTGTGCCCGGCCTGAATCAGCGAGTTGGCGTTGGACACCGTGTACCACTCGACCCCGTGCTGGAGGATCGACCAGGCATCCTTGGCGTAGTAGGTCTCGTCGAAGACGATCGCGCGGGGCACCGGCAGCCGGTCGAACCGCAAGAACGCGCCGAACGCGGTGACCAGCAGCGACCAGAACCAGCTCCACATCCGGTCGTCCGGCATCGGGGACACCAGCCGGCCGCGCAGGATCGCCAGCCGGCCGTCCTCGTCCGTAATCGGGCCGTCCGGGGCGGTAGCCGTGGTCGCTGTCATCGGCCACATGCTACTGGGGGTCGGCGCGGTTCGCATTAGGCCCGGGGGTGCGGGGGGAAGGCTTCCCCCCGCAATAAAGTTGCACGGGTGCAGATACCAGGAGTGCTGACTCTTGCCGCGGTGCCCATCGGTCAGGACGAGGACGCCTCGCCGCGCCTGCGGGCCGTACTCGGCGACGCCGCGATCATCGCGGCCGAGGACACCCGCCGTGTCCGCAACCTGGCCGCCCGGCTTGGCGTTGACCTCCGCGGGAAGGTCGTCTCGTACTACGACGCGGTGGAAACCCGCCGCACCCCGGCATTGATCGCCGAACTGGAAGCCGGGCAGGACGTGCTGCTGGTAACCGACGCGGGCATGCCCGGCATCAGCGACCCCGGTTATCGCCTGGTCAACGCCGCCGCGGCGAAGAACATAAAGGTGACCGCGCTGCCTGGCCCCTCCGCGGTGACCACCGCCCTCGCGGTGTCGGGGCTGCCCACGGACCGGTTCAGCTTCGAGGGCTTCGCGCCGAGGAAGCAGGGAGAGCGCACCAGAAGGTTCACCGAGCTCGCCGCGGACCAGCGCACCCAGGTCTACTTCGAATCGCCGAGGCGGCTCGGCGCGACCCTCGAAGAACTCAACGCCAGCCACGGCGCGGACCGTCAGGCGGTGGTCTGCCGTGAGCTCACCAAAACCCACGAGGAGATCATCCGCGGCACTCTCGCCGAGCTCGCCCGATGGGCACAGAACCCGTCAAGCACTGTCCGGGGTGAGATCACGCTCGTCGTCGCCGGCGTCGGACGGCGACGAGCCGGAGCCGGAACCAGCACCAGCGGGAGCGACCCGATCCCGCCGCATCCCTTCTATTAGCCGCCGCAGCCAGTTACCGCCCGGAGTTCCCGGCGCGAACGTGATCGCCGCGGCGAGGCACGCGAACGGCACCGCCGGCAGCACGTACCGGTAGTCGAACTCGGCGGTGGCCGCCGGGAACACGATCAGCATCACCGATGTGGCCCACGGCAGCAGTGCCTCGCCGCCAACGCGCCGCCACGCCAGCGCCATCCCGCCGAATCCGATCAGCAGAACCAGCCCGTACACCGTGCCCGGCAGCCAGACGTACCGCTGCCAGAGGCGGACCACCTCGCCGAACGGCTCGACCACGTGCGTGTACGGATTCCCCTGGACGTAGGCGGCCGCGTAGGAGCCCCAGGGCCCGATCTGAACCTTGTTGTACGACGCGATCGGCAGCGGGTGCTTGCTGAACAAGTACTCGTCGTAGGTGGCCGCCTGCGGGAACACCTGCCGGTTCCAGCCGAACACCCGCCAGGTGTCGTCCCACGCGGCCCGGAGGTAGTCAAGCGGCTGCGCCTCGATGGCCTTGATCGCGAAGTTCTCCGCCATCTTGTTGGGCACCGGGGTGAACTTCGATGCCCCGTACCGGCCGAGCGGGGCGGTGTAGCGCATCCCGTCGTTGTAGCCGCCCGATGTCCAGATGTAGGCCTGGGCGATCGGCCGTTTGTCCGGCGGCACGGTGGTGCACAGCCACTTCTCGTCGGCCGGCAGGCTCATCCGCGAGCATTCGGCGAACGTCATCACCCGTGAGTACAGGAACACCCCGTTGCTCTCGGTCATCGCGAACTGGCCGTGCTGGATGTCGAACCAGCCCGCGTACGCGACCACCGGCAGCGCGCATATCACGATCAGCGCGCCGACCCGCCGCCAGCCGATCCGGCGGATGACCAGATAGACCGCGAAGACTGCCAGCAGCGGCAGGGCGACCGAGCGGAGCACGTCGGCGATGCCGAGCAGCAGCCCGATCACCGCGCAACGCACCAGGGACGGCGGACGCCGGTCCCACAGCAGCAGGACCATGGCCAGCGTGATCACGAACAGGAACGGGGCGTCCGCCATGATCAGGTGCTCGAGCTGGAGCTGGAACCCGTCGTACAAGACGGGCACGACCACGAGCGTGGCCCACAGCGCCGGCACGGAGAACCGGTGCCTGGCCAGCGCGTAGATCATCACCGCAACGGCCAGGCCCATAAGATGTTGCAGAATCGTTACAAGCGCGTAGGTGTGAAACGGCTGGAGGATTTTCAGCCAGATCGAATACCCGGACACCCGCGTGGTGTCAAGCTGGAAGTGGACCGTGTTCTGTATGTAATCGAACGAGTCGTTGAACCAGACCTGCCACTGGTAGCCCAGCTCGGCGCAAGCCCGCAGCAGCACCGCGGGCACCAAGACGAGTGTAAACAGCCGGTGATCACGCCACACCCGGCCGGGTAGCGGCCTAAATGACTGAAATGACCAGGTACGCGAGGCCGATTGCGCGCGGGGCGTGGCCGTAGGCATTACCCTCAAGAGCCGTACCCTCCCGGGTGACTAGGACCAGCCAGCAGGATATCGAAGCCCCCGGAAGCGGGGACTAAGGAGACGACGTGGAGCTGACCGTGGTCATGCCCTGCCTCAACGAGGCAGAGACGGTGGCGACGTGCGTCCGCAAGGCTATTGGATTTCTGGCCGAAAGCGGTATTACTGGAGAAGTCCTGATAGCCGATAACGGGAGCACGGACGGCAGCCAGCGGCTCGCCGAGGCGGAGGGTGCCCGGGTCGTCGACGTGACTGAAAAGGGCTACGGCAACGCGCTCATGGGCGGCATCGTCGCGGCCAAGGGCAAGTACGTCATCATGGGCGACGCCGACGACAGCTACGACTTCACGAACCTGATGCCTTTCGTGGAGGAACTGCGCAAGGGCGCTGACCTGGTGATGGGCAACAGGTTCAAGGGCGGGATCGCGCCCGGCGCGATGCCCCCGCTGCACAAGTACCTCGGTAACCCGGTGCTGAGCTTCGTCGGCCGCCTGTTCTTCCGCAGCCACATCGGTGACTTCCACTGCGGGCTGCGCGGCTTCAGCCGGGACGCGGTGATGTCGCTGAACCTCCAGGCCACCGGCATGGAATTCGCCAGTGAGATGGTGGTGAAGGCCACCTTGGCCAAGCAGCACATCACCGAGGTGCCGACCACGCTGTCAAAGGACGGCCGTAGCCGGCCGCCGCACCTGCACACCTGGCGGGACGGCTGGCGTCACCTGCGGTTCCTGCTGCTGTTCAGCCCGCGCTGGCTGTTCTTCCTGCCCGGCACGGCGCTGTTCACCGCGGGCCTGGTGGTGGGCGCGCTGGTGACCCCCGGCCCGATGAGCGTCGGTTCGGTCACGTTCGACGTGGACACGCTGGTCGGGGCGAGCGCCGCGGTGGTGATCGGTTTCCAGGCGATCTTGTTCTGGCTGTTCACCCAGGTGTACGCCGGCGCGGAGGGCTTCCTCCCTGAAGAGCCGAAGGTCCAGCGCCTGCTCGGCAAGCTTTCCCTGGAACGTGGCCTGATCCTTGGCGGGGCCCTTGGTGTGGCCGGCCTGGTAGGGCTGATCTTCTCGCTCGTGTACTGGCACGGACGGGGCTTTCACGCGCTCAACTACGAGCACTCGCTCCGGCTGATGATCCCCTCGGTGACCGCCCTGATCGTGAGCTGGCAGCTGATCCTGGGCACGTTCTTCCTGTCGATCCTCGGCGTCCGGCACACCCGCCACCCAGCTAGCGGAGCACCACGGGACGTGCTGTGACTCTGTAATTGGCGGGGGGACGACCGCCCGCGACCCCCCGATAGGGTAAAGCCATGCGCAACATCCTGGCCGCCCCAGCCTGGCCGTATGCCAACGGCCCCCGCCATATCGGACACGTCTCTGGCTTCGCTCTGCCCTGCGACATGTTCAGCCGGTATCAGCGGATGGCGGGCAACCGGGTGCTGATGGTCAGCGGCACGGATGAGCACGGCACGCCGATTCAGGTGCAGGCGGACGCGGAAGGTGTCAGCGCGCGTGAGCTCGCGGACCGGTACAACCGGGTGATCGCGGAAGACCTGACCGGTCTCGGCATGACGTACAACCTGTTCACCAGGACGACGACGAAAAATCACTACGCCGTTGTTCAGGAAATGTTCATCACCCTGCTGCGAAACGGCTACATATTTCCGAAGACGACGCTCGGTGCCATTTCGCCGTCGACCGGCCGGACGCTGCCGGACCGCTATATCGAGGGCACGTGCCCGATCTGCGGCTACGAGAGCGCGCGCGGCGACCAGTGCGACAACTGCGGTAACCAGCTGGATCCGGATCAGCTGATCAACCCGCGGTCGAGGATCAACGGCGAGACCCCTGAGTTCACCGAGACCGAACAGTATTTCCTGGACCTGCCGGCCTTCGCCGAGGTACTCGGGGGATGGCTCCAGTCCAAGGCCGGCGACTGGCGGCCGAACGTCCTGAAGTTCTCCCTCAACCTGCTCGACGACCTCCAGCCCCGGGCGATCACCCGCGACCTGGACTGGGGTGTCCCGGTGCCGCTGGACGGCTGGCGCGACCGGCCGGACAAGCGGATCTACGTGTGGTTCGACGCGGTGATCGGCTACCTGTCCGCGTCCGTGGAGTGGGCCCGCCGGTCCGGCGATCCTGACGCGTGGCGCGCGTGGTGGACCGACCAAGACGCCGAGGCCTATTACTTCATGGGCAAGGACAACATCGTCTTCCACTCCGAGATCTGGCCGGCCATGCTGCTCGGCTACAACGGAAGGGGCGCCAAGGGCGGCGAGCCAGGTCCGCTTGGCCCGCTCAACCTGCCCACCGAGGTGGTTTCCAGCGAGTTCCTGACCATGGAGGGCAAGAAGTTCTCCTCGTCGCGCTCCGTGGTGATCTACGTCCGCGACTTCCTCGACCGGTACGACGTGGACGCGCTGCGGTACTACGTGGCGATCGCCGGCCCGGAGAACCAGGACACCGACTTCACCTGGTCGGAGTTCGTCCGGCGCAACAACGACGAGCTGGTCGCGACCTGGGGGAACCTGGTCAACCGCGCGGTCTCGTTCGCCGCCCGCAACATCGGCTCGATCCCCGAGGCCGGCCAGCTCACCGATGCCGATCAGCGGCTGCTCGCGCAATCCCGCGCCGCGTTCGACACGGTTGGCGCCGCGCTAAGCGGCTCTCGGTTCAAGGCTGCCATCGGCGAGGCGATGCGGACGATCGCCGAGGCGAACAAGTACTTCTCCGAGCAGGCCCCGTGGAAGCTGCGCGAGTCCGATCCGGAGCGGATGCGCACCGTGCTGCACGTCGCCCTCCAGCTCGTGGACGACGCGAAGACGCTGCTCACCCCGTTCCTGCCGCGCTCGTCGCAGCAGGTACACGAGATGCTCGGCGGCACCGGCACCTGGTCGGACATGCCGCGCATCGAGCAGGTCGACGAAGACGGCGGCGTCCCGTACCCGGTGATCACCGGCGACTACGACGGCGCGGCCCGCTGGGCGCCGGCTCCGCTGCGGCCCGGCACGCCGGTGGCCGTCCCCGCGCCGCTGTTCACCAAGCTGGACAGCTCCGTGGCCGCTGAGGAACTAGCTCGCTTGAATAAGTCATAACGACAGTGGTTGCTCCTCTGGTACCGCCTCCTCCGCTGCCAAGGCCGGCGCTCGACAGTCACACTCACCTGGACATGCTCGACCTGCCGGTGGACACCGTCCTGGCCGCGGCGGCCGCCGCGGGTATCACGCGCGTCGTCACGGTGGGCGTCGACGCGGCATCGTCGGTGTGGGCCGCGGAGTGCGCGGCCGCGCACCAGGACGTGTACGCCGCCGTGGCGATCCACCCCAACGACGCGATGGACGCCGAGGTGGCGGAGAGCCTGGAGACCATCGGGCGGCTCGCCTGGCTGCCTAACGTCGTCGCCGTCGGCGAGACCGGCCTCGACTACTACTGGAAGAAGACGCCACCCGAGGTGCAGCAGTGGTGGTTCCGGCAGCACATCAAGATCGCCAAGGACACCGGCAAGACGCTGATGATCCACGACCGGGACGCGCATGCGGACGTGCTGCGGATCCTGGCCGAGGAGGGTCCGCCGGACCGGGTGGTGTTCCATTGTTTTTCCGGCGACGCCGAGATGGCCAAGCAGTGTGCCGAGGCGGGTTATGTGATGTCGTTCGCCGGGACCGTGACGTTCAAGAACGCGGCGGCGCTGCGCGAGGCCGCGGCGGGCGCCCCGCCGGACCTGATGCTGGTGGAGACCGACGCCCCGTACCTGACGCCGATGCCGAACCGCGGCAAGCCGAACTCGCCAGCAATGGCGGCGTACACGCTCCGGTTCCTGGCCGAGCTGAAGGGCATCGACCTGGCGACGTTCTGCGACACGGTGACCGCGACGGCGCGCCGGGTCTTCGGCATCTGGTGACCCGCCCCCCGGCCGCGCGCCTGGCCTCGCACCCCGCGCCCCCGCCCCCATGTCCGGACATTTCGGACAGTCGGCCCCGGAGCGAAATTATTGCGGACACCTACCCTCCCGGTTTGGGGGGGTAAGTGTCCGCAATCTTGCTCAGCGCCTCAGACGTCCGCATGCTGGCGGGGCAACTCGGTGTCCGGCCGTCGAAGCGGCTCGGTCAGAATTTCGTGGTCGAGCACGGCACGCTGCGGCGCATCGCGTCAGGTGCGGCGCTCAATGCCGCCGACGTGGTGCTCGAAGTCGGGCCCGGCCTGGGGTCGTTGACCCTCGCGCTGCTGGGGGCCGGCGCGGCCCGCATTGTCGCGGTGGAGATCGACCCCGTGCTGGCCGCCGCGCTCCCGTCGACGCTGGCGGCCCGTGCCGGCGACTGCGGCCGGCGGGTCACGGTGCTCAATGCCGACGCGCTGTCCGTCACGCCCGCCGACCTCGGCGACCCCGTGCCCACGGTGCTTGTCGCGAACCTGCCGTACAACGTCGCCGTCCCGGTCCTGCTGCATCTGCTGGCCGCGGTGCCAAGCCTGACCCGCGGGCTGATCATGGTCCAGGCCGAGGTCGCCGACCGGCTCTGCGCCGGGCCCGGATCTCGCGTGTACGGCGGGCCCTCGGTGAAGCTGGCCTGGTACGCGACGGCCAGGTCCGCCGGCACCGTCCCGCGCACCGTCTTCTGGCCGGTCCCCAACGTCGACTCCAAGCTCGTCGAGTTCACCCGCCGCCCGCCGCCCGCGCCCACCCCGCGCAACGAGGTGTTCGCCGCCATCGACGCCGCGTTCGGCCAGCGTCGCAAGACGCTTCGCGCCGCGCTGGCTGGCTGGGCCGGGTCCGCACCGCGGGCCGAACGCCTGCTCCGCGCCGCCGGAGTCGATCCCCGCGCACGCGGCGAATCGCTGACCGTGGCGCAGTTCGCCGCACTGGCCGCGCAGCGTACGATTTAACGATCGTGACCCCTGTTACCGTGCGGGTTCCCGCCAAGATCAACCTCCAGCTCGCCGTCGGCCCGCTCCGCGACGACGGCTATCACGACCTGGTGACCGTCTACCAGGCGGTATCGCTGTACGAGGAGATCACCGTCACGCCCGCCGACAGCGACTCGCTCTCGGTCACCGGGGCCGACCAGGACAAGGTGCCCACCGGCAGCGGCAACCTGGCGCTGCGCGCGGTGGCCGCGCTCCGCGACGCGACGATGGACGCGACCGCCACGCCGGTGCACGTCAGGATCTCCAAGCACATACCGGTGGCCGCTGGCCTGGCCGGCGGCAGCGCGGACGCGGCCGGCGCGCTGGTGGCGTGCAATGAGCTGTGGGGGACCGGCCTCACGTCCCAGCAGCTTTGCACGGTGGCGGCGGGGATCGGCAGCGACGTGCCGTTCGCGGTGCTCGGCGGGACCGTGGTCGGCCGCGGCAGGGGCGAGGAGCTGACCGCGGCGCTGGTTCCCGCGGCCCAGTACCACTGGGTGCTCGCGTTCGCCAACGGCCAGCTGGCCACTCCGGAGGTGTACGCGATGCTGGACCGGCTGCGCACCGGCCAGGACGTGCCGGCGGCGGCGCTGGATCCCGAGCTGATGACGGCGCTGCGGGCCGGCGATCCCATCCGGGTCGGCAAGGCGATCAGCAACGACCTCCAGCCCGCCGCGCTGTCGCTGTTTCCCGCACTGCGCAAGACGCTGGAGGCGGGGCGGGAGTTCGGCGCGCTCGGCACGCTCGTGTCTGGCTCCGGGCCGACCTGCCTGTTCCTGTCGCGCAGCAGGGAACGGGCGCTGGCCCTGGCGGCGTCCCTGTCGGGTGCCGGGGTCTGCCGGTCGGTGCAGGTGGCGTCCGGTCCGGTCCCCGGCGCCAGCGTGCTCCGATGAACCTGGTCAGCCTGGAGAAGGCGGCCAAGGTGTACGCCCACCGGACGCTGCTCGACAGTGTGTCCCTGGGGGTGTCCGACCGGGACCGGATCGGTGTCGTCGGCCGCAACGGGACCGGTAAGTCCACGCTGCTCGCCCTGCTCGCCGGGATGATCGAGCCGGATACCGGCCGGGTAGCGCGGGCGAACGGCCTGCGGACCGGATACCTGCCGCAGGCGGACCTCATGACAGGGACGGTCCGGGAGGTGCTGTTCGGCAGCGACCCGCGGCGCGAGCGCCGCCCGGAAGCAGCGCGCGAGGTGCCGTGGGAGTCCGACCCGCTCGCCCGTGCGGTCGTGGGCGAGCTGCTCGGCGACCTGGCGATGGACGCCGACGTGACACTTCTGTCCGGCGGCGAGCGCCGCCGGGTCGCGCTGGCCAGCCTGCTCGCCACCCAGCGCGACCTGCTGCTGCTCGACGAGCCGACCAACCACCTGGACATCGAGGCCATCGACTGGCTGGGCAAGCACCTGCGGGCCCGCGACTGCGCGGTTGTCGTGGTCAGCCACGACCGCTGGCTGCTTGACACGGTCTGCGACCGGACCTGGGAGGTGGACCGCGGCCAGGTGCACTCCGCGCCAGGCGGCTACTCGGCCTATGTGCTCGCCGAGGCCGAACGCGAGCGCGCCGAGGACGCGGCCGAGCAGCGTCGCCGGAACCTGGCCCGCAAGGAGCTGGCCTGGCTGCGGCGCGGTCCGCAGGCCCGGGGCACCAAGCCGAAGTTCCGGGTGCAGGAGGCCAACGCCCTGATCGCCGCGGAGCCGCCGTCCAGGGACGGCGTGGAGCTGACCAGGATGGCGACGGCACGGCTCGGCAAGACGGTTCTCGAGCTCGAAGACGTCACGCTGGCGCCGGGCGGCCAGCCTCCGCGGCGGGGCCGCCCCGGCACACTGCTCGAGCACGTGACCTGGCAGCTCGGGCCCGGCGACCGGGTCGGGATCGTCGGTGTCAACGGCAGCGGGAAGACGTCCCTGTTGCGGGTGCTGGCCGGCGAGGCCGAGCCCGCGGCCGGGAAGACCGTGCGCGGCAAGACGGTGCGGCTGGCGCACCTGTCGCAGGATCTTGCCGAGCTTGACGAGAGCCAGCGGGTCCGCGATGCGGTCGAGGAGATCCGCCTGCGCATCGGCGTCGGCACCCGCGAGCTGACCGCCGCGCAGCTGCTGGAGCGGCTGGGTTTCTCCGCCGAACGGCAGCGGACGCGGATCGGCGATCTGTCCGGCGGTGAGCGGCGGCGAGTGCAGCTGCTGCGCCTGCTCATGGATGAGCCGAACGTCCTGTTGCTCGACGAGCCGACCAACGACCTCGACATCGAGACGCTGACGGAGTTCGAGGATCTTCTCGACGGCTGGCCAGGAACGCTCGTCGTGGTGAGCCACGACCGGTACTTCCTTGAACGCACCACCGATCACATCGTCGGACTGCTCGGGGATGGTTCGGTGTCCTTCTTGCCCGGGGGTGTCGACGAATACCTGGAGCGAGGGGGAGCCCCTCTGCGGTCCGTGACTCGTCCGGCCGGCGGAAGGCCGGCCGAGCCACGGACCGCGCCGGCGCGGTCGTCCGCCGCGGACGAGCGGGTCGCGCGGAAGGAGCTGCAGCGGCTGGAGCGGCAGATTGAACGGCTCGCGGGGCGTGAGGCCGAGCTGAATGAGGAGCTTGCCGCGAATGCGACCGACTACGAGAAGCTGACTGCTTTGGGTGCCGAACTCGGGCGGGTGCGGACTGAGAAGGGGGAGTTGGAGGAGCGGTGGCTTGTAGTGGCCGAGGAGTTTAGCTAGCTCACGCCGTGGTCAAAGGGCGCTAGCAGGGTGCGGAGGAGGCCGGCTAGCTGCTCGCGGTCGGTGGTGTCGAGGCCGGCCAGGAGGGCACGCTCGCGGTGGAGCAAGTCGGCTAGGGCCGCGTCGACGCGTTCCTGGCCCGCCTCGGTGAGCGTCACCAGGACGCCGCGCTTGTCGGATGGGTCCGGTTCCCGGTTGACCAGGCCCCGGGCGGCGAGGCGGTCAATCCGGTTCGTCATCGTGCCGGAGGTGACCAGCGTGGCCCGGACGAGGGCGCCGGGCGTCAGCTGGAACGGCGGGCCCTGCCGCCGAAGCGCTGACAGCACGTCGAACTCCCAGGACTCCAGCTCGTGATCGGCGAACGCCCCGCGCCGGGCGATGTCGAGGTGGCGGGCGAGCCGGGAAATCCGGCTGAGCACCTGGAACGGCTCCACATCGAGGTCCGGCCGCAGCTGCCGCCAAGCCTCGACGAGCTCGTCCACCTCGTCGCGCTGTCGCATTGCCACAGAGTACCTTGACGTCAAGATGATCATTGCGGTAGAAGGGAAGCGATGTGGGACAGCGCCCAGTACCTACGCTTCGGCGGCGAGCGCGGACGGCCATTCTTTGACCTGCTCGCCCGTGTTGGCGTGGCGAATCCCGGACACATCTTCGACCTGGGCTGCGGCCCGGGGAACCTCACGGTCACCCTCGCCGAACGCTGGCCGTCGGCGACTATCGTCGGGATCGACAGCTCGGCGGAGATGATCGACGCGGCGCGGGCACACGATGCGCCAGGGCTGTCCTTCATGCGCGATGACATCCGGCACTGGAAGCCGCAGGCGCTGCCGGACCTCATTGTCTCCAACGCGGCGCTGCAATGGGTACCCGAGCACCGTGAGCTGCTAACCGAATGGGCGAGCTGGCTCCGGGCCGGGGGCTGGCTGGCGTTTCAGGTACCGGGGAACTTCGATCAGCCGTCACACGCGATCATTCGCGAGCTGGCCGAGGCGCCGCGGTGGCGTCCCCTGCTCCGAGACGTGAACCTGAGCCGGCAGTCGGCGGACCCAGCGGACTACACCGAGCTGCTGGCCGAGGCCGGCTGCGAGGTGGACGCGTGGGAGACGACCTACCTGCACATCCTGCACGGCGAGAACCCGGTGACCGAGTGGTACAAGGGCACCGGACTCGTCCCAGTGCTGGCTGTGCTGGATGCCGAGCAGACCGCGGACTTCCTCGCCGAGTACGGTGAGCGGATCCTGAGGGCGTATCCGCCTCGGTCGTTCGGCACGGTCTTTCCCTTCCGCCGGGTATTCACGGTGGCCCGTCGCTAAGCAGACCATTCCAATTGCTTTAGTAGGAAACTTCTGGCAGGCTTTCGGCATGCGCCGTTCCCTGCCGCACGACCGATGTCTGTCTGCCGCGCTCATAGCCGACAGACCTGTTCAGCGTGAGGAAAGGAAAGCACATGAGCACGACCACCATCCGGCGAGCGGTCCGGGCGTCCCAGGCGAGGGTGCTCGGCGCGCGGCAGCTAGCCGATGTGGTGCGGCACGTAGCGGCGAGCCAGGCGGACTGGCTCACCCGCGTCCGGCTCAACCCGGCGGGCCGCTGGTACGAGCAGCTTCAGTCCGATGACAGTCACGAGATCTGGCTGATCAGCTGGCTCCCGGGCCAGGAGACCGGGTTTCACGACCACGGTGGCGCGGCCGGGGCGTTCACCGTGGTGCTGGGGATGCTGGAGGAGACCCGCGTCGTGGGTGCCTCGGCGGCGGGCCAGGTCACGGCGAAGCCGATCCGTCCGGGTGCGACCCGGTCGTTCGGCCCGCGGTACATCCACAATGTCCGCAACACCGCCGCCGCCTCGCTGGCCGTGAGCGTTCATGCGTACTCGCCGCCGCTGTCGGCGATGACGCGCTACGAGCTCACCAAGTCCGGGCTGATATCCCTGGGTACGGACGTGGCGACCGCCTGGTCGGCCGCGTAGTGCCCGTTAGCAACGCCAGGCCGCCGGGCGCGCGCTCGATCGAGGAGATCCTCGCCGGTGCGCGTGCCCGGCTGTGCCGTCTGGCCCCGCGGGACGCGTTCGACGCGGTGGCGGCGGGCGGCGTGCTGATCGACATCCGGCCGGCCCATCAGCGGGCCGAGCAGGGCGAGATCCCGGGGTCGGTCGTGATCGAGCGTAACCACCTGGAGTGGCGGCTCGACCCGGCCAGCGACGGCCGGCTGCCATGGGCTACCGGCTACGACCGCCGGATCATCGTGTTCTGCGTGGAGGGTTACACGTCCAGCCTGGCCGCCGCCGCGCTGCACGATCTGGGCCTGGGCCAGGCGACGGACATCGTCGGCGGGTACCGCGCGTGGACCGCCGAAGGCCTGCCGTCCGCGCCGGCCAGTGCCGGCACCGCGACGATCGCCCCTGGCTCGGTTCCCGTGCTAGCGGGGCCGGCTGTGCCCGGCGGCTAGTCCTGCTTGGCTTTGCGGGTGTCGAGCTGGGACAGGCCGTTCCAGGCCAGATCGATCAGGTTGGTCGCGACCTCCTCCAGCTTCGGCTTGCGCGCGTCCAGCCACCATTGGCCGGTGAACGCGACCATGCCTACCAGCATCTGCGAGTAGAGCGGCGCGGCCTTGGGGTCGCGGCCACGCGAGCTGAGGAAGTCGGCCAGGATGTACTCCACCTGGCCGGCGATGTCGCTCAGCAGCGTGCCGTAGGTGCCGGTGCCCGACCCAGGGTTGGAGTCCCGCACGAGGATGCGGAAGCCATCCGCGTTGTCCTCGATGTAGCGGAGCAGCTGGACCGCGGCCGCCTCGTACTTCTCACGGGTATTCGCGCCCTCGAGCAGCAGCGTGGTGGCCATGGTGAGCAGGCGCTCGACCTCCCGGTCGACCACGACGGCGTACAGCCCCTCCTTCCCGCCGAAGTGCTCGTAGACCACTGGCTTGGACACGCCGGCCTGGGCCGCGATCTCTTCGATAGAGGTGCCTTCGAACCCTCGCTCGGCGAACAGCCGGCGCCCGATGTCGAGGAGCTGCTCGCGCCGTTCCTTGCCCGTCATTCTCTTGCGGCCGGATCTCTGGGACTGAGCACTCACCGGTTCATCATCGCGACTCCGCGGACACGGCGCCACGTACACCGCCGGACCGCTTGGTCATCGAGCCGAGTTTCCTTGTCGCGTTCGCCGGGCGCTTGGCCGACAGCCGGTCCTCGTCCGGCCAGCGGACGTCATAGGCCCAGCCCAGCTTCTCGAACCAGTAGATGACCCGGGCGCTGGGGTCGAGCTGGCCCTTGAGGGCGCCGTGCCGCGCGCACGTCGGGTCCGCGTGGTGCAGGTTGTGCCAGGACTCGCCGAACGACGCGATGGCCATCCAGGAGACGTTGCGGGACTTGTCGCGGACCTCGAACTCCTCGCTGCCGAACGTGTGACAGATCGAGTTGATCGCCCAGGTGACGTGGTGCAGCAGCGCGACCCGCACCAGGGTCGCCCAGAAGAACGCGGTCAGCGCGCCGTGGATGGACATCCCCCACACCCCGCCGATCAGCGCGGGCAGCAGCAGCGACACCGCGACCAGGCCGGGGAACCAGCCGTCCACCTTCTTGATCTTCGAGTCGGCCAGCAGGTCGGGGGAGAACTTCTCCTGGGAGGTCTTGTTCGGGTCGAACAGCCAGCCGATGTGCGCGTAGACCAGGCCCTTGGACAGCGCCTTCCAGTCGTCGCCGTACCGCCACGGCGAGTGCGGGTCGCCCTCGCGGTCGCTGTACTTGTGGTGGCGGCGGTGATCGGACACCCAGGTGATCACCGGGCCCTCGATCGCCAGGCTGCCCGCGATCGCCAGCCCGACCCGCAGTCCGGTCTTGGCCTTGAACGAGCCGTGCGTGAAGTACCGGTGGTAACCCACCGTGACGCCGAGCCCGGAAACCCAGTAGAAGACGAGCGCGATCAGCACGTCGTGCCAGCCCAGCCCCCAGCCCCACATCAGCGGGATCGCGGCGATCAGGGCGGCCAGCGGGATCGCCACGAACAGCCCGACGAGGAACCGCTGGAAGTTGTTGGTCGGCTCGTCGTCGAGGTCCGATCGAGGTGTCTTGACCTGCGGTCTGCCAGTTCCCCCGATGCCCGGGCCGGCCGTCGCGGCTGCGGGCGTCATCGTGCGGTCGGCGGCCCGGTTGGCGGTATCAGGGGAAGTGGTCATCGTGCTCCCTAAGGGTCTAGGTCGTCGAGGAAGCGCTGTACGCTTACGTAACCGTAGCCTACGGCACCGTAGGTTGCGCAACCCCTTCCAGGTGAATTTCCGCAACTAGTCGCGTGAATCTCGCGTGTTTTCCGCTCGGGTTGTCTCACTATCCGAGATAACTCCACGTGGGGTTACCGGTCGCGCGCATGGCGCCGGCTTCCTTTGCCTACCCCTTGCCTCGGCCACTATGCGTGATGGCCGCGCTGGGCACGCAAAGTGCGAAGGCCCGCGGGGCGCCGGCGGGTAAAGTTGTGGGAGCGTCGATCCCGGGTGGTCTAATGGCAGGACAGCGGCTTTTGGTGCCGTCAGGTGGGGGTTCGAATCCTCCCCCGGGAGCTGTTCGAGCGTGACCAGTGTGACTAGCGGTGCGGAAGCGGCCACCGGGGCCGGAGCGCCGGAGCTCCGATGTTAGAAAAGGGCTCTCTGGCAGAAAAGGTGCCAGATCTGCACCCTTTTTCAACACAAAGCACTTTTCTAACATGGTAGCGGCGCCGCGAGCAGCCGACGAGCTGGCTGACCGGCCGAGGTCGTTATGGCATATCATTAGTTTGTTGATGCAAAGCAAGTTATCCGATGTGCCTGGGGGGACATGTCTGTCGGCCCGCACTACAAGTGGATCGCGCTTTCCAACACGACGCTCGGCGTGCTGATGGCGACGATCAACCAGTCGATCGTGCTCATCGCCCTGCCGGACATCTTCCGCGGCATCGGGCTGAACCCGCTGAGCCCCGGGAACACGAGCTACCTGCTGTGGATGTTCATGGGGTTCCTGGTGGTGTCCGCGGTGCTGGTGGTGTCGTTTGGCCGGCTGGGGGACATGTTCGGCCGCGTCCGGATGTACAACATGGGGTTCGCGGTCTTCAGCATCGCGTCCGTCTTCCTGACCGTGACCTGGATGCACGGCAGCCACGCCGCGATGTGGCTGATCATCTGGCGCGTCGTGCAGGGCATCGGCGGCGCGTTCTTGTTCGCCAACTCCACGGCCATCTTGACCGACGCGTTCCCGGAGAACCAGCGCGGCCTCGCGCTGGGCCTGAACTCCATCGCGGCGATCGCCGGATCCTTCATCGGGCTGCTGCTAGGCGGCGTGCTCGGGCCCCTCAACTGGCACTACGTGTTCCTGGTGTCAGCACCGGTCGGGGCCTTCGGCACCGTGTGGGCGTACTTCATGCTGAAGGACATCGGCACCCGGCGGCACGCCCGGATGGACTGGTGGGGCAACGTGCTGTTCGCCGCGGGACTGATCGCGATCCTGGTCGGCATCACCTACGGGCTGCTGCCGTACGGCGGGCACCCCATGGGCTGGACGAACCCGTGGGTGCTCACCGCGATCTTCGGCGGGGTGGCCGCGCTGATCGTGTTCTGCTGGGTGGAGACGAAGGTCGCCGAGCCGCTGTTCAAGCTGTCGCTGTTCAAGATCCGGGCGTTCACGGCGGGCAACGTGGCCAGCCTGCTGGTCGGGGTGGGCCGCGGCGGCATGCAGTTCATGCTGATCATCTGGCTGCAGGGCATCTGGCTGCCGCTGCACGGCTACAGCTTCAGCCAGACGCCGCTGTGGGCCGGCATCTACCTGGTGCCGCTGACCATTGGTTTCCTGGTCTCCGCGCCGGTGTCCGGGATCCTCTCGGACAAGTTCGGCGCCAAGGCGTTCACCGCCGGGGGCACGTTGCTGGTCGCGCTGAGCTTCGTGTTCTTGCTGTTCCTCCCCGTCGACTTCCCGTACTGGGTGTTCGCGCTGATCATCGCGCTGAACGGGCTCGGCTCCGGGCTTTTCGTGGCGCCGAACCGGGCGGAGATGATGAACGCGGTCCCCGCTAATTCTCGCGGCGCGGCTGGGGGCATGATCGCGACGTTCATGAACAGCGCGTTCGTGCTGTCGATCGGGATCTTCTTCTCACTGATGGTGGCCGGGCTGTCGAGTTCGCTGCCTTCGGCGATGTCGAGCGGGCTGACTGCCCAGGGAGTGCCGGCCGCGGCGGCGTCATCGCTGTCCCACCTGCCGCCGATCGGGGTGCTGTTCGCCGCCTTCCTCGGCTACAACCCGATGAAGCAGCTGCTCGGACCGCTGCTGTCGCACATGCCGCCCGCGCACGCCGCGTACCTGTCGGGTCGCCAGTTCTTCCCGCACCTGATCACCGCACCGTTCCACGACGGGCTCGGCGTGGCGTTCGCGTTCGCCATCGCCGTCAACGTGCTCGCCGCCGTCGCGTCGCTGCTCACCGGCAGGCCGCGGCGGAACACCGCGATCGCGGCTCGCGCCGCCGACGCAGGCCAGGACGGCAGGGCCGACCCCGCCGAATCGCTAGGCGAGGAGATGGCCGCGGTGGTGGCCGAAGGCGGTTTCGGCGAACTCAGCGAGCTGGTCGGGACGGACACGCTCCCGGACCGTCCCGATCTTCCAGGTTCGCCAGCGTCGAAGGAGGAGTGAAGATCGTTTGACATTTTCGGGTCTGCCGGGATCCAGGTGGCTTATGAGGCAATCCACCACATTGATGCAGGGGCAGCCGATGCGCTGCCGCATCTGGATTCCAGGACACACCAACGGTCAACGGATCTTCACGCGCCTGGTCACCTGGCGTCCGCCGATCTCAACAGGGCGGTATCCTGCGGGTGAGGGGTGGGTAAACACAGTCGTTGTGGCGCCCTTGAGTCCCCGAAAATACTGATCTGGGGAAAGCGAGCCTGAACCCCGGAGATGTCGTCGCGATACCCGAGGAGACCAGCCGCGTGAGCGAACCTCGCCCGGTCGCTGTCATCGTCCTCGCCGCTGGCGAGGGCACAAGGATGAAGTCGCGGGTACCGAAGGTGCTGCATACCCTCTGCGGTCGCAGCATGCTCGGTCACGCGCTAGCGGCCGCACGTGAACTTCAACCCCAGTGCCTCGTCGTCGTCGCCGGGCATGGCAGGGAACTGGTGACCGCGGAGGTCGCGCGGATCGCGCCCGACGCGACCGTTGTGGTCCAGGAACGCCTCGGCGGCACCGGCCACGCGGTAAGGATGGTCACCGAGGTGCTCGGCGCGCTCAACGGCCCCGTTGTCGTGACATATGGGGATATGCCCCTGCTGCGCGCCGAGACGCTCGCCGCTCTGGTGGCCGAGCACGCCGCGCGGCACAACGGCGTCACCGTGCTCACCGCGGAGGTCGCCAGCCCGTTCGGCTACGGCCGGATCGTCCGCGACGAGCAAGGCGCGCTCGCCGAGATCGTCGAAGAGGCCGACGCCACCCCGGCGCAGCGGGCGGTCAGCGAGATCAACTCGGGTTGCTACGCGTTCGACGGCGCGCTGCTCGGCGACGCGATCAAGCGGGTCGCGACCAGCAACGCGCAGGGCCAGGAGTACCTGACCGATGTGGTGGCGATCCTGCGCGGCGACGGCCATCCGGTGGGCGCGATGATCGCCGCCGACGCGGACGAGATTCAGGGCGTCAACGACCGTGTGCAGCTGGCGCAGGTGCGCTGTGCGCTGAACCAGCGGCTGCTGGCGGCCTGGATGCGGTCCGGTGTCACGATCGTGGACCCGGCGACGACCTGGGTCGACGCGGACGTCACCATCGGCCAGGACACCGAGATACGCCCCGGCACGCACCTGGAGGGCAGCACGGCGATCGGGTCACGCGCCCAGGTCGGCCCGGACTGCACGCTCGTGGACACCAAGGTCGGCGACGACGCGGCCATCAGCTACGCCGTGGCCAAGTCCGCGGAAATCGGTGCCGGAGCCAGCGTCGGCCCGTTCGCTTACCTGCGGCCGGGCGCGAAGATCGGCCCCGGCGCGCACATCGGCACGTACGTCGAGCTGAAGAACGCCACGGTCGGCGAGGGCTCGAAGGTGCCGCATCTCACCTACGTCGGTGACGCCGACATCGGCCGGGACGCGAACATCGGGGCCGGCACGATCTTCGCCAACTACGACGGCGTCGCCAAGCATCACACGACCGTGGGCGACGGCGCGTTCGTCGGCAGCGACTCGGTGCTGATCGCGCCGGTGACGATCGGTGACGGCGCCTATACCGCGGCCGGCTCGGCGATCAGCGAGGACGTGCCGTCCGGCTCGCTCGGCGTGGCTCGCGGCCGTCAGCACAATTCGCGAGGGTGGACGGAGCGACGCCGCCCGGACACGAAGTCGGCGGCGGCCGCGGCGCGCGCCCGGGAACGTGAAACACACACTCAGGGGGCTACCGAACAGGAGGAAGGGGCGCAGTGAGCGAGCTGAAGCGGCGCGGCGTTGCCTGGACTGGGGAGCGATGAGCGAAGCGAGGGAGCGACGAGGGAAGGCGACGCCTCGTGGCGCCGCGGAGGCTAGCGAACAGGAGGTACAGTGAGCGGCCTGGCCATGCAGAGCGAGAAGCGCCTGATGCTCGTCTCCGGACGGGCTTACCCCCAGCTTGCGGTCGAGGTGGCCGAATGCCTCGGCATCGAGCCGACACCCAGCAAGCTCTTCGATTTCGCCAACGGCGAGATCTTCGTCCGGGTCCTCGAGTCCGTTCGCGGCTGCGACGTGTTCGTGCTGCAGAGCCACACCTCGCCGATCAACGAGTGGATCATGGAGCAGCTGATCATGGTCGACGCGCTGAAGCGCGCGTCGGCGCGGCGGATCACCGTGGTCACGCCGTTCTTCGGCTACGCGCGGCAGGACAAGAAGAACCGCGGCCGGGAACCCGTCTCGGCCCGGCTGATGGCGGACCTGTTCGCGACCGCGGGCGCGGACCGGCTGATGGCGGTCGACCTGCATACCGCGCAGATACAGGGCTTCTTCGACGGGCCCGTCGACCACCTCTTCGCGCTGTCCATCCTGGCCACGTATATCGAAAAGAAGCTGGACGTCAGCCGGGTCACCATCGTCGCGCCGGACGCCGGCCGCGTCCGGGTCTGCGAGCGGTGGACCGACCGGCTCGGCTGCCCGCTGGCCATCATCCACAAGCGCCGCGACCCCGACGTGGCGAACCAGGTGAAGATGTACGAGGTGGTCGGCCAAGTGCAGGGCCGGACCTGCATCCTGGTGGACGATATGATCGACACCGGGTCGACTATCGCCAAGGCGGCCGAAGCACTGTTCGATCAGGGTGCGGAGCGGGTGATCGCGACCGCGACGCACGGCGTGCTGTCCGGCGAGGCCGTCGACCTACTGAAGAACTCGCGGATCAGCGAAGTGATCATCACCAACACCCTGCCCGTACCGGACGAGAAGAAATTCGACAAGCTCACCGTGCTGTCCATCGCGCCCCTGCTGGCGCGGGCGATCAGCGAGGTGTTCAGCGACGGATCTGTCACCAGTCTCTTCGACGGCCAGAGCTTAGGCACAGTTGCCCGGCAGGCCCGCGGAGTCGGGCTCCGGACGCGGCCGGGCTCAAGAGCCGCGCCCGGAGCGCGGTGGCCGTCGCTCCCGCCCCCCGCCAGTGGTTCGGGAACGACGGCCATGTCGGCGGCCGCGCGCTGTCCCGGCTGAGCAGGTCCGCGCGCGGACCTGCTCAGCCGGACCGGTCCGGTAACCGGTAACCGGGCCGGCAGCGGGCGGTCCCGGCCGGGGCTGGTCCCCGTACCCCGGGCCAGAACCGCTCCCGCCGCACCCACCCCGCTTGGCGGGCGGGCGTCTCGGGTGCCGATCGGACGGCGCCCCCGTGGTGCCGTCCGCTTACGGCAACTCGTCGTCGGCGTCGTCGTCAGATGCGAGTTCCCTCACATCGTCCGGCAGACCGTTTACGCCCGAATTAAGCCGTGGTTGAGTAGGCTTCAGGGGCGGCGGACGCGCGCGAGCCGGAAGTGAGTGGTCCCAGAGAATGATGAGATTCCGGCTGCTCGGACCGCTTGAGGTCCGGGTCGGTGAGGAATGGCGCGGGATCGGGGCGCCGAAGTGGCGCGCCGTACTCGCCACGCTGTTGATTAATGCTGGGCAGGTTGTGTCCACCGACACGCTTGTCAGCGCCGTCTGGGGCGAGACGCCGCCCACCAAGGCGGCGAATCTGATCAGCATCTACGTGCTCCGGTTGCGCCGCCTGCTCGGCGACAGCGACGGCAGCCTGCTCGCCACCCGCGCCCCCGGCTATCAGCTCCGGGTCACGCCGAAAGAGGTCGACGCGCAGCTGTTCGAGGCGATGGTCCGCGAGGGACGCCGCGCGCTGGCCGCGAAGGATCCCGAACGCGCGGCCGGCCACCTGGCCGAAGCCCTCGCCCTGTGGCACGGCAGCGCGCTGGCCGACGTTCCCCGGACGCAGCTGATCGAGGTGGAGGCCGACCACCTCGACGAGCTCAAGCTCGCCGCCGCCGAACTGCGGATCACCGCCGAGCTCGACTGCGGCGGCCATGCCCAGGTGGTACCCGAACTGCGCAGGCTGCTCACCGACCACCCGCTCCGCGAAGGCCTGTGGCTGCTGCTGATGAAGGCGCTGGACGGCTCGGGCCGGCACGCCGAGGCCCTCGACGCATACGGCCAGGCTCGCCGGGTCATCGCCGACGAGCTGGGCGTCGACCCCGGCGTCGAGCTGCGCCGGCTTTACGCCGACCTGCTCGCCCATGACACCGCTACGTCGTCAGGCCCGGCAGGCCCGCCGGCCGGGCTCATCGCCGCGGCCACGATCGCGGCCCCGCCGGCGCAGCCGGCCGTCCCGCCGCCCGCCGCGAGCAGGCGCGCCGCCGTTCCGGCCGAGCCCGCCGCCGAGCTTGCGGCCGAGGAGGACGCGGACCAGGAGCAGGACACGGCGCCCGTTGCCGCGGCCGCGCGCGCCGCCGAGCCGGCCGTGTGCCCAGCCCAGCTCCCCACTGACATCGCCGACTTCACCGGCCGCGAGGACCAGGTCAAGCACCTGTCGGAGATACTCGCCGCGACCCCGGAGGAGGGCTCCGGCGCGGTCCGCGTCGCGCTGGTGGCCGGCTACGGCGGCCTGGGCAAGACGTCCCTGGCCGTGCACGCCGCGCATCGCGTCCGCTCGCACTTCCCCGACGGCCAGCTGTACGTCGACCTGCTGGGCGCCACCGCGCACCCGCTGCCGCCCGCCGACGTGCTCGCGAGGTTCCTGCGTGACCTGGGGATCGACGGCAAGGACGTCCCGGTCGACGAGGCCGAGCGCGCGGCCCGCTACCGGACGGCGCTGGCGGGCCGCCGGGTGCTCGTCGTGCTGGACAATGCCCGCGACGCCGCCCAGGTACGTCCGCTGCTGCCGGGCAGCGGGTCGTGTGCGGTGCTGATCACCACCCGCAGCCGGATGCCCGACCTGGCCAGGACCAAGCTGGTCGACCTGAACGTGCTCGACGACGACGAGGCACTCACCCTGTTCGCCAAGGTAGTCGGGGACGAGCGTGCCGCCGCGGAGCCGGAGGCCACCGCCGAGCTGCTCTACGTATGCGCCGGCCTGCCGTTGGCGATCCGCATCTGCGCGGCGCGGCTGGCCACCCGCAGCGGCTGGACGATCCGCTCCATGGCCAACCGGCTGCATGACGAGCACCGCAGGCTCGACGAGCTGACGGTCGGCGACCTGGCGGTACGCGCCAGCTTCGAGGTCAGCTTCGCCAGCCTCCCCACACCGCGTCGCGGCGTGAACCCGGCCGACGCGTTCCGGCTGCTCGGCCTCTGGCACGGCCCGACGATCTCCACCGCCGCGGCCGCGGCCCTGTTCGGCTCGGACGAGGACCAGGCCGTGGACGCGCTCGAGCTGCTGGTCGACGCCCACTTGCTGGAGTCCGTGACACCGGACCGCTACAAGTTCCATGACCTGCTTCGGGTTTATGCCTCCGAACGAGCGGTGGCTGATCTTTCCGAGGACTCCCGCACGGCCGCGATAACTCGCCTTGTCGGCTGGTACATGCGCACCGCCGACAACGCGGCCCAGGTGCATACGCCCCACACCTATACCATCGCGCTGGCCCCGGAGCACGCCGGTCCGCCCGCGCTGACGTTCGTCGGCCCGGACGACGCCCTCGCCTGGTACGACAGCGAGCGGACCAACATTCCCACGGCTACCCGCCAGGCCGCGGAAAGCGGGCTGCACGACATTGCCTGGCGCCTGCCCGCTCCGTTGTTCCGGGTGTTCCACGCCCGCGGCAACTGGGCGGACTGCATCGTCACGCACCGGATTGCGCTGGCCAGCGCGCGCAGGGCGGGGAACCGGCAGGGTGAGGCGTGGGTGCTGACCAATCTGGGTTGGGCGCTGGGCCGGACCGGTGACGCGGACGGATTCGGCTATCTCGAGCAGGCGCTGGCGATCCGGCGGGAGATCGGCGACCGGCCGGGTGAAGCGCAGACGGCGAACAACCTGGGTGATATTTACCAGATGGTCGGTCGGCTCGAAGAGGCGCTCGAGATGCTGCATCGTGCCGTCGAGCTGAACCGGCAGATCGGGCGCCGCCGCGGCGAAGGCATCGCGTTGAACAATCTCGGTGACGCACTGCTCGGCGCGGGGCGCGCCGAGGAAGCCGTGGACTGGCTGCGGCAGGCCCATACCACGTTCACCGAGCTCGAGGACGCGGACGGGCTTGGATACGTTCTCTACAATCTGGGCCGCTGCCATTTCTTGCTCGGCGACGACAAGGAGGCTGTGGCCAGCTTCCAACGGGCGCTGGCCAGCCACCAGGCTACTGGTCATCTGCAGCAGCAGGCACTGACGCTCAGGGTTCTCAGCCGTGCCCAGGCCCGGCTGGGAGATTCCGCTGAGGCGAAACAGTCCCTGGCTCGATCGGCGATGATCTACGACATTCTGGGAGATGGCGTCAAGTCCACTGAGGTCCGCGCCGAGGCCGCCGGGATCTCGGGCGAAATCCATTAGCTAAATGACTTCAGGCAATGTGTCGCCGCTGGATACGATGCTTGGACGATCCCCCCGCCAGGAAGACCGGAGAGGACAAGCAGAGTGAATGTAACATTCGCTGACGAAATGCTCGATGAAATTCGTGGCGACAGCACGCCGGAGAACATGCCTGACGCCAAGCCGGAGAACATGCCTGACGCCAAGCCGGAGAACATGCCTGACGCCAAGCCGGAGAACATGCCCGACGCCAAGCCGGAGAACATGCCCGACTGAATAGCAGGTCACGCGTGCGGAAGCCGGATACCGCTTCCGCGCGCGCCCCTGACGGGAGAGCCGTCCGCCTCGTAGATGTCCAATGGGCAAACAGCCTCCGGGTGTGCCAGATCGCTGGATACGATGCTGCGCACTGCCCGGGCAGAGGGCACGGGAACCCGAGAGGACCAGCATGGTGAACGTTGCGTTCGCTGACGAGCTGATCGACGAGATCAATGCGAGCGGAGAAGAGCCCGAGGACGACGAGGACCTCGACGACGAAGACGACTTCGACGACGAGGACGACGAGGACGACGAGCCCTAGGACAAGTCGCATCCCCTAAGTGCAGTCGGCCGGCGTGTGCGGGAGCGGACTTCCGTTCCCGCACACGCCGTCCCGAGCCGCGACGACTGAGGCGAATGTTCAGGTGCGGGACCCGTGGTGGATTCACCGGGATTTCGCGCTGCTCTGGACCGGGCAGACTGTCAGCCAAGCCGGCTCGGCGGTCACCACGGTCGCGCTGCCCCTTGTGGCGGTTGTCGCGCTGCGAGCCTCGGCGTTTCAAGTTGGTCTGCTAACGGCGCTCACTTACGCGGCTTTCCTGCTCGTGACGCTTCCGGCTGGCGCGATGGTGCAACGGCTGGCCAAGCGGAAAGTCATGATCTGGTCCGACGTTGCTCGGCTGGTGATCATCGGCTCGGTCCCGCTAACCGGCGCTTTTGGCGCGCTCACCCTCGCGCAGCTGTATGTGGTTGCGCTAGCCGCGGGCATGTTTACGGTGTTCTTCGACATCTCTTACCAGAGTTACGTGCCTTCGCTGGTCGCGCCAAAATATTTGCTGGCCGCTAACAGTCGGCTAGGTGCCTCAGAATCCTTTGGCCTGCTGGCGGGCAGAGCTCTCGGCAGCGGTCTTGTGGCGGTTGCCGGTGCCGCGGCTGCCATGGCGGCGGATGCGCTTTCATATCTGATATCAGCCGCGAGCTTGACGACGATTAAACAGCGGGAATCCCGGCCTCGGCGTTCGGTGATCAACCGCCCGAAACTCCGTGCCGAGATCGCCGACGGCCTCGTTTTCATCTGGCGGCACAAGGTGCTGCGCAAGATCGTGGCCTGCGCTGCCGTAGGGAACTTCTTCTTCGCCATAGAAATGGCGCTCACGGTGATATTCCTGATCAGGCTGGTACACGTGACGCCAGCGGTGGCCGCCGTCCTGATCTCGGTGGGAAGTGCCGCCGGGATGGCCGGGAGCCTGCTGTCCGGCGGGCTGGCCAGCTGGATCGGGTCTGCGCGGGTGCTCTGGGTTTCGCTGCTGGTCTTCGGGCTGCCCTCGCTGATGATGCCGCTGGCGGCGCCGGGCTGGCGCGTTGCGCTGTTCCCGGTCGGCTACGCTGCATGTTCGTTTTCGAGTTCCGTTTTCGGAGTGGCGCAGCTCACCTACCGCCAGTCGGTATGCCCAGCAGAACTGCTCGCCAAGATGAATGCCGCCTGCCGCTGGCTGCTCTGGGGGGTCCTGCCGCTAGGTGGCCTGCTGGGCGGCTTGTCCGGGTCGATCCTCGGCGTGCGCACCTCACTATGGGTGGCGGTATCCGGATTCTGGGCGGCGGGGTTCCTGGTGTTCTTCTCCCCGCTGCGGCATGTCCGCGACCTTGCGGCAGTCCAGGCTGGCTAGCGCGGTTCCGCATGCGCACGGGTTCTCGGCTACACTTCGGAGCGCGCATCGCAAGGTATCGCTTGAGGAGAAGGAACCGTGCCCGAGGTAACGATCGCCGCCGAGATCCGCGAGGAGTTCGGCAAGGGGGCCGCTCGCCGTGCCCGCCGGGGGGGCCGCGTGCCCGCCGTGCTGTACGGCCACGGCACGGAGACCCGCCACCTGAGCCTGCCCGGCCATGACGTCATGCTCGCGCTCAAGACGCCGAACGTGCTGATCCGGCTCGAGGGCCTGAAGAACGGCAGTGAGATGGCCCTGCCCAAGGCGGTACAGCGCGACGTGGTCAAGGGCTTCATCGAGCACGTGGACCTGGTCCTGGTCCGCAGCGGTGAGAAGGTCACCGTGGACGTGCCGATCCAGCTCACCGGTGAGATCCAGTCCGGTGGCGTGCTGGACCAGCAGCTCGTCCAGGTCACCGTCGAGGCCGAGGCGACGCACATCCCGCAGGGCATCGAGATCGACGTCGAGGGCATGGAGATCGGCGCGTCGGTGCACGCCAGCGACCTGACCCTGCCGTCCGGCGTCACCCTGCAGATCGACCCGGAGACCCTGGTGCTGCACGTGGTCACGCCGCAGGCCGAGGAACTGCCCGAGCCCGTCGAGGGTGAAGGCGCCGAGGTTCCGGCCGCCGTCGCCGAGGCCGGTGCTGAGGGCGGCGAGTCCGCCGCCAGCGAAGGGGAGTAGGCCGGCTGACCGCCGAACGCTGGATCGTCGCCGGACTGGGCAATCCCGGACCGGAGTACGCGGGCAACCGGCACAATGCCGGGCACATGGTGGTGGCGCTGCTCGCGGATCGTGCTGGCGCGCGGTTCAAGGCGCACCGCTCGGGCAACGACGTCGCGGAGATCAGGTTCGGCGACGTCCCGGTTACGCTCGCCCTGCCGCGCTCGTACATGAACCTGTCCGGCCGCCCGGTCGCCGCGCTGGCCGCGTTCTACAAGACGCCGCCCGCCAGGCTCGTCGTCGTGCACGACGAGCTGGACATCCCGTTCGCCGCGCTGCGCCTGAAGACCGGTGGCGGTGACAACGGCCACAACGGCCTGCGCTCGATCACGAGCGCGCTCGGCACCCGGGACTACTACCGGGTCCGGTTCGGCATCGGCCGCCCGCCGGGCCGGATGGACGCCGCCACCTTCGTGCTCCGCGACTTCTCCGTCACCGAGCGCAAGGACCTGGACTTCTACCTCGACCGGGCCGCGGACGCGACGCAGACCCTCGTCACCCGCGACCTGACCACCGCCCAGAACCTCTACCACGCCGACCCCGCCCCCGCCTGACCCGTGACCCCCCCGCGCCCCGCCTGACCCGTCCCCCACGCCCCCGCCGCCCCACCTGCCCCACCGTGCCCCCGCCCCACC
>Ga0070714_100000176_pt1 | contig 51988 bp, 53 predicted proteins | sample LARL83metaG_FD_65450 | JGI IMG/M metagenome (GOLD analysis project Ga0070714, IMG submission 65450) | Corn, switchgrass and miscanthus rhizosphere microbial communities from Kellogg Biological Station, Michigan, USA - LAR L8-3 metaG | ecosystem: Host-associated > Plants > Roots > Rhizosphere ... | reverse complement strand
TCGTGCCGATCGGACCAGAGGGTGGGCAGGAGCTCGTGCGCTTCACCCGGCGCGATCAGCGTGTCGAGCGTGAGACGCTGGCATCGGTTGCCTTCGTTCCGCTTCTCGGCGGGACCAGCTGAGCAGAGTCAAGCCACCCATATCCTATAAGGGGGATTTCAAAAGCACTGCAACTTCATGAGAACCAATGATTTATATTCATTCTAACTTCGACGTCCGCGGAGGCGTCCACGGTGCGCTTCCTGCTTCTGCAAAACAAGGTGTCAGATTCTTCGACAGCCGTTTCGAGGAAAAGAAACTCTTGGTTCTCAAATGAGTTGCGCGGCGTTCTGCGACGCGTTTAACATGAGCCACTGTCTCCTATCGACGACATGCGGAGGGTGACCGGCAGAAGACACAGGGAGGAGGGACGTCGCAACGAAGAGCAATAACGTCCACACAAGAAGAAGAACAGTGCAATTGTTCGAGTCTGTCAGCTTCGAATGATTGTTTGGTTGGTTGACCCTCCCCTTGTGTCTTCTGCCGGTCTTCCTCGCGCCGCCCCCACCCGGCCCGATCCTGTTGAAAGCGAATCTTTTGCGCAGCGCGTGAGCCCATTGCTGCGCAGCAAGCGCGCTTTTTTGCGCCGCGGCTAGCGCAAGAACAACGCGGCGAGAACCCGCCGCTCCTCCTGCACCAGCACGTTGAAAGTGCGGCACGCCGCACCGAGATGCATGACTTCGAGTCCGATGCGCCGCCGCACGAACTCGCCGCGCACCTCGGGCAGGGCGAAGCGTTGAGCTGGACCCGTGCCGAGCAGCACGACCTCGGGATCGAGCGCGAAGATCGCCTCGAGGTGAGCAGGGCCGAGCTCGGCGAAGCTCGCCGGCGGCCAGTCGGTGATGAGCTGGTCGGCCGTCACCAGGCAACTGTGCTGCACGCGCCGATCGCCGATGCACAGCTCCGTATCGGAGTAGCTGCGGACGAGGTTGGCGCGCGAGGGCGGTTCGAGGCTGAACTTCACCTCCGATACGATAACGCCGGTGCACGAGCTCGTCATTGTCGTCCCGGATCTCTACCTGCCACGCGATCAGCATGGCGCGAGCTCAGCGGCGGCGGCAATCGGCAACCTGCCGGGCATCGAGCAGGTGGCGCGCTTCGGCGGCCATGCTTCGTTACCAGGCGGATGGCGCGAGCGGCTGCTCGGCCGTGTAGGCCGCACCGATCTCGCGGGCGTCGCGCCCGTGTGCATCGCCGCCGCGGGACTCGATGCGGTGTTGCCTGCAACGGCAGCTCTCGCGCAGGGGACTCCTGCGCCTGCACGTTGGATCGCAACGGCGGTGCACCTGCGGGCGGGGCTGCGGCAGGTGCACCTCGACCATCGCGGCCTGCTGCGTCTTGCCGAAGCGGAGCAGGCGCAGCTCAGCGCCGACTTCGCGCGCACCTTCGCCTCGTCCGGGTACGATCTCAAACCTTTGCCGTCCGGCGAATTCGTCCTGGAGACTCCAGGGGTCGCAGCGCTCGCGACTTCCGAGCCTGCACGTTGCGTGGGGAGTCTGCTCGATGCGCCCGTGCCCACGGGACCCGCAGCCGCGCCGCTGCGCCGGCTGCTGGCCGAGATCGAGATGTGGCTGCACGCGCATCCGCTCAATGAGTCGCGCAGGCAGCGCGGTGCCACCGCAGTGACCTCGCTGTGGCTTTGGGGTGCGAGTGGGCGGATAGTGCGCCCTGCGCCCGGGACAGGCGCGGCGCTACCGCTCGCTTTCGGACGCGATGCATGGCTCGAGGGCCTGTGGCGGCTGCAAAACTCTGCCGCGGAGCGTGCCTTGCTGCGGCTCGAGGAGCTGCTCGCCGCGCGCGCGCACGCGGCCGTGGTGCTCGTGGAACTGGGAGGAGAATTGCTCGGCGAGTCCGATACCGTGGCAGATGCGCTGCGCCGCATCGATGCGCGCATGGTCGCACCTGCTGTTGCCGCGCTGCGTCGCGGGGCGCTCGTTCGCCTGAGCATCATGCTCAACGATGTGTGCGTCCTTCTGCAGCGGGGCGACCTGAGACGCTTCTGGCGCCGCGGCGTGCGCGGCCTGACGGGCTTCGCGTGAGCCTGCGCATCGTCCGCCGCCCCCAAGCCACATTCGGGCTGAGCGGCCGACTGCATCCGGTGCTCCAGCGCGTCTATTCCGCGCGCGGCGTGCGCTCCGAAGCGGAGCTCGATCAGTCGCTCGTTCGACTGTTGCCGGTCGGCACGCTCGAGGGCATCCCGGCGGCGGCCGAGCTGCTGTGCACGCATCGCCTCGGGCGCGTGCTCGTGGTGGGCGACTTCGATGCCGACGGAGCGACGAGCTGCGCACTGGTCGTACGCGCACTGCGCGGGTGCGGATTCGCACACGTCGATTTCCTGGTGCCCAACCGCTTCGAGTTCGGCTACGGGCTCACGCCCGAGATCGTCGCTTTGGCGGCCACGCGCTCGCCTTCGCTCATCGTCACCGTCGACAACGGCATCTCTAGCCATGCCGGAGTGGCCGCTGCGCGCGCCCGCGGCATCGATGTACTGATCACCGATCATCACCTGCCCGCGGCATCGCTCCCGGACGCCAACGTGATCGTCAATCCCAATCTTGCAGGTAGCCGCTTCGCCAGCCGCTGCCTCGCAGGAGTGGGCGTCGCCTTCTACGTCATGGCGGCGCTGCGCCGCACGCTCGAGCGCGCAGGGCTCACCAATCCTTCGATGCCGGGGGTCGCGGAGCTGCTTGACCTCGTGGCTCTCGGCACGGTAGCCGACGTCGTGCCGCTCGATGCCAACAACCGCGTGCTGGTGGCGCAGGGGCTGCGGCGCATCCGCGCAGGACGCTGCGTTCCCGGAATCCGGGCGCTGCTCGCGCTCGCAGAGCGCTCGTCAACCGATCTGACCGCGGCGGATCTCGCGTTCGGCGTCGCGCCGCGACTGAATGCCGCCGGCCGCATCGATGACATGACCATCGGCGTGCGGTGTCTCCTCGCGGACGAAGAGGCCAGCGCGCATGCGCTCGCCGTGCGACTCGATGAGCTCAATGAGGAGCGCCGCAGCATCGAAGCGCGCATGCAGCAGGAGGCTCTCGCCGCCGTGCGGCAGCTCGAGGGCTCGGTCACCGGTGCCACGGTGCAGCGCAGCGGGGTGTGCCTGTTCCACGAGAGCTGGCACCAGGGGGTGGTAGGACTGGTCGCGAGCCGCGTGAAGGAGCGCGTGCGCTGTCCGGTGATCGCCTTTGCGGCGGCAGATGCGGCTAGCCTGCGCGGCTCGGCGCGCTCCATTGCCGGCATCCACATCCGCGATGTGCTCGACTCGATCGCGACGCTCCATCCCGGTCTCATCCACCGCTTCGGCGGTCATGCCATGGCCGCGGGGTTGACTCTCGAGCGTGCGCGGCTCGATGAGTTCGCACGAGCCTTCGATGCGGAGGTGGCGCGCTGGCTGCCGGGCGCGGGTGCGCGGGATGCCGTCGAGACTGACGGCGAGCTCAGCGTGGAGGAAATTGCGCTGCCGACCGCGGAAGCGTTGCGCGCTGGCGGTCCATGGGGGCAGGCCTTCCCCGAGCCGAGCTTCGACGGCTTGTTCAGCGTACGCAGCGCGCGCGTGATTGGCGACCGCCACCTGAAAATGTGGGTCGAGCTTCCGCGCAGCGGGCGCAGCTTCGATGCCATCGCCTTCAATCAGCTTGCCGACGGCGCGCCGTTCACCCCACCGGAGGGCGACATGCAGCTCGTGTACCGCCTGGAAGTGAACGAGTACCAGGGTGAGCGACGACTGCAGCTGCTCATCGATCACCTGCTACCTGTGACCGCGCTGCCTGCTGCCGCTCGCTAAAGCCCGCGCGGCGATGCTAGCATCCGACGCCGTCATCGTCCTGCGGTCGCCACTGCGGGACCTCCCACCGGGAAAGTTTTATGGAAGTCAATCAGCTCAGACGCCAGCTCAAGGATCTCTCCGAACGCATGACAGCGCTCCGGGGGTTTCTTTGAGTACGACCGCAAACAGGAGCGGCTCGAGGAAGTGGCCCGCGAGCTGGAGGATCCTGCCGTCTGGTCGAATCCCGCACGCGCGCAGGAACTCGGGCGCGAACGCGCCCGCCTGAGCGCGCAGGTTGCCGAGATCGACCGTGCCACCAAGGACATCGGCGATGCGGGCGAGTTGCTCGAGCTTGCGGCCACTGAAGAAGATGAAGCGGCCGCGCGCGACATCGAGCACGATGCACAGCGCCTCGAGGCCGCGGTGCGCCATCTCGAGCTCAAGCGCATGTTCCACGGTGAGATGGATGCGCACAGCGCCTTTCTCGACATCCAGGCCGGGGCGGGTGGCACCGAAGCACAGGACTGGGCACAGATGCTGCTGCGCATGTACCTGCGCTGGGGTGCAGCGCACGGATTCAAGTGCGAAGTGATCGACTCCAGCCCGGGTGAGGTCGCCGGCATCAAGAGTGCGACCATCGAGATGCTGGGCGAGTATGCCTACGGCTGGCTGCGCACCGAGACCGGCGTGCATCGCCTGGTGCGCAAGTCGCCGTTCGATTCCGGCAATCGCCGCCACACCTCGTTTGCCTCGGTGTTCGTCTCGCCGGAGATCGACGACGACATCGAGATCGAGCTCAACCCGGCGGACATCAAGATGGACGTCTACCGCTCCTCGGGAGCCGGCGGACAGCACGTCAACAAGACCGAGTCTGCCGTGCGGCTTACTCACCTGCCAAGCGGCATCGTGGTCGCGTGCCAGAACGAGCGCAGCCAGCACAAGAACCGCTCCACCGCGATGAAGATGCTGCGCGCCAAGCTCTACGAGCTGGAAGTCAACAAGCGCAACGCCGCCGCTCGCGTGCTGGAGGAATCGAAGTCGGACGTGAGCTGGGGCAATCAGATCCGCTCGTACGTGCTCGACCAGTCGCGTATCAAGGATCTGCGCACCGGAGTAGAAGTGGGCAACACCACGGCAGTGCTCGATGGAGATCTGGATCAGTTTCTCGAGGCTTCACTGAAGGCGGGCATTTGAGTGGCATGAACAAAGACCAGGGCGGTGGGCGCGGTGGCGCAGCGGGTGGTAATGGCGGCGACGGGGGCGATGAGAACCGGCTGATCGCCGAGCGGCGCGCGAAGCTCGGCGAGCTGCGCAAGGGCGGCGGGCCGGCTTTCCCCAACGATTTCCGCCGCGACGCGCTCGCCGGGCAGCTGCACGGCTCCTTCGGTGAGCGCAGCGGCGAGTGGCTCGAGGCCAACCCGACACGCGTACAGGTGGGCGGGCGGCTGCTGTTCCGGCGGGTCATGGGCAAAGCGAGCTTCGCGAAGATCGGCGATCGCACCGGGCAGATCCAGCTGTACCTGCAGCAGGAGACCCTCGGCGGCGCGTACGAGACCTTCAAGGGCTGGGATATCGGCGACATCATCGGAGCTTCCGGCGTGCTGTTCCGCACCAAGACCGGTGAGCTCTCGGTGCGGGTCGACGCGCTCGCGCTGATTACCAAGTCACTGCGGCCGCTGCCAGACAAGTGGCACGGACTTGCCGATACCGAGACCCGTTACCGCCAGCGCTATGTCGATCTGATCGTGAGCGAGTCGACGCGCCAGGTGTTCCGCACCCGCAGCCGCATCGTGGGCTACCTGCGCGGCTTCCTCGACGCGCTCGATTTTCTCGAGGTCGAAACCCCGATGATGCAGCCGATTCCCGGCGGCGCGGTGGCGCGGCCGTTCAAGACGCATCACAACGCGCTCGGGCTGGACATGTACCTGCGGATCGCACCCGAGCTGTACCTGAAGCGCCTGATCGTTGGCGGCCTCGAGCGCGTCTACGAGATCAACCGCAACTTTCGCAACGAAGGACTCTCGACGCAGCACAATCCGGAGTTCACCATGCTCGAGGCGTATCTCGCGTACGCCGACTATCGCGATCTCATGGACTGGATCGAGAAGGCTACCCGCGGCCTCGCCGATACGCTCTACGGCACCCAGCAGATCACTTACCAGGGACGCCCCTACGACCTGAGCAAACCCTTTCGCCGGCTCACCCTGGAGCAGGCCATCATCGAGCACAATGCCGGCATCGATCCGCTTTCGCTGCGCGATGCAACCTATCTGCGCAAGCGCTGTGAGCAGCTCGGCATTCACTTCGAGCCCACAGACGGCGCGGGGCAGCTGCAGTTCAAACTGTTCGAGAAGACCGTGGAGAGTGCGCTGCTCGATCCGACCTTCGTCTACGGTTATCCGGTAGAGGTCTCGCCGCTCTCGCGGCCCAACGATGCCGACCCGTTCATCGCCGATCGTTTCGAGTTCTTCCTTGCCGGTCGCGAGATCGCCAACGGCTTTTCCGAGCTCAACGATCCGGAGGAGCAGGCGGCGCGCTTTCGCCTCCAGGTGGCACGCAAGGAGCGCGGCGATGAGGAGGCCATGTTCTTCGACGCCGATTACGTACGCGCGCTCGAGTACGGTATGCCTCCCGCGGCGGGTCTCGGCGTTGGCATCGATCGCCTGGTGATGTTCTTTACCGACTCGCCATCAATTCGCGACGTCATACTCTTCCCGCACATGCGGCCCGAAGCTCCGCTGTGATGCGTGCGCGTCTTGGGCCCGCGTTGTGATGTTGTTCGGGACGCACGCTGTGATAGGTCCTTCAGACAACACTGAACCATTTGGTTAAGTGTTTCGAAAAGGTATATCGAGTGCGTTCGGCCGCCCTCGAGCACTGACGCTTCCGACCTCGGGCGTCACGAGGTTTTCACCTCGGCAGTCACTCCGGCAGCGGATAGGGCAGCTCGAGCTGCTCGGCCGCGAGAGCCGCCGTGCCCGCCTTGGCGTCCCGACCGGCGCCCGCCGCTGCCTCGATGGCGGAGGCGGGCTCGACGGTTAGCTGAGTCACCGCCAGGAACTCGCAACGCCCGTCCGCGAGCTGCGCCGCATCCACGACCTTGAAGGTGCGCCCATCGCTCAGCGTGCCGGCATCCGCCGGGCGAAGCTGCAGCAGGGAGCGCGTCACGAAGCGTTGCATGCGCCGCTTCACCCGGCCGCGGTAGTGGGCGCGGGCGATGACTTCCTGACCGGTATAACAGCCCTTCTCGAAGGCGATCGCCCCGAGACAATCGAGATTGAGCATCTGGGCGATGAATTCCTCGGAGGTGGCCGCGTAGACCTGCGGCTCGCCCGCCGCGACCCCCAGGCGCCGCCAGATGAGCGGGTTCGCCACCGGCGCGGCGTCGGGTGATTCCGCCCCTGACATCGGGCTCACCAGCAACCAGCGCGCCGGCTCGCCTGCGAGGCGCACAATGCTCCTCGTTGCGGTGCGCGCCGCCTCGTTCTCGGTGGTGGGCAAGGCGGCGTCGTTGTCGGTCTCCAACGTGGCACCAGCGCGCACCGAGTTGGCGCCGACGCGCAGCAGTCCGCTGATCCGCCACTGTTGCGACTCATCGGCCAGCTGCACTTTCGCGCGCAGGATGAATCTGGACAGGCGCGCGGCGACCGGCGCGACCAGCTCACGTGGCAGCACTGCGAGCAGATCGTCGGGCGCAAACTGCAGCAAGCGCAGTAATGCGATCACGCGCCCCTGCGGGTTGTGGTAACCGGCAAGCAGCGAGCGCTCGGGCGAAAGGCGCGTCAGGTCGTTCGACAGCTGGCCCTGGAGGAACGCCACCACACCCGCACCGCGCGCGCGCAGCACGCCCAGTTCATCGAGTGACACCGTGCTCAGGCTGCTGTGCATGGAGTTGGCCGTTGTTGATCCGCAGACGCTGCGTGGCTGCCTGTGGCAGATTCTGGCAGACTTGTCGGGTATGTCGATGCCCGCGGGCAAGAGCCCACTCCCACACGCATCGGTGCCAGCCACCCACGCGCCCGCGCCGTCTAGCGCCGCTGCAGCGTCGCCGCCGGCGGCGGCGGCTGCGCTCCCGCGTCCACGTGAGCTCGGCGGCCGTGCCGGACCCGAGCCGACCCGCTTCGGCGACTGGGAAAAGAACGGCCGCTGCATCGACTTCTAACTATCGTTTATGCCGACGCGACCGCTCTCCCCGCACCTGTCGGTGTACAGAATGTCCCGGTACACCCTGGCAACCTCGATTGCCAACCGCTTCACCGGTGTCGCGTTGTCGTTGGGATTACCGCTGCTGGTGTACTGGCTCATGGCAGTGGCAGGCGGACCGCACAGCTACGCGATCGCCATGCGAGTGCTGACCACGCCGCTCGCGCAGCTCGTGTACGCCGCACTCGTCGTTGCCTTCTGCTATCACCTCGTGGCGGGACTGCGCCACCTGGTGTGGGATACCGGTCACGCGCTCGAGCGCGCGCAGTCGCAAAGAAGCGCCTGGGTGGTGATTGCGGTGACCGTGGTGCTCGTGCTGCTGATGGTCTATCGCCTCTGGTTTGTCGGCAGGCACGCTCCATGAGCCTGCGCAGTCCTCTCGGCAGGGTGCTCGGTGCCGGCGCGGCCCGCGATGGAGTGCGCCACTGGTGGCAGCAGCGGCTTACCTCGATCGCGCTGGTGCCGCTCACGGTATGGTTCGCAGTCTCGCTGCTGATGCTGCCCTCGCTCGGCCACGCGACGCTGATTGCCTGGATGAGCCAGAGCTCGACCGCATTGCTGCTCATACTGCTCGTGCTGGTCGGCGCCTGGCATTCGCAGCTCGGCGTACGCGTGGTCGTGGAGGATTACGTACACGGCACCGGCGCGCGCACGCTCTCCCTGGTGCTGATCGGTTTCGCGCACGTGCTGCTCGCGGCCGCCGGCATGTTCGCCGTGCTCAAGGTGGCTTTCGGGGCGGCGGGATGAACGCGCCGCGTGCCTTCATCGACCACACCTACGATGTGATCGTGGTCGGGGCGGGCGGTGCCGGACTGCGCGCCACGCTCGGTCTCGCCGAAAGCGGCCTGTCGACGGCCTGCATCAGCAAGCTCTTCCCCACGCGCAGCCACACGGTCGCAGCACAGGGCGGCATCTCGGCAGCGCTCGGCAACATGGGCGAGGATGACTGGCGCTGGCACATGTACGACACCGTGAAGGGCTCGGACTGGCTCGGCGATCAGGACGCCATCGAGCTCATGTGCAGGGAGGCGCCCGCGGCGGTCATCGAGCTCGAGCACTACGGCGTGCCCTTCTCGCGCACCGAGGCGGGGCTCATTTACCAGCGGCCCTTCGGGGGCATGACGACCCACTTTGGCAAAGGCATCGCGCAGCGCACCTGCGCCGCGGCCGACCGCACCGGACACGCGATGCTGCACACGCTCTACCAGCAGTCAATCCGCCACGCGGCGACCTTTTTCGTCGAGTACTTTGCCATCGACCTGATCATGGAGGGTGGCGCCTGCCGCGGAGTGGTGGCGCTCGATCTCACCGAAGGGAAGCTGCATCGATTCCGCGCGCACATGACGATCCTCGCCACCGGTGGATATGGCCGCACTTATTTTTCCTGCACCTCGGCGCACTCCTGCACGGGCGATGGCAATGCCATGGTGCTGCGCGCCGGGTTGGCACTGCAGGACATGGAGTTCGTACAGTTTCATCCGACCGGCATCTACGGCGCGGGCTGCCTCATCACCGAAGGCGCGCGCGGGGAGGGCGGCTATCTCACCAACGGGCGGGGCGAGCGTTTCATGGAGCGCTATGCGCCCAATGCCAAGGATCTGGCCTCGCGCGATGTCGTGAGCCGCGCCATGACGGTGGAGATCCGCGAGGGCCGCGGAGTCGGCGCCGAGCACGATCATATCGACCTGCACCTCGAGCACCTCGGCGCCGAGGTGATCCACGAGCGGCTGCCCGGCATTGCCGAGACTGCCCGCATCTTCTCCGGGGTCGATGTGACGCGCGAGCCGATCCCGGTGCTGCCGACGGTGCACTACAACATGGGCGGCATCCCCTGTAACTACCATGGAGAGGTGGTGTGTCCGAAGGATGGCGATCCGGACAGCGTGGTCCCGGGGCTGATGGCGGTAGGCGAGGCGGCGTGCGTGTCGGTGCACGGTGCCAACCGCCTGGGCTCTAACTCATTGCTCGACCTGGTCGTCTTCGGCCGCGAGGCGGCGCGGCATTGCGCGGAGGTGATCGAGCCTGGAAGCACCCAGCGGCCGCTCGCGGCGGATGCCGGGGAGGGCGCGCTCGAGCGGCTCGAGCGGCTGCGCAATGCCAACGGCACGCGCGGCACCGCCATGATCCGCCTCGAGATGCAGAAAACCATGCAGCTCGACGCCGCGGTGTTTCGCACCGGTGACACGCTTGCGCAGGGCATCGAGCGCCTCGGCGCCACGTTCGCCTCGTTCGCGGATGTGCGTGTCAGCGATCGGTCATTGATCTGGAACAGTGATTTGATTGAGACGCTCGAGCTCGAGAACCTGCTGTTGCAGGCGACCGCTACCATCCACTCGGCGGCGAATCGCACCGAAAGCCGCGGGGCGCACGCGCGCGAGGACTTTCCGCAGCGCGACGATGGCAACTGGCTCAAACATACCCTGGTGTGGGTGGACGGGCCGCAGCGCGTGCGTTTCGATTACCGCCCGGTACACCTGAACACCATGACGCGCGACGTCGAGCCGATCCCACCACGGCCGCGCACCTACTGAGGATTTGCGATGGCCGAATTCCGCCTGCCCGCCAACTCCCGTCCGGTGAAAGGCATCGTGCATGCGGCACCGCCGGGGGCCAGCGAGGCGCGCACCTTTCTCATCTATCGCTTCAATCCCGACTCGGGGCAGAACCCGCGGATCGACACCTTCGTGCTCGATGTCAAAAGCTGCGGGCCCATGGTGCTCGATGCCCTGATCCAGATAAAGAGTGTGCTCGATTCCTCGCTCACCTTCCGCCGCTCCTGCCGCGAGGGCATCTGCGGCTCGTGCGCCATGAATATCAACGGGGTGAACTGCCTGGCCTGCACGACTTCGATGCAGGATCTGGGCGCCGAGGTGCGTATCTATCCGCTACCGCACATGCCGGTGGTGAAGGACCTGGTACCGGACCTCACCAACTTCTACGCCCAGTACGCCGCGGTAAAGCCCTGGCTGCAATCACGCACCCCCCCGCCGCCCGACCGTGAGCGGCTGCAATCGAAGGAAGACCAGGAGAAGATCGACCGCCCGGCGGCGTGTATTCTGTGCGCCTGCTGCTCGACCGGCTGTCCGAGCTACTGGTGGAACAGCGAGCGGTTTCTCGGGCCGGCGGCGTTGCTGGCGGCGTACCGCTGGATCATCGACAGCCGCGATGAAGCCAGCGGCGAGCGGCTCGATGAGCTCGAGGATCCCTTCCGACTCTACCGCTGCCATACCATCATGAACTGCACGGACGTGTGCCCGAAGGACCTCAACCCGGCCCGTGCCATCGCCGAAATCAAGAAAATGCTGCTCGAGCGCCAGGGATGAAGCTGACTCAACGCAGCGGGCCGCCCGCCGAAGCGGCAACTCATTCTGACGCCACCATCGTCCCGGGCCGACTCCGCTGGCGCTGCCGGCGGGGTATGAAGGAGCTCGACGTGCTGCTGGAGCGCCTGGCGCAGCGCGTGCTGTCCGAGGCGAGCGCCGCCGAATGTCGCGTGTTTGGCGAACTTCTGGAGCTACCGGACCCCGTGCTGGCCGGATACCTCCTCGGGGGTGAAACTCCGGCCGAGCCTCACCTGGCGCAGGGGATCGCACGGATGCGCGCATTATGTCGATTGGATGGCGGGTCGGCGGTATTCTGACCGGTACCGGTCGCGACGTGCCCCACCATGCTGAACTTTCACAGAAGCTCACAGTCTATTCTCGTCGAAGCGCGGCGGCCCTCGGACCGGGTGTAGAGGGCGCGCATGAGCGCGGATGCAAGCGATCTGAGCCTGGTACGCCGCGTGCAACGCGGGGATAAGGGGGCATTCGATGCGCTGGTGCTCAAGTACCAGCACAAACTCGTCAAGCTGGTCATGCGCTACGTGCGCAATCCAGCCGAGGCAGAGGACATCGCTCAGGAAGCCTTCATCAAGGCCTACCGGGCGCTGCCGCAGTTTCGGGGTGACAGTGCCTTCTACACATGGCTCTACCGCATAGCCATCAACACCGCCAAGAACGCCGTGGTTTCCCGGGATCGCAGCCCCGTCGAATATGACCTCGACCGCAACAACAACGACGAGTCCTACGACATGCAAGGCCGAATGAAGGATTCCGAGACACCTGAGGGTCTGGTGCTGACCGATGAGATCCGCTCGACGGTCAATGCCGCCATCGATGCCCTCCCCGAGGACCTGCGCACCGCCATAGTGCTGCGCGAGCTCGAGGGTCTTTCCTACGAGGAGATTGCCGCCGCCATGGAGTGCCCCGTGGGCACGGTGCGTTCGCGCATCTTCCGCGCGCGTGAGGCGATCGACCGGCGCCTGCGGGAAGTGTTCGAAGGCGGCCTTGGCCGCGCGGAGGAGCTGGGATGAACGAGGAGCTCGACAGTCAGCTGTCCGCGATGTTCGACGACGAGTTGCCGCCTGCGGAGTGCGAGCTGCTGGCGCGACGCCTGTCGCGGGATGAGCCGCTCAAGGCGCGCTGGGGACGCTACGCGATCGTCGGTGCGGTGATACGCGCCGAGCGCGGCGTGCGCCTCAACGCACCGCTCGCCGGACGCGTCAACGCGGTGTTGCGCGCAGAACCTGCGCTTGCGGGGCACACCGCGCCCCGCGACTTACGCCATGACCGCTTGCGTTGGTGGCAGCCGCTGGCAGGAGCTGCGTTGGCGGCTTCCGTTGCGGCGGTCTCAATTCTTTGGCTGCGCGCACAGGCTCCCGGCGAGGCACCCCTCACCGCACACCTCGCTCCACCAGCGGCGCTGAGCGCCGCGCCGGCCGCGGCTACGGCACGGGGCGACAGTTACGTAGTACCGGTGCCGAAGCAGCCGGCCGGGGTCACCGTGCCGAGCACCGAGCTGGCGAACTATGTGGTCGCGCACAGTATGTTTTCTCCCCCAGTGGCGCGCCGCAATCTGCTGTCGGCCTTCATGACGAGCGAGCCGGCGACCTCCGGCACGGAGGAACCCCAGGCCGATGTCAAGGGCATTGCGCAGTAGCGGCGGCCTGTTCAGCCTGGCGCTCGCCTGGGCAGTCGCGGCCGCAGCGGCCGGCGAAGAGCCGGCGCGGAAGAACGCACCCGACTTCGCTCCTGCGCAGTGGCTCGAGCGCATGGATCACGCGCTCACCACGCGCAACTACGATGGCACCTTTTCCCATTGGCAGGGCGGCCGGGTGGAGATGCTGCGCATCATCCATCGGGTGCAGGATGGCAATGTGTCGGAGCGCCTCGTCTCCCTCGATGGATCCGGCCGCGAGTTCATCCGCACCGGTTCGAGCCTGGCGTGCTATCTGCCCGACCGTCGCACCGTGGTCGTCGAACAACGTCCGACCGAGGAGTCGTTGGTCGGATTCCCGACGGTCAACGACCAGACTGCGAGCTTTTACGACATCCGCGAAGTGGGGCATACGCGCATCAACCGCCGCGTGACGCACGTGATCACGGTTTCGCCCAGGGACGAGTACCGTTACGGTTACCGGCTGTGGGTCGATGACACCACTGCCATGCCGCTGAAATCCCAGCTGGCGGACGCGCATGGGCAGGTAATCGAGCAGATCGTCTTCGCCAGCCTCACGCTCACCTCGCGCATACCCGACTCCGCCTTTCGTCCCGAGATCTCGACCACGGGGTTTCAGTGGCTGCGCAACGATGCGGCTCCGCAGATGCAGCCGGGCGCTGTCGCGCTTGCCTGGAGTGCCATGCGGCTCCCGCCGGGCTTTCGCATGACCGTGCGCTCGGCGCAGGTCTTGCCGGGCTCCGCAAGCGCAGTCGATCAACTGGTTTTCACCGACGGCTTCGCGTCGGTGTCGGTGTTCGTCGAGCGGCAACCGGCGCCCTCCGGTCCGCCGCCGCTGCCCGAATCGGCTACCGTAGGCTCTTCCTCGGCGTTCTCGACCGTAGTCGACGGCCACAAGATCACCGCTGTCGGCGAGGTGCCACCGGCCACGGTGCGCTACATCGCGAGTCAACTGAAGGCACAGGGCGCAGCGCCCGTGGGCCACTGATACGTGCCGGATACGCGCGCTCCCCTCACGCTCGTACAGCGTCGCGACTGTCAACTGTGCGAGGAGATGCTCGTGGAGCTCCAGGCGCTCGCACGGCGACTACCGCTCCCGCCGCTCGATCTGGTCGATGTCGATGCGGATCCGCAGCTCCGGCGGCGTCACGGGCTCGACGTGCCGGTGCTGCTGCTCGATGGACTCGTGGTCTGCCGTCACCGCCTGGATGCGGATGAGCTTAGGCGGCTGTTGACAGCGCGCCGCAGCCTTTCCCCCGAGAGCGGCGCGGGCGCATCCTGACGGTAACGCACGGCTTTGACGGCGCAAGCGCGCCGTAATGCCCAAACTTTCCTATAATCCGCCCCGCCGCAGAACTTCCGGGCGCGGCGCCACGCGGCGGTAGTCAGCGCAGCTCATGCGGCACATACGTAATTTCTCCATCATCGCGCACGTCGACCACGGCAAATCGACCCTCGCCGACCGCTTCATCCAGCTGTGCGGAGGCCTCGCAGATCGCGAGATGCAGGCCCAGGTGCTCGACTCCATGGAGCTCGAGCGCGAGCGCGGGATCACCATCAAGGCGCAGAGCGTCACGCTCTATTACACCGCCCGCGATGGCGAGCGCTATCAACTCAACATGATCGATACCCCGGGGCATGTGGACTTCTCCTACGAGGTCTCGCGCTCGCTCGCCGCCTGTGACGGCGCGCTGCTGGTGGTCGATGCCTCGCAGGGCGTCGAGGCACAGAGCGTGGCTAACTGCTACACCGCCATCGAGCAGGGCGTGGAGGTGCTGCCGGTCATCAACAAGATCGACCTCCCGTCGGCCGATCCCGAGCGCGTCACGCGCGAGATCGAGGAGATCATCGGCATCGCGGCCAGCGATGCCGCGCGCGTCAGCGCCAAGACCGGGGAGGGCGTCGCGGAGCTGCTGGAAGCCATCATTCGCCGCATCCCGCCGCCGCGCGGCGATGGCGACGCGCCGCTGCAGGCGCTGATCATCGACTCATGGTTCGATAATTACGTGGGTGTCGTGTCGCTGGTGCGCGTGATGAACGGCGGCGTGAAGACCGGCGAGCGCATCCGCGTGGTGTCTACCGGCCGCAGCCATCTCGCCGACCGGCTTGGGCGCTTCACGCCCAAGCCGGTGGTGGAGCGCGAGCTGGCCGTCGGCGATGTGGGTTTCGTGGTCGCGGGCATCAAGGAGATCGACGGTGCGCCGGTCGGCGATACCATCACGCTGGAGCATCGCCCCGCGCCCGCGCCGTTGCCTGGTTTCAAGCAGATCAAGCCGCGGGTGTTTGCGGGGCTTTTCCCGGTCAACTCCGAGGACTACGAGAAATTCCGCGATGCGCTCGCGAAGCTGCGTTTGAACGACTCGGCGCTGCACTACGAGCCGGAGGTCTCGAGCGCGCTCGGCTTCGGCTTCCGCTGTGGTTTCCTCGGCCTGCTGCACATGGACATCGTGCAGGAGCGCCTCGAGCGCGAGTACGCGCTCACGTTGGTGACCAGCGCGCCGACGGTGGTGTACGAGGTGGCGCGCACCGATGGCACGATCGATTACGTCGACAACCCGGCGAAACTGCCCGCGGCCAACGATATCGAGGAGATCCGCGAGCCGATCATCATCGCCAACATCCTCGTGCCTCCCGATCACGTCGGCGCGGTGCTCAAGCTGTGCAACGACAAACGCGGCACGCAGAAGAAGATGCAGTACCTCGGCACGCAGGTGTCGCTGCAGTACGAGCTGCCGCTCGCGGAAGTGGTGCTGGATTTCTTCGACCGCCTGAAGTCGGTGAGTCGCGGCTACGCCTCCTTCGATTACGAGTTCAGCCATTTTGAAGTCGCGCCGCTGGTGAAACTCGACATCCTCATCAACGGCGACAAGGTCGATGCGCTTTCGATCATCGTGCACCGCGAGAGTGCCTACCACCGCGGCCGCGAGCTCGTGGACAAGATGCAGGAGCTCATTCCCCGGCAGATGTTCGAGGTGGCGGTGCAGGCGGCAATCGGCAGTGCGGTCATCGCCCGCGCGACAGTCAAGGCGCTGCGCAAGAACGTGCTGGCAAAATGCTACGGCGGCGACGTTACCCGCAAGCGCAAGCTCCTCGAGAAGCAGAAGGAGGGTAAGAAGCGCATGAAACAGCTCGGCCACGTCGAGATTCCACAGGAAGCCTTCCTCGCAGTGCTGCAGGTCGGCCGCAAACACTAAGGTTCGCCCAATGCCACAGTCCCTGATGTCGGTCATCGTCCTGCTCTCCTGGCTGGCCCTGCCGGTAGCACTGATATGCATCGTCGATGACTGGTTCCTGCGGCCGCAGCGCCTCATCGCAGCGCCGGCGCCGCCGCACGATGCGCCGCTCATGACCTTCCTCTACAGCGCACTGCCGGTGCTCATCGCCTGCGCGGTCCTGCGCCTCCTGGTGGCGGAGCGGCTGGATTTCAGCGCGGTGCTGCTCGGCATCACGGTGCTTACGGGCGCGGTATGGGCGGTAGATCATCTGCTGCTGCGTCCCTGGCGCAATGCCGCAGCGCGTGCTGCCGGCAAGGATCCGGCCCAGATCCCGGAGCCCGGCACGGTCGATTACGCACGCAGTTTCTTCCCGGTCGCGCTGGTGGTGCTGTTGCTGCGTGCATTCGTGTTCGAGCCGTTCCGCATCCCCTCCGACTCGATGATGCCGACGCTGCTCGATGGCGACTTCATCATCGTCAACAAGTACGCCTATGGCCTGCGCCTGCCGGTGCTCAACCGCAAGTTCGTGAGCATCGGTGAGCCGCAGCGCGGCGATGTGGTGGTGTTTCGCTACCCGCGCGATCCATCCACCAATTTCATCAAGCGCCTGGTGGGATTGCCGGGAGACCACGTAGAGGTGCACGACAATCTGATCATCATCAACGGCAAGCCGGTGCCCTTCTACGTCGGCCGGCAGCGCTACAACGATGGCTGCTACGTCAACATGTCGATCGCCCACGAGCGGCTCGGCCAGCACCAGCACGAGGCGATTTTCTGCCCGGTGGCGCTCGATCGCCAACCGGTGCTCCCGAGCTGCAAGCGCAACGGCGTGCGCGGCTACGTGTGTGGCGATGAGGATCCCCCTGGCGGCTTGCGCATGCCGGCGTTCGTCGGCGATGTGCCCCCGGGGCACTATCTGATGATGGGCGACAACCGGGACAACAGTGACGACGGCCGCTCCTGGGGCTATGTCCCGGAGGAGAATCTGGTCGGCAAGGCGACCCGAATCTGGTTCAATTGGGACCTGGGTCGCTCCGGCGGCCCCATGTGGAACCGCATCGGCACCACCATCCAGTGATGCAAGTCCGGGGGGTTGACGATCGAATCTGGTTCAATTGGGACCTGGGGCGGTCCGGCGGCCCGATTTCGAGCCGACCGGCTCCGCCATCCGGTGACCCATGTCCGGGGGGGCGATTCGATGCGAAACAGGCAACTGGGTGTCACGGCAATCGGCTGGCTGGTCCTGCTGGCCCCGGTGGCGGTGGTAGTCTACGCGGGCATCCGCCTGGCACCCGTCTATTTGAATTACATGAAAGTGGCCAAGGCCATGGATCAAGCCGGCAGCGAGCTGAAGTCCGCCGCCAATCCGCAGACCATCCGCGCCACGATCGACAGGCATTTCGAGATCGACATGGTCGAGTACCCGACCACCAAGGACATGAAAATCACCAAAGACGGCGCCGCCTGGCTGGTCGAGTCGCAGTACGACGATGATGCGCCGCTCTTCGCTAACCTGTCCTTGCACGTCACCTTCGACAAGACGGTCAAAATCGGCGGCACGACCGCGGATTAGCCTTCGCCCATGACGGCTGCCGGGTGGCCTGCGTCATGGGTGCGCGAGCGGCTCGGCTACGAGCCGCACGATCCGGCCCTGTTCCGCGCGGCGCTCACGCACCGCAGCGCCGCGGGTGCCAACAACGAGCGGCTGGAGTTCCTCGGCGATGCGGTACTCAACCTGCTGGTCGCGCAGCGTCTCTATCAGAGCTTTCCGCAGGCGACGGAAGGCGACTTGAGCCGCCTGCGCGCACGGCTCGTGAGCCGCGAGCCGCTCGCCGAGATTGCCCTCGCGCTCGGCGTGGGTGCGACGCTGCAGCTCGGGTCCGGTGAGCTGCGCAGCGGCGGCTTTCGCCGCCAGTCGATCCTCGCGGATGCGCTCGAAGCGCTGTGCGGCGCGATCTACCTCGACGGCGGACTCGCGGCGGTCGAGCCGCTCGTCACACGATGGTTCGCCGAGCGCATTGCGGCACTCCCCTCGCCCGAAGCGCTGAAGGATGCCAAGACGCGCTTGCAGGAGTATCTGCAGTCGCGCAGTCTTACCCTGCCGCGCTACCTGATCCTCGGTATCGAGGGCGAGGACCACGCGCAGACCTTCAGGGTGAGCTGCGAGGTACCCGGCCTCGCGTTGCGCGTCGAGGGCGGCGGCTCGAGCCGTCGGCGCGCCGAGCAGCAGGCCGCAGAAGCCATGCTCGAGGCCATCGAAGCGCAGCGCGCAGCGGATCGACCCTAAGTGAGCACTCCAGTATCCAGTGAGTTTCGCAGTGGTTCGGCCGCGCTCATCGGCCGGCCGAACGTAGGTAAATCGACGCTGTTGAACGCGCTGGTGGGTACCAAGCTCAGCATCGTCACCCCTCGTCCCCAGACCACCCGGCACCGGATACTCGGTGTGCTCACACTGCCGCACGCGCAGATCGCCTTCGTCGATACCCCGGGACTGCACCTCAAGGCGGTGCGCGCGCTCAACAAAGCCATGAACCGCAGCGTCAGCACCGCACTTGCGGATGCCGACCTCGTGGTGCTGGTGGTAGAGGCACTGCGCTTCACGCACGAGGACGAGCTGGCGCTCGAGCGCATCGTGCGCCTCGGCCGGCCGGCCATCGCGGCGGTGAACATGATCGACCGTGTGCGGCCGCGCGCGCGGCTGCTGCCGTATCTTGCGCAACTCACCGAGCGGCATGCCTTCCTCGCCATCGTACCGGTCTCCGCGCTGCGCACGGAGAACATCACCGAGCTGTGCGACGCCATCGCCGCGCACCTGCCGTGCTCGCCGCCGCTCTATCCTGAGGGTGAGCTGACCGATCGGAGTCTCGGTTTCCGTATCGCCGAGACCATTCGTGAGAAACTAACCCTGGAGCTGAACCAGGAAGTGCCTTACGGCATAGCCGTGGAGGTGGAGCGATTGACCGAGGAGGAGGGGCTGCTGTACGTCGATGCGGCGATCTGGGTCGAGCGCGAGGGCCAGAAACCGATCGTCATCGGCGCGCGCGGCGAGCGGTTGAAGCGTATCGGGCGCGCCGCGCGCCTGGCATTGAACGGCATGCTCGGGCGGCGGTTGCATCTCAACCTGTGGGTCAAGGTGCGCGCCAACTGGGCGGACAACGCGCGAGCCCTGCGCGAGCTGGGGGTGGAGTGAGCCGCAACGCACGCCGCGTCGCGCTGACACCAGGCTACCTGTTGCACCACCGGCCCTGGCGCGACACGAGCCGCATCCTCGAGGTGCTGACCCGCGAGCACGGACGTCTAACACTGTTTGCGCGCGGGGTACGCGGCCCGCGCGCGAAGCTGGCGGCGGAACTGCAGCCTTTTCAGCGGCTGCTGCTCAGCTGGAGTGGCCGCGGCGAGGCCGCGCAGCTCACCGGTGCCGAGCGTGCCGGTGCGGCTGCGGCGCTGCCACAGGAGTATCTGCTGGCGGGGTTCTATCTCAATGAGCTGCTGCTGAAGCTCACCACGCGCCACGACGCGCTGCCGGAGCTCTTCGATCATTATCACGACATCCTCGAGCAGTTGCGCGGCGGCGCCGCGCTGGCACCGGCACTGCGGGTGTTCGAGAAGCGCCTGTTGGAGGTGCTCGGCTATGGTCTCGATCTCGCCACCGAGGCGCGCTCGGGCTTGCCGCTCGAGCCGGATGCATACTATGACTTTCACCCCGGGGTCGGTCTGCTACCGGCCCGCGCCGGCGCCGCACGCTCGCTGTGCGGACACTCGCTCCTCAGCCTTGCGCGCGAGAGCCTGCAGAGCGAGCGCGAGCTCGAGGATGCACGGCGCCTCCTGCAGGCCGCGCTCGGCGCGTGCTTGGAGGGGCGGCCGCTTGCGACGCGTGCGGTGGCACGAGCGATGAAACGCAGAGCATGTCCATGAATGCTGGAATCCTTCTCGGTATCAACATCGACCACGTGGCAACGCTGCGTCAGGTGCGGCGCGCGCGCTATCCCGATCCGGTGCACGCCGCGCTCGCCGCCGAGCAGGCCGGCGCCGACAGCATCACGCTGCACCTGCGCGAGGACCGCCGGCACATCCAGGACCAGGACGTACTCGCCCTGCGCGGGCTGTTGCAGACGCGCATGAACCTCGAGCTCGCGGTAACCGAGGAGATGCTCGCCATCGCCGCGGCGGTGCGGCCGACGGATTGCTGCCTGGTGCCCGAACGGCGCCTCGAGATCACCACCGAGGGTGGCCTGGACGTCGCGGCACAGACGACGCGCGTCACCGAGGCGACAGCGCGCCTCGCCGCGGCCGGTGTGCGGGTGGCGCTGTTCATCGATCCCGAGCCGCGACAGATCCAGGCCGCGCACGCGAGCGGCGCACCCGTCGTCGAGCTGCACACCGGTACCTATGCCGAGGCGCGCGGTGCAGCCGCGGCCACCGAGCTCGAGCGTTTGCGCGCGGCGGCGCGCTTTGCCGCGAATCTCGGCATGGAAGTGCACGCCGGCCATGGCCTCAACTACCACAACGTGCAGCCGGTGGCGGCGGTACGGGAGATCGTCGAGCTCAACATCGGCCATGCGCTCATCGCGCAGGCGTTGTTCGTCGGGCTACCGGCGGCGGTGCGGGACATGAAAGCGCTGCTGAGAGAGGCGCGTACGTGATCTTCGGCATCGGCGTCGACGTACTCGAGAGCGCGCGCATCGCCCATACGCTCGAGCGCTTCGGCGCGCGCTTCATCGAGCACCTGCTCATGCCCGCGGAGCAGGCGCAGCTCGCCCACACCGCGCGCCCCGAGCGTTTCCTCGCCATGCGCTTTGCCGCCAAGGAGGCCATCGTCAAGGCCATGGGCACGGGCTTTGCGCACGGGGTATGGATCCGTGATGTGGGCGTGGTGCAGAACTCCTGGGGCAAGCCCGAGGTGGTGTTCTCGGAGCGCGGCGAGCGCGTGCGCCGTGGCCTGGGGGTCGGCGACGCCCACGTCACCCTGAGCGATGAGCGTGGCCTCGTAGTCGCGGTAGCGGTGCTCATGAAGGCCTCATGAACACGCTGGTGTTCGACATCGAGACCGTGCCCGATGTCGAGTTCGGGCGACGTCGCTACGGGCTGCAAGGCCTCGCCGACGGCCAGGTCGCCAAGGCAATGTTCGCCCTGCGTCGCCAGCACACCGGCAGCGACTTCCTTCCCCCCGAGCAGCAGCGCGTGGTGGCGATCTCCTGCGCGCTGCGCAGCAGCGATAACTTCAGGCTGTGGAGCCTCGGCGAGCTCGGCAGCAGCGAGGGCGAGCTGATCCAGAGATTCTTCGAGGGCATCGAGAAGTTCTCTCCGAATCTCGTCTCATGGAACGGGTCGGGGTTCGATCTGCCGGTGATCACCTACCGGGCGCTGCTGAGCGGTGCCCAGGCGCCGCGGCTGTGGGAGATGGGAGACGGCGATGATGCTTTCCGCTTCAACAACTACCTAAACCGCTACCACTGGCGCCATACCGACCTGATGGACGTGCTGTCGGGGTTTCACCATCGCAATCGCGTGTCGCTCACGAGCATGGCGTGCCTGCTCGGCTTTCCAGGGAAGCTCGGTTTCGATGGCGCGCAGGTGTGGGATGCCTGGCAGGCGGGTGACCTCGCCGGAATCCGCCGCTATTGCGAAACCGACGTGCTCAACACCTGGTTGATCTATCTGCGCTTCCAGCAGCTGCGCGGTCAGCTCACCCGGGCGCAGCACACCGAGGAGCTCGCGCGCGTGCGTGCCTGCCTCAGCAGCTCGAAGGAGCCGCATCTCGCCGAGTTCCTGCGCACCTGGCAGGACGGCAGCGCTTGAGCAGCACTCCGCACCTGCAGCGCCGCGGGCGCACGGAGAGTGCACACGAGGAGGCGCAGGTTGCCGGGCTCACGCACGAGGGCGAGGGCGTGGTGCACGGGGGCAAAACGGCTTTCATCGCCGGAGCGCTTCCCGGTGAGCGCATACGCTTCCGCCGCGTGCGCCGGCATCGCCGCCACGATGAGGGCGAGCTGCTCGAGCTGCTCGAGGCAGCGCCCGAGCGCGTTGCGCCCCGCTGCCCGCACTTTGGAGTCTGCGGCGGCTGCGTGCTGCAGCACCTCGCGCCCGCGGCGCAGCTGGCAGCGAAGGAAGCCGAGCTGCGCGATGCGCTGACACGCGTCGCGCAGGCCGCTCCGCAGCGCTGGCTTGCGCCGCTTGCCGGGCCGCATTGGGGCTATCGGCGGCGCGCGCGCCTTGGCGCGAAGTTCGTGCGCCGCAAGGACACCGTGGTGGTGGGATTTCGCGAGCGCGCCGCCCCCTACGTGGCGCAGCTGCGCTCGTGCGAGGTGCTCGAGCCGCGAGCCGCTGCGCTCATCACGCCGCTCGCCGCGGTGCTCACCAGCCTCAGCATCCGCGAGCGCGTGCCGCAGATCGAGGTCGCCGTAGCCGATAACGCGACCGCCCTGGTGCTGCGGATCCTCTCGCCACCGACGCCGGAGGATGAAGCGCGGCTTGCCGCGTTTGCACTCGCGCACGGCGTGACGCTGTATCTGCAGCCCGGCGGGCTCGATTCCGTGCGCGCACTCGGCGTTGCGAGCGAGGCGCTCTATTACCGCCTGCCGCGCTTCGATATCGAGCTGCAGTTTGCGCCCACGGATTTCATTCAGGTCAACGGCGCCGTCAATGAGTCGCTGGTAGAGCGCGCGGCGGAGCTGTTGGAGCTGAACTCCGCGGCCCGGCTGCTCGATCTTTATTGCGGACTCGGCAATTTCAGCCTGCCGCTCGCGCGCACCGCAGCGCAGGTGACCGGTATCGAAGGAGATAGCACGCTCGTCGAGCGCGCGCGCAGCAACGCGCGGCTCAATGGCTTGAGCAACGCCGAGTTTCACGTCACCGATCTCGCGCGCGAGCCGGACCCGGCATTGCCCTGGATGCGGGGTGTTTACACGCACGTGCTGCTCGACCCGCCACGCACCGGCGCCCGCGCGGTGCTGGCGGCGCTCGCGCGCGTGGCGCCGCAGCGGCTGCTGTACGTTTCGTGTCATCCGGGGAGTTTGGCGCGCGATGTGGGCATACTGGTGCACGAGCATGGCTTTGCGCTCGCAGCGGCCGGGGTGGTCGACATGTTTCCGCACACCGCACATGTCGAGTCGCTGGCGCTGCTGAGCGGGGCAAGCCGCGCTGACGCGCCGGGTGCGCGAACATGAGTCTCGGTCCGCTGATGATCGACCTCGCGGGGACAGAGCTCCTGCCCGAGGAGGCCGAGCTGCTGCGCCATCCGCTCGTCGGCGGTGTGATCCTGTTCACACGCAACTACCTCGATCCGCAGCAGCTGACAGCGCTCGTGAGCTCGATACACGCGCTGCGCTCGCCGCCGCTCATCGTAGCGGTCGACCAGGAGGGCGGCCGCGTGCAGCGCTTCCGTACTGGTTTTTCGCTCCTACCGCCCGCACGGCGTATCGGTCACGAGTTCGATGTGGATGCGCGCGCAGGTGTTGCGCTCGCGCGCGCGCTCGGCTGGCTGATGGCTGCAGAGCTGCGGGCGCACGGGGTAGATATCTCCTTTGCGCCCTGCGTGGATCTGGATCTCGGCGTGAGCGAGGTCATCGGGGAGCGCGCTTTCCACCCCGACCCGGCCACCGTGTCCCAGCTCGCCGGAGCCTGGGCGCACGGGATGCGGGAAGCCGGAATGGCGGCGACCGCCAAGCACTTCCCCGGTCACGGGGCCGTGGCGGCGGACTCACACCAGACCCTCCCGGTCGACCGGCGAACCCTTCCGGACCTCGCCCCCGACCTGACCCCGTACCGGCGTCTCATTGCCAATGGCCTCCCGGGGGTCATGGCGGCCCATGTGCTGTTCCCGGCGGTGGATTCCACCCCCGCAAGCCTCTCGGCGCTCTGGATTCGCGACGTGCTCCGCGGAGAGCTGGGGTTCCAGGGGGTAGTGTTCAGCGACGATCTGTCCATGGGAGGGGCAGCTGCAGCCTACGGTGACGTGGTCGCCCGGGCGCGGCAGGCCCTGTCGGCGGGTTGCGACATGCTACCGGTCTGCAACAATCGGGCGAGTGTCCTGGAGCTGCTGGCGAGACTCAATGTCGAGCCTCAGCCGGCCTCCAGCCTGCGTCTGGTGCGCCTGCACGGGCGCACCGGAGCGCCGGGACGCGCCCTCTTGGAGGCTTCCCCCGAGTGGGGGCGGGCCCGCGAGCTGCTTGCGCGGACGACTGCAGCTCCGGCCCTTACCCTCGACCCGGGAAGTCGTGCATGAACAACTGGGCGACGGAGGCCTGGCGCGTCGTCGTCGAGAGCGCGCCCGAGGGCGTCGTGATATGCGACGCCACCTCGACCGATTGTCCGGTGGTGTTCGTTAATCAGTCGTTCGTACAGATGTGCGGCTACCCCGCCGCCGCGCTCCTCGGCACGAACCTGCGCATCCTGCAGGGCACGGACCGGGACCAGGAAGCGCGCACGCGTCTCGCCGAGGCAGTGAGCAAGGGTGAAGGCGCGCGCGTACTGGTGCGCAACTATCGTCCCGACGGCACCATGTTCTGGAACGAGACGGTCATCCATCCGGTGCACAGCAAGGGCAAGCTCACTCATTTCATCGGTTACCACCGCGATGCCAGCGAGCGGCTGAAGCAAACCGAGCGACCCCCGAGCGGGCTGCCGTCGTGGTTGCGGGAGGACCGCCTGACGGGCTTGCATTCACGTGCGTACTTCGAGGAGCTGCTGCTGCGCGACTGGCAGCTGGCGCAGCGCGACTCGCACGAGATCGGCCTGACGCTTTTCGACATCGACGACCTGGGTGCCTACAACGAGAAATTCGACCGCTCCGCAGGCGATGCCTGCATCCGCCGCATCGCGCGCGTGATTGGCGCCTCCTACCGGCGCGGCGGGGACCTGGTGGGACGCTGGGAGGGCGGCGCGTTCGTGGTGCTGACGCAAGGCGAGGCAGCGGAGAAGGCCACGCAGTACGCGCAGGTCGTGCGTCAGCGCGTACGCGATCTGCTGATGCACCATCCCACCGCCGCGGGCGCGGGGCGTTACGTAACCCTGAGTGCGGGTATCGCCAGTCTCGTGCCGCCGCGCAAGCTGGCGCTCGAAGGGCTACTCAACGCGTGCCGGGCCGCCCTGCGGCGCGCCAAGAAAGATGGCAAGGACGGTATCGCAACCGCCGAGGCAGCGGACTTCCAGGATTCCCAGCTCGTGGAAAGTGAGACTGCGCCGGCCAAAAAGTCCGCTGCGGCCAGCACGACTACCGAGTGAGTTCCCGGCGGGCGCCCTTGCTGCCCGTCGCCAGCCTCAATTCCTCGCGCTGCGGATGAGCTCTGCACGAGCCCACCTCTGCATAAGTCCCCGCACCGACTGTGAACCAAAAGGTGCAGTTGGTGCGGCGGCATTTTACTAAACGCTTGCGAGTAACCGCCGGAGCCGCCAGGTCCGGCACCTCTTTGCCATAGAAATAGAACTGTAATATTATTTCTATTGAAATGAAGGCACGGCGCACCAGCCCCCGGCGGCAACCTGCAGCGGACGCCGCGGCGACGCTGTCGCGGGCCACGGTACGCGCCGCGCGCTTCCTGGGTCTGGCACAGTCGGATCTGGCCCCGGTCCTCGGCGTGAGCGCCGCCACTCTCTCGCGGCTTGCCAATGGCCAGCGGCAACTCGAGCCCGGTTCCAAACCATGGCAGCTGGCGGCGCTGTTCGTGCGGCTGTTCCGCTCGCTCGACGCCATCGTGGGCTCGGACGATGCCGCCGCGCAGGCATGGTTGCGAAGCGAAAACACCGCGCTCGGAGGAGTACCGCTCGCTCTGATCCGCGAGCCCGCGGGCCTGGTGCGCACCGTTGACTACCTGGACGCCGCGCGCGCTCGCATCTGAAGCGCGCACTTACGCGCGCGCGCTGTGGCGCGTGGTGGAGGCTCAGCACACCGCATCGACCATGCGCCTCACCGACTCGCTCGAGGAGCAGGCGCTGCTCGAAGCGGTGCTCGAGGAGAGCAAGCCGCCGCTGCCGCCCGCGGTGCGGCGACTGCACTACCTGCTCGCCACCCCCTATCGTTACCGGCCGCACCTCGGTTCACGCTTTCGCGCAGCTCTCGAGCCTGGCGTGTGGTATGGGGCCGAGGCGCTGCGAACGGCGCTTGCGGAAAAAGCCTACTGGCGACTGCGGTTTCTGCTGGACTCGCCCGCGACGCCAGACCTGAAGCCAGTGCCGCACACTGCGTTTGCTGCCGCAGTGCGCACCAAAGCGGCGCTCGATCTGACGCGCGCGCCGTTCGTGCGCGAGCGTGCCGTGTGGACCGACCCGAAGAGCTATCAGGGCGCGCAGGAGCTCGCGGCAGCCGCACGCCTCGCGCACATCGAGCTCATCCGCTATGAATCGGTGCGCGATCCCGAGCACGCCGCGTGCGTCGCCGTCCTCGATCCGAGCGCGTTCGGACGAGGCGCCCCGCACGCGCTGCAGACCTGGTTCATCGCCGCGGCGCGCAGCCGTGTGCGTTGTGCGCTCCAGGGAAGCGACGTGCCGCAGTTCGAGTTCGCAGCGCCGCAGCTGCTGGGCGAGCGGGCACAGGGCGGCTCTTGAGGAGTCGCGGGCAGCAGCACGCTCTCTCCCCAGCGTCTGATCGGCCCGGCCTACGCTCGCGCCAACGACGTCATTGCTGCGCTGAAGCGTTGTAAAATGCGGCAGCGCGAAAGGAATACGGACGAGTCCAGGCTCAGGGAAGCCGAAGAGGGTCGCGACAACGTCAAGATGACGAATTAAGGAGTCTCACCATGCAGCTCAAAGCATTCATTAGCCTGTGCGGCGCCGCGGTCCTGATGAGCGGTCCTGCACAGGCACAACTCGCACTCACACCGGCGGGAGTCGCCGACGGCTTCACGCTGACAACATTCGTGAGTGGTTATTCCCCGGCTGCTTACGGACCACTCGCGCAGGGAATCCTCCCGGATGGCAACGTCATCACGGGCAGCGCGCTCATCGGCAACGTCGGCATGGGCACTATCTACATCTTCAAGGACGCTGATAACCAGACACTGAGCAGCGCGCTGAGTGCCGCGCCATACACGTTCACTACCGGCAATCCGCAGTACGCTATGGCGACCGCTGGCGGGCAGGTTTACGGCGCGCAGGCGTTCGGGGGTATCTACGAGCATTTCGACAACAGCGGTGCCCATACCCCTGTAGCAGGTCTTCCCAGCACTCTCAGGAGTGACTTGGGAATGTGGGGCGACTTGGCCAATGGCCATATCGTCTCCTCCTCGAACGAGGGAATAGTCGACATCAATCCCTTGAATGGTGCGGTGCGGGTGATCGTCGCATCGCCGAACTGCTGCGATGGCGTCACGGTGTCCCCGGACGGCAAAACCGTTTATGCGGAATCTGGCGGCAACATTTTGGCATTCGACTACGCTTCCGGTGCGTTGCTGAACACCTTCCCGGGCGGTGGGCATGGACCCGATGGCACCGGCGTGATCTCAGGCGGGAAGCTCAGCGGTGACGTTGTCGTCAACAACAACGACGGCACGGTCGGTCTGATTGATATCAAGACCGGAACCGAGACCATCATCGCTATGGGTGGCACGCGCGGTGACTTTGTCTCGCCTGACACGACCAATGGGACTCTGTTCCTTTCCCAGACCGAGCGAATAGATCGGCTTTCCTGCGGTACCGGATGCTCAATCGGTGGTGGTGGCGGATCCGGCGTACCGGAGCCGGCGACTTTCGCTCTGTTCGGGCTCGGCCTCGCAGCCCTCGGTCTTCGCCGGCGCCGCGGCAACTGAAGCGACTGTTGGCTGTGCTCGGCATCCCGGCGCGCACTGCGCGCCGGGAGCTCGCGCCTGCCTGACACTCAGCGGCCGGGTGGTCGAGAGCCCTGCGCCGGACTGACCAGCGCAATCACACCAAACGCCGGGTGGTCGAAGTAGTTGCGCTCATAGAAGCGCACGCGCCGGCTTTCGTTGATGATGAACGGGGTGTCGGCCGCCGCGCCGAGTCCCTGCGGCGGAGACGACATGACGTAAGTCAGGGCCATGCCGAGATGCAGCCATTGGCCCCGCTCGAGGAATACGCTGCCGGAAAGACCCGGCACATCCACCCCGAGCTTCTGCAGCGTGAAACCGGCGCGTGTCCCCCACGAGCTCGCGGTCTGCGACCACGCCGTGTGCGCTACCGGAACGTACACGCCACTCGAGCGCAGGCGGCTCTCGAGCTCGCCGAGCTGCCAGGCCGAGGAGGGTAGTGGCGCGACGAAGTGTCCGACCTGCGCTGCGCCGCTCGGCGACTCCTCGCCGGCGACGTTGCGTGCTCCCGCCTCCGCGCTCCAGTCCTCGGGAGCGCCGAGTGCGCTGGTGGCACGAAAAACGATGATCTCGATGTTGTAGACCGTGCCGCCAGGTCCATTCGCCGGGGCAGCAGCGGGTGCAGCGGGCGGTGCAGTCTCCTCGGCGGACGCCGCCAACAGGCCGCCGCACAGCAGTAGTGCGACGAGCATTGTCAACCACAGTGGCGCGCGCTGAGCACCCATGTGGGTCATTCTACATGTGCGCAAATGTCAGTGGACCTGCGGCCGCTCGCCGAGACGGCGCAGCAACTGCGTGGCGAAATCGAAACGCGCGCTCTCCGCCGGTAGCGCGCGCGACACGCGCAGTCTCAACGGACCTTCCAGGCGATATTCGCGCGCGCCCTGCTGCACCATGCGCACCAGCGTCGAGGGGTCGACTGCCGAGCGTTCCTCGAATAGCACCGAGCCGCCCTGCGGGCCGAGGTCGAGCCGCCGCACACCGAGTGTGCGCGCACGGATCTTGAGTTTGGCGATGCGCAGCAGATTCTGTGCCGCGGGCGGCAAGGGACCGAAGCGATCGTGCAGCTCCGCCGTGAGCTCATCGAGCGCCGCTTCGCCCGGTGCGGCCGCGATGCGCTTGTAGAGCGAGAGCCGCACGTGCACGTCGCCGACGTACGCATCGGGCAGAAACGCGGGCAGCCGCAGCTCAACCTCCGTGGCCGCTGCGAGTGGCTGATCGAGCAGCGGCTCACGGCCTGCCTTGAGAGCCTTGACCGCGTGATCCAGCATGTCGAGATACAGCGTCAGTCCGATCTCGGTCATCTGGCCGCTCTGCTGCTCGCCGAGCAGCTCACCGGCGCCGCGGATCTCGAGATCGTGAGTCGCCAGCACGAAGCCCGCGCCGAGCTCTTCCATCGACTCGATCGCCTCGAGCCTTTTCGCCGCATCGCGCGCGAGCGCCTGGCGCGGCGGCGCGATCAGGTAAGCGTAGGCGCGGTGATGCGAGCGGCCGACGCGGCCGCGCAGCTGGTGCAGCTGCGCAAGTCCCATGCGATCGGCGCGGTTGATCATGATGGTGTTGGCGCTCGGCACGTCGATGCCGCTCTCGATGATGGTCGTGCACACCAGCAAACTGAAACGCCGGTGATAGAAATCGACCATGAGCTGCTCGAGATCGCGCTCGCGCATCTGGCCGTGGCCGACGCGCACGCTCGCCTCCGGTACCAGCGTCTGCACCTCGGCGGCGATTTTCTCGATGCTGCGCACCTCGTTGTGCACGAAGTAGATCTGTCCGCCGCGCCGCAGCTCGCGCAGCGCCGCCTCGCGCAATGTCGGCGTGTGCCATTCGATGAGAAAGGTCTTGATGGCCAGCCGCTCGGCAGGGGCGGTCGTGATGAGCGACAGATCGCGCAGCCCGCCGAGCGCCATGTTGAGGGTACGGGGAATCGGCGTCGCGGTGAGGGTGAGCACGTGCACGTTGGCGCGCAGTGCCTGCAGTCGCTGCTTGTCGCGCACCCCGAAGCGATGCTCCTCGTCGATGATCACGAGTCCCAGGTCGCGGAAGCGCGCATGCGCGTGCAGGAGACGATGGGTGGCGATCACGATGTCCACCTTGCCGTGCTCGAGCCCCTCGAGTACCGCCACAGTCTCCTTGGAGGTACCGAAGCGCGATAAACCTTCTACCCGCACCGGCCAATCGGCAAAGCGATCGCGGAAGTTCGCCAGGTGCTGCTGCACGAGGAGTGTCGTCGGCGCGAGGACCGCGACCTGCTTGCCGGCCTGCGCGGCGACGAAGGCCGCCCGCATGGCAACCTCGGTCTTGCCGAAGCCGACATCGCCGCAGACGATGCGATCCATGGGGCGATCGGCGGCGAGATCTGCGAGCACCTGACGGATCGCCTGGGTCTGGTCTTCGGTCTCCTCGAACGGGAATGCATTGGCGAACGCCTGATAGTCGAGCTCGTTCACCGCGAGCGCGAGCCCCGGCTGCGTCTTGCGGCGCGCGTGGAGGTCGAGCAACTCCGCCGCCACATCGCGGATCTGCTCGGCGGCGCGCCGACGCGCCCGCGCCCACTGGTCCGTCCCGAGCTTGTGGAGCGGCGCGTGCTCGGGAGCCGCTCCGGTGTAGCGGCTGACCAGATGCAGCGCGTGCACCGGCACATATATGCGGTCGCCGTCCTGGTACTCGAGCACCAGAAACTCTCCGGGCTGGCCGCCGACCTCCATCGGTTGCAGTCCCAGGTAGCGCCCGACGCCGTACTCCTCATGCACCACGGGCGAACCGGGAGTGAGGTCCTGCAGATCGCGCAGAATCGCCTCGGGATCCGAGACACGCTTGCGCCGGCGCTCGACCGGCGCGCGCGGTCCGAACAGCTGCGCCTCGGCGATGACTGCGACCGGGGGTGTGGTGAGCGTCAACCCGCGTAAATCGGGCGCCACGCTGAGCGCCAGGCGCGCGGTACCCAAGGCGAATGCGTCCCAGCTCTCGAGAATGCTCACCTCGTGCTGATGCGCGCTCAGCATCTCGTGCAGCACCTCGCGCCGGCCGGCCGAGTCCGCGGCGACCAGTACCCGGCCCTCGAACGAACGCAGGAAAGCGTCGAGCGGCGCGAAGGGCTCGGGCGCACGCACATCGATGCGCAACTCACGTGGCGCGGTCGTCGGGAAATTGCGCACCGCGGACGATTCGCCCTGTAGCTCGGTATCCGCCTTGAACGGATCGAGCGTGATGCTCGCGAATGCGGCGAAGTGTGCCTCGAGCTGCGCCGGCTCGAGGAACAGCTCCGCAGGCTGCAGCAGCGGCCGCTCGATATCGTGGCGGCGCTCCTCGTAGCGCTCGCCGATCTCCTGCCAGCTCTTGATCAGAAACCCCGGGAGCGAGGCCTCCTGCACGAGCACTGCATCCGAAGGGAGATAATCGAACAGCGTCGCCATCGACTCGAAAAACAGTGGCTGGTAGAACTCCACGCCCGCCGGTGCGAGCCCCTCGCTTACCCCGCGGTAAATGCTGCCGCGGTTCGGATCGCCCTCGAAGCGCGTGCGGTAGCGGCGGCGAAATTCCTTGACCGCCGGCGGATCGAGCGGCACCTCGCGGGCGGGTAGCAGCCGCACGCCCGGCAGAGTGTCGAGTGAGCGTTGCGTATCCGGGTCGAAGCGGCGGATGGCCTCGATCTCCTCATCGAACAGATCGATGCGCAACGGGGCGTCGGCACCCATGGGGAAGACATCCAGCAGCGAGCCGCGCACTGCGAACTCGCCCGGGCTCACCACCTGGCTCACGCTCGCATAACCGGCCTCGGCTAGCCGCTGCCTGAATGGCTCGATCGGGAGCGACTGACCCACCAGCAGCTCGAAGGCCCGGCCCTGCACGTATTGCCGCGGTGGCAGGCGCTGCATCAGGGTATCGGCGCTCACGATCAGACAGCCCCGCTGGGTGTGGGGCAGCTCGTATAGTGTCTGCAGCCGCTCGGAGATGATGTCCGGGTGGGGTGAGAACACATCGTAAGGCAGCACCTCCCAGTCGGGCAGGCGCAGCAGTGGCAATGTGCCGGAGCTGAAGAAGCGCAGCTCTGCGGAGAGCCGCTCGAGCTCGCGCATACCATCGGCCACGAGCACGTACAGCCGCTGATCGGCGCGCGCGACTTCCGCCAGCGCCAGCGCCGCGGCGCTGCCGTACAGCTGATGCCAGCGCAGTTGTGGAGTGGCGCGGCTCGGCGCCGGCGGATGCAGCAGGGCGGACATCGGAGCAGCTTACCTAAGGGCACCGCGCCCGTGGCGAGCCGCTTCAGGCTGCGATCGGACCCTCGGCCAGCTGCATGCGCGTCATCCGCGGTACGCAGTAGATGTCGATCGGATGCGAGCGGCCACGCAGCTGCAGCGGCGGCAGCGGGGTCGCACCGACATCGACACCGTGTGCATCGAGCGAGCGCTTGAGCGTGCTCGAGAACAGGATCTCGCCCGCGCGCGCCCGCTGGCAGAGCCGAGCCGCGATGTTCACGGTGTCACCGATGATCGTGTAGCTCATATAGGCAGAGGAGCCCACGTTGCCGGCCACGACATCGCCTTCGTTGATGCCGATACCGAGGCCGGCCTCGACATGGTGGCGCTCCTCCCAGGAGCGGGCCAGCGCGCCAAAGCTCTCGAGCATCTCGCGCGCCGCCTGCAACGCCCGCTGGGGACTGTCCGGCTGCTCGAGTGGCACACCGAAGCCGAGCATGAGGCAGTCCCCGGCCATGTGAAACACGGTGCCCTCGTGACGGAAGGTGATCTCGGTGAGCAGCGAAAAGTACTCATTCAGCAGTGGCACCACCCGCGGCGGGTCGAGCTGCTCGGAGATGCTGGTGAAGCCGCGCAGGTCGGCGAACAGCACCACCGCGTGGGCACGCGCGTCGGCGGTCGACAGCAGCGTATCGCGCAGCTGTGCATCCTCGAGGATCTTGTCGGCCACTCTCGGCGAGACGTAGCGGCGAAAGGTCTGCCTGAGGACCTCTTCCCGCCGGCGAATCTCCGCTTCGAGCTGTGCAGCGGCGGTCTTTCGGCGCACGGCTCCGGCACGCACCAGGGCTTCGATGTGCGCCCTCAAGGCTTCATCCAACGCCATTGAATCCCCAAGAAAAATTCTTCTCTTGAGCGGGAGCCTAGCACAACTTGGTGAAATGTCGTGCTTTCTGCCACCCGGGGGGGACGCACGGGCGGCGCCCGCAAGGGCAGCCCCCGGTCGAATCAGTGGAGGCGCTGAGCTGCGGCGTGCGCCGCAGGCTGAATCAGGAGCCGGGGGTAAAGGTGCTGGCGGTGGCGGGAGGGACGCTATCGATCGAGCCGCCCGTGACCACCGAATCGATCACCCGGTCGTGCTCGAAGAATACCGAGAAACCGCTGTAGTCCCAGCGTGTGATCGGCGGCTGCTGCTGCGAGCCTCCACCGACGGCCGCGTGACGGTTGGCCGGTGCGCCGAACTGTTTCTCCACCTGGTCCATCGTGGTGCCGCGCTTCGGCCGAGCAAGCTGCGAATCACGCACCTGCACTTCATCATTCACCACGATGGTTTCGGCGGTGGCGGTGCTGATGAGCGCACAGCCGCACAGCACTGCGGCGAGAATGCGGGTCTGCATGCGACGGCTCTCCTCGAGACTCGGCTGACTATAACACCGCAGGAAATCTGTCAAAGCCTGCCCCGCAGCCACGCGCGCCGATTTGTGACGCAAGTCTGATAACGGCCGTAATGTGGTTAAATCGCGACGATGTTTCATCCCCTGCCGATCTATGTCGGCCTGCGCTACGTACGTGCACGCTCGACCCGGTTTTTCGTGTCGTTCATTACCTGGGCCTCACTCATCGGTGTATGCGTCGGGGTCGCGGCGCTCATCGTAATTCTGTCGGTGATGAATGGCTTCGAGAGCGAGCTGCGCGACCGGCTGCTCTCGCTCAGCGCCCCGGTGCGGGTGACGGCCGCAGCCGCGTACGCGCAGGGCTCGGCGGCAGCCCCGGGCGAGACCCCCCAGCCCGCTGCACAACCGGACTGGTCGCACCTCGTGCAGCTCGCACGCGCCACCCCAGGGGTTACCGATGCAGCCCAGTACGCCGAAGTGCAGGCGCTCGCCGTGCACGGCCCCGAGATGGTCCCCGTGCTGTTGCGCGGCATAGATCCTGCCGACCCTGCCACCGTTGCCGAGCTCGCGCCCACTATCGCCCAGGGGCACCTCGCGGATCTCACTGCGGGCTCCGCCCGGGCGATCGTGGGCGAGGTCATCGCCGAGCGGCTCGGACTCTCTCCGGGGGACAGTCTCACGCTCCTGGTGCCGACCGTGGGCCCCGACGGCACGCCCGCCCCGAAGCTGCGTGAGGTGCAGGTCGCTGGTGTTTTCGAAGTGGGGCTGCAGGACCATGACGCCACGCTGATATTTCTCGATCTCGCCGATGTCCGGGCGCTCGGGCCGGCCGGTACCGTGAGCGAGGGCCTGCGGGTGCGCGTGCAGGACGTGCTCGCCGCGCCGCAGGTCGCCGCGCGGCTGCGGGCGCAGCTGCCGCCGACGCTCGAGGTGAGCGACTGGACGCGCGACAACGCCAACTACTTCCGCGCCATCCGCATCGAGAAGACGATGATGTCGCTGATCCTGCTGCTCATCGTCGCGGTCGCCGCATTCAACATCGTCGCGATGCTGGTGATGGTGGTGACGGACAAGCGCACCGACATCGCCATCATGCGCACTTTCGGGGCGGCGCCGCGGCGGGTGATGGGCATCTTCATGACCCAGGGGCTCGTGATCGGCTGGCTCGGGGTCGCGCTCGGAGTGGGACTCGGATTGCTGCTGGCGCTGCACGTCGACAGCATCGTGCCCTTTCTCGAGCACACTTTCGGCTTCCATATCATGGATGCGGACGTCTACTACATCACCGCGATTCCCTCCGAGGTGCACTGGGGAAACGTAACCGCCATTGCGCTTGCGGCGCTGCTGCTGACGGCGCTTGCCACGATCTACCCGGCGCTGCGCGCGGCACGTACCGCGCCGGCGGAGGCGCTGCGGTATGAGTAGCCCATGAGCGCGTATGAGTGGCTGATAGGCACGCGTTACCTTCGCTCGACCCATCGGCGCGGCTTCGTGTCCTTCGTCGCGCTCATGTCGGTATGCGGGCTGATGCTGGGTGTGGCGACCCTGATCGTGGTGCTGTCCGTCATGAACGGCTTCGAGCGGGAACTGCGCAGCCGCATTCTCGCGGTGACCTCACACGCAACCATCGCCGGGCTCAACGGCACGCTGCCCAACTGGCAGACGGTACAGGATGCGGTGCGCCGTCAGCCGGGCGTAGAGGCGGCAGTTCCCTACATCGAAAGCCAGGCGATGCTCGCCCATGGCAGTGCGATGGCCGGCGCCAACGTGCGCGGTGTACTGCCGCAGGAGGAGCGCACGGCCACCGGACTTGCGCAGCACATCGTGTCGGGGCGGCTGGAGCAGCTCACTGCCGGCAGCTACGGCATCATTCTCGGCAGCGCGCTCGCGCACGAGCTGCACGCCGCTGTGGGTGACAGTGTCGTGCTGATCGCACCCGAAGGCAGCGCGACTCCGACGGGAGTGGTGCCGCGCATGCGCCGCTTCCGTGTGGTGGGCATTTTCAGCAGCGGCATGTACGAGTTCGACCGCGGTCTCGCACTCACGCACCTGGAGGATGCGGCGCGGCTGTTCCGGGCTGCGGGCGGTGTCACCGGGCTGCGCCTGGCCTTCAGCGATCCGCTGCGCGCACCGACTCTCGTCCGTCAGGTCGCGCGGCGCGTGTCGCAACAGCTCGGCCTCCAGGGCTTCTACGTCACCGACTGGACCCAGGATCACGCGAATTTCTTCCGCTCCATCGAGATCACCAAGTCGATGCTGTTCGTCATACTGCTCATGCTGGTCGCCGTGGCGGCGTTCAACATCGTCGCAACACTGGTGATGATCGTGAAGGAGAAGCAGACGGACATTGCCATCCTGCGCACGCTCGGTGCGGCACCGCGCAACGTGCTGCTGACTTTTGCCGTGCAGGGGGTGCTCATCGGCCTCGCCGGTACCCTTGCCGGCGCGGCGCTCGGCACGCTGCTCGCCGACAATCTGGAGACACTGGTGGCCGGCCTCGAGCGGCTCCTCGGCACGCAGTTCCTCGACGCACGCGTCTACTACATGAGCGATCTTCCCGCGTACGTCGAGCTCAGCGACCTCTTGAGGGTGGGCGCCGTAGCGCTCGCGTTGTGCGTGCTCGCCACCATTTATCCGGCGTGGCGGGCGGCGCGTACCGCGCCCGCGCAGGCGCTGCGCCATGAGTGACCCGGTCCTCGAAGCGCAAGCAGTGCACAAGAGCTTCCACCAGGGTCCGGTGGTGCTCGAGGTGCTGCGGGGCGTCGCGTTCAATGTGGCCGCGGGAGAACGCGTGGCAATCGTCGGCGCCTCGGGCTCGGGCAAGACCACGCTGCTGCAGATTCTGGGTGGCCTCGACCCACCGAGCTCCGGGGTGGTGCGCGTAGCGGGACGCGACATTCACTCGCTGAGCGAGGCTGAGCGTGGCCTGCTGCGCAACCGCACGCTCGGATTCGTCTACCAGTTTCATCATCTGTTGCCGGAGTTCTCCGCGCTCGAGAACGTCGCGATGCCGCTTCTGGTCCGGCGCAGCAAGGTCGCGCTGGCACGCGAGTGCGCACGCACACTGCTCGAGCGCGTGGGCCTCGGTGAGCGGCTCCATCATCGGCCGCACCAGCTCTCGGGAGGTGAGCGCCAGCGGGCCGCGGTCGCGCGCGCGCTGGTGACGCAGCCGCGCGTGGTGCTCGCCGATGAGCCCACGGGCAATCTCGACGGCGCCAACGCCGAGAGCGTGTTTGCCCTGATGCTGGAGCTCAATCGCGAGCGAGGCACGAGCCTCGTGGTCGTGACTCACGACGTCCGGCTCGCCGGCCGGATGGAGCGCATCTACGAACTCGAGCGTGGGACTCTGGCCGTGCGCCAGTAGTGGCAGCACTTCGTTGTTGGCGGCTGGGTTCAGGCGGAGGCGGATTGGGTGGCGTGGCGCGAGCGGTAGCGGCTACGCACGTGCCAGCGCCACAGCAGCTCGAGAGAGAGCCATCCAAGTACCCCGAACAGCACCGCGCAGGCGATGCAACCGACCACGAACGGCGGCCACACCGGGGTGAGCCCATGGCGAAACCACTCCCAGGTGGGATGGAACTTGAAGTGGCCGGGCGGGATGCGCAGGAGCGCACTCCCGATGCGGTAGGCGAAGTAGTAAACGGGCATGAAGGTGAAGGGGTTCACCAGGAAGGTCGTGCCGCAGACCACCGGAATGTTGAGCCGCCAGATGATGGCGATGGTGCAGGCGGTGAGCAGGTGCACCGGCAACGGGATGAAGCAGATGGCGAGCCCCGCTCCGAAGGCGTAGGTCACGCCGCGGCGGTGCAGGGTCCACAAATGCGGGTCGGCGATGCGCTCGCCGAACAGCCGGACGAACCAGCGGTCCCGCAGCGACTGGGGGGCCGGAACGATCCGTTTCAGCAGCTGGCGCGGCATGGGCCCCGATGACTGTACCAGAACGGGGCGCGGCGCAACGTGGACTGCGCCCCCGGGACGCAGTTCCTTGAGCGCCCCGGTCCCTCCGGTATGATGCGCCCCTTGCACTTGCGACCCGTGTGAGGAATCGCGTCGAATGTGGGAAATAGTGCGGGCGGGCGGCCCGCTGATGTGGCCGATCATTCTCTGCTCGATCACCGCCGCGGCCATCATTCTCGAGCGCTTGTGGACGCTGCAGGACAAGCGCGTGCTGCCGCGCGAGCTGCCGCAGAAGGTGTGGCAGCTCATCGAGTCCAATCAGGTGAACGACAAGGTGATCTCGGCGCTGGAGCAGAACTCCCCGCTCGGGCGGTTGCTCGCGACCGGCCTTGCCAACCGGCATCGGCCGCGCGAGATGCTCATGGAGCGTCTCGAGGACACCGGCCGCCACGTCGTGCACGAGCTCGAACGATTCCTCAATACTCTCGGCACCATTGCGGGCGTATCGCCGCTTCTCGGGCTGCTCGGCACCGTGACCGGCATCATCCGCGCATTCAACGCCATCCAGGCGGGCGGCATGGGTGATCCGCGCGCGCTCTCGGGAGGCATAGCCGAGGCGCTGATTGCGACCGCCGCGGGACTTTGCGTAGCCATACCGGCACTCATTTCCTACCGCTACCTGCGCGGCCGCGTCGACGGCATCGTGGTGGAGATGGAAAAGAACGCCATCCGCATGGCGGACGCGCTCGAGGCGGCGCGCTCACGCGAGCGACCCGCACCGGCCGCCGTGGCGGTGGCGTAAGCGCGCTGCGAGCCCGCGATGAACCTCAAGCCGCGTCGCCACGAGGAGCCGGAGATCAACGTCGTTTCGTTGATCGATGTGGTGCTGCTGCTGGTGGTGTTCTTCATCCTCTCGAGCAAATTCACCGACGAAGGGCGGCTGCGGGTACACCTGCCGCAGGCGAGCGCGGTTCCCACCCAGAAGGTGAGCGGCGAGCCGCTGGTCGTGAGTGTCACGCAACAGGGCAGTTACCTGGTGAACCAGCGGGAGCTGATCAACGCCAGTCCCGAGACGTTGCGGGCGGCGCTCTTGAAGGAGGCTGGCAGCAACCGCGCGGTGCGCGTGACGCTGAGGGCAGATGCCCGCGCCACCCACCAGGCCGTGATCACCGCCATGGATGTGCTCGGGCGGCTGGGCTTCGCTGAGGTTAATATCGCGACGGTCAAGGAAGAGCCCGCAGGCAAGCCTTGAACGACACCCGCCGAGCGCCGAGCGTGACGGGGAGCAAGCCGCTCCGCGAACGAGGCGCGCTGCCCACCTATCGCCGGCTCCTCGGGTACCTCGCCGCGCATCGGGGACGCTTCGTCCTCGGCATGCTCGGCGGCGCTCTGTTCGCCGCCACCATGACCAGCTTCGCCTGGTTCGCCAAGAAATTCGGCGACGGCACGCTCGTGCACGAGGACCCGCGCACCATCGTCTGGGTCCCGCTCGCTCTGGTGGGGCTGTTCGCGCTGCGCGGCATCGGTGAGTTCGTGCAGACCTACTACATGGGCTTCGTCGGTCGGCAGATCGTCAGCCGACTGCGGCGCGAGGTGTTCCGCCACATTCTCGACCTGCCGGTCGGTTATTTCGACCGCAGCTCCTCTGCGGCGCTGCTGTCCCGGCTCACCTACAACAGCGAGCAGGTCGGTCAGGCCGCCACCGATTCGATCAACCTGGTGGTGCGCACCGGCCTCACCATCGTCGGCTCGCTCGGCTTCATGCTGTACTTCAATGCACGCCTGACGCTCATCGCACTCATCCTCACCCCGCTGATCGGCTGGCTGGTCTCGATCATCAATTTCAAGTTCCGCCGCTACAGCCGCCGCATCCAGGACTCGATGGGGGACGTCACGCGCGTGGCCAAGGAAGGTTTCGAGTCGCCGCGGCTGCTCAAGGTCTACAACGCCGAAGTCCATCTCGCGCGCCAGTTCGATGCAGTCGATGCGCACAATCTGCGCTCCAACATGCGCCTGATCCTGACGCGCGGCATCTCCAACCCGGTAGTGCAGCAGGTGACCGCCGTCGGCGCGGCCATCGTGCTGTGGATTGCAATCGCCGATGCGATCCATGGCCGCATGAGCATGGGGGACATGCTCGGCTTCATCGCCGCGCTCGTCGGCATCGCGCAGCCGTTGCGCGACCTCGTGGGAGTCGCAGGTCCGCTTCAGCAGGGCATCGCCGCGGGACAAAGTCTGTTCGAGGTGCTGGATGAGCCGCCCGAGCCGCAGGGGGGCACCTTCCACGCCGCGCGCGTGCGCGGTGAGGTGGAATTCGAGCACGTATGGTTTGCTTACCCCGCCGGCGGCGCAGATCCCGCGGGGGCGCCGCGCGCGCTCGCGGATGTCTCGCTGGCAGTGGCCCCGGGAGAGAGCCTTGCAATCGTCGGGCGCTCCGGCAGCGGCAAGTCGACACTGGTCAACCTGTTGCCGCGCTTCTACGACGTAGCCGCCGGCAACGTGCGCATCGATGGCCGCGATGTGCGCGAGTTCGAGTTGAAGAGCCTGCGCGAGCAGATTGCGGTGGTGAGCCAGGAAGTGGTGCTGTTCAACGATACCATCCGCAACAACATCGCCTTCGGCCGCGAAGTGCCCGACGCCGACATCGAGCGTGCCGCGGAAGCGGCGCACATTCTCGAATTCATCCGCCGCCAGCCGGACGGGCTCGACGCAATGGTCGGGGATCGCGGCATGCTGCTCTCGGGCGGTCAGCGGCAGCGCATCGCGATCGCGCGCGCGCTGCTCAAAAATGCACCGATCCTCATTCTCGATGAAGCCACCTCCGCCCTGGACACCGAGTCCGAGCGGCACATCCAGGCGGCTCTCTCCGAGCTCCTGCGCCATCGCACGACCTTCGTCATCGCACATCGCCTCTCCACCGTGGAGCAGGCCGATCGCATCCTGGTGCTCAACGCCGGCACGGTCGCCGAGAGCGGCACGCATGCGCAGCTGTTGGCGCAGGGCGGCCTGTATGCGCAGTTGCATCGGCTGCAGTTCTCCGACTGAGGGGCCAGGGGACGTTGGAGCGGCAGCTGACGCAGCTGTGGTATCGCGAGCCCGCGCGCGCTTCGCCCCTGCAGCCGCTCGCCTGGCTCTACGGCGCAATGCTCGCGCTGCGTGGCCGCGCGTATCGATGGGGCTGGGCGCGCAGTGCGGGTGCGGGTCGTCCGGTCGTGGTCGTGGGCAATCTCACCGTGGGCGGCACCGGCAAGACCCCGCTCACCATCTGGCTGGCGCGCATGCTCGCGGCACAGGGGCTGCGCGTCGGCATCGTCGCGCGCGGTTACGGCGGCAGTAGCGGCCGCGGACCGCGAGCCGTCGACGCGTTCTCACGCTGGCAGGATGTGGGCGATGAGCCCGTGCTGCTGGCGCGCCGCAGCGGTTGCCCCACTGTGGTAGGCAGCGATCGGCTGGCCGCGGCGCGCGCTCTGGCCGCTGGCGGCGTGGACCTCATCCTCGCCGATGACGGCCTGCAACATCTGCGGCTGGCGCGCGATTGCGAGATCGTGGTGATCGATGGCGCGCGTGGATTCGGCAACGGCCGCCTGCTGCCGGCCGGGCCATTGCGCGAGCCAACCCGTCGACTGCTGCGCGTGGATGCAATAGTCGTGAACGGCAGCGTGACTCACGGCTCGCTCGCTGCGCTGCCGCCTGGGATGGTGCTCGGCATGCAGCTGCAGGCCACCGAGGCAGTCAGTGTGGATGAGCGGCGGCGGCAACCGCTCGCATCCTTCCGAGGTCTGCGTGTCCATGGCGTGGCCGGCATCGGCAACCCGCAGCGCTTCTTCACCGAGCTGCGTGCTCAGGGCATGGAGGTCATCGAGCACGCTTTTCCCGATCATCACCCGCTCACCGCGGCGGAGCTGGCCTTCGCCGATTCGCTGCCCGTGCTCATGACCGAGAAAGATGCCGTAAAATGCGCGGCACTCGCCGATCAGCGGTTGTGGTACGTGCCGATCACTGCGCAGCTGGCGGCGTCGGATGCGCAGGCGCTGCTCAACCGCATTTTGACGAAAGTGCGCGCTGCTGGTGGCGCCGTGGCCGGAGGTCCTTGACCGTGGATGCACGCTTGCTGGAAATACTGGCCTGCCCGGTGTGCAAGGGACCGCTGCAGTTCCGCCGTGAGGCACAGGTGTTGATCTGCCGCATGGACCGGCTGGCTTATCCGATCCGGGACGCAATCCCGGTCATGCTCGAGGAAGAAGCACGTCAGCTCGCGGCCGATGACCCGCTGCTCGATCGTTGAGCGGTGTCGTCGCAGCGTCCGCAAGGTCCGCACTCGTTCCGCGTGGTGATTCCCGCGCGGTTTGCTTCCACGCGACTGCCGGGCAAGCCATTGCTGCCCATTGCTGGCAAGCCGATGCTGCAGTGGGTATACGAGCGCGCCTGCACAGCCGGTGCGCACGAGGTGCTGATCGCGACCGACGATGCGCGCATCGGCAACGCCGCGCGCGGCTTCGGCGCTGAGCCGGTGATGACGGCGAGCGCGCACGCCTCCGGCACCGACCGAATCGCGGAGGTGGCGCGTGCGCGCCGCTGGCCTGCACAGGACATCGTGGTGAATGTGCAGGGAGATGAGCCGCTCATACCGCCGGCACTCATCTCTCAGGTGGCGCAGCTGCTCGCGGCACACCCGGATGCGCAGGTGGCTACGCTCGCTACTCCGCTCGAGTCGCTCGAGGAGCTACTCGATCCGAGTGTCGTGAAAGTAGTGAGCGACTCGCAGGGCTATGCGTTGTACTTCAGCCGCGCGCCGATTCCGTGGAATCGCGATGGCGCCACGGCGGGACTCGCGAGCCAGCGCGATTTTGCCGGCGCGCGACGCCATCGCGGTATCTATGCCTACCGCGTCGCCGAGCTGCTGCGTCTCGCGCAGTTACCACACGGGCAGCTCGAGGAGCGCGAGAAGCTCGAGCAGCTGCGTGCGCTCGAGCACCAGCTGCGTATCGTGGTCGCGGATGCGCTCGAGCGCCCCGGACCAGACGTGAACACGCTCGCAGATCTCGAACGTGTCAGAGACCTGATCGATGCATCGCCGCCGTGAGCGGCTAAACTGACATATGTCATGCGCGGGTGCCCGGGCGTCACAATTGCTCACAGGTGACGCAAGCACGGGCCGTGCGGCCGGCGGAACTTGTGGCGTGGCGGCGGTCAAAACTGCAGTAAGTTCCGTGAGTTGCATTGTCAACGCCGGGGTTGCAAGCCGCGTTTTTCTGTTGAGCAGCGAATTCAGTTCCTGGAGCGTCTCGATGAAGTGTCCAACGCACGCCACTGTTTGCAGCGCCATCCTGACGCTGGCGGGGTTTGCGGTGTTGGCTGGCTGTGCCACGACACCGCCTCCCGAGCAACGACCGGCGCCACCACCGCCACCACCTTCAGGCATGGTGTACCAGCCGCAGCCGGCCGCGCAGGTCAACTCGGATGTTTACGCTTATCCGACGCGTGGGCAGTCCCCGGAGCAGCAGGATCGCGATCACTACGACTGCAGCATCTGGGCGACGCAGCAGACGGGCTTCGACCCGAGTGCGCCGGGTGTGCCGCCGCAGCAGCAGGTGCACATCGTCAGCGGACCGCCGCCGGGATCAGGCACTGCAGCCGGCGCCATTACCGGTGCGCTACTCGGTGCCGTCATCGGCGGTCCGTACCATGGCCCGGGGCCTGCGCTCGCAGGTGCCGTCGTCGGCGGCGCGATCGGTACCGCAGCCGAGCAGAGCGCGCGTCAATCGCAGACCGTAACGGTCACGGACCAGCGCGCCCTCGCGCAGATCCAGCACAAAGCCGCCAATTACCGGCGCGCGCTCGGCGCCTGTCTCGATGCACGCGGCTACAGTGTCAAGTGATCCTATGAGAAAGCGGAGCCGGAGCTTTTCGTTCGCTGCCGTCACCGGCGCGCTGTCGATTCTGATTACAACTGGTGCGCTCGCACAGCAGGCGGAGCACGGCCATGGAGGACATGCGCCGCGCGAGACGTCGTCCGCGGCGCACTACGATGCCCGCTACAGTCACAACCGTTACTACACGACACGCGGCGTTGAGGTGGGGGCCGTGCCCGGCAGACCCTACGTGGTCGCGCACGGCGGCGCGCACTTCTACTACTCCGGCGGCGTCTGGTACGCACCGTACGGCCCGCGCTATGTGGTGGTAGCTCCGCCCATCGGAGTGTATGTACCGGTGCTGCCGCCGTTCTACACCACCGTGTGGTTCGCCGGCGTTCCGTACTACTACGCCAACGACACCTACTACACCAACGCCGGCCCGCAGGGTTACGAGGTGGTCGACGCGCCCGCGGATCCGAGCACAGCGGTGCAGGGACCGCAGGGGCCGGCTTATCCCGGTGCACCTCCACCGGCACCCGGCGGTAGCCACCCCGAGGGTGAAGACATCTACGTGTACCCCCAGAGCGGTCAATCTCCGGACCAACAGGCGAACGACAGGTACGAGTGTCACAAGTGGGCGTCGTCGCAAACCGGCTTTGACCCCACTCAAGCGGGCGGCGGCGTTGCGCCGGAGCAGACCGTCGCCAAAGGTGACGACTACAAGCGCGCGATACGCGCGTGCCTCGAGGGACGGGGCTATAGCGTAAGATAGGATCGTGCGGATCCTGTTTGTATGTCTCGGAAATATCTGTCGCTCACCGACAGCGGAAGCGGTGGTGCGCGCACTCGCCGCGCTCGAGGCTCCGGAGCTCGATCTCGAGGTTGATTCCGCAGGCACGGCCGGATATCACCTCGGCGATGCGCCGGACCCGCGTATGCGGGCCGCGGCAGCCCGCCGCGGCTACGACCTCACTGCGCTGCGCGCACGGGTCGTCGAGCCGGGAGATTTCGAGCGCTTCGATCTCATCCTCGCCATGGATCGCGAGAATCTTGCAGTGCTGCGCCGGCGGGCACCGGAGACGGTGCGCGAGCGCGTACGGCTCTTCCTGGAGTTCGACCCACAGGGTGAGCTACACGAGGTTCCCGATCCGTATTACGGCGGCCCGAACGGCTTCGAAGAGGTGCTTGACCTCATCGAGAGCGCTGCACGCGGACTGCTGCGCGATCTGCGCCGACGCGCCAGAGCGGCTTAACCTTACGGCGTGGCCCAGTCCCGAGAGGCGCGCTGTATATGTTGCCCTGAGGAATAGTTAACCAAAAGGTTCACCATTCGGGAACCGACCCCGAGCATGCGCAACGCGCGTGCGCCGTCAGCCGTCTGAAACGATTCATTCCTCCGGGCCCCGATTGCCGCCATCCTTCTGCGGCGGCGCCGAGGACCAGACGACGTAGGGTTTGCTCTGCGAGCCGCTCGTCTCCGGCTTCGAGGTGGGCTCGAAGTGAGCGATCGGCGTGGCGTCTTGCTGCGGGCCTGGCTCGCGCGACTCCGCGTGATATTCCCGCGCCGTTGGCTCCGGTGCCTCAGACCTGGATTCAGCCTGGGGCTCATGCATCTCGGCCTGCAAGGGGGGCGCGTCGTGCCGTCCATTGCCCGCGGGCGGTGTATTCGGCTCATGGGTGGAAGGGCTCTCGGGAGCGGGGAGATTGGTCGCATCCGTTGGTACGGCACTCTCGCGGGCCACACCACCACCACCGCCACCGCCACCGCCGCCTCGCCGCCCGCGCCGCCGTCCGCGACGGCCGCGTGTGCGCCCCTCCGGCCGCTCCGCACGCGACTCCGATAATGGAGTAGCTCCCTGCACGGGGCTTGTACTCTCCAGGCCCGGCGAGTCCGATGGCTGCGCGCGGTCGCCGTTGCCGCTGCGCTCTGCAACCCGCTCGCTCGCGCGCTCACCGCCCCGTTCACCGCCGCGTTCGCCGCCCCGTTCACCGCCGCCTCGCTCGGCATCGGCTTCATGGCGCCGGCTGCGGTCGCGGCTCCGATCGCGATCACCATGATCGCGACTGCGATCGCGATCGCGTCCATCGCGCCGCCCATCCCGGTCACGGCGCGCGCCATCGGCGTGACGCGTATGCCGCGAATGCTCACGACGTCCCTCGCGCCGGTGCCCCTCATCGCGCCGTGCTGAGCGCGGCGCGGGTGCAGTGCTCGTCTGCGGCGCTGTCGGCTCGGAAGCGGGCGCAGTCACGGGCTCTCCTGCCAGCATTCGTTTGAAGCGCGACCAGAAGCCACTATGGGTGGCCAACGCTGCCGCTGCAGCATCCGGTGCCGGCGAAACGGACGCAGGCGCGGAGGTCGCAGGCGCGGAGGTCGAGGGCATGAGCGGCGCCACGGCCGCGGGCTCCTGAGGTGGTTTGCGGTCCTGCGTGCCGGGTTCCGCCACCTCCGGCGCCGTCGGCATGAGGTAAGTTGCCTGGCGTTGCTCCGGCAGCTCCATCTCGTCGTCGCGCACCCGCTTGATCGAGTATTCCGGAGTCTGGATATTCTCGTTGGGGACGATGATCAGCTCCGCCTCGCTCTTGTCCTCGAGCGTGCGCAACCATTCACGTTTCTCGTTGATCAGGTAAGTCGCCACCGACACCGGCACCTGTGCGATGACGCGGGACGTGCGGTCCTTGCGCAGCTCCTCGCCGATCAGGCGCAGTACCGCTAGCGCCATCGACTCGACGCTGCGGATGCTTCCGATACCTACGCAGCGCGGGCAGACGATGTGGCTCGACTCGCCCAGGGACGGCCGTAAGCGCTGCCGGGACATCTCCAGCAGTCCAAAGCGCGACAGGCGTCCGATCTGGATGCGTGCCCGGTCCATCTTCACCGCGTCCCGCAGGCGGTCCTCTACCTCCCGCTGGTTCTTGCTCGACTCCATGTCGATGAAGTCGATGACGATCAGACCGCCGATATCGCGGATGCGCAGCTGCCGCGCTATCTCATCGGCGGCCTCGAGGTTGGTATTGGTTGCCGTGGTCTCGATATCGCTGCCGCGAGTCGCACGCGCCGAGTTGATATCTATCGATACCAGGGCTTCGCTGTAATCGATGACGATGCTTCCGCCGGAGGGCAGCTGCACCTTGTGCGCGTAGGCCGACTCGATCTGGCTCTCGATCTGAAAGCGAGTGAACAGCGGGATGTCATCGGTGTAGAGCTTGAGCCGCCGTTGCGCATCTGCCGGCATGAAGCGCTGCATGTACTCCTGGGCCTTCTGGAACGCCGCCGGACTATCGACCAGCACCTCGCCGATGTCGTCGGAGAGGTAATCGCGCATAGCCCGGGTGACGGCGTCGCTCTCGCGAAACACCAAAAAGGGTGCTGAGCGCTCCTTCGCCGCCGTCTCGATCTGCTCCCACTGGACCTTGAGATTGTCGAGGTCCCACTGCAGCTCCGGGGCCGAGCGGCCGACACCGGCGGTGCGGACGATTGCGCCCATGCCGTCGGGGATCTGCAGCTGGCTCATCACTTCGCGCATCTGGTCCCGCTCCTCGCCCTCGATACGGCGCGAAACCCCACCCGCTCGCGGGTTGTTGGGCATGAGCACGAGGAAGCGGCCTGCGAGACTGATGAAGGTCGTGAGCGCGGCACCTTTGGTACCCCGTTCCTCTTTTTCGACCTGCACGATGACTTCCTGGCCCTCGGAGAGCAGCTCGCGGATATTCATGCGGCCGCTCTGGGGGTTTTGGCGGAAGTACTCCTTGGAAACCTCCTTCAGGGGGAGGAACCCATGGCGCTGGGCGCCGTAGTCGACGAAGCACGCCTCCAGGGAGGGTTCGATGCGCGAGATACGCGCTTTGTAGACGTTGGCTTTTTTCTGTTCGCGGGAAGGTAACTCGATACTCAGGTCAAATAGCTTCTGTCCATCAACCAGAGCGACGCGCAACTCCTCTTCCTGAGTTGCATTCACTAGCATTCTCTTCATGTGCCCCTACTGTGCAGTAAAGGGCCGGCAAGCACACCTCGGGAGGCCGCAGGAACTGATGCCCGCGACAGCGAAGATTTCCTAAACCCGGCGAATGAGAGACAGTCTCGTTATTCACGTTGATGACCGCGATCCATCAGGGCGGTCGTAAAGGTAACCTTCGGTGAACTCAACCGACGGCGCCCGCTGCGGAAGCCGAAGCTCTCGGTACTCGACGCAGCTGGCACGATCTTGGCGGCCCAAGCGATGGCCTCGATTCAGGAGACCAACTAAACGGGCGGCGGCCACTGCCGCCACCGATTGGCGTGTCCGCTTGGCGGACAGCCACTAGATTATACTTGAGAGACCGTTGTAGAAACAATGTCTTACGTAACCCCCCCCGCGCCAACGCAAATTCCGGGCGAAAGCCGCTCGGGCGTGCAGCATTTCGAGGTCACCGAAGAGGAGGCTGGCCAGCGCCTCGACAACTACCTCCAACGGCGCCTCGCCGGCGTGCCTCGAAGTCGTCTCTACCGCGTCATCCGCAAGGGCGAAGTCCGCGTCAACGGACACCGTGTAGGCCCGGAAAGACGCCTGCAACCGCACGATCGCGTGCGGATCCCGCCGATGCGGCTTGCACCGCCGCCCGAACCCGGGCGCCCATCTGCGGAGCTCATTGCGCGCATCGAGCGTGCGATCGTGCGGGTGGATGACGACCTGATCGTGCTCGATAAGCCCACCGGCGTCGCCGTACACGGGGGGAGCGGCGTGAGCTTCGGCGTCATCGAGGCACTGCGCGCGGCACGGCCCGCCGAGTCGCTCGAGCTCGTGCATCGGCTCGATCGCGAGACCAGTGGCTGCCTGCTGATCGCGCGTCGCAGGGCCGCGCTGCGTGAGCTGCATGCCCTCATGCGAACTGATGGCTTTGAGAAGCGGTACCTGGTGCTGGTCATGGGAAAGTGGGAGCTCGGCGCCAAGCGCATCGACGTACCTCTGCGCACCGATACCCGGGTCGGCGGAGAGCGAACCGTGCGAGCGGGGTCCTCCGGTAAAGCCTCGGTCAGCGATTTCAGGCCGGTGCAGTTCTTCGGCAAGACCGCAACGCTCATGGAAGTCACGCTGCACACCGGGCGAACGCACCAGATACGCGTCCACGCGGCGTACGCGGGCCATCCGGTAGCAGGTGATGAAAAGTATGGCGATGCCGCATTCAACGAGTCGCTGCGAGGCCTCGGGCTCAACCGCATGTTCCTGCATGCGCATAGCCTGAGCTTCTGCTGGCCGCGTGGCGCGGAATTCAGCATTAACACTCCGCTGCCGGAGGAGCTCTCCACGCTGATCGATGCGCTGGCGGGTCTCTCCAAGGGGCGCCGGGGTAACTTCAGGGAAGCTGGAAGCCCGCCGCGCGCAGCGCGGAAGCGAGCCAGATCAACGGCAGGCCGATGAGGGCGGTCGGGTCGCGGCTTTCGATGCATTCGAACAACGAGATACCGAGCGATTCGGCCCGGAAGCCTCCTGCACAATCGAAAGGCCGCTCGCGCTCGACGTAGCGCTCGATCTCCGCAGCGCTGAGTTTTCGAAACACCACCGTAGTGGTATCGACATGCGCCAGATGGATCTTGCGGGCGCCACCAAGCAGAGCACATGCGCTGTAGAAGAGCGCGCTACGTCCGCTGAGTGCCTCGAGCTGCTCGCGCGTCCGTGCGGCATCCCCGGGCTTATCGAGGAGGCGGTCGCCGCAGGCGGCAACCTGGTCAGCTCCGATGACGACTGCCTCCGGATACGACTCCGCCACTGCACGCGCTTTCTCGAGCGCGAGTCTCACGGCTCGGTCGGCAGGGGATTCGCCGGGTCGGTGCGCCTCGCTCACGCCCGGGGCGCGCGTCTCGAACGGCACTGCGAGCCGGCTGAGAAGCTCGCTTCGATAACGCGAGGTAGAAGCGAGGATCAGCGCAGCCACGGAACCCCCGGGGCGACGTGAATCGCCTTCAGGAAACAATGGTTTAGCCCGGATTCGGCTTTGACTTGGGAGAGGTCGCTACCTATTATACGCGCCCCATGGCGGGCCCCCGGGAAATGGCGCCTCTGGCCAACAGGCGCGTCGCGACTCCGCGGGGTAAGCGTGAAGTCCCAGGTGCCAATTGACACCCTGGTCGCAACCCCTCGAGGTCGAGCGGCTGGCCGACGGCGAAGCCGACATCGACTTTGCTGTTCCGCTAGCCGAGCTTTCGGGACTCCGTGAGTCGCGAGCCGGGGTGGCCGGCAATGTGCAAGGACGTTTGCATTTTGCCCGTGAGGAGGGTGTACCGGTCGCTGATCTGCGCTTCAACGGCATGGTCAGCCTCCAGTGTCAGCGCTGTCTGCAGCCTATGGAGCGATTGCTCGAGGCCGAGAGCCGCTTCGCCCTGGTCGGCACGGAGGCGGAGGCTGCTCGCATCCCGCTCGAGCGCGAGGCAGTGCTTGCGCCCGGTGGACGAATCAGCGTCGTGGAGCTGCTGACCGAGGAGCTGTTGCTGGTGCTGCCGATCGTGCCGCTGCACGAGGATGGTGAGCGCTGTGCGGCCGAGCATGCATCGGCAGCGCATGCGCCGCCCGGTAGCGAGACGCATCGGCCGTTCGCGAACCTGGCTGACATGTTGAAACGCTAGAGTGAAAGAATTCGATCCAGGAGTGATCCATGCCTGTTCAGAAAAGTCGCAAAACCCCATCGCGCCGCGGCATGCACCGCTCGCACGACGGGCTCGAAAAGCCTGCGCTCTCGAGCGATCCGCAGTCAGGTGAGACCCACCTGCGACATCGCATCACGCCCGATGGTTTCTATCGCGGCCGGCGCGTACTCGAGAAGCCCGCCGACGCCGAAGACAAGGACTGAGCACGGGTCGCTGGCCACCACCTTCGGGCCGGGCGTGCTGCCGATCGCGATCGACGTGATGAGCGGCGACTACGAGCCGCGTGAATACCTTGCCGGGGCGCTACGGGCACTCGCGGACGATCCTCAACTGCAGGCGCTGCTCGTCGGCGAGCCGCAGCTGATCGGCGCGGCGCTCGCGCCGCTGCCCGCTGCGGTGCGTGCGCGCGCTGAGGTGGTCGCCGCCACTCAGGTGGTCGGCATGGACGAGAAGCCCCGCGAGGCGATTCGCCGCAAGAAGGACTCATCGATGCGGGTAGCGGTCGATCAGGTCCACGCCGGGCGTGCCGCCGCCTGCGTGAGCGCCGGCAATACCGGAGCGCTCACCGCGATCGCGCATTTCGTGCTCAAGACGGTGCCCGGAGTCGAGCGTGCGGCCATCATCTCGGCAATTCCAGCCGCGCACGGGCATACGCAGATGCTCGATCTCGGCGCCAACACCAAGGCGACGCCCGAGCAGCTGCGGCAGTTCGCGGCCATGGGCGCCATCGTCGCCCGCGACGTCTACGGTGTGTCATCGCCGCGCATCGGTTTGCTCAACATCGGTGAAGAGGACATGAAGGGGCACGAGGTGGTGCAGGCCGCGCACACGCTGCTCGGCACGAGCGGGCTCAACTACGTAGGCTTCGTCGAGGGTGATGACATCTTCTCGGGCGATGTCGATGTGGTGGTGACCGACGGCTTCACTGGCAACGTGGCACTCAAGACCATGGAGGGTGTCGCGGGGCTCATAGCCGATCGCCTGCGCCAGGAGTTCAAGATGTCGCTGCTCGCTTCGCTGGCCGGTCTCATCGCTCGTCCGGTGCTGCGCCGGGCGGCAGCCGGACTCGATCCGCGCCGCTACAACGGCGCGTGCATGGTGGGACTCTCCGGGATCGTGGTAAAAAGCCACGGTCGCGCCGACGGTGTGGCATTCGCACGTGCCATCGGCACCGCAGCGTTGGCCGTGCGGCGCGGACTGATCTCGCACATTGCGCAGGCGCTGCAGGCGGAGGGGGCAGTGAATTGATCTATTCGCGCGTGGCCGGCACGGGCTCCTATCTGCCGCAGAAAGTCATCACCAATCACGACCTCGAGAAGATGGTCGACACCACCGATGAGTGGATTCGCACCCGCACCGGTATCGAGCGACGCCACATTGCCGCAGACGGCGAGACCACCGTCGACCTTGCGGAACATGCCGCGCGTCGCGCGCTCGAGGCCGCCGGAGTAGCGCCCACCGAGGTGGACTTCATCGCATTTGGCACGACCACGCCGGACCTGGTGTTTCCGAACTGCGGCACACTGCTGCAGAAGCGTCTCGGCTGCCGCGGAGTTCCGGCCTTCAGCCTCGAGACCGCTTGCGCCGGGTTCATGTATGCCCTGTCGATCGCGGACAAGTACGTGCGCTGCGGAGAGGCGCGGCGTGCGCTGGTGATCGGGGCGGAGACGCTCTCGCGCATCACCGACTGGAGCGACCGCGGGACCGCGGTGCTGTTCGCCGATGGCGCCGGTGCGGTGCTGCTCGAGCCCGCATCCGCTCCGGGTGTGCTCTCGACCCATCTGCACTCCGATGGCGAATACCACGATCTGCTTTATTGCGGCAGCGGCGTTTCGAGGGGCTTCGGGTCGAAGCTCGCCATCAGCATGACGGGAAGCGAAGTCTTCAAGATTGCCGTGACCAAGCTCGGGCAGGTGGTGGACGAGACACTTGCCGCGAATGGCCTCGAGCGCACCGCACTAGACTGGTTGGTGCCCCATCAGGCGAACATCCGCATCATCCAGGCGACCGCGCGCAAGCTGGAGATACCGATGGAGCGCGTCATCGTCAC
>Ga0070714_100000175_pt1 | contig 52118 bp, 49 predicted proteins | sample LARL83metaG_FD_65450 | JGI IMG/M metagenome (GOLD analysis project Ga0070714, IMG submission 65450) | Corn, switchgrass and miscanthus rhizosphere microbial communities from Kellogg Biological Station, Michigan, USA - LAR L8-3 metaG | ecosystem: Host-associated > Plants > Roots > Rhizosphere ... | reverse complement strand
GACGACCTTGACGTAGGTCAGGAAGGTTCCGCCCAGGCCGCCGTACTCGGCGGGAATCGGAATCCCCAGCAGGTCGTTCTCGGCAAAGAGTTTACGGATGTCTTGGGGGTACTCGCCGCGCTCGTCGATTTCGGCGGCGCGAGGTGCGACTTTTTCCGCAACGAGCTCGCGCACGGCGTCGAGGATCATCGCCTCTTCGTCTGACGAGGAGTGATGCGGGGTGGCGACTGCCATTGGCGTTCGGATCTCCTAGTGGTAATTGGGTAGGCGGAACTTCGCGGGGCGGGACCCGCCGTCCCCGCTGGCATATCACCGCCAAATATGGACAAAGTCGTCTCTTCGTGTGCCGAGGCGGTCAAAGACATCCCCAGCGGCGCATCCATCGCTGTGGGCGGGTTCGGCCTCAACGGCATTCCGCACAATTTGATCCAAGCGCTCCTCGAGCAGGGCGCGAGCGGCCTGGTCACGGTGTCGAACAATTGCGGCGTCGACGGCTGGGGCCTAGGCGTGCTGCTCGACTCCAAGCGCATCAGGCGCACGACCGGCTCGTACGTCGGCGAGAATAAAGAATTCGAGCGACAGTATCTGCAAGGCGAGCTCGAAGTCGAACTCGTGCCGCAAGGCACGCTCGCCGAGCGGCTGCGCGCAGGCGGATGCGGTATTCCCGCGTTCTATACGCCCGCAGGCGTCGGCACGCAGGTGGCCGAGGGCGGATTGCCGTGGAAGCACAACGCCGACGGCAGCATCGCCCTCCCCTCGCCCAAGAAAGAAACGCGTACGTTCAACGGGCGCGAGTACGTGCTCGAGCACGGCATCGTCTGCGATTTTGCGCTGGTGCGCGCGAGCATCGGCGACCGCCACGGAAACTTGATCTTTCACAAAGCGACGCGCAATTTCAATCCGCTCTGCGCCATGGCCGGCAAAATCACGATTGCGGAAGTGGAAGAATTGGTCGAACCGGGCGAGATCGATCCCGAACACGTCCATCTGCCCGGCATCTTCGTGCAGCGAGTGGTGGCCGTGGGCGCGGAAGGCAAGCGAATCGAACGCGTCACCACGCGCAAGCGGGAGAGCAAATAACATGGCAATCAGCAGAACTCAGCTTGCCGCCCGCGTAGCGCAAGAACTCAAGAACGGACAGTACGTGAATCTCGGCATCGGACTGCCCACGCTGATTCCGAATTATCTGCCGCCGGGTGTGACCGTCGTGCTTCAGAGCGAGAACGGCATCCTGGGCATGGGGCCGTATCCGTACGAGGGTGAGGAGAACGCGGATCTGATCAACGCCGGCAAGGAAACCGTTACCGTGCTTCCGGGCGCCTCGTTCTTCGATTCCTCGCTCTCGTTCGGGATGATCCGCGGCGGGCATATCGACGTTGCGGTGCTGGGCGCGATGCAAGTCTCGGAGAAGGGCGATCTCTCCAATTGGATGATTCCCGGCAAGATGGTCAAGGGAATGGGCGGCGCGATGGACCTCGTGCACGGCGCCAAGTATCTCATCGTGATGATGGAGCACGTCGCCAAAGGCGGCGCGCACAAGATCGTCAAGGAGTGCGATTTGCCGTACACCGGGCGCGGGGTTGTCAATCGCATCATCACCGACATGGCGACGATCGACGTGACGCCCTCCGGGCTGGTTCTGCGCGAGCTCGCGCCGGGCGTCACGCTGGACGAGATAAAAGAGGCGACCGGCGCACCGCTGCAGGTCCCCGAAGAGCCCAAGGTCATGCGCATTCCCGAAGGCGTTATGTGATCTCGGGATATCGCCGCCGCACGCTGCGGATGTGCGTGTCTCTGGTCGGCGGCTTTCCGAAACGCGCGCGATCGTAGTGAGGTGAGAATGGGCGCTCGAGTTTGTCGAGCATGTCTACGGCATGCTTGAGCGCCCGAATCCACTGCGAATCTCCGGGATCGGGCGTTTGCGTCAACTGCTCGATGCGTGCGAGCATCGCCGCTTTGCGTACGATGTTCTCCGGCGTCGCCGATTGCAGGCAGACGCCGTAGATGCCGGCCATGTACGTCTGCCACGTTTCGTCCGGATCGAGCGTTACCCGTTGCACGTTCATTTCCGAGCGCAATCGCTCTTTGAAGCGCGCCTCGTCCATCTCTTGTTCGAAATAATCCGGCGGATAAAACGCACTTCCGTCCTCGAGCACGTATGAGGCTGCAGGGCCGTTCGGCGGCCGCGTTTCCAGGCAGATGAAGTTCTCCTCGATGTAGGCCACGTCGTCGGCGGTGAATTCGAGCGCTGTTTCCATGCAAACAGTCTACCTGCCGAACGTTTCGCCCGCGCTCGAATCGTAGTATCATGGGACATGGTCCTCGACGTGCCGCCGGCCGTCGCGCAGATCGCGCAGCGCGTCCAGCGCCAAGAACAAGGGATCTTTCTCTACCGCCTGCACCGGGTGTTCGACGTTCATGCGGGACCCATGCACAGGCACGACGAGCTCGAGCTCGCCGTGGTCGTCCAAGACACTCGCGTGGTGAAGGTTCGAGCGCTGCGCGCGGTCACGGGTGGAAAACCGGCGGACGGCCCGGCGCTCGCGCAAATAGAACAGCAATACGAGCATCCCAAGCCCGCGGACGTCTTTCATCGCCCGTTCGATCCGCAGTATTTGAGCGAATACGCTTATCGGATTGAGGGCACCGATACGTACGCCTTTAGCAGTGCGCTGCACGACGGCAGCCACGGCAACGGCACGTTTTCGGTCGATGCTGCCGGCAACGTCGTGAAATACGTGTACACGCCGAACGTGCTGCCGCAATACGCGACGTCCGGCACCGTTACGAACGAACGCACGCAGGTTCTTCCCGGCGTGTGGTATCTGACCCGCGAGCAGCACGAGTACCGCGGTCACTACCTATTTTTCGGCGGCGGCGCAAGCGCCGTCATCACCTGCGACTCGTTCAGGCGCTATGCCGATTTGCCCGCGGCGCTGTCCGCGCTCTCCTCCGAGGCAACCTCGACGCCGAACACACGCCAAAGGAACGATTTGCCGCCTTCCGTTAATTCGAGAGCGCGCGCCTCGCGCCGCCTGCGCACCACGCCGGCATCGAGCAGCGCTTGCAGCAGTGCCGCGCCGAGCGGCCCGGAGATATGGTGGCGGCGTTCCGTCCAATCGATGCACGCTCGCACGTGCGCGCGGGGATCGCGAAAGATCGACCTGGTGTCGACACCCACGCGCGAGAAGATCTCGCCGGCAGCCTCGCACAAACGATAGCCGTCGTACTCGGGTTCGATCGCACCCGCGCGCACCAGCGCTTGCGCTATGGAGAGCGCGAGTTCGCCTGCGAGATGGTTGTAGCACGAGCGCGCAAAGCGTAACCGGCGCATACGCAGCGAGTCGCTCAGCGACCGAATCGGCGCAGGTGAGGCGATCGCTCCGAGCGCCTCGAGCGCCGCAGCGATCTCCGGCCGCGCGATCTCGTAATACCGATGGCGCCCCTGCGCGCGTACGCGGATGAGGCCGCCTTCGAGCAATTTGTTCAGGTGCGCGCTCGCAGTGGCCGGGGAAATTCCCGCCGCGCGCGCGAGCTCGCCCGCGGGCATTGCGCGTCCGTCGAAGAGCATCGCGAGCATTGCGGCGCGAGCCGGTTCGCCCGCGAGGGCCGCGACGTAGGCAAAATCGGGCTCGTTCACCGGTCCATCATACCGCGCGGACGCTTCGATGCGGAGCGAAACGCCTACATCGCCTCGGCGCGCGCGAAGGCTACCCCTTGCCCGGCGATGCGCCTTGCCGCCCACGTGATGAGCAGCAGGGTCTCCACCAGCGAGCACGCGACGCCGGCCACGATCGCGATACCGGGCTTGGAGGGCTGCATGATGAGCAGTAGCGTTCCCACGACGGCGGGCGGAGCCGCGAACAGATACGTCAGCATAGCTCGAACGATCGCAAGCGGTCCCCGCTGATCGATCGTCGACGGAAAGATCGAGTAGATGACCAAACCGACGGCGCGCAGATGAAGCATGAGGGTGACTGCAACCGGTATTCCCGCCGCCGCAATAAAACCGGCATGCAGCGCGAGCGCCCAGGCCGCGATACCCACGCCCAGACAGGCCGAGAAGCGCCAAGACGTCCCGACGGTCCAAGCCGCGAGGCGTATCCAGAGCGGATCGCGGCCCATCCACCACAGCGGCTTGGAGATGTCCGAAGAAAGCCCGATCGCGGATCCCATGGCGACGAAGATCACGATCATGTTGCCGGCCATGTACGCCAGGCCGAGCGCTTCTTCGACTACGTTTTTGGATCCGGCGACCAGGTGCCCGAACAATGCGCCGACTGCGGCGCACATGAGCAGCCCGAAATAGAATACGCGCTGCATGGACGGCGATCGAACGAACGCGATCCATTCTTTCCAAATAATCGTCCAAGGACCGCGGAAGAAATGCGAGACGGCCGCAGCGCTGCGCGATTCGCGATGCTCGTACTTGTGCTCGATCGAAAAGCCGGTGTTTACGCGCGCCTGCCGCGCGTTAAAAGCGAGCACGCGCAACGACGACGCGTAGAGTTCCGGGTAGAGCCCCGCACCGGTGAAATACGAGAGCGCCACGATGCAGAACGCTGCCGCGAAGAGCGCGCCGAGCGCAACGGCATTGCCGCCGAAAAGCGCGTTGAACGCATAGCCCGTTCCAAGGCGCTCGATGAACGCGGCCCAGGGAAGGGTTATCGCCTTCGGCGTAAGCGTCGAGAGCAGAACGATCATCGGCAGAATTCCGGCGGCTGCGATAACGCTGGCGAAGCTTTGCGCCGCCGCGGTTCCGGCGATGCTCCGGAGCTTCAACATGGGTATCGCCGTCGCGGTAGCGACGATCGTCGCGCCGATGACCGCGAGAGCGATGCCCAGAGACGTACCGGATGAGAACACGAGTGCGTACAGCACGACCGTGAAGAGCATGCGCGCGATCGACATCCCGGAGCGCCGCAACTGCAGCCAAAGTGCCACCAAGCGTTCCGGGATGGCCGAGCCGCTGAGGAAGCGCGCGTCGGATGCCGACGAGAATGCGCCGACGATTCCCGATGCAGCGCCGTACATCATGATGCCAAGCAGCGTGATGTACGCAAAGAAGAGCGTGCCGGCATACGGTTCCGGAATGCTGATAAGCGGAAACGCGCGGTGGCCGTGGGTGCGCATCACGGAAACGGTGATGAAGTATCCTAGAACGCCGAGGTAGAGAATCGCGCGCCCGGGGCGGTGCAGCGTTTCGCGAATCCGGTTGACGATCTGCCGGTATTCGAGGTACGCAAGGGCGCGCAGGCCGGCGATCATCGGGTCAATTCTAAGAACAAGTCTTCCGCGTTTGCGGTCGTACCCGCACGCGCTTGCAGCTCTTCGAAGGTTCCCGATGCGATGGTCCGGCCGTTTTTCAGGATGACGACGCGATCGCAGATCACTTGCGCCTGTTCGAGCATGTGCGTGCTGATGACGACGGCTTTGCCGTGCGCGCGCAGATTGCGGATGATCTCACGCAGCTCGCGCTGTCCGAGCGGATCCAGGCCGATCATCGGCTCGTCGAAGAGAATAACGGGCGTCGCGGCTAGTACGGTCGCGGCCACCAGCGTCTTTTGGCGCATACCCTTCGAGAGCGCGGCTCCGAGCGTATCGCGCTGGTCGTTCATGCCGAAACCGGTCAGCAATTCTTTCGCGCGCTCTTCCCAGCCGTCTTTGAGCCGGCAGCTTTTTGCCACGAAGACCATGTGCTCCCAAACGGTGAGCATCGGATATACGTCGGGCGTTTCGGGTATGAGCGCGATCGTTTGACCGCGAGCGGAGCCCAGTTCGATGCCGTCCCAGAGAAAGGAACCCGAATCGGGGCGCAGCAGTCCGGCGGCGCAGAGAAACGTCGTGCTCTTGCCCGCGCCGTTCGGTCCGAGCAGGCCGACGATCTCGCCGCCGCGCACCTCGAACGAGACGCCGTCAACGGCGACCTTATTTCCGAAGCGTTTCGTTAGGCCGTTGACTTCCAGAACGGGCATGATTGCTTATCCCCGCGGCGCGAGCCCGTTCCCTGCGCACGATCCGAATGAATACGAACGGCACCGCGACCAGCGGCGCGAGCGCGCACGACGAAATTGCCGCGGTGTACGAGAGTCCGAAGCGCGCGAGCAGCGCCGCCAGCAGCGCGCCCGCCGACGTGCCGATGGCGAAGGACAGATTATACGCGCCCATCGCTGCGCCGCGAGTTCCACGCGTGCTTTGTTCGAAGAACAAACCCACGCCCACGGGAACGACCGCGGACCACGCCACGCCCAGCAGCGCGCCCGCGAGCAACACCATCCCGGCCGTATGCGCCGACGCAGCAAGCAAGCAGCCCACGATTTGAGCAATCGCGACCGGAATCGTCATGAGGCTGGGGCCGTACTTCTCTACGAAACGTCCGGCCGGATAGCGCAGCGCCGCCGTGACGATGGCCATCGATGTGAAGATCAGTGCGCCGTTCGCGATGCCGCGTTGCGTAAACGTCACGACGGCGAGCGCGGTGTTCACGCCGCTCTGCATCGCGGCTGCGCTCAAAAAGGCGAGCGCGGGAAGCCAAGCGGAGCGCATGAGGATAAGCCGCGACCGCCGGCGCGGCTTGGGGTCGTGTTTCTGCGGAAGAAACCACAGAACGGATCCGCCTGCTAGCGTTATCGCCGCTCCATAGGCGAATTGATCGCGCCCGATGCCGGCGTTCCATAGCCAAACGCCCACTGCCGGAGCAAAAGCGAAGATGAGATTCGCAATCATGCCGAGCGTCGAAACGGCGGAGATCGATCGCTCCTGCGGCACGATCTCGGTGACGTACGCAAACTCCGCCGTTACGTAGCTCATCATCGAGAAGCCGCGAAGCCCCATCAGCACTCCACCCCACGCGGGGCCGTGCAAAAACGTCATCCCGAACGTCGAGACCGACATCAGGATCGCCGAAGCGCGGATCGTTTTGAGGCGTCCGATGCGATCGACGACCGCGCCGACCGGAATGCTGCCGAGCAGCTGCGCGAACAAACCGCCGCCCATTGCAAAGGCGACTTCACTGTGTGTCGCGCCGTCCCGCAGCAGTGCGAGGGGCAGCGCGCCCATCGGCAAGTTGCAGGCAAATTCGCTCAGGAGCGTCGCTACAATGAGAAAGAAGAAGGGGCGCTGCTTCATCTAGGACGACGCGACGGTTCGCGATTCGTCCCGGAATTGCTTGCGATACAAGCGCGCATATTCGCCGCCGCGTGCCAGCAGGACGGCATGCGTTCCCCGCTCGACGATACGGCCGCGATCGACGACGAAGATGACGTCCGCCGATAAGATCGTTGAAAGCCGATGCGCGATCACCAAGCTCGTTCGCCCGCGCATCAGCGGAACGAGCGCTGCTTGAATCGCTGCCTCGTTATGCGAGTCGAGTGCGCTCGTCGCCTCGTCCAAGATGAGAATCTTGGGATTTTTGAGCAGCACGCGCGCGATCGCCAGGCGTTGCCGCTCGCCGCCCGAGAGCTTGTGGCCGCGCTCGCCGACGATCGTCTCGTACCCCGCGGGCAGCGAGGCGATGAACTCGTGAATGTTTGCGGTGCGAGCCGCCGCGTGGAGTTCGTCCTCCGTTGCGTCAGGCTTGGCATAGCGCAGATTCATGGCGACCGTATCGTGGAAGAGATACGTCTCCTGCGTCACGATGCCGATGTCGCGGCGCAGCGACTCCAGCGTGAGCGTGCGCACGTCGTGTCCGTCGATCAGCACGCGGCCGGTGTTCGGATCGTAAAAACGCGGAACGAGCTGGGTGATCGTCGTCTTGCCGCCGCCCGACGGGCCGACGAATGCGGCGACCTGACCGGGTTGGATGTGCATGTCCACGCCGTCGAGCACGACGCGCTCGCTCGAATAACCGAACGTGACGTCCTCGAATCGAATATCGCCGTGCACTTCGTCGAGGGTGACGGCCTGCGGCGGCTCGTACTCTTCGGGCGTCATGTCAAGATAGTCGAAGATGCGCTCGAAGACCGCCAGAGCGCTGACGATTTGCACTTGAATGCCGGCGAGCGAGGCTGCCGGCCCGTAGAGCCGCTGCTGAATGTACGTGACGAACGCCACCACGACGCCTACGGCGATGGAGCGATGCAGAGCCAGCCAGCCGCCGCCGAGCCATACGATTGCCGGGCCGATGATCACCATCGCGGTAATCGCGGCGATGAACCAGCGTCCCACCATGGCCAGGTGCACTTCCAAGTCCATGAGCTTCGTGCCGGCCTGGTAGAAGCGCGCTTTTTCGTAGGCTTCGCGCGCGAATGATTTGATGAGGGTGATGCCCGATATCGAGAGCGTCTCTTGCGTGATCGATTCGATGTTGTCGCGCTGCTCGCGCGTCTTGCGCCGGATCTCGTACATGCGTCTGCCGACCGGCGAGAGCGGCAGCACCATCAGCGGAACGATGGCGATCGAGAGCAGCGCGAGACGCCAATTCCACACGAACATCCAAGCGACGGTCGTGAGGATCGTCACGAAGTTCGTGAGCAGCGTGGTCAGCGTTCCGGTGACGACGTTGTCGATATTGTCGACGTCGCTCGATACGCGGTTCATGATCTCGCCGGTCTTGGTCCCGGTGAAGAACTTGAGCGGCATCCGATGCAGATGCGAGACCAGGCTCACGCGCATGTCGCGCATGATGCCTTCGCCGACGATCGAATTCAGGTAGCCCTGCCCGACGGTCAGCAGCATCGTAACCAGCGCCGCCGCGAGCATGCCGCCCACGTCGGTCGCGACTTCACGGAAGCTGCCGTGGGGAATCGCTTTGTCGATGATGTCTGCGATGAAGTACGCGGGAGCGAGGCCGATGAGCGCGGAGACCACGATGCACAGCAGCACGAAACTCTGCTGGCGCCAGTAGGGCGCGAAGAGCGCACCGATCCGCCGCCAGTCCACCCGCTTGCGAACGTGCGGTTTGTCGGGCCGGTACATGTTGCCCCACATCAAGTGGCCGCCGCTTAGCATGAGCTACCTATTGCGGCGCCCACGGGGAGCGCAGGTTAGGCCGGAGCGCCTTTTCAACGCGGGACCGTCGTTTGGTGCAGAGTTACTTTGTTGCCCTCCGGGTCGTTGAACGATGAGAGTCTGCAGACGGGGGTGTCGTAAACGTTGCCTACTTCGACGTCTTGTGCCTGGAGCGTCTGGAGCGTCTTCTCGATGTCGTCGACTTCAAATGCAAGACCTCCGGAGGGGGCTATCTCAGCCCAATCGACGGTCATCACCGCGAACCAGCCGCTGCCGACCTGCGCCTCGTCGTACTTGAGCGTGCCATCCTCGCTGAAGGGTCCGGTAAACCTCAGGCCCAGCGCGCGAGCGTAAAAGTCCCGAAGCGCTTGAACGTCTCTCGCCGGATAAGCGGTAAAGGCGATGTCTTTTACCACGAGTTCTCCCTCCAATTGACGGGTACAACCGCGCTCCGTTTGTCTCAGGTTGCGGGCTACGAAAAAAGAGGGGGCGCAAAACGCTCCCCCCTTCATGATGCAGCCGGGTACCCGGCCGTACGATTACTAGCGCGTACGCGCTCGCTATTTTTTGCCGTTGCGCAGCGCGGACAATTCTTTGAAGAGTTTTTTCTCTTTGTCGCTCAGATCTGTCGGGAGCTGCCCGATCAGCCGTACGTACAAATCTCCGGTGCCGCCGTTGCGGACTTTCGGCATACCTTTACCCGAAAGACGGAGCAGGCGGTTGTTCTGCGTGCCGGCCGGGACCGTCATGGTGACTTGCCCGCCCATGGTCGGAACTTTGACTTCGCCGCCGAGCACCAGATCGTAGATGCTGACCGGCAAGTCGACATAGATATCGTCGCCTTTGCGTTTGTACGCCGGATCGTCCAACAACTTCACCACCAAGAAAAGATCGCCGCTCGGGCCGCCTGCAATTCCGCTGCCGCCTTGCCCCGCTAAACGGATGCGCTGTCCTTCGCCTATTCCTTTGGGAATCGTCACTTCGAATTTCTTGTTGCTGAGCAAGCGCCCCGTGCCGTGGCAGTTCACGCAAAGGCCGCCGCGATCGGTTCCGGTTCCGCGGCATCGCGGACATACGTCCTCGACCTGCAGCGAAACGGATTTCTTCCCGCCGTCGTACACGTCGCGCAGCGAGAGTTCGATCGTCGTTTCCAGATCTTGTCCGCGCTGCGCGAAGCCGGTGCTTTGCGCGGTGTTGCGCTTGCCGATGCCGGAGAAGAACATGTCGAAGAAATCGGAGAAGCCGCTCGGGCCGCCGCCGGCCGCGCCGGCGCCTTGGCCCAAATCTCCGAAGCCGAAGTTGAACGTATCGTGCTGCGCGCTGCGATAGCGGCGCTGCTGCTCGGCCTGCTGCGCGGCTTGCTGCCAATTGCTGCCGAGGACGTCGTACTTGCGGCGCTTCTCCGGATCGCCGAGGACCTCATACGCCTCTTGGATCTCTTTGAATTTTTCCTCGGCTTCTTTTTGGCTGTTCGGGTTGGCGTCCGGGTGCCATTTGCGCGCGAGCTTGCGGTACGCCGACTTGATGTCTTTCTCCGGCGTATTCTTGGGGATGCCGAGGATCTGGTAATAATCCTTATAGTTCATTCAGAACTATTTTTCGCGACAATTACCTTTGCGGGGCGCAGCAGTTCGTCGCCGATGAGATACGCGCGCTGCGCTTCGTGCAGCACCGTGTCATCCGCGACGCCTTCGGCGGGTTGCGTGCCGATCGCTTCCGCGAGTTTCGGATCGAATTTTTGGCCCTTGAGGGAAACGGCTTTCACGCCTTCCAGGCCCAGAACGCTCTCGAAACCTTTGAGCGTCTGCTGTACGCCGTTGCGAAGCGCTTCCAGCGAGGTCTCTTCGACGGACAATGCCCGTTCCAGATTGTCGAGCACCGGCAAAAAGTTCTTGAGGACCTCGCGGCGGCCGGCGTCCGCGATGCGTGCCGAATCGCGCTCGATGCGCTTCTTGTAGTTCTCGAAGTCCGCCATCGCGAGCAGAAACTTGTTGTAGTTGTCTTCGGCGCGCGCGTTGGCCGCTTCGAGCTGCGCCTGTACATCGGCTGCCGCCGCGCTCTCGCCGTTCTCGGAGGCGGTTGGGACGTCTGCTTCCGTTACGTATTCGTCTTGCATATCACATATCTAAAGGTACCCCCTCGACTACGCTCGGGGTCGTTCGATACCTCACGATGACACGTCGTAGGTGTCATGCGCAGGTTTCGAAGCGTCCCTGAGCGCAGTCGAAGGGTTACGCCTTACTTCGCCTCTTTGAACTCCGCGTCGATTACGTCTTCGGCCGGTTCTTGCTCCGGTTCGCCGCCGGCCTCGCCTTGCGTGCCTGCGCCCGCAGCTTGACCGTCGCCTGTACCGTTCGCGCTAGCCGTCGTCTTCTGATAGAGCAGCTCGGCCATCTTGTAGCTGGCCTGCTGCAGACGCTCGATCGCGGGTTTGAGTTCCGCAACCGTGGCGTTCTCATGCAGACGCTTGAGTTCCGAGAGCGCGCTCTCGACTTCGCCGCGTGCGCCGGCGTCGAGTTTCTCGCCAACTTCCTTGAGCGATTTCTCGGTCGAGTAGACGAGGCTCGATGCCTGATTGCGCACTTCGGCCTCTTCGCGCTTGGACTTGTCGGCCGCAGCCTGCATCTCGGCATCCTTGACCATGCGCTCGACTTCGTCTTTCGAGAGATTCGTCGACGCGGTGATCGTGATCTGCTGCTCTTTGCCGGTACCGAGATCTTTCGCGCTCACGTTCACGATGCCGTTGGCGTCGATGTTGAACGTGACCTCAATCTGCGGCACGCCGCGCGGCGCAGCCGGAATGCCTTCCAGGCGGAAGCGTCCGAGGGTCTTGTTGTCCACCGCCATCGGGCGTTCGCCCTGCAGCACGTGGATGTCGACCGACGTTTGACCGTCTTCGGCCGTCGTGAAGACCTGCGACTTCTTCGTCGGGATCGTCGTGTTGCGCTCGATGAGCGCCGTCATGACGCCTCCGAGCGTTTCAAGCCCGAGCGAGAGCGGCGTGACGTCGAGCAGTACGACGTCGCGTACTTCGCCCGCGAGCACGCCGGCCTGAATCGCCGCGCCGACCGCGACCACTTCGTCCGGGTTCACGCTAAGGTTCGGCTCTTTGCCGGTGAGTTTCTTGACGAGTTCCTGAATGACGGGCATGCGCGTCGATCCGCCGACCATGACGACTTCGTCGATCTGCGAGATGTCGATCTTCGCATCGGCGAGGGCGTTCTTGAACGGCTGGATGCAGCGATCCGTCAGATCGCTCGTGAGCTCCTCGAACTTCGCACGCGTGAACGTGAAGTCCAGGTGCTTGGGCCCGTTCTGGTCCGCCGTGATGAACGGCAGGTTGATGCTCGTCTGAACGACGGAGCTGAGCTCGATCTTCGCTTTTTCGGCAGCTTCGGTCAGGCGCTGCATGGCCTGCTTGTCGCCGCTGAGATCGATGCCTTGCTCCTTGCGGAACTCGGCAACGAGCCACTCGACGATACGGTGATCGTAGTCGTCGCCGCCGAGGTGCGTGTCGCCGTTGGTCGCTTTTACTTCGAAAACGCCGTCGCCGACTTCGAGGATGGATACGTCGAACGTGCCGCCGCCCAGGTCCCAGACGAGGATTGTCTCGCTGCCCTTCTTGTCCAAGCCGTACGCCAGCGCAGCCGCCGTGGGTTCGTTGATGATGCGCAGCACGTCCAGACCCGCGATCTTGCCGGCGTCTTTGGTCGCCTGGCGCTGCGAGTCGTTGAAGTACGCGGGAACGGTGATGACCGCTTTGGTCACGCGTTCGCCCAGATAGTTGCTCGCGTCGTTCACGAGCTTCTGCAGGATCATCGCCGAGATCTCTTGCGGCGAATAATCCTTGCCGTCGATCTTGACGTGATAATCCGTGCCCATGTGCCGCTTGATCGATGCGATCGTGCGGTCAGGATTGGTGATTGCTTGACGCTTCGCGAGTTGCCCCACGAGGCGCTCGCCGGTTTTGGTGAATGCCACTACCGACGGGGTCGTGCGCGACCCTTCGGCATTGGCGATAACGGTGGGCGAAGAGCCCTCCATTACGGCGACGACGGAGTTGGTCGTGCCGAGGTCGATGCCGACCACTTTTGCCATTAGTCTCTCTCTTTCCGAGCTCATGGACCAGCTGTTGGGATGCGCGCGGGGCGCGCTTCCTACTAGGCCTTGCCGCTTACTGAGCTACAAGGATAGTTACGGTCTCATCATATTACGCGAATCGACCGTTCTTGTTCCACCACATTTAACAACTTTGCGGGGCCAAAAGATGCAGGGAGCCCCTGCCATTTCGGGCAGAGGCTCTCATGCTATCCTGAGATCCGGGCCTAAGGCTGCTGGTCGGGCGGGGGCCCCTGCTCCTGCGGAACCTGCTGTTGCTCGTACGCGCCCTGCTGCGGGCGGGAGCCCAGGGTGACCTGTACGTTCCGCTTTACGCCTTGAGACCAGACTTCGAGCGTCAACTTATCGCCCGCATGCATCTTCCCAATTGCGTCCTGCAAGGTCTTGGCGTCGTTATACGACTTGCCGTTCATCTTGAGGATGACGTCACCCGGGTTGAGGCCGGCCTGGTCGGCAGCCGAGCCGCTCACCACATATTGGATGCCGACGCCGCCCTGCCCGCGGTAGTTCGATTGATTCCGGAACCCCTGGGTCACCGGCATCAGTGCGACGCCGAGGAAGGCCTGGACCGGCGGCTCGGTGATGCCCGGATGCGCGATCATCTGCTGGACGGTACGCTTAACCGTGTTGGACGGGATCGCAAAGCCGATGCCTTCGGCGCCGCCGCGCAACGTCGACTGGTTGACGCCGATCACGTCGCCGTTCATGTCGATGAGCGGCCCGCCGGAGTTGCCCGGGTTGATCGGTGCCGAGGTCTGCAGCAATCCTTTGAAGGTGATGGTTTGGCCGGTCTCGGTTTGAATCGGCTCCGTGCGTTCGAACGCGGAGACGACGCCGAGGCTCACGCTCTGCTGCAGCTCGTACGGTTCGCCGATGGCGATAGCCCACTGGCCTTGCTGCAGCTTGTCAGAGTCCGCCAGATTGAGCGGCGGCGGCAGATTCTTGGTGTCGACGCGAATCACGGCAAGATCGGCGCCGACGTTGGCCGCAATCAGTTTGGCTTTGGCGCGGGTGTTGTTCGGAAAGAGCACGGTGATGTCGCTCACCTGCGCGTTCGGCACCGGCGGGCGCACGACGTGCGCGTTCGTTACGATGTCGCCCTTGTCGTCGAACACGAAGCCCGAACCCGACGCTTTACCGCGGAACGGCTGGACGACACTCGGGCCCTGCTGACCGAAAAATTGCTGCAGCAGCGGATCGACGGGGATGTACTGCTTGCCGTTGACCGTAACGCTGATCGCGACGACGGACGGCTTTGTCCGTTTGACGGCGTTGACGATGCGTTCTTGGTCGCTGCCGCCGCTGGTCAGCGGCGCGGCGCTCACGGCGGGCGGCGTTCCGTCCTGACCCGCGATATTTGAAAAATGGGTGCTCGCGTAGAGCATCATAACGAATGCACCGACGATCGCTCCCACAAGGGCGACGATCGCCGTCGGCATCAGACGATTTTTCACGAAGTAAGTTCCTCCGGCGTTTTCTACCCAACCCTTTTGCCGAAAGTGACGGGGCGTCCGCTTAAGATTTGATGAGAGCTTGCGGCGGGCCGTCAGCGACGATCAGGCCGTCCAGGACGCGCAGAACGCGCTTGGCGTGCGAGGCCACGTTCTCGTCGTGCGTCACCATGATGATGGTGCGGCCGGCAGCGTTCAGCCGCTCGAAGAGGGCGAGTATTTCGACACTCGTCTTCGAGTCGAGGTTTCCGGTCGGCTCGTCGGCCAGAAGCACCGCCGGATCGTTGACCAAAGCTCGCGCGATGGCGACCCGCTGCTGCTGCCCGCCCGAAAGCTCGTTCGGTTTGTGCTTGCCGCGGTCGCCCAAGCCCACCTCCGCGAGCTGCTTCATCGCGGCGGCGGTGCGCTCGCGCGGAGGCACGCCTGCATAGAAGAGCGGCAGCGCGACGTTCTTGATCGCATCGGTGCGCGCCAGCAGATTGAAGCCCTGGAAGATGAAGCCGAGTTTCTTTAGACGGATCTGCGCCAGCGCGTTGTCGTCAAGGGCCGAGACGTCGACGCCGTCGAGCCGATACGTTCCGCTCGTTGCGCGATCGAGACAGCCGAGCACGTTCATCAGCGTGGATTTGCCGGAACCCGACGGTCCCATGATCGCGACGTACTCACCGCGAGCGATGGTGAAGGTGACGCCTCGCAGCGCCTGCACCTCGAGCGATCCCGACTTATAGGTTTTGGTGACGTCGTGCACTTCGATGGCGTTGGGAGCGTTATTCATATCGTAATGCTTCTATCGGATCGAGTCGTGCGGCGCGCATCGCGGGATACGTGCCGAACCCCAGAGTGATAATCCCCGCAAAAACCATCGCGAGGGCGACGGCTTGTCCCCACGGCAGCGGAACGATGACGCCGGAGATCTTGATGAGATAATGCACGTTTACGTACCACCCCGCCGCGAGGCCCAGCACGGCTCCAATACCGCAGCCGAATAGCGCGAGCAGCGCCGCTTCGAGGAAGAACTGCAGCAAAATCTGTCCCTTGCGCGCGCCGATCGCTTTGCGAACGCCGATCTCGCGCGTCCGTTCCACAATCGAAACGAGCAGGATGTTCATGATGCCGATGCCTGCGACGACCAGCGATATCGCGCCGATTGCGCCGACGACCGCGCTCATGATGCCGAACACTTTGTCGAGAACGCCGGAAATGAATTGGCTGTCGATCGCGCGGTACGTGAATTTGCTGCCGGTCGCGTTGTGCAGATAGGCCTTGATCGCATCTTCCGTGCGGCTCATGGAGCCGGTGTCGTCGACCAGCACCTGCATTTCGAAGAGTTTTTTGCCGTGCATGTAGCGCCGCTCGAAGACCGTGTACGGTATCGAAATGTCCGGAGAGAAGTCAAAGTTGATCGCGCCGGTCGGCGGCTTGGCCATGACCCCCACGACGCGGCAGTGGTCGTCGCCGAAGCGCAGCGTTTGGCCGACGATTTGATCGGCGTCGGCTTGCAGTTTCTTGATCGCGTCCGCCGAGAGCACGCACACGGGCGCGCGCGTTCCGACGTCTCCTTCGCTTATCGCGCGGCCGGTATCGAGAGGCTGAGCCAAAAACCGCGGATCTCCGCCGGTGGGAGCGAGATTGAGCCGTGCGGTTTGGCTGCCGTAGCGTGCGACGACCGGAGATTGTGAAAATGGTATTGCCTGCACGACGTTCGGAATGCTTTGTACGGCCAGCACGTCGTCAAGCGTAAACTCGGACTTCGGATCGAAGCCTTTTTGCGTGTTCGGAAAAACGACGAAGGTGTTCTGGCTCAAGACTCGCAGCGATCCCGCGAGCGCGCCGGCCGTCGCCTGGCCGAGCACTTGAATGGCGATGACGGAAGCGACGCCGACGATGAGGCCGATCAGCGCGAGCACGGTGCGCAGGCGGTTCTGGTACAGTACCTCGAGCGCCTCGCGCAGATAATTGATCACGAGCGTAGCGCCTCAACGGGATCGAGCCGGCTTGCGCGCAGGGCGGGATAGACGCCGAACGTGATGCCGATGACGATCGAAAAACTCAAGCCGTAAATGAAGAGATTTCCGTAGGGTATCGGCAGCGTGCCCATCTTGGCCTCGAGCGCGCTCGACGCTACGTTGAGGGCGAGCAGGCTGAGCAAGAATCCCAGCAGGCCGCCGGCGACGGAGATCAGCGCCGCTTCGGAAAGAAACTGCACGACGATGTCGCGCCGCGATGCGCCGATGGATTTCCGGATCCCGATCTCACGCGTGCGCTCGCTTACCGAAACGAGCATGATGTTCATGATGCCGATGCCGGCGACCAGAAGCGAGATGGCACCTATCGCCGTTAAGCCGGCGGCCACGACGTCGACGACGCGTTTGGTCGTTTCCAACACTTCCCGATTGCTCTGGACCCGGTAGGCGGCGCGCTTACCGTGGACTCGGTGAAGTGTGTCGAGCAGCACCTGCTTGGCCGTGTCTTCGTCGCTCGGCGAGTCCAGCCAAATGTATAGACCGTCGACGGCGCCCGGCGAGAAGTCGTGGAACGTCGTGTACGGCAGCACGAAATAATAGTTTCCGCCGAAATACCCCGCGGCCGTTCCCTGTTTGTCGTTCGCTACGCCGACGATGGTGAAGCGGGTCCCGCGCACGTCGAGCTGCTGTCCGATCGCGCCGTCATGGCTCCCGAAGAACTCAAATGCCAAATCGGGATTGACGACGGCGGCGTGCGCGTGGCTGCGTTCGTCGGCTGCGGTGAGCGGGCGCCCCGCGAGCACCTGGAATTTCGCATCCCCGCCGTACCACGACCAGCCGAAGGCAACGAGGTGCTTGGTTTGACGGCGTACGTTGAAGATGCCGTGCTGCCCGAACGAAGGCGCGTAGTACGGCGTCACGCGCGTTGCCAAACCGCCGAGCGCGTCTTCCACGACGCGATAGTCTCGATAGCTCAGTTGTGCGATTGCGGGATCGGCTTGCTGCGGGTCCGGAGCCGCGGTGAGCGAGGGGTTATCGCTCGAATTGACGTTCGAATTGATCGCTGCCGCCGCGCCTTCGCTCAAACCGTATACCGAAAGCACTGCTGCAACGCCGATGAGCATGCCGAGCATCGTCAAGATCGTACGGACTTTGTTGCGCATGAGCGCCTCTAGCGCTTGCGCGAGATACTCCAGCAGGCGGATCATGAGGCCGCGGGTCTAGACGCCGGGCGTGGCGGTGGCGGACGGCGATTGAGCGACGACCGCCGCGCCGTCGTGCAGCAGCGGGTTCTTGTCCGCAATCACGCGATCGCCCTCGCGGACGCCGCTGAGGATCACGGTCTGCGTGTCGTTCGAAGCGCCGGTCCGGATCGCGCGTTTGCGAGCCTTGCCTCCCGCGACGACGTAGACGTACGGCTTGCCGCCCTCCCGAACGATCGCCGAATCGGGCACCGTCACGACGTTGCGCATGTTCTTCGTGACGATGTCCACGTCTACGCTCATTCCGTCCTTCAGATAGGAAGGCGGACTGTCCAGTTGGATCGTCGTGAGTACCTGACGCGCCGTCGTGCTTGCATCCGTGGAGCGGATTGCCAGCGGCGCAATCGTCGCGACGTGGCCGGCCAGCGTCTTTCCGGGGAAGTCCTCGCTGGTGACCTCGGCGCCTTGGCCGGGCTGGACGTTGATGACGTCTTGTTCGTCGACTTGCGCTTTCACGATGTAATGGGTGCTGGCCGCTATCGTAAACAATGCCTGCCCTTGCGTGACCGCATCGCCCTCGCGTACGTTGGTCAACGGATCGTTGGGCTGCGAGGCGATGGTCTGAATGACGCCGGCAAAAGGCGCGACGACGCGGGTAAAGGCGAGCTGCTCCTGGTTCGATGCGTTGACGATCTGCATCTTTTGGGCATTGGCCTGCGCGTACTGTACGCTGTTCTCGCCGTACCCCGTGACGGCTCCCAGACGAAGTTGGCGCACGGCCTGATCGTACTGAACCTGCGCCTGGACGAGTTTGGTCTTATCCGCATCGAGCTGGCTGCGCGGCACCGCCTTGTTTGCATAGAGCGCTTCGTCGGCGTCATACACGCGGCGCGCTTCGTCCATGTTCGCTTTGGCCGTCGCGACTTGCGCTTCGTACGTGACCTTTGCGTTCTGCTCGTTGATCTTTGCCGTGCGGATATTGGCAACGGCCGAATCATAATCGGCCTGGGACCCTGCCGCCGTCGATTCCAGCGCCGGATTTTGAATGGTGGCGAGCAACTGTCCGCCGCTCACCCGCTCTCCGGCGCGCACGTAGATGTGGCCGATATTTCCGGCGACAAGCGTGGGAACGGTGACGACCTGCGGCGCTTGGACGACGCCGTTTTCCGGAAGCTTCGTCTGAAACGACGTGCGTTTTGCGGTAAGAACCCGCACGGAGATCGCGTCGCCGCCGCGCTTGCTCGAGAACGCGGCAATTCCGATGACCGCGACGAGAACCACGGCGATGATGATGAGATTTCTAGTCCTTTTCATGCTGTTTCCTAAATGTCGGCCACGACTTGTTCGGGAGTTTGGACGCCGAGCGCGACGCGAAGTTTCACGATGGCGTTTACGTAAGCCACGCGCGCGTTATAGAGGTCGACTTGAGCGGAAAGCGCGGCCTGCTGGCGCTGCTGCACGTCGATGAGGGTGATCAGCCCGTGCGCGTACTGCAATTGCGCGATGCGAGCGGCTTCCGACGCGTATGTGGTCTCGTCGCGGGCCGACGCGAGCTGTGCGAGCGCCGTTTGCGCCGCGCGATACGATTGACGCACGTCGATCTCCGCCTGAGCGCGCGCGGCGCCGAGGGCGCTCTGCGCGGCCGCTATCTGCTCGTCCAGATTGCGGTGGTTAGCGCGGCGCGCGCCCCAATCCACGAAGGGCAGCGAGATGCTCGTGTTGATGCCGATGTTCCAGAAGCCCAGATTCCCGCGCGTGACCGGGCCGAACTTTGCCTGCTCTACGGCAAGCGTGGGAGAGAACTGATTACCGAGGTTCGCGAACGTCTGAATTTGCGGAAACAGATCCGTGTCCGCCTCGCGGCGATCGGTCTGCGCGATAGCGAGCGCGTCCGCAGCGGAGGCGATGTCCGGGCGGTGCGCCTGCGCCAACGCGATGAGCGAATCGAGCGGCTGCGAGGGGAGCGCAGGCTGCGCGACCGCTTCGGCGACCGCGAATGCGGTGTCGAGCGGCGCACCGATGATCTGCGCGAGTGATTCGGCGGCGTTCGCGGCGTCGGCTTGCGCCGAGGCAAGTGCGTAGCGGCTTTTCTCCTCTGCCGCTTGCGCGCTCAGCACGTCGACGCCGGCTGCGACGCCCGCGCGTTCCTTTGCTTTGGCAACCGCTACGAGCGCCTGCTGATAACGCAGATCTCCTTCATCCAGACGCACCGTTTCTTTTTTCGCGGCGAGGCTGAAATAGGCGTCGCTGACGTTGCTCGTCACTAGCTGCTGCGTGCGCCGCAGATCCGACTGTGCCTGCTCGTACTGCTGCCGCGCCGCGACCGACAGATAGTGGTTCAATCCGCCGTTGAAGGTGTACGACGTGCCCAGTTGCGCCGTGTTTTGCGAGAACACCGACGCTTGCGATGCCCCGATGACCGAATACGCGCCGCTATAATTCGCGGACTTGGACATCTCGTTAGAAACCTGTCCCACGACGCCGGGCAGTGTTTGCGAACGAGCCTTGACGTACGAGGAGCGCATTTGTGAAACAACCGCCGTTTGTTTGGCGATGGCCGGGCTATGCTGCAGCGCGTATCCCACAGCCTGCGCGAGCGAGAGCGGCGTGGCCTGCGCGGCCGCGGGAGCGGCGAACGCGCAAAAAACGCATATCGTTAAAATGCTTGTAAATTTCACGGTGTCTCCGCCGGCCGAGGCCCCAAGGAACGTACCTCCACCCAAAAAGGAAAGACCCTGCGGAATAACTCCGCTTGGTCATCTACTGTCGGACCGGGTCGTGCGTTTCACGCCGGCGCGCGCTGGGCGGTACGAACTTACTTGATGCTCGGCCCGCCGACCTCTATCGCTCGCGGTGCAGGCTAGATGCGGCAGCCCAGCCGCCGCCGGTTGCGCGCGACCAGCGCGTACACCGGCAGGCCCGCCATGCGAACCGGCCGCAGCCGCATCACGCGGCCAACGACGCTCCACCTCGGCATCCGCGAGAATGCCGCGGCGAAGGCATCGTATCCGCGGTAGAGCCTCTGACCATCCCAGGCGTACATTGCCGAATCCAAATCGGCGGATCCCAAGAACGCCGGGACGGAGCCCGCAAAAGCGTTTGAATCGTGCAGTTCGATGGCGCCCGTACGATCGAGGCGCTCCAGGAAGCGCATCGCGCGGCGGCAGAGCAGGCATAGCCCGTCGTAATATAATGCAATAGGCACGGTGTCTCTCCGGCCGGGCGATTCTGCCGCCCCGGCGGCGGCTCATGCCGGCCGCAACAAAATCCGAACTGTGAGTGAATCTCTGCACGAACGCAGTGACGCGCGGCGCATTTCGGCTTCACGGCGGGCACTTTCCACCGCATGCCTCCTCCAGCAGCAGATCAGTGGCCCGCATGCGCGCAGCTCGTCCAGGAGAACCGCTTCCTCAGCGAGCCGGTCAGATGGCGCATCGGTCATCATTCGAGCGCTCGAGCTGCGGCGCAGTTCATCGGCTTGCGTCTTCACGGCGAGATCCGGCTCGAAGACGTTGCGCGCGCCGTACACATGAACAAGCACGCCCTGTGCAACTTTTTCGCACGCTCGGTCGGGATCACGGTATTCGATCTGGTGCGAGCGATGCGCATCTTCTGCGCGGTGCGGGTGTTGGAAACCGCGGACGCGCAGGTGTCGGAGCTCGCCCGCGCGGCAGGCTACGAAAGCGTGTCGAGTTTCTCTCGCGCGTTCAAGGGCGTCACCGGCGTCTCGCCGCGCGACTACCGCCGGCGCCATCGTTCAGAGATTCACCGGTCGATTGCGCAAATTCACGCCGAGCGATGGTCGAGCAGCCGCATCTGCGTACCAGCAGCGCACTCGGCAACTCGCCGGGATACGCACACTCGCTTCGATAGATGAGGAGTCCAATGTTTAAAGAAAAACTCGGGCGCGCTCTTCCGGCGGCCCTGGCTGCCGTGCTGATGGCGAGCAGTCTCATGACGTCTGCTCGCGCCAGCGTGGCATTTACCCCCACAAACGAATATGCCGGCGGACACGCCGGTACGATGATCAGCTGCCCGGACGCCTGCGCCGGCTGGATCGCCGCGGGCGCTTCCGTCGTGATGGCCGGAGCTGCAGTCGTTCAAGCCGCCGCCGCAACCGCGGCCGCAGCCGCCGCGGAGTCGGTAGTCGTCATCGTCATTCTCGCCGACCCGCATCGCGGACACGCACTGAACGCCGCGCAACGCACGCAGATGGCGGCATCACTCGATCGATAGACCCTAGACGAGGCGGCGTGGTGGCGTCTTGCCGGACGTCATCACGCCCGCCGTTGGAGGCAATAATGACCGTAGCGTTCGGAACACGCCGTTTAGCGGTGCGGAAAACGGTTTGGTGGGCGGCGCTTGCCGTTTGCTGCGCCGTGTTTGCGCTGCATTTCACGTTCATCGAGATCGTCAACATGCCGGCGAACCCGATAAAACTGCAGTACTACGACCTTCTCGACGCATACGTCAACCCGTTCTTCACGCAGAACTGGTCGTTCTTCGCGCCGGACCCCATCGCGAACGATCTCTCGCTCTTCGTGCGGGCGCAGCGGCGCGGTGCGGGCGGCAAAATGCTGCAATCGCCCTGGTACGACGTCAGCGACGCACTCATCGACGCCTCCAACGGCAAACCGCTCTCGCCCATCGGCTCCGAAAATCTGGCGCTTTCAGCTGCGGTCGTGCAGTTCGTCAACGCGATCAACAAGACGCCGTCGGCGACGTTCGAGCGCCGCGGTCAGAAATACGTCAAGCCGCACCTCAAAACGTCCATCGATCCCGCGGATGCCACGCTGATGGCGCGAATCGGCACCGCGGCGCTGCTGCGCCAGTACGGCGCGATGCGTCTAGACCGCGTGCAGATTGCACTGCGCCTCTACCGGTTTCCGCGTTTCACCGAGCGCAGCAAACCCGATCGCCCGCAAGACGGCCACTTGGTCATGCTCGAATGGCAGCCGGCTCCGGCCGTAGCGCCGTTATAGGAGAGACGATGCGCATACTGACGCTCATACGCAACGCGATGGCGACCAAGCACCGGCTCATAGCGATGTCGATGCTGCGCATCGCCCTGGGCCTGTACATGCTCGCGTTCTACGCCATGCACTTGTTCCAGTACGGGCTCTTTTGGGGAACGAACGGCATCGTCTCGTATGCGACGTTCCGCGCTGCCATGTTCCAGACGCACGACGTCTCACTGTTTTTGCTCTCGCCTTCCGACGCCGTGGGGAAAACGATCGTCGCTTTCGGCATCATCGTGACGCTGCTCTATACCCTTGGCTGGCGCACGCGCTTGATGTCCGTGCTGTTCTACATTTTTACGTGGTCGGTCTACCGGCGCGACTACTACATCTTGAACGGCGGCGACAACCTGCTGTACATTCTTGCGTTCTACATGATGTTCGTCGACGCAGGCGCGTATTTTTCGCTCGACGCAAGCCGATCTAAATCGAACGCGGAGCCGAAAGCCTATTCATTTAGGAATCTGTTTCACAATTTCGGCGTGCTGGCCATCGTCATCCAGCTCTGCGTGCTCTATCTCACGTCGGCGTTTTTCAAAGTGCAAGGGCACATGTGGCAGGACGGCACGGCGATTTACTACGTGCTGCGCAGCAATCAGTTCAACCTGACTCCGGCCGGACGCGCGCTCTACCATAACGGGGTGCTGGTGGCACTGCTCACGTACTCGACGCTGCTCTTCCAGGCGGCGTGGCCCTGGCTCATCTGGAACCGCTATGCCAGGCCGGTGCTTGCGCTCGGCGCACTCTCGCTCCATCTGTCCATCGCGTACTTCATGGGGCTGTACTGGTTCTCGTTTATTATGATAGCCTCTGAGTGCGTGATTTTCAGCGACTCCGAATACGTGGCGTTCTCGCAATGGCTCGACCGTGTGTGGCTTCGCCTGCGCGGGAGCGCGGCGGTGTACGAACCGCAATCCTCGACTTCGTGACGAAACGGCATCTGATTCTGCTCGCCGTGACGTTCGTCATCATGGCGATGACGGGTGTCGCGGCGTGGTACGGCAGCGGCCCGGTGACGCTCGCCGCAGGCGCGTGCATCGTGGCGTACCTGGCGCTGGTGCCGATGTGGGCCACCGGTTGGGCGAGCGTTCGCGGAGTGTGCATCGCGGCGTTTGCGTTGGAAGTTTCGGTTATCGCCGGACTCACCTGGCACACCGCGCCCGGCACCGGGGCGCCCGGACTGCCTGCGCTATGCGCCCTGGCTGTTTTTTCGCTGTACGCTCTCGCGCGATGGGCCGCCGCATTGCGAGCGCCGCGCGAAACGCTCGACTTGAGTTTTCCGCTCAAAGATGGGTTCTATGCGGTCGGCCAAGGCGGAGATGGCGCGTCGATCAATCATCACGCCGCTTCGCGTCAGCAGCGCTTCGCACTAGACATCGTCAAGGCAAACGGCGATATTGCCGGTGTACCGGTTCTCTCGCCGTGCAGCGGGACGATCGTTGCCGCAAACGACGATATGCCGGACGAAGGGTCGATGCAGGCGCGCGGCGCGCAAGCATTTGGAAACTACGTGACCGTGGAGCACGAGAGCGGCGTTCTCGTCGTCTTGGCGCATTTGAAGTCGGGCACCGTTTGCGTGCGGCGCGGAGAGAGAGTGAGCGCCGGACAAGTCGTCGGCTGCGCCGGCAATTCGGGGAGATCAACCGAACCGCACCTGCACGTACACGCGGAGCGGAACGGCGATGCCGTTCCGCTCCGGTTCGATGGACGCTGGCTGGTGCGAAACAGCCTGATTCGCGCTTAGGCGAAGCCGGCTTTCTGCGCCATCGCGACTCCGCCGGCGGCAAACAGCGCCCCCAGAAGCAGCACGAGGATTGCGAACGTATAGGCAATTGCCGGACTCGTTTTCGCCGTGACGCGCAGCATCGTCGCGTTCAAGAACAGACCCCACAACGAAAAGACGCTGATGGCCGAGAAGAAGGCGACGAGCATCGGACTGCCGTGCGGAACGAGCATGCCCAGACTCGGGACGGCCTGCGCGAGCGCGAGCGAGCTGCCGAACGAGTCGGCGCCGCGGATCGTCGCGATGACGCCGAGCACGACGGCTCCCAGTCCAAGCGTCGGCACCGCGATGTTCATCGAGCCGCACCACAGCCGTTTGAAATCGGCTTGCCCGCGCCCGGCCACGTTGCCGATGAGCATGAACAGCGTGTTCAAAAAGACGGCCACGAACAGTCCGAGTATCGGAGCGAGGAACGTGAACACGTTCGTCTTACCGGCATTGGCCACGGCGTGTTGCTTTTGCTCCGCCGTAGCTTTTGCGAACAGTGGACCGTCGACCATGCGCTGTATTTGAGCGGTCGCTGCGTGATGCTGCGCGGGCAATTGCAGCACCGTACCGATCAGCATGAAGGCGATCGCAACGATCAGCGCCCATCCCCACGTCGGCATCGTGCGCAAACGTTCGAATGCGTCGGTGGGAGCGGCGATGGTGTCCACGACGGTGGAAAGGCCGCTCGTCTTTGCGGCGGCAGGGGCGGAAACACCCATGGAGGCCTCCTCGGAAAACGACAATTGCCGCAGGGCATATGGTGCGGCAAATCCTGGTTCAAGCGCACCTGCGAGCAAGCCTCTTACGGCGTCTTCAGTAACTGCTCGATGGGCTCGTTCTTCATAATCGCCTTGCGCACGCGCTCCAACCTCTCGCGCTGAAATTCGAGCAGTTTGAGTTCGATGACGATCTTCGCCCGGCGAAGCGCCTGCTTCGAATAGATCCGATCGGCCGCGACGGGCGGCGGCGCGGGATGCACCGCAGCGCGGCGATGGGCGCGCGGGCTCGCCGCCGCCTGCAGGGAGGCGGCCACAGCCAAGGTCAGCGCCACAAGTGTGGGGTAACGGAGTGCCATGCGTGTCCATCACTCCCAGCAGGCGGTTCGGCAAGATGCTCAAGCCCGGTAGCCCGCTCATCGTCCCGGAACCCCCCGCCGAGCCGTACCTGCGCATCATTCCGCTGGGCGGCTGCGGCGAGATCGGGCGCAACATGACCCTCATCGAGACGAACGACGACATGGTCGCGGTCGACTGCGGGCTCATGTTCCCCGACGAAGAGATGTACGGCGTCGATATCGTCATCAACGATTTCACGTACATCCGCGAGCGCCGCGAGAAGTTTCGCGCGGTCTTGGTCACGCACGGGCACGAAGACCATATCGGCGGCATCCCGTATCTGCTGCGCGAGTTCAGCGTTCCCGTCGTCGGAACGCCGCTCACGAACGCGCTGATCAAGGCCAAGGCCCGCGACCATAAGATGATGGGCGAGGCGGAGTTCGTTACGGTTCAGCCGGGCGATCGCGTACGATACGGGCAGATCGAGGCCGAGTTCGTGCACATCAATCATTCCGTCGCCGGTGCGTGCTCGCTCGCGGTGCGCACGCCGGTCGGCACGATTTTCCATACCGGCGACTTCAAGTTCGATCAGACGCCGATCGACGGCAAACCGGCGGATTTCGCCGCCATCGCGCGCATCGGCGAGGAAGGCGTGCTGTGCATGCTCTCCGACAGCACGAACGCGGAACGGCCCGGCCATACGCAGTCCGAGCGCATCGTCGGCGAAGCGTTCAGCCACGTCTTCTCGCAGGCCAAGGGGCGCATCGTCGTCGCATCATTCGCGTCGAACGTGCCGCGCATTCAGCAGGTGATCGATCAGGCGATTGCCTTCAATCGCCGCATCGCGTTTCTGGGCCGTTCGCTCATGAACGTCGTGCACTTTGCGTCGGAACTGGGATATCTGCGCATACCGGGGGATCGCAAGATTCGCATCGAGGAAGTCGACGAGTATCCGCCGCAGGAAGTCGTCGTTATGACGACCGGCTCGCAAGGCGAGCCGATGAGCGCGCTCACGCGCATGTCCGTGCGCGATCACGCGAAATTCAAAATCGTTCCCGGCGACACCGTCGTCATCAGTGCGACGCCGATCCCGGGCAACGAAAAAGGCGTATACAAGACGATCAACAACCTTTGCCGGCTCGGCGCGACGGTGGTGCACGGCACGGACGGCCGTTCGCACGTCTCCGGTCACGCATCGCAAGAAGAGCTGCTGCTGATGCTCAACCTCGTGCGGCCCGAGTTCTTCGTGCCGGTGCACGGCGAGTACCGCATGCTCGTTCAGCATGGGAAACTCGCCGCGCGCACCGGCGTGGATCCGCAGAACGTCTTCGTGGTGGAGAACGGCGACGTGCTCGAGTTCACCCACGACTACGGCGACAAGATCGGCAAGACGTACGGCGGGCACGTGCTCGTCGACGGTTCGAGCGTCGGAGACGTGGGCGAAGCGGTGCTGCGCGATCGCCGGCTGCTCGCGGCGGACGGCTTCATGATGGTCGTCGTCACCATCGACAGTGAAGAAGCCCGCGTCATCGCGGGCCCGGATCTGATTTCGCGCGGCGTGTTTTACGTGCCCGAATCGGACGGCGTCATGGACGAATTGCGTGCCGAACTGGTGACACTCATCGAGGAGGTTCCGGTCGAAGGGATTCGCGACGTCAATACGGTGAAAGAACACATCCGCAGCGGATTGGCCAAGGCGATACATTCACGCTATAAACGCCGTCCGGTCATCGTACCCGTCGTCATGGAAGTTTAGGACTCGGACAGAGTCCGGTGGAGTGAACATACATGAGTACGCGCAAGCAATTTTTGGCTGCGGCGGCCTCGGTGCCGCTATTGGCGGCCGCGCCGCCGTCGCCGCCGCCGGGCGCTGCAGCTCCGGCCGCGACGCCGACCCCTGCGCCGAACAAACACCAGATCTCGCAGGCCGCGAAAGCGCTCGCCGCTCAGATGCGGCAGTTCGATGCGGCGCTCACCGACAAACAACTCGAAGATATCGCGTCCGGCATCGACTATAATCTGCGGGTCGGCAATCGCGTGAACCCGCAGGGCACCGCGCTGAAGAACTGGGACGAACCCGTCACGGTGTTTGAGGTGCCTGCATGACGAGTGAGGAACTCGCCTTTTCCGACGCGATCGCGCTTGGCGAGCTCATCGCCAAGCGCCGCATCTCTTCCGTCGAACTGACCAAACTCTATCTCTCCCGGCTCGAGAAGTACGGCGCAGCCTACGGCGCCGTCGTGACGATTCTGCACGATCGCGCGCTGCGCGAAGCCCGCGCCGCGGACAAAGAACTCGCCTCCGGCCGCGTGCGCGGTCCGCTTCACGGCGTCCCTTACGGCGTTAAAGATTTGCTCGCGGCCGTCGGAGCGCCCACGACGTGGGGCGCCGCGCCCTATCGCAACCAGGTCTTCCATTTCGACGCAACGGTCGTGAAGAAGTTGAAGGAAGCGGGAGCGGTCCTGTGCGCGAAGCTCGCAATGGTCGAGCTCGCCGGCGGATTCGGCTACAACGATGCCGACGCATCGTTCACCGGGCCCGGGCGTACGCCGTGGAATCGCAATTACTGGAGCGGCGGGTCCTCGAGCGGCCCGGGCGCATCGGTTGCTGCAGGATTGGTCGGATTTGCGATCGGGTCGGAGACGAACGGATCGATTATGGTGCCTGCGGCGTTCTGCGGCGTGAGCGGATTGCGTCCGACGTACGGGCGCGTCAGCCGGCACGGCGCGATGGCACTCATGTGGACTTCCGACAAACTCGGTCCTATGTGCAGATCCGCGCGCGATGCGCAAGCGGTGCTCAAGGCGATCAGCGGTCACGATCCCAACGATCCGACCTCGCGCACCGAGCCCTTCCCGAACGTGCGCGGGCGCAAACCGAAGATCGCGATCGTGAAGAACGCGACGGCGAAAACCATGCCCGCGATCGCGAAAAACTTTAACGCATCCGTGCAGGTGCTGAGCAGCTTCTGCGACGTCGTCACCGGCGTCACGCTGCCGAAGGGGCCGTACGGCGCGGTTTTCGGAGCGATCTTCAACGGCGAGTGCGCCTCGGCGTTTCGCGATCTCATCGAGAGCGGACGCTCGCGCGAACTGCAGTCGGTCGACGATCGGATCGGGGGCTATCAAGTGTACGGCTCGCTCGCGGTCGATTACGTAGACGGCATGCGCCGTCGCGCGATACTCAACGAAGCGTTGACGCGCGCAATGGCTCCGTACGATGCCATCGTGTATCCGACGCTTCCAACCGTCGCCTATCCGGTCGGCATCCCGTTCGACAAGGCCTACCCGGACAAATACTCAGGCGAGATCGAGATGGGCAGCCCCGGAAACCTCGCCGGCCTGCCGTCGGTCAGCGTGCCGAACGGTTTCGGGGAGCACGGTTTGCCGACCGGGCTTGCGCTGATGGGGCGTGCATGGGGAGAGTTCCAAATCACGCAGATCGCCAAAGCATATCAAGCGCGTACGCGCTTTCATTTGCAGCATCCCGCGCTGCACGTCGAATAAACGAGGCCGCTTGGCAATCGTCCTCGGGCTGCTTGCAGCGGCGTTTTATGGGGCGGCCGATTTCTGCGGCGGGTTTGCGACAAGACGGAGCGGCATGTTTGCCGTTGCGGCAATTTCGCAAGCCGCCGGCCTGGTTTTATTGCTCGCGGTGCTGCCGCTGCTCGGCGGCCGCTTCACCCACGATGCGCTCGTCTTCGGCGTGCTCGGCGGTTTGTGCGGCGGCGCGGGAATATTGCTGCTGTATCACGCGCTGTCCATCGGAAGAATGGGCGTGGTCTCGCCGATTACGGCGGTGCTCGCCGCAGCGCTTCCGGTGCTAGTCGGTTTGGCGCGCGGCGATCGCTTGAGCCCGTGGCAAATCGCCGGCATTGCGATCGCGCTTGCCGCGGTCGTCCTCATCTCGCTTTCCACCGAACCGGGCGGACGCATCGAGTTTTCGACCGCCGGCGTGCGCGAAGCAATTGCCTCGGGAGTACTGCTCGGCGGATTTTATATTTTTCTTGCGCTTGCCGGAAAAGATACGGGTCTGTATCCGCTGCTGTTTGCCCGCGCTGCCTCGGTCCTCGTGCTCGTGCTCACCGCCGGCGCGCTGCGCCGCACGATTGCACCAGCCGCGGGTTCTTGGGCGATCGTGATCTTTGCCGGCGCGATCGACATGACTGCGAACGTCTTCTACGTGCTGGCGGCGTATGCGGGATATCTTTCGATCGCAGCGGTGCTCACGTCGCTCTATCCGGCCAGCACGGTCTTCCTCGCGCGCTTTGTGCTCGGCGAACGGCTAGCCAACGTCCAAAAACTCGGCGTCGCGCTGGCGCTTGCCGGCGTGGCGCTCATCGCGACTTAGCTGCGTCCCAGGTTTGCGAGCTGGGAAGCGTGGATGTAGCGCGCGAGTTCCTCGCGTGCCATGCCGTCCACTTCGAAAAACTGCACTTCGTACGCGTCGCGCCGGCGTGCATCTTTTACCGCTCCGAGGAGCTTCGCTTTGAGCTTCAATAGACCGAACGGGCGGCGCAGCGACTTGCGCGTCACGCGGCGGTAGCCGAACGGCCCGACGACCAGATCGTCGTCTTTTCCCTTGTGAACCTGCAGCACGTTGTCGGGCAGCGTGAAGTGCAGAACGAGAATCTCGCCGGCGCGCATGCGCTGGTCGCTTCGCAAGCGCAGGCCGTTTCCGGTGACGTCGCACGCGCGCCCAACCTTCGGCACCGCACGCGGATCGTCGGCGCGGTATGCGACCGCAAAATCGTCGGGAACGCGGTAGCCGGTGAACTGCGAGATGTCCACGACCGAGGTATCGTAGCTGCGCGCTGCCGACGTACGGCGCAGCAGCATCGCGGCCTCACGCGCGAGCGCGTCGGCATCGGCTTGAGCCGGTTCCTGCAGCGCCAGCGCATACTCGAAGCCCACGCCGCCGTTGCGCGGCGCATAACGTGCGGCAACAGTGCCGGTAAGCGTGAGCAGCTTGCCCTCGCTCAAACGCCATTCAAAGGAAAGCGCTGCTCCCCGCTCCAGGTGCATCCAGGAACGCAGTCTCGCCCCCGAGACCGCGATGTGCAGCAGCGTGGCCTGCACCGGCTCGGCCATCCCGCGAACGCGTAGTTTGATCGGCACGTCAAATGTTTGACGGCTTACATTAGCCGCTGCAGCCGGTGCCGCATTCATGGATTTCCTGAGCCAAGACATGACGTCCTAAGCATACGGCGGGCGGCTTGCTTCGCTCGGTCGCTTGGCTGCCGTTTCGCGTCAATTTTGTGTTAGCGCCGTGTATTGCGTTCGCGTAGTTCGCCGAGCTGGACCGCATGGATGAAGCGCGCGATCTCTTCGCGCGTGTACGCGTCGACTTCGATGAACGCGATGCCGAACTGCGGGTTCTCGGGGTCATCACCCAGACGGCTGGCGACGCGCGAGCGTATGCGCATTTCCTCGAACGGACGGCGCTGGTTTCTGCTGCGCGTGCGCGGGCCGAACGGCGTCATGACCACGTCTTGCTCGACTTTCGGCGGAAAGACGCGCAGTACGTGCTCGGGAAGGCGAAAACGCAGCATCACCTCGTCGTTCACGCCGAGCTCGCGATCGCACGCGATGCGCAGTCCGCCCGCGCTGATGTCCGATGCGGTCACCTCGAGCGGCGGCCCGGTGCGTTCGACGAACGTCAGCTCGAGCGGAAACTCGACGGCCGCTCGATATGCGCCGCGCCGGTTGATGTCTTGCGGCTTTACGTTCATTGCAGCGGCCCGAGCGGCGCGGTTGAACGCCTCGCGCCGCTGCGCCTCGACGATTTCTCTAGTGAGCGTCGCGACTTCGTCGGGCAGCAGCCCGGTGAACGTCACGCCGTATTCAAACGCCTCACCCTCGGACGACGGCCGCCGTGCCATGACGGTTCCTGCCAAACGCAGTTGCACGTTCTCGCGCGGCCAATCGAACGATACGCGGGCGCCCCGGTCGATCGCGATCCACGAACGAAGCCGGCATCCCGTAACGGAGATGTCGACGATCGTTGCGTTGATGGGAAGGCGGACGCTGCGAACGTCGACCTGCACGGGCAGATCGACCGTTTGACGATAACTCTCACGCGCGTTCTTGAGCATCCGCCGCCCTCCGAGGTCTTACAGCGTCGACCACACGTCGAGCTTGCGTTTCACGCGCTCGATGACGCCGTCGGTGAAGTCGGTCGTCGAAGCGTGCCCGCCGAGATCGCTCGTCTTCAAACCTTCGTGCACGGCTTCCAGCGTCGACTCGTAGATCGCGCGCGACGCGTTCTGCGCGCGCTTGTCTTCCATGTACGAGAGCAGCGCCGCGCTCGCGAGAATCATGGCCATCGGATTTGCGACGTTCTTTCCGAACAGACGCGGCGCAGTGCCGTGCGGCGCCTCGGCCATTACCACCGAGGGTTGAAGCTGTTCGTCGAATGACAAAAGCACCGATTCCGCGCCGGCAATGGAGCCGAAGAGTTGCATCACCAGGTCTGAGAGGCAATCGCCGTCGCGATTGAGTGAGGGGATGACCATCGGCACGTCGCCGTCCGTTCCCAGCAGCAGCGCGTACGTCGCATCGATGAGCTGCGGTTCGTACGTCACGTTGGGATGGCGCTGCGCTGCGGCATCCATCTCTTCCTTGAGCATCCCTTCGTAAATCGGGCTCACCGTGTATTTCGGGCCGCCGAAAACCTTCGCGTGCATGCGCTCGGCGTGCTGGAACGCGTATTCCGACACGAAGCGGCAGACGCTGCGTTCGATGGTTTCGGTACGATGCGCGACTTCGCCGGCGCCTTCGCCCTCGCGCCATTCCTTCGCGCCGTACGCGTCGCCGACGGCCATGCGAACGACCGATATCGGCGCGTGAATGCCGGCGACGGGCCGGATTCCCGGCAAACGGCGTCCGGTGCGAACGATCACCTTGCCGTCTATTGCGCGGCGCAGAATTGCGTTGGGAGAGCCGACGTCGCCCTTGGTCTCCGGCGTGATCGTTGCGGCCTTCACGCCGTAGTGTGCGCGCTTCATCGCTTCGGCGGCTTCCTGCACGACGGCGTTCTGCGTCTTGCGGCGATTTTCGAGCGAAAGATCGTAGCGCTCGAAATTCAGCTCGACGTCGATGACGGAGCGATCGAGCACGCGCAGCGCTTCGAGCAGTAATTCTTGTCCGGTTTGGTCGCCTTCCAGAACGACGATCGTTGGCGGGGTCAAATGAACTCCTATGCTGATGACGAAAGAATCTTTTCCATGGCACGCGTACGCCGTAAGGCGACCGCGAAATCGCGACTGAACTTTGAGATCGCCGGCATTGCCGCGATCGGTCTCGCCGTTCTCTTGGGAATCGCACTGGCCTTACCCGCGGCGCGCGCCGGTATTGCCGGCGGCGCAACGGCTGCGGGCCTGAGCGCCCTGTTTGGAGGAGCCGCCCCGCTTTTCCCGGTTCTGGTCGCGCTCTTCGGCGGAATCATCTTCCTGGAGATCAACGTCCCGCGCATGATGGCCACCCTGGGGGCGGCCGCGCTCGGCTACTTCCTTTTGATCGACGCGGCGTTCGGGCGTCGAGGCGGCTGGGTCGGCGGCGCGCTGTGGGCCGGACTGCAGGCACTGGTAGGCGTCATCGGCGCCCGCATCGTCATCGGGCTGGCGGCTGTGCTGCTTGCCGTGTGGATCAGCAACGTGTCGGTCAAGAAGGTGATCGGCTGGCTCATTTTGGCATTCGCGAAGCTGCGTGCTTCGAGTGCGCCGAGCCCCGCGCTTCGCGAGCGGCCGGAGAACCTGCGGGAAGCCTTCGCGCTGCCGCCCGCCGCGGCGAACGGGCGTAAGAAGAAGGCCGAGGCCTTCGATCTCGTTCCCGTCGAGGCTTTCGTTCCGCCGCCCGCGCCGACGATCGTCGTCGAGGACGAGCCGGAAGAAGACGAAGAGGACGAGCTCGACGACGACGAGCTCGAAGAGCAAGAAGAGCTCGACGACGACGAGGAACTCGAAGAAGAGTACGAAGACGAGGAAGACGAGGAAGACGAGCAGGACGAGGACGCCGCGCCGCAAGGCGAATACGAGCCGCCCGCGCCCGTGACCCATGGCGAGATCGTCTATCGCCTTCCGGATCTCGCGCTCTTCGATCCGCCGCAGGCGCAGGTTGCCGACGATTCGAGCCGCTCGCACGTGCTGGAGGATACGCTGGGGTCGTTCGGCGTCGGAGCGAAGGTCGTGCACATCGAGCGCGGCCCGTCCATCACCCGCTACGAACTCAAACCGGAACGCGGCGTAAAGATCTCGCGCATCGCATCGCTTGCCGACGACATCGCGCTCGCGCTCGCGGCCACGAGTGTGCGCATCGAGGCGCCGATTCCGGGCAAGTCCGCGGTCGGCATCGAGGTTCCGAACAAGACCGTTTCCGTCGTCGCGATTCGGGAGATACTGGAAGCGCTGCCGCAGCGTGGACAGGTGCCGCCGCTGTGGATGGCGCTCGGCAAAGACATCACGGGCCGTCCGGTGTTCGGCGATCTCGGCAAGATGCCGCACTTGCTCGTTGCGGGCGCCACGGGTTCCGGCAAATCGGTTTGTCTGAACACGATCATCGCCTCGCTGCTCGTCAGCGCGACGCCCGATCAGGTGCAGATGCTCATGATCGATCCCAAGCGCGTCGAACTCACAGTGTATAACGGCATTCCGCACCTCATTAAAGAAGTCATCACCGACGCGCGCATGGCGGCCGGCGCGCTCTTCGAGATGACCAAAGAGATGGACGTGCGTTACGAGCGTTTTGCGAAGGCCGGCGTACGCAAGATCGAAGAGTACAACGCAAAGTTTCCCGAAGAAAAACTGCCGTTCATCGTTATCATCATCGACGAACTCGCGGACCTGATGCTCGTCGCGCCGGCGAAGGTCGAAACGACGATCATGCGTTTGGCGCAGCTCGCCCGTGCGACCGGCATCCACCTGATCGTCGCGACGCAGCGTCCGTCGGTGGACGTCATCACAGGCCTCATCAAAGCGAACATCCCCTCGCGCATCGCCTTCGCGGTCAGCTCGCAAGTCGACTCACGCACGATTTTGGACATGGCGGGAGCGGAGCGTCTGCTCGGGCGCGGCGACATGCTGTATCTGCCCATCGACGCGCCCAAGCCGATTCGCTCGCAAGGCGCGCTCATCACGGGCAGCGAGGTCAACCGGCTCGTCGACTTCTGGGCGAAGCAAGGCCGTCCCGAGAACTTGCTCGACGTCGAGATCACGCCAATCTCCGACGACGACGGCAACGGCAAGAAAGACGCCGACCCGCTGTGTTACGAGGCTGCGCAGTTTATCATCGAGAGCAATTACGCGTCTACTGCCTCACTGCAGTCGCAGTTCTCGATCGGCCACCCTCGTGCGGTGCGCATCATGAAGCAGCTCGAAGAGTTCAAGATCGTCGGGCCCCACGAAGGAACAAAACCGCGGCGCATATTGATCGGACTGGGCGAGCTCGAACAGATTGCATCGCGGCTGGGACGCGACGAGGGAGGACAACAGGATCTCTTCGCAACCGGTGCGTGAAGCGCGCGGCGCTGACCTCGACGTAGCCGGCGTTCTAACGCTCGCGATTCCGGCGATCGTGCTGTTCGCGGGATTCATGTGGCTGGGATTCTACGTGAGGCAGCATGGAGAGCCCGCGGCGCTTTGGGCGTTCGCGCAGGCGGTTCGGGGCCGCGCCGAAGGGCCGGCCTGGGTGCTGACCAATGCAGGCTTCGCGTACGTCGTTGCGCCGCTGGGTGCGCTCTGCATCGTCATCGCGATCGCCAGTCCGCGCTGGCGTTTACCGGCGCTGTTCGTCGTCGCGCTCGCCCTGGCGTGCTGGGGCGTGACGGATGCTCTGCAGCATTACTTCGCGCGTCCGCGCCGAATGGATTGGCTTATCCGGCACGAGCACTCGTACTCGTATCCCAGTTCGCACGCATCCATCTCGACGTGCTTCTACTTCATATGGGGCCTCGTGCTGCTTCGCTCGAGCCTCGCCGCTTGGCTGCGCGTGACGGCGTTCGTGCTCCTGACCGCGCTCACGCTGGGAATCATGTGGTCCCGGGTCGCGCTCGGGGCACACTATCCGACGGACGTCATCGGCGGCGCCGCGCTCGGCGCGGTCATCATCCTGCTCGGGCAAGCGCTCCTGAAGACCTCCGGCCGGCATCTCTTCCGGCGCTAAAACGGAAAAAGTACTGGACGGGCCAGGGCAGGGCCAGTACAGTACGAACCGTGGCAAGTGCAATGGATTCAGCGCTGAAAGTTATCGAACGCAAGGTCGAGGAAGGCATCCCGCTCTCCGTCGAGGACGGATTGACGCTCTTCACAACGCCCGACATTCACAGTCTGGGGCGCATGGCCCGCGCGGCCAAGGAGCGCAAGAGCGGTAAGAAAGTCTTCTACGTTCTCAACCGCTACATCAACTCGACCAACGTTTGTTATGCGAACTGCAAGTTCTGCTCGTTCGCCGTGGACGAGTTCAAAGAGAAGGACCGCGTCGTGCGCATGCCCGCGGACGAAGTGTTCGCAAAGGCGCTTGATACCGGTGAGAACTTCAACCAGATCCACATCGTCGGCGGGCACGATCCGCGCCAGCTCTCACTCGATTATTGGCTGCCGCTCATGCGCCGCTTCAAGGAGCGCCTGCCGCACGTGCAGCTCTCGCTCTTCACCGCTGCCGAGATCGATTACATGGCCAAGCGCCATCGCATGAGCTATCCCCAGATCGTTGCGGAGCTCAAATCCGCGGGGCTCGACAACGTCAACGGCGGCGGCGCGGAGATCTTCGCGGAAGAAACGCGCAAGAAGATCTGCCCGAACAAAGTGAATTCGGACAACTGGCTCGCGATTCACGAAGAACTGCACCGCCAGGGCATCGCCTCCAACGCGACGATGCTTTACGGCCACATCGAGTCGCTCGAGGACCGGCTCGACCATCTGGTTCGCCTGCGCGAATCGCAGGAGCGCTCGCCGGGCTATAACGCGTTCATTCCGCTGGCATTTCATCCCGACGGCAACGAGCTGAACGACTGCGGGTGGACGACCGGCCTGGACGACATTCGCATGTTTGCCGTGGCGCGCTTGATGCTGCACAATTTCGATCACATCAAGGCGTACTGGATGATCCAAGGTCTCAAGGTCTGCCAGGTTGCGCTGCAGTTCGGCGCCGACGACATGGACGGTACGCACGGCAGCACTGACGAGGAGATGATCTATCACAGCGCGGGCACGCGCTCGGGCCAGTACGTCGACGACCGCGAGTTCCGCCGCCTCATCGAAGAAGCGGGCTACGTTCCGGTGCGCCGCAACACGACCTACGACGAGTTCCCATACGATTGGACTCCGCCCGCCAAGGAGCCGGCGTTCGCATAATGCTGCGCAGCAGCCGCATGCGGTACGTCAACGACCTGCCGATCTACGCGGCGTTCGACGAGGGCGCGATCGAGTATCCCGGCACGCTCGTCGCCGACGTTCCGGCGCGCCTGAACGCGATGATGCGCGAGGGGGATCTCGACATGGGGCCGGTCAGCGCGTATGAATACGCGGTCGACGCGGATCGCTACGTGCTGCTGCCGGATCTGTGCATCGGGTCGCGCGAGGAGATCGTTTCGGTGCTCCTGATCTCGACGATGCCGCCGGCACTGCTCGACGGCGCGAAGATCGCGACGACGAAGGAATCCGCCAGCGGCCGGAATCTGCTGCGCGTGCTGCTCGAGCGGCGTTATGACGTACGCGCGCAGTTCGTCGAAGTGGAGGACCCGCTGGCGCACGCGCGCGCGGGCGAGCCGGCGATGGTGATCGGCGACTCGGCCATCGACGCCGCGTTCGAGTTTCCGAGCGAGCAGGTCTACGATTTGGGCACCCTCTGGCGCGATTGGACCGGCGAACAGTCGGTGACCGCGGTCTGGGTCGCCCGCCGTGAAATCTTCGAGACCCGCTTGGACGAGGTTCGACGGTGCCTGCACGCGCTGACCGACGCGTATTCGTGGGGACGCGCACACCGCAACCGCGTCATTGCGCTCGCGCAGTCGCTCAAGCCGCGCCCGGCGGGCTTTTACGAAATCTACTACGGCAAATTGAATTTCACGTTCCACTCGGCGGCGCAGCGCGGCTTAGCCGCGTATTGCCGCGAATTGCATGCCATCGGCGCGATCGAGAAGATCCCGCCATTCGTTCCGGAGGTCATCGGTGTCGCTCAATAGCCTGCTCGAAAAAGCCGCGACCGGCGGCCGCCTCTCGTTCGAGGAGGGCGTACGCCTGTATCGCGAGGCCGATCTCCACGATCTCGGCGCGGCCGCTTACGCACGGCGCATGCAGCTCTATCCGACGAACGTTGTCACGTACGTCATCGATACGACGATCAACTACACCAACGTCTGCAACGTGCACTGCACGTTCTGCGCCTTCTTCCGGCCCGAAAAACACAAAGAAGGCTACACGATGTCGCACGACGAGGTGCTGGCGCGCGTAAAGCATGCGGCGGACCAGGGCGCGACGCAGATCATGATTCAGGGCGGCGTGAATCCGGAACTGCACCTCGAGTGGTTCGAGCGTCTGTTCCGCCGCGTCGCCGCCGAATTTCCCAACGTCGACATCCACTCGCTCTCGGTTTCCGAGGTGATCGGCCTTTCTCGTGTCGAGAATCTGCCCGTGCGCGAAGTGCTCGTGCGCTTGAAAGAGGCTGGGATGAAGTCGCTTCCAGGGGCAGGAGCGGAGATTTTGGTCGAGCGCGTGCGTAAACGCATCAGCGCGCGCAAAGTCAAACCGGACGAGTGGCTGGGCGTGATGCGCGAGGCGCAGCTGCTCGGCATGCCGACGACCGCGACGATGATGTTCGGCTCCATCGAAACGCTCGAGGAGCGCATCGAGCATCTCGACGTCATTCGTAAGCTTCAAGACGAAACCGGCGGCTTCACCGCATTCATCCCTTGGTACTACGTGCCCTGGAAGACGCCGCTGCGCGGAAAAGAAGCGACGGGCCTGGACTATCTGCGCGTGCTCGCGATCTCGCGGTTGTATCTGGACAATGTGCCGCATTTGCAGGCATCTTGGCTAACCCCCGGATTAAAGATGGGCCAGCTTGCATTGTTTTACGGCTGCGACGACATGGGCGGCACGATCATCGAAGAGCAGGTCGTGCACGATGCGGGCTCGACGAACGAGGCAACGCGCCGCGATTTGGAAGAGATCGTAAAACGAGCCGGGTTTTTACCCGTGATTCGGGATACGTATTGGAACGAGCGCAGCGACGTCGCGCTGGCGACTGCATAACGTTAAGCCAGCTAGCGAACTGTAAGCCGCCGAACCGGCTATAGTCCAAAATATTGTATGGTTGGTCTGACAGGCTACAATAGCTTCGCCTTTGAAAACGCAGGATCGATTACTGCGCTTTTCTATCGCGAGGTTTTCTTTCATTGGATGATGCCAACGTCGTCCAAAATGCCGTTTCCCGCGATGGGAGCCGGGGCCAGTGTGAGCCCCTGGCTCAAATTCCCGCATGGTGGAGCGGTTTTCTGTTTCACGTGCTCAATCCGCGCCAGCTCAGCATGTATGTGTATCTCATCATGCTCTCCGACGATAGCGGCGTTTGCCATCCGACGATCGAGCAAATACGCAAAGATTTAGGCCTCCTGAGCACCACCATGGTGTTCGAATCGATTGCCGTATTGGAAGAGTACGGATTTTTCGTGCGTTCGCGCGAGAGTCTGCCGGAGTCGCGCTCGCGCCGCAACGTGTATCGCCGCACGGCGTGCGAATACACCATTTTGCGGCTTCTGGAGACGAACAAGATCGACGGGGATCTCTTCCCGATCAACAGCGGCGATGCCGTGTCAAACGATTCGCGTCAGCTCGTAGAGACCGGCCTCAAGGACCTGCTCGGCTGCGAGTACTTCCAGCGCTACGAGTCGGCCGCGCACAGCGAAAGGCGCGACGTCCTCATGACGATCCTGAACGAGCTGCTTCGCAAACGTAACGCGGGAATCTACGCGTTTAATTCGCAGCGCTGATCGTCGCCGCGCCCAAGACCTCTTCCGTGTCCCGGTCGAACAGTGCAACCAGCTGGCCTGGGGAAACGGCGCGCTGCGGACGCTCGAATTCGATCTGCAGCGTACCGCCGCGCACGCTCGCGAACGCCGCCGCGGGCGTTGAACGGTAGCGGATCATCGCCAGAACCGGTGCGCGCTCGTCTTCGAACCGCTCGGCGCGGATGAGATTCACTTCGCCGGCGACCAGGCCGTTCACGTCGAGTTCCTCTTCGCGCCCGATGACGATCGTGTTCGTCGACGGATCGATGCGCGTGACGTAGCGCGGCCCATCGCCGGCTGCGGGCAGGCCTTGGCGCTGTCCGACCGTGAAATTCGAAATTCCGGAATGCGTGCCGACGGGAGCACCGGACGTGGTGACGATGGCGCCTTCCTTTTCAATGCCGGGACGCACGCGCGCGAGGACGTCGCGATAGTCGCCGCCTTCCACGAAGCAGATGTCTTGAGACTCCGTCTTGTCGTGCACGGGAAGTCCGAGCCGCCGCGCGTGGTCGCGCGTGGCCGCTTTATCCAACTCGCCCAGCGGCAGGAGCAAACCCGAGAGTTGCTCCGGCGTCAGTTGAGCGAGCGCGTACGCCTGATCTTTCGCAGAGGTGCCGCGGAACAGGTGCGGGCCGTCGTCGCGATGTTCGAGGCGGGCATAGTGCCCGGTCGCGATGTACGAGGCGCCGACCGAATCGGCGTACTTGCGAAGCGTTCCGAGCTTCACGAAGTTGTTGCACGAGACGCACGGATTCGGCGTGCGTCCGCCGGCGTAGTCGTCGGCGAAACGCTCGATGACGCTGCGGCGAAACGTCTCCTCGAAATTGAGCACGTAATGCGGAATACCAAGAACCGCCGCACTGCGCCGCGCATCGTCGAAATCGTCGATGCCGCAGCAGCTCTTCGCGTGCGGAGCTTTCGTGGGCGAATACATCTTCATCGTCACGCCGATTACGTCGTAACCGGCCTCCGCGAGCAGGCCTGCGGCCACCGCGGAATCGACGCCACCGCTCATCGCGGCGATAACACGTGATTTTGCCATGGGTTTCGCACGGACAGGATAACAGGACGGCGACGCAAACAGAAGCTCCAATGTCGCTGGGAGAACGTTTTCGCGCCGCGCGGGAGCAGCGTGGCCTGACGCTTTCTGATGTCGCGGAGCACGTGCGCATCCGCTCGGTCTATCTGGCGGCAATAGAAGAAGAAAACTGGAAAGCGATCGGGGCTCCGGTATACATCCGGGGCTTTTTGCGGACGTACGCCCGGTATCTGAGCCTGGACCCCGAAGAGGCGGTCTCGGAGTTCAACGCTGCCCAGGGCTCGGCGCCCGAGCCCGCCGGCGCTTCGAGCGCGATCCAGGCGGGAGGCAGGCCGCAAGGCGGCAGTCTGGCGCCGCTCATCTGGGTCGCCGGCATCATCGCCGTCGCCCTCATCGGCTTCGTCATCTATCTGGCCGTTACGCCGCCGCATCCCACGCGCCAGCTCGCCGCCACCGCCGGCGCCCAGCCGACGGCTCCGTCGCTGACCAACCCGGGTGCCACCACCATGCCGATGTCGCCGTCCCCCCTGGGATCGGCTTCAGCCTCACCCTCGCCGCTGCCGCAGACCAGGACCCTGGCGATTCACCTGACCTCCCCCTCTTGGCTGCGGGTCACCGTTGACGGCAATGTTAGTATTGAGGGTACGTTTCCGGCGGGTACCACCAAGAGTTTCCACGGCAAGACCGCGCTCATTCGGGTAGGCAACGCGGGCGGCGTGGAGATCACCGTCGACGGCAAATCGATCGGAAAACTCGGCGGCGCCGGCGACGTCGTCGAAAAGAGTTTCACGCTCTAGGAGTCACCATTGGCGAGCGAAGCCTCCTTTGACGTTGTGTCGAAGATCGACCAGCAAGAACTCGACAACGCGCTCAATCAGGCGCGTAAAGAGATTGCCGGCCGTTTTGATTTTAAGAACAGCAAGACCGAGATCGACTATGACGGCAAGAAGGTCATCACCGTGATCTCGGACGACGAATTAAAGATGAAGAACGTCATGGACATTATTCAGTCCAAGGCGGTCAAACGCGGCATCGATATCAAAGCGTTCGAGCTCGGGACGCTGGAACCGGCGGCGCAGAATACCGTGCGTCAAACGATTACGCTGCGCAGCGGCATTCCGAAAGACAAGAGCAAAGCGCTCATGGAGGCGATCAAAGGCCTCAAACTCAAGGTCTCCGCGCAATATCAAGACGAGCAAATCCGCATCTCCGGCAAGAGCCGCGACGATCTCCAAAAAGTCATCGCGCACCTCAAATCCTTGGATTACGAACTGCCTCTGCAGTTCGTGAATTATAGGTAGTCGCGCATGCCACGCGTTTCTTTCGTTTCTCTCGGCTGCGCCAAGAATTTGGTCGACACCGAGGTGATGATCGCCAAGCTCGGTGCCGCGGGGTGGGAGCTTGCCGGAGATGCATCGCAGGCCGACACGGTGGTTGTCAATACGTGCGCGTTCATCGATCCGGCGAAATCCGAATCGACTGACGCAATCATGGAGCAGGCCGCGCGCAAACGGGCCGGCCAGCAGCTCATCGTTGCCGGATGTCTCGCGCAGCGTTACGGCGAGCAGCTCCAGTCGCTGGTTCCCGAGATCGACGGCGTCGTCGGTACCGGCGCGTACGGCGGCATCGTCGAACTCTTGGAGGACGCGCGCGCCGGCCATCACCCCGTGCGCCTGCAATTCGACGCGGAGCCGGAGCACGATTTCTTGCCGCGTCTGGTGACCACACCAAAGGCCACGGCGTATCTGAAGATCGCCGAAGGCTGCGATCATCCGTGCACGTTCTGCATCATCCCGAAACTGCGCGGCAAGTTCCGCAGCCGCAGTGAGGAGTCGATTCTCAAAGAAGCGCGCGCGCTGGCCCAGGCGGGAACCAAAGAACTGATTCTCATCGCGCAGGATACGTCGATGTGGGGCCGAGACCGCGGGTGGCGCCGCGGGGGTCTGGCGCATCTGCTCGAGCAGCTGCACGAGGTCGAGGGGATCGAGTGGATCCGCCTGCTCTACCTCTATCCGGCGACGGTCGATCGCGAACTGATCGAGGCCATGGCCCGTTTGCCCAAGGTGTGCAAGTACATGGACATGCCGCTTCAGCATGCGCATGCCGACGTTTTGCGAGGCATGTTGCGGCCGAGCAACGGCGAGCGCTACTTGGAGATTATTGAAGAGTTCCGCAGCCGCGTGCCGGGCATCACCATGCGCTCCACGTTCATCGTCGGATTTCCGGGCGAGACCGAAGAGCACGTTTCGTATTTGGAAGGGTGGGTCGCGCGTGCCCAGCTGGACCGCGTCGGCTTTTTCAAGTACAGCCGTGAGGAAGGCACGCCGAGTGCCGAGCTGGGGGCACAGGTGCCGGCCGCCGAGAAGCGCCGCCGCTTGGTCCGCTTGCGCGAAGCGCAACGGCTGGCTTCGCAGCGCGCCCGGGCGCTTCGGGTCGGCCGCACGGAGCGCGTACTAGTGGAAGAACGCCGCCCTTTGCGGAAGACCGATCCGATGCGGGCCGCGCTGGGTGAAGCCTCGGCCTGGTTCGGGCGGTCCATGGGTGAGGCGCCCGGTGTGGACGGCGGCATCTATTTCGCGGGCGACGCCCAGCCCGGGGAGTTCGTACACGTCACGCTCGACGGCAACGGGCCGTTCGACTTTTTCGGGCGCATGACCTCAGAGGATTTGGCAAGCGTTGGATAAGCATCTGTCCCCGGAAGAACACGCGCCCCGGCGCATCGACGTCAAGCGCGTCGTCATTGCATCGGCGGCGGTCGTGGTGCTCGGCTTCATCGCCGTTGTTGCCGGGTTCTCCATGGCGCTCCATCGCACGCCGATTCAGGTTATCACGGGACAGTTTGCTCCGTCGCCGCAAGAGCTCTTCGGCAAAGATCATCTGCTCGTGCTCGCCGAAGGTTTGGACTACGACTACACCGACAAGGACGAGGAGTTCTCCAAACAGTCGCGCAGCGACGTCATCAAGGCGATCAACCTCGATTTTCGCACGCACAAAGTGTACGTGCTCTCGATTCCGCGCGACACCGACGTCGTGCTGCCGAACGGCGATGAATCGAAGATCAATCAAGCGCAGGCGGATGGCGGCGTAAAGGAAGCGCAGGGCGTTATAGCCCGCTTTCTCGGAATCCCCGCTTTCGATAGATACGTCATCTTGCGCATCAATACGACCAAGGATCTCGTTAACGCAATCGGCGGCGTCGACGTCTACGCAAAAACCTCCGATTGCTTGATGTATCATCAGGACTGCACCGGCGGGCGGATAGACTACGACGACAACTGGGGGCACCTGCACATTCACTTCACCGAAGGCATGCACCATATGGACGGCGATCAGGCCGTCGCATATGCGCGTTTCCGCCACGACTGGTGCAGCGACCCGTGCCGGATCATGCGCCAGAATCAAGTGATGCAGGCCGCGCTGAACAAACTGCGCAGCGACAAGTTCAATACGCTGGTGCACCTGAATGACGTCATCGGCGTTTTCCACCGCGACGTGGACACGAATCTCACGCAGCAAGAGGAACTGGCGCTCGCGACCAGTTTCGCCGGCATGCCGAAGAACGGACTGGTCACGGATACGATCAAGACCCTGGGCGACAAAGAGCTCACGTACGCGGGCGACGTGCTGATCCCGGATCAGTCCGGCATTGCCAGGCAAGTGCAAAACATGCTGCTCGATCCGCCGGTTCCGACGCCGTCTCCCGATGCGTCCGCTGTGGCGGCCATCAATCCGCTCAGCGTGCGCGTGGACGTAGAGAACGGCACGTCGATTCCCGGCGCCGCGCGCCGCGTCGCCGCGGTGCTCAAGCAAAAGGGCTTCACCATCGGCGAGGTCGGCAATGCGAGCAGCGAGGATTTTGCAACGACCGAACTGCACGAGCACTCGCAGATAACCTTTGCTGGACTGCGCGTTCGAGAAGCGCTCGGCAAGGCCGCCGCTGCGGCGCACGTGGTTGCGGATAGCGAAACGCCGACGCCCGATGCAACGGCTTCAGCGATGCAAAGCGACGTCACCGTCATCGTCGGCGAAGATCTCGCCTCGACGATCTCGCAGCAAGCCTCCACGCAGCCGTGAACGACAAGCGCTGGTTTGCGTTCGCGATTGTTGCGATTGCGGCGCTCTCATACGGCCTCTATCGGTTCTATCTGCACGAGGCGCGGCTCCAGCCGGCCATCGTCACGCCGCACATGGACGCGCAGCAGGCGCTCTCGCCTTCGCTGGGTGGCCACCTCAAGCGCCTGATCAACGAGCACGTGACGTACGGCAGTCGCGCCGGGCGCCCCAAGTTGATCGCGCTCACGTTCGACGACGGGCCGTACCCGATCTTCACCCCGCTGCTGCTGGAAGAGCTGCAGCGCCTGCACGTCCACGCCACCTTCTTCCTCATCGGGCACGACGCGCAGCAGTGGCCGGAGCTCGCGCAGCGCATCGAGGCCGGCGGCAACGAGATCGCCGACCATACCTACACCCACCCCGACCTGGACCAGGAGAGCCCCGCGCAGGTCCGCGAGGAGATTGTGAAGGGGCGGGACGTCGTGTACGGGCTGGTCCACGACCCCTCGCTGCGGGTCTATTTCCGTCCGCCGCACGGGCGCTACACCGTGCAGACGATTGAAGTGGCTCAGCGCCTGGGCTATCAGACGATCCTCTGGACGGACGACTCGGGGGATTGGCGAAACGTATCGCCGGACAAGCTCCGCGAGCACGTCGAGCGCTTCGCGACCGCGCCGGAGATCGTGCTGCTCCACAGCGGGAAGCTGGCGACCATCGAGATGCTGCCGCAGGTCGTGGCCCGGTTCGAGGCCGCGGGGTATCAATTCGTGACGGTCCGGCAGATGCTGGCGAAGGTCACGCCCGCCGAACTGAACCATCCCGCCAAACATCCCGTTTAGTGAAGAGGTCGAATGCCTAGACAGATCATCGACACGGAGTCGAGCCGGCCGCGGTACGTGCGCCGGCTGATCATCACTTGGGTGGTCCTGGCCATCGCCGTGGTGATTCTGGTCCTTCTCGCCATCGCCGTCTACGGCCGGTTCCAGCAGCCCGCCCACCCGCGGGCCGTTCCCACCGCCGCGGTCCAGCCCATGCTTTCCTCGCCCAAGCCTCCAGGAAAGTAGATTTCCGTGCGTGTATCCTGCCCAGCGGCTTATTTTAAGGAGAATCGATGCTGCGTCGCCTGACCCTTGGACTGTTCACTCTTGCCTGCGCTGCGGCTATCGCGGCTTGCAGCTCCGGGAACACCAGTCTGCCCTCGAGCGGCGGCGTTCCGGGCATCGGTCCCAACTTCCCGACCAATACGATCTACGTCTCGAACACCAGCCAGAACGCGATCGCGATTTTCCCGCCGTCTCCGGGTCCTAGCGCGACTCCGCAGTACCAGATCGGCGGAAACAATACGACGATGAACGGTCCATCGTATTTGGCGTTCGATTCGTCCAAGCGTCTCTACGTGACGAACTTCGGCGCCGCGAGCAACTCCGGGTCGCTGCTGGTTTTCCAGACGTTTGCCACCGGTAACGTGCTGCCGTTCGGGTCCATCGGATTTCCCGCGAACGTGCAGCCGCACGGCATCGCGATGCTTCCGAAGGACGCGGGCCTCGTCATCGCGTTCACCTATCCGGGCAGTTTTTTCCCGAATCTCTTGAACATCTACGGGCCGTTCGCCAACGGCACGGCCTTGCTCCAAAACACGATCGCGGGCAGCAACACCAAGTTGAACAATCCGATCGGCGTCGGCGTCGATTCGAATTCGAACATCTACGCCGCGAATAGCGGCAACGGCACGATCACCGTGTATCCGGTGCCGACGCCCAAGCCCACGCCGACCGGTACCGCGACGCCGACCCCGTCGCCGACGCCGAGCCCCACGCCCACGCCCACGGGCAGCGCGTCACCGAGCGCGAGCCCCTCGCCGACGCCCACGCCGGCCTCGCTCAACGTCGCACCGTCGGAAACGATCACGTGCGTCCCGGCGGGCGGTATGCCCTCGCCGTGCATGTCGCACCCGACGGGTCTGGTGCTCGACGGCTCCGGCAACGTGTACGTCACGGATCCGGATAGCGGCGCAGCTCCCGCGGTGTACGTCTTCACGGCCGCTCAGGTCGCGTGCGCGGTGCCGCCGTGTACGCTCAACCTGACGCCGTCGCGCTTCATCTCCGGCGCGAACACGAAGCTCGTCAACCCGACGGACGTTGCAGTCGACAGCACTGGAGCGATCTACGTGGTCGACGCCGGAACCGGACCGAACACCAGCATGCTGCTCGTCTTCTCGCCGACGGCAAACGGCAACGTGGCACCCACGACGGCGATCGCATTGCCGGCCGGAAGCGCTACGGGATTGGCGCTATCTCCATAAGTAACGTGCCGCCGCATGCGGCGGCGGATCGGTTTGCGTTACTGACGCGCCTGCCGTCACTGGCCTCTCTCGAAGAGAAGAGCCGGGCGCTGGCGGAAGCAGCGTATGCGACGACGGCGTGCACCAGCACGACCGTCGTCGTCTTTACCGACGAACATTCGCATTATGCCAGCGTGCCGGACACGGACGGTTTCACGCTGCGTGAAGGCACGCGCGGACTGCGGCGCCTGTTCTTGCCGGCACTCGGGAAGTTTGCAACCCCCGGCGGATATTACGTGCCGCACGATGCCGCGCGCTCGCTCAGCTCGATTACCGAGTATCAGCCGCGCGGGGACCTGCTGGTCGTGCCGCTGGAAACGGACGACACTCTTGTCGGCGCGCTCGTCTTCGACGTCGCCGAGCGTGCCTCCGAAGAGAGCGTTCGCGCACTGCGCGTATTTGCGGATATCGCAGCCTGGATGATCGCGCACGAGCGCGAGGTATCCGCGGCAGAGCGGGAAGCCAAACAAAGCGCGCTGCTCGCGCTCATCAACGAACGCGCCCGCAAATCGCTGGACCGTCAAAGCATTCTGCAATCCGTTTCGGAAGACGTGCGGGAAGCCTTCGGCGCGATTCGATGCGCCATCTTCGGACGCGATCCGCACTCGCCCGATCTGGTTCGCATGATCGCCTGCGCGCAGTCGCACGGCGCGCGCGGTCCCGTGCCGCCGGCCGTGAAACTAGCCGATACGTGGCTGGAGCGCGCCTTTGCCGGCTCGGTAGTCGGGCGCGATAACGTGACCACCGATCCGCGCGACACGTTTCTGCGTTCGCTGGAGATCGGCTCGTCCCTCATGGTGCCGCTCGTCATCGAGGGAAGAGTGGAGAACGCGATCGCTTTACACTTCGCAAAGCCCAATGCGTTCGATGAGATCGACATGGTGATGCTGCGTTCCGTGGCCTCGCACGTCGGTTTGGCGCTCGCAAACGTGCAGATCTACGATCTCGAGCGTTTGCGCCGCGCGCGCGCCGAGTCGCTCGAGCGCGTCGTGCGCATGCTGCGCGACACGCAAACGATGGAAGAGGTGCTGCTCGTTTTCGCCGTTACGGTCTCGCACGAAGTGAAGTTGACCTGCGCCGTCTACGAGATCGAAGGTGTAAACGCGACGCGGCGTGCCGTACGCGTGGTCGAGTCCGCGCGCGAAGGGCTGCCCGAGCAGGTGGAGGTTGCGCAGCTCGTTCCGGTGCTCGAGCGCGAAGACATCGTCCAGAGCAGCGCGCTCGCCCAGAGATTGCGCCACGCGATGTTCGCATCGAATGAAGGGCTGCTCGCCACCCTGCGCATCGACGGAAACCTGTGGGGCGCCGTCGTCTTTTCCGCCGCCCCGGGGGTTTACGATTGGACCGACGCGGAGCGGCGCGTCTACTTCCACATGCTTGCATCGCATTTGGAACTGGCCCTCTCCGGTGCGCTGGGATTCGAGCGCATTCAACAGCTCGCGCGCGCGCTCTCGGAGAGCAACGAGTTCAAAGACGACTTGCTGGCGATGCTCGCCCACGATTTCAAGGGGCCGCTCACCGTGATTCTGGGCTATTGCGAGCTGCTGCTCGAAAGCGCACCGCCGGAGTTGCAGGACGAACTGCAGACGATCTACTCGCAGACCAAACGCCTGGTGCGATTGGCCGACGACGCGGTCGCGCTCGCGCAAACGCAGGCTGGAGGGTTCTCACTCGATCGCGCGCCGCTCGACCTGCGCGAAGTCGTCGCGGAGAGCGTCAAAGCGCATAACCGCGGCGAGGAGCGCATCAAACTGCGTGCGCCCGGCGAAGCGGTCGTGGTCTCGCTGGATCCGGCGCGCTTCAATCACGTGCTCGACAATCTGCTTATGAACGCGCTCAAATACTCGCAGGACGAGATTGACGTGCGCATCACGTGCGGCGATTCCAACGCCACCATTGCGATAAGCGACCGGGGGATCGGCATACCGGCCTCCGAACTGGGCACGGTGTTTTCACGCTTCGGGCGCGCGAGCAATGCCCGGCGCAAAGGCATTTCCGGCTCGGGAGTTGGGCTCTACGTCAGCCGGAAGATCGTCGAAACGCACGGCGGCAGTATCGCCGTCCAGTCGAAAGAAGGCGAAGGAAGCACCTTCACGGTGACGCTGCCTCTTTCGCAGCGGTCAGCGGCGGAGCAACCTTCACTCTGAACGAACGGTAGTAGTAGAAGATATGGCATTCCTTAAGACGCTGTTTGACGGTAACGAGCGGGAAGTGGCCCGCCTGCGGCGCACGGCAGAGAAAGTCAACGCACTCGAATCGCAGATGGAGGCGCTCTCGGGCGATCAGCTCCGCGGAAAAACCCCGGAGTTTCGCGATCGCCTTGAAAAGGGCGAGTCGCTCGATGATATGCTGCCGGAGATCTTCGCGGTCGTGCGCGAGGCCGGCAAACGCACACTGGGAATGCGCCACTTCGACGTGCAGATCATGGGCGGCCAGGTGCTCTACGAAGGCCGTATCGCTGAAATGAAGACCGGCGAAGGTAAGACGCTGGTCGCCACGCTGCCGCTCTATGCGCGTGCGCTGGCCGGAAACGGCGCGCATCTCGTAACGGTCAACGACTATCTCGTGCGGCGCGACGCCGAGTGGATGGGCGCCATTTACGAAGCATTGGGGATGACCGTCGGGATCATTCAGCACGATATGGAGCCTGCAGCGCGCCGCGCCGCGTACAATTGCGACATAACGTATATCACGAACAACGAAGTGGGCTTCGACTACCTGCGCGACAACATGGCGTGGCAGGTCGAAGACATGGTCCAGCGCGAGCTCTACTTTGCGCTCGTCGACGAAGTGGACTCGATTCTCATTGACGAGGCGCGCACGCCGCTCATCATCAGCGGCCAGGGCACCGAACCGACCGAACTCTACGAAAAATTCGCGCAGATCATGCCGCGTCTGAAAAAAGACGAGGATTACACGGTCGACGAGAAGGCGCACGCGGTGCCGATTACGGAAGCCGGCGTGGCGAAGGTCGAAAAGATGCTGGGCATCCAGAATCTCTACGACCAGCGCAACATCGAGCTGGCGCACCAGTTGAACGCCGCACTGAAAGCCTGGAATCTCTTCCATCGCGATCAGCAGTACATCATCAAAGAGGGTGAGGTCGTCATCGTCGACGAGTTCACCGGCCGCTTGATGTACGGCCGGCGCTATTCCGACGGCATCCATCAGGCCATCGAAGCGAAGGAAGGCATCAAGGTCCGCAGCGAGGACCAAACGCTCGCGACCATCACGTTCCAGAACTACTTCCGCCTGTACGAATTCCTCGCGGGTATGACCGGCACGGCCAAGACCGAAGAGCGCGAGTTCCGCGACATCTACGGCCTCGACGTCGTCGTCATTCCGACGAACATGCCGATCCGGCGCAACGACCAGTCCGATATCGTCTATAAGACGGAGAACGCGAAGTTCGCATCCGTCGTCGACGAGATCATCAAGGAGCACCAGAAGGGCCGGCCGGTGCTCGTCGGCACGCGTTCCATCGAAAAATCCGAAATGCTGGCGGCGATGCTGCGCCGCAAGGGCGTCGAGTGCAACGTGCTCAACGCCAAGTATCACGAGCAGGAAGCGCAGATCGTCAAAGACGCCGGGCAAGGCGGCCAGGTCACGATTGCAACGAACATGGCGGGCCGCGGCACCGACATCAAGCTCGGCGACGGCGTCGCGGACCTGGGCGGCCTGGCGATCATCGGTACCGAACGCCACGAGTCGCGCCGTATCGACAACCAGCTGCGGGGCCGTTCCGGCCGTCAGGGCGATCCCGGCAGCACGCGCTTTTACGTCTCGCTCGAAGACGAAGTCATGCGTCTGTTCGGCGGCGAGCGCATGAACAACATCATGGAGCGCGTCGGTTTCAGCGACGAGGCGCCGATCGAATCGGGACTCGTCACCAAGTCGCTCGAGCGCGCGCAAAGCAAAGTCGAGGCGCACAACTACGAGATCCGCAAGCACGTTCTCGAGTACGACGACGTGATGAACAAGCAGCGCGAGGTGATTTACGGCGACCGACGTGCCATTCTGCGCGGTGAGTTCGACTCGCGTGAATTCATGCTGCAGACGCTTGAAGCCAAAGTCGATTCCGCGGTGCAAGAGAACGCGCCGGAGAACGCGCATCCCAGCGACTGGGATCTCGAGGAGATGCTCAATCAGCTCGAGATGATCTTTCCGATCAGAGAAAAAGTGAAGGTTGAGGATCTCGAGAAGAAAGATCGCGAAGAGATCCGCCGGATTCTCCAAGACGTCACGCTCAAGGCGTACGAGGCCAAAGAAGCGGAGGTCACGCCGGAGATTCTGCGCATCGTGGAGCAGCGGTATCTGCTGCTGCCGATCATCGATCGCATGTGGGTGGACCATCTCTACATCATGGACCACCTCAAGACGGGCATCGGTTTACGCGGTTACGGGCAGATCGACCCGCGCGTCGAGTACGAAAAAGAAGCGTACGAAATTTTCGAGGACCTCAAGAACAATATCGCCGACGAAGCGATCAAGGGCGTGTTTCGCGTCGTCATCGAGCACCAAGCCGCTCCGCCTGCGCAGGCGCAGCCCTCAGTCGTCCCGGAAGGCGCCCCCGCGTTCGAGCCGATTCCAAGCGGTCAGCTGCTGCCTCAGGCCGCGCCCGTGCAGCGGCGCCCGCAGCAACTGCATACCAATCGCGAGGACGGCGAGCCGGCCAAGCCGATGCACCGCGATCAGCCGAAGGTGGGGCGCAACGACCTCTGCCCGTGCGGTTCCGGCAAGAAGTACAAGAAGTGCCACGGAGCCGCGGCGGTATAACGCGGTAGGCCTTTAGGGAAGGTTCAATGACCGAACGGCGGTTCCGAAAGGAGCCGCCGCTTTCATAGCATGGCGTTATGAGAGTTCTCGGAGCCGTGCTGGTGGCGCTGTTCGCGATTGCGATCGCGTTCGTCTCGGTCCTCAAGCATCCAACCTACACGCCGGACGGCATCGTCTACGCGCGGTTTGCCGCGCGCGACGCAGGCTATTCGGAGCGCGATGCGACCCTCGCCGCTCGAGCGTTCTACGACCATACGGAGATGATGAGCAATCCGCGCTATCGCGCGCTCATCGATCTGGATCCGTCGGTTTCGTTCGCGAAGTCGAAGGTCTTCGAGAACCGCGTTCTTTATCCGTGGGTTGTCGGCATGGCGCTCGG
>Ga0070714_100000174_pt1 | contig 52266 bp, 50 predicted proteins | sample LARL83metaG_FD_65450 | JGI IMG/M metagenome (GOLD analysis project Ga0070714, IMG submission 65450) | Corn, switchgrass and miscanthus rhizosphere microbial communities from Kellogg Biological Station, Michigan, USA - LAR L8-3 metaG | ecosystem: Host-associated > Plants > Roots > Rhizosphere ... | reverse complement strand
GGCTGCGAGGCTGGGATTGAGCGGAATCCGCCAATGCAGGGACGCATCGTGAATACGGATGGTTACGCGGGGTTCCTGGCTGTCGCCAAAAACATAGGACTGACCGCTGGCGTCGATGAGCCGGAGGGTTCCGGTGTGGACCAAACGGTCGAGAAGCCGAGCAAGCAACATGGCTGTTCTCCCCACGACAGGACACAGCTCAGTGGTGACCGCCACCGCAGGCTGTTGTTATTGAACGGAGGAAAGCACTTTCTGCTTCTGAGGAAAAGCCGTGGGACCCAAGAAAAAACGGCGTGCCTCAAAAAAGGCACGCCGTTCTAATGGGTTATCTCAATTCCGACGCGTTCAGGCTTCCGCGGCAGGCGCCTCTTCCGCCGGTTCGGCGGAGGTGACATCGGCCGGCTGCGGCTGTTCTTCCGCCTCCTCGGCGCCGACGATCACCGACTTGCCCTGGGCCTGTAGCTCGGCCTCTTCGGGTGAGCGGGCGACATTGACGCCGACTTCGATCATGACCTCAGGATGCAGCGATACCTTCACTTTGGTGATGCCGATCATCTTGATCGGCTGATTGAGGCGGACCTGGGTGCGCTCGATGGTGACGCCTTTGCTGCTGACAGCTTCGGCGATGTCGCGCGGCCGGATCGATCCGTAGAGCTGGCCGCTTTCGCTGGCCTGACGGATGATCACCACCGACAGGTCTTTGACCCGCTCGGCCAAGCCTTCGGCCTCCGAACGGCGCTCCACGTTGCGCGCTTCGAGCGTCGCCCGCTGAGCATCGAACAGCGTCTTGTTCTCTTTCGTCGCGCGGAGCGCCTTCTTCCGCGGCAGCAGGAAATTGCGCGCGAAACCGGGCTTCACCCGGACGACATCACCCATCTGGCCGAGCCGCTCGATACGCTCCAACAGAATCACGTCCATCATGTCTTATCCTCCGGGTCGAGGCGCGATCCGACGACACGCCGGCGCACGCCGATCCAATCCTCTACAAATCCCAGGGCGGCCATCACCAACACCGGCCAGCCCAGAAGAAACACCACCAAGTACACGCCCCACAGCACCAGCCGCCGGGCGCCGAACCGCGCGGCGAGCGTGTGCGCCACCGCGAAGCCCAAGAACGCATACGGCACGCACAGAGTGAGCGCCGCATTGCCGCCGATGAAGCCCGCCGTCGTGCCCCGCCCGATCAGGGCAAGGAGCGACGTGGCGGCAACGGCCGTCATCAACCAGCCCGGCAGCGTCAGCGCCGACCACGTCGGCTCCGGTCGCTGCCGGTCGAAAAACCGCCCGGCGATCTGGAAACCGACGACTGCGTTCACCGCCGTCATTACGATCCAACTCGCCAACACGATGGCGGGGAAGTAGCGCGCAAGCGCTGCCGTCACCGTCTTGATCCGATCCGGGTCGGCACCCGTAGCTACAGCCGCGACCACGTGCTCCAACTCGGTGGCGAGCTGCGCCTCCAATCCCTGAGCGCCGCCCTCACCGAGGAGGCTCAACGCCAGGATCGCAAACACGGCCACGCCGTAACACGCAAGCCAGGCCACAACGGTGCCTGGCAGAACCCATTCCGATGCCCCTGCGGATACCCGCGCCTGGAGCGACAGCCAAACCACCAACGCCGCCGGTATTCCCTGGGCACCGAGGAACATCGCTGCCTCATCGGGCCCCAGTATGACACTTACGGCAACTGCCGCCGCCGCAACCACCGCTACACAGGCCTGGCGTCCCGCCGCGAAACCGACGGCAAAGAGCGGCAAGCTTGCGAAGTAGGCAGCCAGCAGTCCGAACGGACCGCTGACCGCTCCCGCGATCGCCAGCACTGCCGACGCCACCGCCCCGACGGCAATGACCGTTGCGCGCGACGACGGCATCGTCCGTGCCGCTGATACCGCTTACTGCACCACGTACGGCAGAAGGCCAAGATTGCGCGCACGCTTGATGGCCTGGGCCAGCTCGCGCTGCTTCTTGGCGGATACCGCCGTGATGCGGCTCGGCACGATCTTGCCGCGCTCGGAAATGAAACGGCTCAGGAGGCGAACGTCCTTGTAATCGATCACCGGTGCGTTGACGCCGGAGAAGGGGCAGGTCTTGCGACGCCGGAAGAACGGCCGTCGCTGTCCGCCGCCAGTGGCACCGCCGGCACCGTGTCCACCCTCGGGCTTTTTGTCCATTCTGGTATTCATTCGCTGTCTCCCTTGGGGGCAGCCTCGCGGGGCGCATCATCGCGGGGCGGACGAGGACCACGGTCGCCACGGTCGCCACCGCGATCGCCACCGAAGCCGCGATCGCGGCCGCCGAAGCCGCCACGACCGCCACCGAAGCCGCCGCGACCGCCACCGAAGCCGCCGCGACGGCCGTCGCGGCCGCCGGCTTCATCGTCGCGGCTGCGACGCATCATCGCCGAGGGGCCTTCCTCGAGGGCTTCGACCTTCACGGTCAGATACCGGAGAATGTCTTCGTTGATGCGCAGCGTGCGTTCGGCTTCCGCCATGGCGGGGGCGGGCGCATCCACGTTGAGGAGCATGTAGTGCCCCTTGCGGTTTTTCTTCATGCGATAGGCGAGGGTGCGCAGACCCCAGTATTCTTTCTTGGTGACCTTGCCACCGGCGGTGGCGATCACCTGGGTCAGCGCGTCGGCCATGGCTTCCACCTGCTGGGCGGAAAGATCCTGGCGGGCAACAAAAACGTTTTCGTAGAACGGCATGTGCGCCGATCTCCTTCTGGGTTTGCGGCCCGGAGCTGACAAGCCGGTCGGGCCATAGCCGGCAGATGCCGGCAAGGAGTTTCGAGGGCGCGCACTATACACAGTTTAAGCCTCCCGGCAAGCCTCCGCCGCAGCGCTCGGCTCGTTCAGAGCCGCGCGCCAAAGCTTTGAAAAGACGATGACTTGACAGAGTAGCGGCCAGCACTATGACTGGCGCCAAATCGAAGGCCCCCGGCGAATCCGTTCGCCATCGCGGGGCAGGTGCATCAAGGGGATTGTCCGCATGGCGGATGCGTTCGTTTTTCCAGGGCAGGGATCTCAGACAGTCGGCATGGGCCGCGATCTCGCCGGGGCCTTCGTCTCGGCGCGCGAGGTGTTCGAAGAGATCGATGAGGCTCTGGGCCAGAACCTCTCGCGGCTGATGTTCGAGGGCCCGGACGCGGATCTGACATTGACGGAGAACGCTCAGCCCGCGCTCATGGCGGTGAGCCTCGCTGTGGTGCGCGTGCTGGAGCGCGATGGCAAGCTCACGATCGCCGATCGCGCGCGTTTCGTCGCCGGACATTCTCTGGGGGAATATTCCGCTCTCGCGGCCGCCGGCTCGTTGACGCTCGTGACGACCGCGCATCTTCTCCGCACTCGCGGTCAGGCGATGCAGAAGGCGGTGCCCGTGAGCGAGGGCGCGATGGCGGCGCTGGTCGGTGCCGATCTCGCCCAAGCCGAGGCGATCGCCAAAGAGGCGGCGCAGGGCGAGGTGTGCGAGGCGGCGAACGACAATGCGCCGGATCAGGTGGTGATTTCCGGCGCGCGCGCCGCAATCGAACGCGCCATCGGCATCGCCAAGGAACGCGGCGTCAAGCGGGCGATTCTCCTTCCCGTCAGCGCGCCATTCCATTCGTCGCTGATGGCGCCGGCCGCGCTCGTCATGGAAGCTGCCCTCAACGACGCGCCGATCATGACTCCCAACGTGCCGCTGATCGCCAACGTCACGGCGGCCCCGGCAACCGAACCGAACGAAATCCGCAAGCTGCTCGTCGCCCAGGTGACCGGCCGCGTGCGCTGGCGCGAAAGCGTGCTCGCCATGAAAGAAGCAGGTGTTACTCGTTTCGTCGAGCTCGGCGCAGGCAAGGTGCTGGCGGGTCTCGCCAGGCGCATCGACCGCGATCTGGCCGCGGCTTCGCTCGGTACTCCGGCCGATCTCGAAGCCTTTCTCAAGACTCTCTGATCCGTTTCTCAAACAGGGATACGCCGATGTTCGATCTCAGCGGAAAATGTGCGCTCGTCACCGGCGCCAGCGGTGGCATCGGCGATGCGATCGCCCGCGCGCTGCATGGGCAAGGAGCCACTGTGACCCTCGCCGGCACGCGGCGCGATGCGCTCGAAGCGCTGAGGGCCGACCTCAAGGAGCGGGCGCATGTCGCAGCCGCCGATCTCTCCGATTCCGCCGCCACCGAGCAACTGGTGAGGGATGCCGAGACGGCGATGGGCCGCATCGACGTCCTCATCAACAATGCGGGGCTCACCCGTGACACTCTAGCAATGCGCATGAAGGACGAGGATTGGGACCGCGTGCTTCAAGTCAATCTCACCGCCGCGTTCCGGTTGTCGCGCGCGGTGCTGCGCGGAATGATGAAGGCGCGCTTCGGACGCATCATTGCCGTAACGTCGATCGTCGGCGTCACCGGCAACGCCGGTCAGACGAATTACGCCGCGTCGAAGGCCGGCATGATCGGCATGTCGAAGTCGCTGGCGCAGGAAGTGGCAAGCCGTGGCATCACCGTGAACTGCATCGCACCCGGTTTTATCGCCACGGCGATGACCGACAAGCTCACGGAGGACCAGAAAACGAAAATCCTGGGCGCCATTCCGGCGGGACGCATGGGAACGCCCGGCGATATCGCCGCGACGGCGGTTTATCTTGCCAGCGACGAGGCGGCGTATGTCACCGGGCAGACCTTGCACGTCAACGGCGGAATGGCCATGATATAGCCAAGTTTAGGGCCGTGGCCGGGATGCTGGCCTGGGGCGGGGAAGTGTGTTAGGAGAAGGGCCGCCGCTCGGAAACCCACAGGTTCCCGACGGTAGAACAGGGCTTCAAGCCTAGCGAATCCGGCGTTCGAGCGAACGTCTTAAGACAAGAATTTACCATCCGAGGATCACTACGAATGAGTGACGTTGCCGAGCGCGTGAAGAAAATCGTCGTGGAGCATCTTGGCGTCGATGAAGCGAAGGTCACCGAGAACGCGAGCTTCATCGACGATCTCGGTGCCGACAGCCTGGACACCGTTGAGCTCGTCATGGCTTTCGAGGAAGAGTTCGGGTGCGAAATCCCCGACGATGCAGCGGAAAAGATTCTCACCGTGAAGGACGCTATTGACTACGTCCAGAAGCACGCGAGCTAAGGACGTGCGGACGCCCGCTCCCCTGGGCGCCCCTTTCACGCCATGAGACGCGTCGTAGTCACTGGTATGGGCCTCGTCACTCCGCTGGGGTTCGGGGTCAAGCCGTGTTGGGAGCGGTTGATTGCCGGCCAGTCCGGCATCCGCTCGATTCAGGCATTCGACGTTTCCGATATCCCGGCGAAAATTGCCGGAATGGTTCCGCGCGGCGAAACCTCGGCCGGCCTGTTCAACGCCGACGATTGGATTCCGCCCAAGGACCAGCGCAAGATGGATCAGTTCATCATCTTCGCGATGGCTGCGGCTTCGGAAGCGGTGGAGCACTCCGGCTGGAAGCCCGGGGACGACGAGGCGCGCAACCGCACCGGCGTCCTGATCGGCTCCGGCATCGGCGGCCTGCCGTCGATCGCGGAGGGAGCTCTCACGCTCCAAGACAAGGGGCCGCGGCGCATCAGCCCGTTTTTCATCCCGGCGGCGCTGATCAATCTGGCTTCGGGCCATGTTTCGATCAAATACGGCTTTCGTGGTCCCAACCATGCGGTCGTCACCGCCTGTGCCACCGGCGCGCATGCGATCGGTGACGCCGCACGCATGATTTCGTTCGACGATGCCGATGTCATGGTGGCGGGCGGCGCCGAAGCCGCCGTATGCCGCCTCGGTCTTGCCGGCTTCGCCTCGGCGCGCGCGCTGTCGACGGCGTTCAACGACACCCCCGAGCGGGCCTCGCGCCCATGGGACAAGGATCGCGACGGCTTCGTCATGGGCGAAGGCGCCGGCGTCGTCGTGCTCGAGGAGCTCGAGCACGCCCGCAAGCGCGGCGCCACGATCTACGCCGAGGTGATCGGCTACGGGATGTCGGGGGACGCCAATCACATCACTGCCCCGGCCGAGGACGGCTCGGGCGGCCAGCGCGCGATGCTGGCGGCGCTCAAGCGCGCCAAGCTCGATCCGTCGGCGATCGATTATGTCAACGCCCACGGCACCTCGACTCCGCTGGGCGATGAGATCGAGCTCGGCGCGGTGAAGCGCGTGTTCGGCGCGCACGCCTACAAGCTTTCGATGTCGTCGACGAAGTCGGCGATCGGCCACTTGCTTGGCGCTGCCGGCGCGGTCGAAGCGATCTTCTCGATTCTTGCGATCAAGAATCAGATCGTTCCGCCGACGTTGAATCTCGAGAATCCATCGCCCGGGTGCGACATCGATCTGGTGCCGAAGGCGGCCAAGGAACGACCGGTGCGCGTGGCGCTGTCGAATTCGTTCGGCTTCGGCGGCACCAACGCCTCGCTGATCTTCTCCGAGGCCGCTTAAGCCGCGCATGCGGCGCTTGTTCTCCGCCGTCGTTCTCATCGTTGCCGCGGTCACGACGCTTGCCGCCGGACTCCTGGTGTGGCTGTTCGTCGCCTTCGGCGCGGCTGGGCCCTCGGCCGAACCAAACACGGTCGTCGTCGCCCGCGGGCTTTCGGTCGAGGAGATCGGCAAGCTTCTGGCTGAGCGTGGCGTCATCGCCAATCGATTGGTGTTCTCTCTCGGCGTCCGCCTGTCGGGGAAGGCATCGGCGCTCAAATCCGGCGAGTATGCATTCCCCGCCGCCACCAGCGCCCGCGCGGCTATGGACGTGCTGGTGTCCGGTCGGACGGTGGTGCGTCGTCTGACGCTGCCCGAGGGCTGGACCACGGCGCAGGCGTTGGCTCTCGTGCAGAATGCCGCTGGCCTCGAAGGTCCGATCACGGAAAAGCCGGGCGAGGGCGCGTTGCTGCCGGAAACCTACAACTACTCGTGGGGCGACGCGCGCGATGCGATCGTCCGGCGCATGATGCACGCCATGGACGCGACGCTTGCCGATCTCTGGGCGAAGCGTCCGCCCGACACTCCGATGTCCTCGCCGGCCGAGGCGGTGATCGTGGCATCGATCGTCGAGCGTGAAACCGGCATAGCGAGCGAGCGGCCGCTGGTGGCTTCCGTCATTGTCAACCGCCTGAAGCGCCACATGCGTCTTCAGTCGGATCCGACCGTCGCCTACGGCATTGCCGTCGGCGAGGGCCTGCCCGGCGCTGTGCTGGCGCGCCCGCTGACCCGCGACGATCTCCTGCGGCCGACGCCCTACAACACCTATATCGTCGACGGCTTGCCGGCAGCGCCGATCGCCAATCCGGGCCGTGCGGCCCTTCGTGCGGCGCTCGATCCGGCGCACAGCGATTTCCTCTACTTCGTCGCCGACGGCAGCGGCGGTCATGCCTTCGCCAGGACGCTCGACGAGCACAACCGCAACGTCGCCCGCTGGCGCGCATTCGAGCGGAGCCGGGGGGGCGGCGCACCGTCCTCCGCGGGCGCGGCGCCCTGACGCACCGGGCCGGTCGGAACCGCTCAGCGTCGTCCACGTTCAGCTAACACGCGTCAGCGCCACGCCTCGCCATTCAGCTGAGGCCGCAGAGGAGACAGCCGCGCATGCGGCGTCGATTGACCATCCTCGCCGTTATTCTCGCGCCGCTCGCTGTCCTGGTCGGCGGCGCGGTGGGCTGGCTGTTGTTCTCTTTCGATCGCCCGGGGCCGCTGACCAAGCCGGTGGCCATCGTTATCCCACGGGACCTCTCCATCGACGGTATCGGCCGGCTGCTCGAAGACAAAAGCGTTGTCGCGGACGCCCGGGTGTTCTCGCTCGGGACGAGGCTTACCGGCAACGCTTCGGCCTTGCAGCCCGGCGAATACGAGTTCGGCATCGCCTTCAGCCCAAGGGCGGCGATGAACCTCATCCTGTCCGGCAAACGGGTCGCCCATAAGCTGACCGTGCCCGAGGGGCTCACCACCGTGCAGATCCTCAAGATCGTCGATGGCGCCGAGGGACTCGATGGGCCGATCACGATAACGCCGGGCGAGGGCACCCTGCTGCCGGAGACCTATCAGTATTTCTGGGGCGACAGCCGCGACGGCGTCATCGCGCGCATGACCCATGCGTTCGACGAAACCCTGGCGACGTTGTGGGCGGAGCGCTCGGAGGACAATGTCCTAAAATCGCCCGCCGCTGCCGTGGTGCTGGCGTCGATCATCGCGCGCGAAGCAGGCGGCGTCGAGGAGCGCCCGATCGTCGCATCGGTCCTGACCAACCGATTGAAGCGCGGCATGCGGCTCGAGTCGGATGTGACGGTCGCTTACGGCATCGCGCTCGCCGACCATCTCCCGGACGACGTCTTCAAGAGGAAGCTCACGCGCAACGATCTCAAGCGACCGACGCCCTACAACACCTATCTCAACAAGGGTCTTCCGCCGACGCCGATCTGCAATCCGGGGCGGGAAGCGATCCGCGCTGCCCTTCATCCGGCGAAAACCAATTATCTCTTTTTTGCCGCGGGCGAGAACGGGAGCAAGTTCGCGCGGACGGCGGCCGAGCACGCGCGCAACGTCGCCACCATGAAGGAAATGAAGGACGGCGAGAACGAGGCGAAATTGCCGGATTCGTCGGCCGGACCTTAACCCTCGCCATCGGCGAACGGTGTTTTGCCCGGCGAGCGTGCCAGCAGCCGGTCGCCCCACGTCGGCGGCAGCGCGGCCAGGAGCCAAGCGGCCAGATGCATCGGCCAGGGGAACGCGATGCGTGCCCGGCCGTGAGCGAGGCCGTCGCGCATGCGCATGGCCGCTTCCTCCGCAGACATCAGGAAAGGCATGCGGAAGTCGTTCCGGGCGGTCATCGGTGTGGTGATAAATCCGGGACACACCACCGAGACGGCAATGCCGTCCGTCCCGAGCGCAGGGGCCAGCGCTTCGCCCCAGGCTTTCACCGCGGCCTTGCTCGCCGAGTAGGCGGGCGCACCTGGAAAGCCGCGGAAGCCCGCCAGCGACGAGACGATCGCGATCTGACCGCGGGCGGCGTGTGCCGGAACGCCAAGCCTCGGCATATGGCGGCGCATCAGCGGCACCGCCGGCTCGACGGTGTTGAATACGCCATCGACATTGACCGCGAATATGCGCTGTGCCTGGTGCGGCGCTTCGACTCCGACTCCGCCGTTCTTCGGAACGCCGCCGGTGCCAGCCGATATGCCGGCGTTTGCGACGACGAGATCCAGCGGGCTCGCGGCGTCGCACTCGGCCAGCCAACGGGCCATGCCGTCGCGATCGACGACGTCGACCGTCCGCGTCGCAACGTCGGCGCCGTGGGCGCGGCAACGCGATGCGATGACCTCGAGACGCGTGATGTTTCGTCCGGCCAGCCAGAGCGACACGCGAGGTTTCGCGTACGCTTCGGCCAGTGCCGCGCCGATGCCGCTGGAGGCGCCGGTGATGAGAATGCTGGCGGCGGGAATCGGCATTGGGGGGTGTTCCGTCGCGAATGGGTTTAGTGTCGCTGTGCGCCCGCGCCGGTTGTTGCGGCGTGCGACCGTCGCTATAGTGCGCCCCCGGCCAGCAAACACAAGACTTGGGCTTGGTCGCCGATGGAAGAGGAACCCGTGGCCGTCGTCAGCATGACCGGTTTTGCCCGTGCCGAGGGCGCGGAGGACGGCCTTTCCTGGCGCTGGGAAGCCAAGAGCGTCAATGGCCGCGGCCTCGACGTGCGTCTCAGGTTGCCGCCGGGCCTGGATCGCCTGGAGCCGGGCATCCGCGAACGGGTCGCGGCTCGTTTCTCCCGCGGCTCGTTCAACATCGCGCTGGCGACCGCGACATCCGGCCCTGGGCGGCACTACGCCGTCAATCGTCAGGCACTCGACGCCGTTCTCGCCCTCGTCACCGAGCTTTCCCAGGGCGCCAAACTGGCCCCGCCACAGGCCGACGGCGTGTTGCGCGTTCCCGGCGTGCTCGAGGCCGCCGAGGCCGAGGAAACCGACGATGAGCGTCAGCGCCGGGACCGGGGAATGATGGCGAGTCTCGACGAGGCGCTGGTTGCGCTCGCGGCGACGCGCGCCGCCGAGGGGGAGCGGCTCGGGCCGACGCTCATCGGCCATCTCGATCGCATCGGCACGCTGGCGGCGGATGCCCGCGCGCTGGCAGCGGCGCAACCGCAGGCGCTCAAGGAGAAGCTCACCCGTCAAATTGCCGAGATCGCCGGCGGCGCCGGAGTCTCGCCCGAGCGCATCGCCCAGGAAGTGGCGCTGCTCGCCGGCAAGGCGGACGTGCGCGAGGAACTCGACCGTCTCACGGCTCACGTGTCCCAGGGTCGTGATCTGCTGGCGGCCAAGGAGCCGGTCGGGCGGCGGCTCGATTTCCTGTCTCAGGAGCTCAACCGCGAAGCCAATACCCTGTGCTCCAAGTCGTCGGATCTTGCGCTCACCCGCATCGGACTCGAGCTCAAGGCGGGAATCGAGCAATTTCGAGAGCAAGTGCAAAACATAGAATGACGAAGAGAAAATCCGATCAGGCCGCCGTTCTCGATCATGCGTCCGTTCATCGCCGCGGCCTGATGCTGGTGCTGTCGTCGCCCTCGGGTGCCGGCAAGACGACGATTTCGCGCGACCTCCTCGATCGCGAGCCGAATCTTACCATGTCGATCTCGGTGACGACGCGCGCCAAACGGCCGGGCGAGGTGGCGGGCACCGATTATCTCTTCGTCGATACGACGACGTTCAATCTGATGATCAACCGCCGAGAGTTCCTCGAGCATGCTCAGGTGTTCGAGAACTATTACGGCACTCCGCGGGCGCCTGTGGAGCAGGCACTGACCGCGGGCCGCGATGTCCTGTTCGATATCGATTGGCAAGGCACGCAGCAGCTTGCGGAAAGCGCGCGTGAGGACCTCGTAACCGTTTTCATTCTGCCGCCGTCGACGCGCGAACTGGAGCGGCGGCTGCACGCTCGCGCTCAGGATCCGCACGACGTTGTTGCCAGGCGGATGGCGCGGGCGGCCGACGAGATGAGCCATTGGATCGAATACGACTACGTCATCGTCAATCACGACATCGAGAGCAGCGTCGATGCAGTGCAGAACATCCTCGCCGCCGAACGGCTCAAGCGGAGCCGGCAGATCGGCCTCGGCGATTTCGTGAAGGCTCTGCGCGAAGGTCAGTAGCGCCGGCCCCCAGGCGTTTCCTCAGGCGGACCATCGCCCGCTCGAATATGACCGGTTGATCGATTGCGCGGGCGAGCACCAGCGCGCCCTGGATGATGCCGACCGATTCTTCCGCGATGGCGGACGCTTCCGCCGCCGGTATTCCGTCGCGCGTCAGCGCCGATGCCAGCGCCTCGGTCCAGGCGATGAAATAATCGCGCACGGCCGCTGCAAATCGGTCGCGCGCGTCGCTCAGCGCCAGCGCGCCGACGAGGCAGACTCGACGGCCGGAGCGGAAGTAGACATCGATGGCCGACAGAGTGTCGGCGATCGACGCGCGCGGATCGGCGCTTGAGCGCAATGGTGCGAAGATGTTCGCTTCGAACCAGCCGTCGATCTCGGCGAGCACGGCCGCGGCCATCTCCTCTTTGCCGCCGGGAAAGAAATTGTAGAGGCTGCCTTTGCCGAGCCCTGTCCGCTCGCTGATGACGGCGAGACTCGCCCCTTCGAAACCGTGCGTGCGGAACACCTCGGCGAGGGCCGGCAGCGCCGCGTCGCGGTCGCTCTTCCTGCGTAGCGTGGATTTCGTCGCGGTCAAAGCCCGAGCTCGGTCAGGCCGGGATAATCCACGGGACGGGCTCCGGCGGGCTCCCAGAGAAACTTGCGCTCCCTGTCCGTGATCGGCACGTCGTTGATGCTGGCCTCGCGACGATGCATGAGGCCATCGTCGTCGAACTCCCATTGCTCGTTACCATGGGAGCGGTGCCAGTTCCCGGCGGTATCATGCCATTCGTATTGAAAGCGCACGGCGATGCGATCGCCGCAAAACGCCCATACTTCCTTGATCAGCCGATAGTCGAGCTCTTTCACCCACTTCCGCTTCAGGAAGGAGACGATGGCCTTCCGGCCTTGGAGAAATTCCTCGCGGTTGCGCCAGCGGCTGTCCTCGGTGTAGGCAAGCGACACACGCTCGGGGTCGCGCGAGTTCCATGCATCCTCCGCCATGCGCACCTTACGGGCTGCGGTTTCGGCCGTGAAGGGCGGGAGCGGCGGGCGTGCCGACGTCATGGTGGCCTCCGTCAAAATTGTACCGAATAGTACAAATCCGAGAGGGCTCGGTCAAGTCGTGCCGTGCCCGGCGGTATAGGCCCGCGCCAGCGCCGCAAAATCCTCGATCGAAAGCTCTTCGGCGCGGGCGGTCGGATCGAGGCCGGCGGCGTCGAGAAGGGCCGCGGCGCCCCGGCCAAGCGTCTTGAGAGCCACGCGCAGCATTTTCCGTCTCTGGCCGAAAGCGGCCCGCACCACGGCCTCCATCGCGGCGAACTCGGCTGGCGCGCATGGCGCTGCGCGCGGCGTGATACGCACCACCGTCGAGACGACTTTGGGCGGCGGCGTGAACGCTCCTGGCGCGAGATCGAACAGCATGCCGACCTCGGCGCGCCATTGCACCATCACCGACAGGCGTCCGTAGGACGACGAACGCGGGGGCGCGGCAAGGCGTTCGGCGACCTCCTTCTGCACCATGACGACGATGTCGGCGAAATCGGCTGTCCGAGCGAGCCATTTCAGAATCAGAACGGTCGCAATGTTGTAGGGAAGATTGGCGACCACGATCAGCGGCACGGCGCCACCGTAAGTCGCGGCGAGCCCGGTTTCGTCGACGGTCAGCGCATCGGCCGGTATGATCGCAAGCCGGCCAGCGACGGCGGTCCGCAGGTTTTGCAGGGCCGCGACGCAGCGGTCATCGCGCTCGATCGCGATCAGCGGCACCGCTCCGGCGGCGAGCAACGCCCGGGTGAGGCCGCCCGGGCCAGGTCCGATCTCGATCACGGTCCTTCCGTTCAAGTCTCCGGCCGCCGCGGCGATGCGCGCCGTGATGCGCGGATCGAGCAGAAAATGCTGACCGAGCGAGCGGCGCGCTGCCAGCCCGAAGGACGCAATCACCTCCTTGAGCGGCGGAAGATCGTCGGGGAGAGGGACGGCGGTCACGCGTTCGCTGCGATCCCGCGCCGCACCGCCATGCCATGGGCCATTTCGATGGCCGCGATGAGACTTGAGGGATCGGCCGTGCCGGTGCCGGCAATCGCGAACGCGGTGCCGTGGTCGGGCGATGTGCGGACGATCGGCAGGCCCAGCGTCACGTCGACGCCGCGGGCGAAATCGAGCGCCTTGAGCGGGATCAGCGCCTGATCGTGATAAAGGCAGAGCGCCACGTCGTAGCGCGCCCGGGCGTGGGGGGCGAACATGGTATCGGCGGGAAAGGGGCCGCTGGCGTCAATTCCGGCGGCTTTCAACGCCGCGACGGCCGGGGCAACGATGGCCCGATCTTCGGTGCCGAGGCGATCCTCTTCGCCGGCGTGGGGATTGAGGCCGGCGACGGCGATGCGAGGATTGGCGATGCCGAGGTCGCGCGCGAGTGCTGCGGCCGTGATGCGGCCGGCGCGGACGATGCGCGCGGTGGTGAGGCCGGCGATCGCCTTCGCCAGCGGTTCGTGGACGGTGACCGGAACCACCCGCAGCGCCGGGGCCGCCAGCATCATGATCGGCGGCTCGGCCAGGCCGCACAACTCGCCCAGGAACTCGGTGTGTCCCGGATGCCGAAACCCGGCGGCCATCAGCACCGCCTTGTGAATGGGGTTGGTGACGACGCCGGCAACCGAGCCTGCCTGAGCCATGCGCACCGCCTCGCGGATCGAATCGAGCACGGCGGGGGCGTTGGCGGGATCGGGTCGGCCGGGAATCGCGGCGCGCGCCAGCGGTCGGTCGATGACGGGGAGTGCCGACGGAAACACATTGGCGGCTTCCGCAGCGCTCGCGACGACCCGCACCTCAACGGCGGGAGCAAAGCGCTGGGCGATCCCCCGCACTCGTTCGGCGTCATCGAGAAGAACGAACGGAAAGGAATGGGCGCTGAGAGCTTGCCAAGCCGCGAGGGCAATTTCGGCGCCGATCCCGGCCGGCTCGCCCATCGTCAGCGCAACGAGTCGGGGAGAAGCGGAGCGCGCCTTGACGACGGCTTTCATAAAAAGGGCTTAGGCCCGGATGTCGACGAAGGCGGTCTGGCGCAGGTCGCGCAACAAGCGCCGGGCGAACTCCTCAAGCTTGTCGGCTTGGAGCATGCGCTCGACTTCGTCGCGCGGCGGAGGAGCCGCGCCTTTCGCTTCGTGACGCTCGCAAACCATGAATACCATCACGCCGTTCGGGGCAGGCAGGGGCTCGCTGGCCTGCCCGATCGCGAGGCCGCCAAGGACGTGGCGCAACTCAGGCGCCATTTCGTTGAGCTTGGCCTGTCCGGGCGTCAGGGTGGCCGCCGGGCTCATCTGCTGCGCAATCCGGCCGAAATCCTCGCAGCTCTTGGCCGTCTGGCCGATCCGGCGGGCGGCATCCATGGCTGCACGTTGGTCCGTGGCGCCCGCGATCGGCACCAGCAAGCGGTCGACCTTCATTTCCGTATCGCCGGCCGAAGGCGCGGCGCGGCGATCGCGAAGCAACAGCAGGTAATACCCGCCGGCGGTGCGGATCGGCTCCGAGAGTTGGCCGGGTTGCAGGTGCTCAAGCGCCTGATCGAGCTCGGGATCGAGCTGCCCCTCGGGAACCCAGCCGAGATCGCCGCCCCGCTGCGCCGAGGCCGACTGGCTGAACTCGCGCGCGAGCGGAACGAATCCGGCTCCGGCATGAAGCTGATCGCGCAAGCGCTCGATGTTGGCGTGAACGGTCGCCTCATCCTCGGGGGCATCGACGGCAAGGAAGATTTCCGCCACGAGATGGCTGGGTTTGGTCATGTTCTCGCTGATGCGCGCCAGCGCTTCGTTGATTTCGTCGGGCGTGACATTGGCGAAGCTGCCGGCACGCCGCCGCACCACCTTGGCCCAGGTCAACGCGGCGCGAATCTGACTTTCCAGGGTAGAGGGGTTGATGCCGTTGTTCGCCAGGTATTCGGGCAGCTTGCCGGGTGCCAAATGGTTCTGAGCTTCGAGGCGCCGGAGGGCGTCTTCGTACTCCGCCTGTTCGATGGAGATGTTGAGCCGTTTGGCTTCCTGCATCTCCAGCCGCTCGTCAATCAGCGCCCGCACGATCTGTGGCCCGAGCTGCCGGCGCGTCTCGGGGGAATCGGGAATGTTGGTCGAGAACATGATCAGCCGCATGCGCTCGTTGACGTCATAGACGGAAACGACGTCGTCGTTGACGACCGCGGCGATGCGCAGCGACTGCGCGCCAGCGGAGCCGAGCGCGACTGCAAGCGCAAGCGCGACCCAGATCCCGGTCATCGGACGGCGGATGAAAGCGGTGAATGTTCGTGTCACGGCCGCAGAGTATATCCTGCGCCGCGCGGGCTCAACCATGCTCAAGGAGCGCCTCTGGAAAGATTATGACGGCTTGGTGCCGGATTCGAAGTCGCCCAGATACTTGAAGATGAAGTTCACGAAGAACCCCGTGCTGGGCGTCAGATCGCGATCGCTCGTATAACGGCGGAAGAACGTGGTGGTTACGGTCAGGCATTCGTCATGATAGGTCAGGCTGGCGCTGTTGTAGAGCGGGCCGCCAGTCGTCTCCGTCAAGTCGTTGACCGTAGTCCCACTGACGTTCCAGTGATCGGATAGGACCACGGACAGGGATGTCGACATCTGCTCGCGATTGCCAGTGGTCAATTGCTGATTCGACGGATTCGTCTGGGCACGTAAAAACGAATATTCGTTGTAGAGCCGGAAACGTGATGGACCGGCGGCCAGCCCGATCTCATTGCGCCGGAACAGCCCGTTGTCGGCATCGGCACGAAAGCGGTAGAGGACGTCCAGGTAGTCGGCCGGACTGACGCGAAGGCGGCCGACGACATCGGACGCGTTGTTCTCCAGGCCCGAACCCGCCCCGAAGTCCGGATGCTTCTGGAAGTTATAGCTCTGGCCGAGGAAGGCGCTGGTCGAGGCGCCGTGCTGGCCGTAGCCACCCCAACGCAAGCCGTAGACGACCCGTTCGCCGCCTTCGACGCGATCGACGCCGGGGTAACGCGACATCGACAGAATATTGAGATCGTCGAAGTCGACCACCGGGCTGTCCTCGTTGGGGATCTGCGATGGGTTGTTGCCGGTCGGTGCCGCAACCACAGCGGCAACGGGCTCGAGGACTTCGGTGAAGGTCTCGTGCTGCCTGGCGAACGGGAAACGCCAGTCCACCATGGTCTGGGGAAACAGGCGCCCGGTGGTGCCCGTGAAGTTCTGCCCATTCGGCTGCGGTACGTCGTTGACGTTGTAGGCGTCCGCTTGAAGGGCTGCGGTGAACGTGGTCACGTCTCCGTAGGACGATGTAAACGGCAATTGCCAGGCCGGGCGCACCGACAGTCGGCGGCTGTCGACGCCGATGTCGCGCGTCAGCCCGAGGACACTGGTATCGACGGAGGTGCGTCCTCCCCAGCCGTCGGCGGCGCTTAGATAATTGTACTGGCCGAGCGGAAGGAGCAACGGCGTCTGGCCCGAGACGGCGTTCGCCTGGACGTCCTGGAACGAATATCCCGACAATCGGGCGTAATTGCGTTCGCCGAACCCCTCGATGAAGGCGGTGGTCGTCAGCTCCTTGCTGCTGTTGAGGCCGCCGACGCCGGCCACGGAGTTGTTGCCACCGAGAAACGTGTTTCCTCCGCCGAAGCCGTACCGACGCATGTACGTGGCGTCGGTGGCGCGGGCAAGATCGAACCCTGTCCGCCACGTCTCATCGAGATCGAACCGGCCGTTGCCGATTATGTGCCCGCGATTCGTCTTTTCCCCGCTCGGAACGTCGGTACCCGACTTGTCGCCGTTGGTAATCGATCCTTCGAGTAACAGCGAGCCGTGAGTGAACCTCTGGCGATACTGACCCTCCAGCACGGGGCCCTGATCCGAGGTGTAGATCGGCGTGATGGTCGCGTCGCGCTGATTGTCGATAACCCAGTAATACGGGGTTTTCGCCACCGTCCCCAGATTCGAATCATGGCCGAAGCTCGGGAACAGAAAGCCCGAGCGACGCTTCACCGTCGGATCCGGCGTCGACAGGTAGGGCGTGTAGAAAACCGGAATTCCCGCCAATTCGAGGATCGCGTCGCGGTACTCGATCTCCTTGGCATCGCTATCATGAACCACCCGGAACGCCTTTATCTGCCAGAGCGGCGGCTTTGTGGGGTCGCTGGCGCACAGATCGCACGGTGAGAACACGCCCTTTTGCAGCTCGGTGATGGTGCCGTTGGTGCGCTTGGCGCCGGTTGCCGCCATGCGCGAGTTGTCGCTGAGCAGCACGCGCAACGCGGCGATCACGCCGTCGCGCATCTCATTGGTGAACTCGGCATACTCGCTGAAGAAGACTTCCCCGGTCGGCTCCATGAGGGCGACATTGCCGCTCGCCGTCATCACCGTGGTCTTCTGATTGTAGGTCACGACATCGGCCAGCAGGACGCGGTCGCCCTGGGAGATTTCGACGTGTCCGCGCGCAGTCACCAGCGACAGCGATTCGTCGTAGGTGATTTCATCGGCCTTGAGGAGAACGGGTGCGTTCTCGTTGCCCGGAGCGGGAGCGAATTTTCCCGGCGACAAACCCTGCGCCACAACGCTGCCGGGCCCGGCCAGCGTGAGGAGAACCGTCAGTCCGAGGGCGACGGCTCGAAACAGGAACGATGGTCCAAACGCCATTGCCTCAACCGTCCTCGAGGTGAAGGAGAACGGCTCCCCCGACCATGCCGGCGAACGTTGCCGGCGTCCACGCTGCCAGCACCACCGGGATGGTCGCCGACATGCCCAGCGCCTGTACCACGTCGGAGAGGAAAAACAACAAAAAGCCGAAACCGATGCCGGCGACCACCAGCATGGCGACGCCACCTTGGCGCGACGGTCGCAGCGAGAAACTGGCACCGATCAGGACGAGCGCACCGAGAAGAACCGGCAGCGCCAGCAGAGTCTGCCAGTGCAGGCGATGGCGGGTCGCCGAGAATCCCGCCGCCGTGAGCACGTTGATGAAGCTCGGGAGTTGCCAGAACGACAGGGTTTCCGGTGCCGCGAAGCTGTCCTGGATCTTCTCCGCCGTCCAATCCGTTTTCAGGCGCACTTCCGGCTTGGTCTGAGCGGGCTCTCCCGGCCCCGTGACGAGCACGTTCGACAGCACCCAAGCGCCGTCCGCGAGCTTGGCTTCGTCCGCATCCATGCGGCCGACGAAGCGGTTGGCAGTGTCGAACGAGAAAACGATGACGTCCTTGAGCTCCATTTGTCCCTGCAGCATCCGCGATGCGTGCAGAACCATCTGACCGTTGGCATCGGATTGACGCAGCCAGAGGCCAGAACTCGATACGGCAAGAAGGCTGGTCCGTCCGAGGATGTAGCGCCCTTCCAATTGGTCGTAGCGGCCCAGCATGATCGACGCGAGCGGATTGAACGCCATGATGGTGAACGTTCCGATCGCTGCGGCCACCACAACCGCGGGCACCAGAAATTGCCACACCGAGACGCCGGCCGAACGGGCCACGACCAGCTCGTGGAAGCGCGTCAGGCGCCAATAGGTATGCATGGCGCCGAACAGAACGGCGAACGGAATCAACTTCTCGATCATGAACGGAAGCTTGAGCATTGCCATGTTGAGCAGAAGCCCGATTGTCACGTCCTGATGTGATGCGGCGCGACGCATCAACTCGATGAAATCGAGGATGAAGACCATCGCGGCGATGCCGAGGAGAATGATCGCGAAGGACACCGCGAAGCGGCGCGCCACGTAGATCGAAAACGTCGCTGAAAGGCGGATCGACACTGGGCGCTCAGGAACGCAGTACGGCCGTGGCCGCGCGGAAATGAGCCAGGGACGTCGTCGGATGCATGAGAACCCACAATGCGCCGGCAATCGTCATGACAGGGAGGGCGTAGATCAAAGGCGTCACCATCGGTACCAGGGTGGCGAGGTTGACCAGTCCCAGGTTGGCGATCTGCACGGCCACCACGGCGCCGACGGCGAGCAGGACGCGACGGTTCTGGCCACGGCGGTTGAACTCGCCGGCGAGGAGTGCCGCAAGGGCGACGAGGGTATAAGCAAGGGCAAGCAACGGCGAAGCGAGCCTCTGATGACCTTCGGCACGAAAGCGCTTCGCGTTGGCACGGTCGGACTCCGTGTCGCCGGGCGAGAACAGGTCGCCCAGAAAACGTTCCTGGGCTTCGCGGAAACGCGGGGAGTCGTCGCTTTTCGCGGGACCGAGGTCGAGGGTGTAGCGGTCGAAATAGAGCAGGGAGAGCTGTCCGCGGTTGCGTTCCACCATCTGGCGGTTGCCGTTCACCATGAGCACGCGCGGCTGCCCATTCTCGGAACGCACCAATTCGCCACGTTCCGCCATCATTGTCACCGGCCGTTCGGGGTCGCGCGTATCGTGGGCCAGGATGCCGAGCAATTCGCCGTCCGGTTTGCGTTCGCTGACATAAACGGTGATCCCCGGGGCCAGTGTGTTGAATACGCCTTCCTGCAGCAACACCGACGAATAATCCGTGCGGATGCGGAACTGGAGATCCTTGAACTCACGGTAGGCGACCGGCATGAAGTAGAGATTGACTGCATAGCAGATCGCCATGACGACGATGGCCATTGCCAGAGCCGGCTTGGCGAGTGAGGTGTCGCTCATCCCCGCGGCGCGCAGCACCACGAGCTCGCTGTCCATGGTCAGCTTGCTGTAGGCGAACACCGCCGCGATGAACAGCGCCACGGGCAGAAGCGAGGCGAGAATCATCGGCAGGACCAGCAACGCCATCCAGAACAAATAGTAAACTGGAAGGCCGCGGTTGAGCACGAGATCCACGAAGCGGAGCGACTGCGACAGCCACACGATCGCGCCGACGGCGAGCGTGATCATGACCAGTGGCCCGGCGATCAGCCGGAACAAGTAACGGAAACTGCGATCCATCGGTGGCAATTATAGCGCTTAATGATGCCCAGGTCAGCCGTGGCCGCGTTGGCAACGGCGCCGCCTGCCGTTACAGTCGGGCGCGATAGTCGCCAGCAAGGATACCGTCCATGAAAATCGCCTTCGTCGAATCCCGTGCCGCGCAACCGTCCGGCGCTTTGGTGCTGCCTCTCACCGAAGGTGCGAAGTGGCCCGATGCCATCGCGCGATTCGATCGTGACGCGGGCGGCGCCTTGAGCCGTGCCGCCGTAGCCGGGCGGTTCAAGGCCAAAAAAGGCCAGAGCCTGACGATTCTGGCGCCGGCGAACCTGTCCGCCGCACGGGTCGTGCTGGTGGGCTTGGGCGCCCCCGCCAAGGTCGACGCAACCGTTGCCGAAGAAGCGGGCGGCGCTGTGGCGGCGGCGCTCTTGCGATCAGGCGAAAACGAGGCAACGGTGCTGCTGGATGCGCTGCCGCGCGTTGGCGCGAACCCGGAGCGCATCGCCGCGCAGTTTGCACTCGGCGCGCGCCTGCGTTCCTGGAGCTTCGACAAATATCACACCAAGCTGAAGGATGAGGAGAAGCCGTCGCTGACGGCGCTCACGATTCGCGTTGCCAATGCGGCGCGCGCGAAGGCCGCCTATGCGCCGCTCGAAGCGGTGGCCGAAGGCGTCGAGTTCGCACGCATGCTGGTGGCCGAGCCCGCCAACGTCATTTATCCCGAAACGCTCGCCAAAGCGGCGCAGTCGGCATTGGCGCCGCTCGGCGTCAAGATCGAGATTCTGGGCGTTGCCGAGATGAAGAAGCTCAACATGGGCGCGCTGTTGGGCGTCGCCCAGGGGTCGGTGCGCGAACCCAAGCTCGTCGTCATGCGCTGGCGCGGCCCCGGCGTGGGCAAGGACCAGCAGCCGATCGCGTTCCTCGGCAAGGGCGTCACCTTCGATACCGGAGGCATCTCTCTGAAACCCTCGAAGGGCATGGAGGACATGAAGTGGGACATGGCGGGCGCCGGCGCGGTGATCGGCCTGATGCGAGCTCTGGCGCTCCGCAAGGCGCGCACCGATGTCGTCGGCATCGTCGGCCTAGTCGAGAACATGCCGTCCGGCAATGCCCAGCGGCCCGGCGACGTGGTCAAGACCGCTTCCGGACAGACGGTCGAGGTGCTCAACACCGACGCCGAGGGCCGGCTCGTGCTGGCCGATGCGCTATGGTACTGCCAGGACCGCTTCAAGCCGCGCTTCATGGTGAATCTCGCGACGCTTACCGGCGCCATCATCGTCTCTCTCGGCCATGAGTACGCGGGTCTGTTCGCGAGCGACGACCGGCTGGCGCAGCGGCTGACGGCGGCCGGCGAGGCGGTCGGCGAGAAGCTGTGGCGGATGCCGATGGGCGATGCCTACGACCAGCAACTCAAGTCGGCGATTGCCGACGTGCAGAACATCGGCTCGAACGGCGCTGCCGGCAGCATCACCGCGGCGCAGTTCCTGAAGCGCTTCACCAACGACGTGCCGTGGGCGCATCTCGACATCGCCGGCGTGGCGTGGACCCAGAAGGACCGTCCCGTGGCCGGGCGCGGCGCCACCGGCTTCGGCGTGCGGCTGATGGACCGCATCGTGTCCGAGCACTACGAGACGAAAGGTGCGAAGAGCCGCGGTCGCAAGACCAGGCACTGACCCCGCCGGGTGAGCCTATGACCGACGTCGGCTTCTATCATTTGACGGTAACGCCGCTCGAGGCGGCGCTGCCCCGGCTCCTGGAGAAGGTCTTGGCCGGCGGCTTTCGGGCGGTGGTGATGGCCGGCTCCCGCGAGCGCGTCGACGCGCTCAACGCCCAGCTTTGGACCTACAACCCGGGCTCCTTCCTGCCGCACGGCTCGGCTGCCGACGGCAATGCCGCCGACCAGCCGATCTGGCTCACCGATCGGGACGAAAACCCCAATCAGGCGAGCGTGCTGGTGCTGACCGAAGGCGTCGGCTCGGAGCGGATCGGCGACTTTGCCCGCTGCCTCGATCTGTTCGACGGCGCCGATCCCGAGGCGGTCGCGGCGGCCCGGGTGCGGTGGGCGGCCTACAAAAGCCGAGGCTTTACCGTCACGTATTTGCAGCAGACCACCGGCGGCGGTTGGGAGAAAAAGGCTTAAGCCCGATGAGCGGCGAGTTGCTGCTTGAAAGCGTCCCTCTTTTGGATGGAAGTCCGAGGGTGGGAGAGAACAAAATGGCCATGACATCGTCGCAGATCGTCTTGCTAGAACAAGCGCGCGCCAACCGCGAGCAGAGCGCGCGGGCGCAGCGCCTTGCCCGGGAAATCCGCGACAACCACGCCATCGCCGCCCTGCTGGCCTATGCCGAGGAGGTCGAGCGGCGGGCCGCCGAGCTCGAGCGGCGGTCCGGCGATCCGGCGAAAACCTGAGCGAAAACAGCGTTCTCACGACGAGGCTGGGCCGGCTTGCCCTGCCGCGGCGATGCGTCTATAACCCGGCCGCCTTTCGGGCCCGGCCGGATTTGTCCTCAGCCGGGCCCCTTTTTCGACCTTGGAGCACGGCGCAATGGCGATCGAACGCACCCTTTCCATCCTCAAACCGGACGCTACCCGGCGCAATCTGACCGGCAAGATCAACGCTCGCCTCGAGGATGCGGGCCTGCGCATCGTCGCCCAAAAGCGCCTGCGCCTGTCGGCCGAGCAGGCCGGCGCCTTCTACGCCGTCCACAAGGCGCGGCCGTTCTTCAACGACCTGGTGGCGTTCATGACCTCGGGCCCGGTCGTGGCCCAGGTGCTCGAAGGCGAGAACGCCGTCGCCCGGAACCGCGACGTGATGGGGGCGACCAATCCGGCCAACGCCGCCGCCGGCACCATCCGCAAGGATTTCGCCGAATCGATCGAGGCGAACTCGGTCCATGGCTCCGATTCGCCCGAAAACGCCGCCAACGAAATCGCGTTCTTCTTTTCCGGGCTAGAGATCGTCGCCTAGTCGAGGGCGTCGGGAATCGAAAAGAAAAGGGAGAGGCGGACCCGTTCGTCTCCCCTTTTTTCGTCAGGGCCGGATTGCCGTCACAGCAGGAAAATCGCCATCAACACGAGCACGGTGGCGGCGGCCGCCGCCGCGTAGCCGATGAAGCGGGTAAAGCCGTGCCACATTTCCTCGTGCGCGCGCAGGTAGCTGTCGTCCGCCGAATCCATCGTCGACCCCCTGTTGCGGCCGGCGCGATGGCGCGGCCGTCGTTGTGCCTCGGGCAACGATAGCGAACGGCGACGGGCTTTTGAAGCGCCTCAATCGGCGGGGCTGAGCAGCGGCGGCGCGGCCGCCGGCGCCCCGTCGATCAGCGCGCGGTCGCCGGCGATGCGGACCCGTTTTTCGGCGATCAGGCGCACCGCGAGGGGATAAATGCGATGCTCCGCTTCGAGCACGCGCGCGGCCAGAGTCTCCGGCGTGTCGTCGGCCGCAAGCGGCACCGCCGCCTGAACCAGGATCGGTCCGTCGTCGACCGCCGGCCGGACGATGTGGACGGTGCAGCCGGAAATCTTCACCCCGGCGGCGATCGCCTGTTCGTGGACGTGAAGGCCGCGGAACGACGGCAGCAGCGAGGGATGGATGTTGATCACCCGGTCCGTCCAGCGGGTCAGCAGCTCCGGACCCAGGATCCGCATGAAGCCGGCGAGGCAGATCAGCTCGACGCCGGCTTTGGCGAGTTCGGCCTCGACCGCCGCATCGAACGCCGCCCGGCCGGCGAAATCCCTGTGGCTGATCGTGATGTGGCGGATGCCGGCTTGCTCGGCGAAGGCGAGGCCGCCGGCGCCGGCGACGTTGGAGATCACCAGCGCGATCTCGGCGGGATAGCCGGGTGCGGCGCAGGCCGCGATCAGCGAGCGCAGATTCGAGCCGCGGCCCGAGATCAGAACGCCGAGCTTCAGGCGCGCCATGCGTCGGCAATGCCTCGCACGTCGGCGACGGCAGGACCGCTGCCCGCCTCGATGCGGCCGATCTCGAACACCGTCTCGCCGCCGCGGACGAGCGCGTCGCGCACCGCCGCTGCCCTGTCCGGCGCCGCGACGGCGATCATGCCGAGGCCGCAGTTGAACGTGCGCGCCATCTCGCCGGGGGCCACGCCGCCCGTCTTGGCGAGCCAGCGGAACACCGGCGGCAGCGTCCAGCGCGACGCCTCCAGCACGGCCCGGGTGCCTTCGGGGAGCACGCGCGGGATGTTTTCGACCAGGCCGCCGCCGGTGATGTGGGCGAGCGCCTTGATGCCGGCGGGTATCGCCCCGAGGCAGCTTTTGACGTAAATGCGCGTCGGCGCGAGCAGCGCTTCGCCAAGCGTCAGGCCGCCGGCGAACGGCGCTTCGGCCTCATAGGAGAGGCGCGAATCGGCGACGATCTTGCGCACCAGCGAATAGCCGTTCGAGTGCACGCCCGAGGACGCGAGTCCGAGGATCACGTCGCCGGCGGCGACGGTGCCGCCGGTCAGCAGCCGGTCGCGTTCCACCGCGCCGACCGCGAAGCCCGCGAGATCGTAGTCCCCCGGCGCGTACATGCCCGGCATTTCGGCGGTCTCGCCGCCGATCAGAGCGCAGCCGGCTTCCTTGCAGGCTGCGGCGATGCCGCGGACGATGGTGCGGCCATCGTCGACGGCGAGCTTGCCGGTGGCGAAATAGTCGAGGAAGAAGAGAGGCTCGGCGCCCTGGACCACCAGATCGTTGACGCACATGGCGACAAGATCGGTGCCGATGGTTTCATGACGGCGGCAGTCGATGGCGATCTTGAGCTTGGTGCCGACGCCGTCGGTGGTCGCAACCAGCAGCGGATCGCGGAACCCCGCCGCCTTGAGGTCGAACAGCGCACCGAAGCCGCCAAGGGTCGCGTCGGCACCCGGGCGGGCGGTCGCTCGCGCCGCCGGAGCGATGGCCCGGACCAGGGCGTTGCCGGCGTCGATATCGACTCCGGCGTCCCGGTACGATCCGCTGGTGGACGATCCGCTAATGGGTTCCTCGCTCACGCTGGCATGATAAAGTGTGCGGCCCCGCGGGACGGCGGGCCGAAGATAGCCGATTGCAACGGCTTTGCAACGACGGCGGCGGACACCGGAAGTCGACCACGGAACCAGGAACAATGGCGTTCATTCCAGCAGCGGAGCCTCTGCGCGGTCCGCGACGGTTTTCCATCCCTCTCATGGTGGCGGCCATGCTCGCGGTTGCGGCGGCGCTCGCCTTGCCGCACCCGGCATGGGCGGCGGACGAGGTGTTCACCGTCGCCGGCGTCGCCGTCGACGCCACGGCCGCGACGGCGGCGGCAGCGCGCGAGCGGGCGATTCAGGACGGCCAGCGCCGCGCGTTCGACCGCCTCCTGCAGCGGCTGACGCCGGCAGCCGAGCGCCCGCGTCTGCCACGGCTCTCCGATACGGCCGTTGCCGATCTCGTGCGCGATTTCGAGATCAGCGGCGAGAAGACGTCGTCGGTCCGCTACATCGCCGATCTCACGGTGCGCTTCAAGCCGACCGAGGTGCGCGATATCTTGCGTCAGCGCGGACTCGCCTTCGCGGAGACGCCGAGCAAGCCGGTGCTGGTGCTGCCGATCTATCATGCGGACGCCGCCGGCGCCGTGCTGTTCGAGGACAACCCCTGGCGCGCGGCATGGGCGGGGCTGGCGCCCGGCGACGGGCTGGTGCCCTTCCTGCTGCCGCGCGACGACGCAGCCGATACGGCGGCGATCACACCCGCGCAGGCTGAGGCGGGCGACGCCGCCGCGCTACGCGCCATCGCGGCCCGCTATGGCGCTGCCGACGTGCTCGTCGCGGTGGCACGGGCGCACCCCGACGGTACGACGGGGCGCGAGGCGCTGGATGTCTCGGCCAGCCGCTTCGCCGCCGCCGGGACCGAACAGAGCGTCGTCAGCGCATTCGCTCCCGAGGCCAACGATGCCAGCGCCTACGCCGTGTACGACCGGGCCGCGGCGGCGGCGGTCGATCGGGTGGAGGAAAGCTGGAAACAGGCCAGTCTTCTGCGCTTCGGTTCGCAGCAGGAAATCTCCGTTCGGGTGCCGCTCGAAGGCCTCGACTCGCTTGTCACGGTGATGCGCGGCCTCGATGGGCTTGCGCCGATCCAGCACGTCGATCTCGTCCATGTCGCGCGCGACGAAGCCGAGGTGCGCCTGAAATTCGTCGGCGACACGGATCAACTCGCTCTCCTCCTGGCGCAGCGCGATCTCGCGCTCCGGCGCGAAGCGGACGGGTTCGTGCTGCGCTCGACAGCGACGGCGCGCGCCGGAGGGCCGCAGTGAATCTGCCCAATCTGATCTCGCTCGCCCGTCTCCTGTCGGTGCCGATCGTGATCTGGTCGATGCTCGCCGAAGAGATGGCGCTGGCGTTCTGGCTGTTCATCGCCGCCGGCGTTTCCGACGCCGTCGACGGGTTCATCGCCAAGCGTTTCGGCAATCAGACCGTGGTCGGCGGTTTTCTCGATCCTCTTGCCGACAAGGCGCTCCTCGTCAGCGTCTACATCACTCTCGGCAAGATCGGCCATCTGCCGCTGTGGATCGTCATCCTGGTGGCGTCGCGCGATGTGCTCATCATCGGCGGCGCGATTCTGTTCCAGTCGCTCAACCATTCGCTCAAGCCCGAACCGCTGATGGTGAGCAAGCTCAACACCGTGGCTCAGATCGTGCTGGCCGCGACCACGCTCGGCGAGCTTGCCATGGGCGCCGACTGGCACGTGGCGATCATGGTGCTGATCTGGACAGTGGCGGTGACGACACTGGCTTCGGGCGGTAGCTACATCGTGCAGTGGAGCCGACGCATGTCGACCATGGAGGGGAGGCGATGACCGGCACCCGGCCCGTTACGTTTTGGGCGACGGTGGCGGTTGTGACCATCGCCGTCATCTACCTGCTGAACCCCGTGCTGCTGCCGTTCGTCGCCGGCGCCCTGGTCGCCTATTTCCTTGCGCCAGTGGTCGCCTGGCTGGAGAGATGGCGGGTTCCGCGGTGGGCGGCCACCGCCTTGACCCTTCTTCTTTTTCTCGCGGGAATCGTCGCTCTCCTGATGCTGGTCATTCCCGCTTTGTCCGCCCAGGTCAAGGCGTTCGTGAACCACGTGCCCGACATCATCGGCGCGTTGCAGCGGAGGTTCGGAGACTGGGCGCCGTTCCTGCAGCGCGAATTCGGCGGCAGCATCGACAAGCTCAAGAACAGCGCCGGCAGCGTTGCCGGCGACGCCGCCGGCTTCGTGGTGAAGCTGATGGGTGGTCTATTGGCCGGCGGATTCTTCGTGATCAACACGCTGTCGCTTTTGGTCATCATGCCGATCGTTGCGTTCTACGTGCTGCGCGACTGGCCGAAGATCGTTGCGACGGTCGACGGCTGGCTGCCTCGTCCGATTGCGCCGACGGTTCGCGGCCTGATCGAGGACATGGACCACATCGTCGCCGGATTCATTCGCGGCGTCGGCCTCGTGTGCCTCACGCTCGCCGTCTATTACGCGGCCGCACTGAGCTTGGTCGGGCTTCAATTCGGCCTCGCGGTCGGAATTTTCACCGGCATCGCCACGTTCATTCCGATCTTCGGCTCGCTGATGACATTCCTGCTCGCCTTCATGCTGGCGCTCGGCCAGTTCGCCGACTGGACGCCGGTGTTTTTCGTCATGCTCGTCTACGGCATCGGCCAGGTGCTCGAGGGACAGGTGCTGACGCCGCTGCTCGTCGGGCACCGGGTCGGCTTGCACCCGCTCTGGGTCATCTTCGCCCTGATGGCGGGCGGCGCCCTGTTCGGCTTCCTCGGCATTCTGCTGGCCGTGCCCGCGGGAGCCGCCATCGGTGTTCTCACCCGCTTCGCGCTGAAGCGCTACCGTGAGAGCGCCTACTTCCAGGGCGGCGTGGCGCCGTGATCGAGCCGACGAAGGGCGTGCCGGGCCAGCTTGCGTTCGATTTTCCGCAGTGCCCGAGCTTCGCCGACACCGATTTCCTGATTGCGCCGTGCAACGCCGACGCCGTGGCCTGGATCGACCGCTGGCCCGAGTGGCCGAGCCCGGCGCTCGCGCTGGTCGGGCCCGCCGGGTCGGGCAAGACTCACCTCGGCACGATCTTCGCCGCGCGTGCCGGCGCGGTCGCGATCGCACCGCAGGCGCTGGCGACGCTCGATCCCATCGCCGCCCTGGGCGACGCGCGCGCGGCGGTCATCGACGATGCCGAAGGCGTCGTCGCCGATCGCGTTGCGGCCGAAGGGCTGTTCCACCTTTATAACCGCGTTTCGGCAGTCGCCGGCCGGCTGCTGTTGACCGGCCGCGCGGCCCCGGCGCGTTGGCGGGTTGTGCTCCCCGATCTCGCATCGCGTCTCGCCACGGCGACGGTGGCGGAAATTGCCGCCCCCGACGACGCCCTGCTTGCCGCGATCCTGACCAAGCTCTTTGCCGATCGCCAGTTGCGCCCGTCGGTCGACGTGATCCGCTACATTCTGGCGCGCGCCGAACGCTCTCCGGCGGCGTTGGCTCGTCTTGTCGCCGAGCTCGATCGCCGGGCCCTCGCGGGCGGACGGGCGGTGAGCGTGGCGCTGGCCGCCGACACGCTGCGCGACGTCGGGGCCGCGCAATTGGAACTCGGAACGGAAAGCGACGCGGAGAGGATCTGACCATGGATTTCGGCATCGCAGGACGGACGGCGCTGGTGTGCGGCGCGAGTCAGGGCCTGGGGCGCGCCTGCGCCGAAGCGCTTGCGGCGGAAGGGGTGACGGTCGCCATCAACTCGCGGCGCCGCGAATCGCTCGAAGAGGTCGCCGCAGCCATCGCCAAGGCGAGCGGCACGGCGCCGGTGGTCGCTCCGGGCGATCTCTCGACGGCCGAAGGCCGCGCGGCCGTGCTCAAAGCCTGTCCCGAGCCCGATATCCTCATCACCAACGCGGGCGGGCCCCCGACCGGCGACTTCCGCTCGTTCGACCGCGATGCCTGGATCAAGGCGCTCGAAACCAACATGCTGGCGCCGATCGAGCTGATCAAGGCGACCGTCGACGCGATGATCCGCCGCAAGTGGGGCCGCATCGTCAACATCACCTCGGGCGCGGTGAAGGCGCCGATCCCGCTTCTGGCGCTGTCGAACGGCGCGCGCTCCGGACTTACCGGGTTCGTCTCGGGACTCGCGCGCGAGGTGGCGCCCCACAATGTCACCGTCAACAACATCCTGCCGGGCAACTTCGACACCGAGCGGCTGCAATCGAACTTCGTCGCCATGGCGAAGAAGGCGGACCGGCCGACCGACGATTACCGCAAGATGCGCGAAGGGATGATTCCGGCGAAGCGCTTCGGCAAACCGGCGGAGTTCGGCGCCGCGTGCGCCTTCCTGTGCAGCGAGCAGGCGGCCTATATCACCGCGCAGAACGTGCTGCTCGACGGCGGCGCCTATCCCGGCGTGATCTGAGCCGCGATCAGGACGCGTCGCGCGGGCGCGTGAACGATTCGAAGCGCCCTTTGCCGGGCGCCACGTCGGCCCAATTGCGGATGCGCGGGAACGCCACCACGGCCAGCGAGCCGGACGGGAAACCTTCCCGCATGCGATCGAACGCGAGCCGGGCTGCCGGTCGTGCGCCGATCAGGCCGACCAGGGAGCAGGCAAGCTCGTGGATGCCGGGATTGTGCGCGATCACCATCACCCGGTCGACGTCGTTGGGCACCCTGGCGATGGCGTCGAGCGCCGCTTTCGGCGCGGCAAGATAAAGCGTTCGCTCGTAGCGAACCGGAACCGCGCCGGGAAGCATCCTGGCGAGGTCCTGCCAAGTTTCCCGGGTCCGCTGTGCCGTGGAGACGAGGACAAGCTCCGGCTGGATGGCCGGCCGGTCGGCCAACCAGCGGCCCATCGTGGCGGCGGCGGCATGTCCGCGCTCGTTCAACGGGCGGGAGTGGTCCTGCCGGTCGGCGGCGTCGCGTGCCGCCTTGGCGTGCCGGAGAAGGAGGAGGAGACGCATCGGTATCGCGCTTTTCGCTTGGGCCACAGGGGGTTGTCAAGGAGGCGGCGCGATTGGAGCGCCATCCCGGACCGTGTATCCTAACCCATCGTCCGCTTGGCCGTTCATCGGCCGGCGGACTTCAGGAGGCGTTATGTCCCTCGTCGAGAGCACCCCGGCCGCGAGCGCCGCCGCCCAGGCGGGCGCCGCGACGGCTGCGACCCTGCTGCCGCGCGATCGGATGATCAACCGGGAGCTGTCGTGGCTTGCGTTCAACACCCGGGTTATCGACGAATCGCGGAACCGGGCCCATCCGCTTCTGGAGCGGCTTCGCTTTCTGTCGATCTCGGCCAGCAATCTCAACGAATTCTACATGGTGCGGGTCGCCGGATTGAAGGCGCAGGTGCGCGCCGGCGTCCATACGCTGTCGGACGACGGCCTGCCGCCCGAGCGCCAGCTCGACGCCATTCATGAGCTGGCCGTCGCGCTGATCGCCCGCCAGCAGCGCGAGTGGCAGTCGCTCCGCGGCGAATTGGCTGAGGCTGGAATCCGGGTGGTTGCCGCCGACGATCTCGACGATGCCGACCGGGCATGGCTCGAGCGCTATTTCATGGAGCGCATTTTCCCGGTGGTGACGCCGCTGGCGGTCGATCCGGCGCATCCGTTCCCGTTCATTCCCAACCTCGGCTTCAGCCTGGCGCTGGAGCTGACGCGGCCCGACGGCGAGCACCTCAAGGCGCTGGTGCCGATTCCGAGCCAGCTCCGCCGCTTCGTGCGACTGCCGGGGCAGGTCATCCGGTTCATGTCGCTCGAAGCGATCGTCGAGATGCACCTCGCCCGGCTGTTTCCGCGCTTCGTCATCGGCGCGCGCGGCCTGTTCCGGTTGCTGCGCGACTCCGAGGTCGAGCTCGAGGAGGAGGCGGAGGATCTGGTGCGGGTCATGGCGCTGGCCCTCAAGCGCCGCCGCCGCGGCTCGGTGATTCGCCTTACGTTCAACCGCGACTGCCCCGCCGATCTCGCGCGCTTCGTCATCGAGCAGCTCAAGTGCGCGGAGGACGACGTCTTCTGGGTCGAGGGAATGCTGGGACTGGCCGACATCGGCCAGCTCATCGTCGACGAGCGGCCCGAGCTGCTGTTCGAGCCGTTCCACGCGCGCTTTCCCGAGCGCATCCGCGATTTCGACGGCGATTGCTTCGCCGCCATCGCCGCCAAGGACATTCTCGTCCATCACCCCTACGAGAGCTTCGACGTCGTCGTTCAGTTCCTGCGCCAGGCGGCGCGCGATCCCAGCGTGGTGTCGATCAAGCAGACGCTTTACCGCACCAGCGAGGACAGCCCGATCGTCAAGGCGCTGATCGAGGCGGCGGAAGCCGGCAAGTCCGTCACCGCCATGGTCGAGCTCAAGGCGCGCTTCGACGAGGAAGCGAACATCCGCTGGTCGCGCGACCTCGAGCGCGCCGGAGCCCAGGTGGTGTTCGGCTTCATCAAGCTCAAGACGCACGCCAAGGTCTCGCTGGTGGTGCGGCGCGAAGGCGCCGAGCTCAAAAGCTACGTCCATTACGGAACCGGCAATTACCATTCGGTGACGGCGAAGATTTACACGGACCTTTCGCTGTTCAGCTCCGATCCGGCGCTGTGCCGCGATGCCGCGCGCTTGTTCAATTTCATGACCGGCTATGCGCGGCCCGAATCGTTCGAGAAGATCGCTGCCTCGCCGATCAATCTCCGCGATTCGCTGATGAAGCACATCGACGCCGAGATCGCCCATGCGCATGCTGGCCGTCCCGCCGCGATCTGGGCCAAGCTGAACGCGCTGGTGGACCCGGGCATCATCGACGCGCTCTACCGCGCCTCGCAGGCGGGCGTCCAGATCGATCTCGTCGTTCGCGGAATCTGCTGTCTCCGCCCCGGCATTCCCGGCCTGAGCGAGCGCATCCGCGTCAAATCCATCGTCGGCCGCTTCCTCGAGCACTCCCGCATCGTCTGCTTCGGCAACGGCGAGCGGTTGCCGTCGGCGAACGCCAAGGTGTTCCTGTCATCGGCCGACTGGATGACCCGCAATCTCGACTGGCGCGTCGAGACGATGGTGCCGATCGAGAACGCAACGGTGCATGAGCAGGTGCTCGGGCAGATCATGGTCGCCAACATGCGCGACGACGTGCAGAGCTGGCGCCTTCGCTCCGACGGCACCTATGAGCGGCTGGTGCCGGGCGAGAAGTCGTTCTCGGCGCACAAGTTCTTCATGACGAACCCGAGCCTGTCCGGGCGCGGCCGCGCCATCCGTGCAACCGCCGGCGTGCTCAAGCGTTTGCTTCCGCGTGCGTCCAATACGAACCGGGAAGACTGATGGCGGAAACGGTGCGCGCGGCGGTTCCGGGACGACCGGATTGGAACGGGCTCCCGGAGGGGACGTGGAAATCGCGTCTCCTGGAATCGCGCGAGGGCGTGATCGACATCGGCTCCCATTCCGTTCGTCTCGTGGTCTACGCCGGCGGCGGTCGCGTGCCGATCCCGATCTTCAACGAGCGAGCGCTGTGCGGCCTTGGCCGCGGGCTTGGCGAGACCGGGCGGCTCAATCCCGAAGGGCGATCGAGCGCCCTCGAGAATCTTGCCCGCTTCTTCGCCGCGGCATCGTTCATGGGGGTGCGCCGCCCGGCGGTGCTGGCGACCGAGGCCGTGCGCGCCGCCGCTGACGGCCCGGCGTTCGTCGCCGAGGTCGAGCGCCGATTCGCGACCAAGGTCGATATCCTCAAGGGCGAAGCCGAGGCGACCTACTCGGCGCTCGGCGTCGTCTCCGGCATTCCCGATGCCCACGGCGTCATGGGCGATCTCGGCGGCGGCAGCCTGGAATTGGCCGAGCTCGATCATGGCGTGCCCGAGCGCACGGCAACGCTGCCGATCGGCTCGCTTCGGCTGATAAGCAACAGCGACGGCAGCCGCAAGAAGGCGCGCAAGCTGGTCGAGGACGCGTTCGAGAAGGCGACGTGGATTCGCTCGCTCGCGGGCCGCACGTTCTATCCCGTCGGCGGCGCGTGGCGGGCGCTCGCCGGCGTCCACATGGCGCAGCGCGACTATCCGCTGCACATCATCCATGAATACACGATCGAGACGAACGAAGCGGCGAAGCTCCTCGACGTCGTCATGGGCCTGTCGCCGTCGACCCTGGCGAAGATTCCCCGGGTTCCCAAGAAGCGCCTCGAGACGCTTCCTTACGCGGCGCTGGTTCTGCGCCGGGTGATCGCGGAGATGAAGCCGGCGCGCTTAGTGTTCTCGTCGCAGGGGCTTCGCGAAGGCTATCTCTTCGCCAAGCTCGGCGCGCCAGAGCGGGCACTCGATCCGCTGATCGTCGATGCCCGCCGCGTCGCCGGCACGATGGGGCGCTACGGCGATCATGGACTCGAGCTGTTCGACTGGACGACGCCCCTGTTCGGCAAGGAGACGGACCGCGAGAAGCGGCTGCGTTATGCGGCGTGCCTGCTTTCGGATGTCGCCTGGCACGAGCATCCCGATTACCGCGCCGAACAGGCATATTGCCGCGTGCTGCGGATGCCGCTCACCGGCATCGACCATTCCGGCCGCGCGTTCGTCGCCTTGGCGGTGCGGGTACGCTACGGCGGCGGCGTCGATTCCGGCGCCACCAAGTCGATGCGCGGCTTCCTGTCCGACGAGGACGTGAAGAAAGCGCGCACCCTGGGCCGCGCCGTTCGCCTCGCCTACGCCATGTCCGCCGGCAACATGGAACTGCTCGCCCAGGCGCCGCTCGCGCTCGAGCGCAAGTCGCTCGTCCTCACCCTGCCCAAGGGCGGCGACACTCTCCTCGGCGAGACGACGAAGCAACGGCTGGTCGGCGTCGCCCGGTCACTCGACCGCAAGGCCGAGGTCGCGGGCGCGCTGCGCCTCACGCTGAACGGCGATTAGCCCGAAAAGGGCCGATCAGGCCCGGACCACCTCGGCGCCTCGACCATGCCCGACGGCGGTCTCCACCAGCCGCACCTCGCGGCCTTTGACGGCGAGCGCGAGCTCGCCGCGCTTGAGCCTGAGGGCATCCTCGCCGAAGACCTCGAAGCGCCAGCCCGACAGCGCCGGCACGGATGCCGCGTCGTCGGCGGCGATCGCATCCAGATCGTCGGACGACGCGATCAGGCGCGACGCCACATCCTCGGCCTCGGACTTCATCTTGAGGAGCACCTTGAGAAGGTCGACCACCGGACCGAGGCCGCGCGGCAGGTCGCGGCGCTCGGGAAGGTGCGGCAGATCGGCTTCGGGGATCGCCTTGGCCACGGCGACGGCAGCAAGAATGCCGTCCTTCATCCAGCCGGCGATGCCGTTGCGCGAGACGCTGCGGGTACGGGCAAGCTCCTCCTCGTTCGACGGCGCCTGGGCTGCGATGTCGAGCAGAATCTCGTCGCGCAGCACCCGATTGCGCGGGAGGTCGCGGCCCTTCGCCTCGCGCTCGCGCCACGCGGCGATCTCGCGGACGACGGCGAGGAAACGCGGATTGGCGGAGCGGAGCCTGAGCCGCTGCCAGGCGTTCTCGGGCTCGGTGACGTAGGTCGTCGGACTCGACAGAACCGCCATCTCCTCGGCGACCCAATCGATGCGGCCAGTTTCGGTCAGGCGATGGGCGAGCTTCTCGTAGGCGACCCGAAGGTGCGTCACGTCGGCGAGGGCGTAGTGAAGCTGTTTTTCCGAGAGCGGCCGACGCGACCAGTCGGTGAAGCGCAGACTCTTGTCGATGCGGGCGCGGGCGAGCTTCGTGGCCAGCGTCTCGTAACCGACCGATTCGCCAAAGCCGCACACCATCGCCGCGACCTGGGTGTCGAATAACGGCGTCGGGATGGCGCCGGTCAGGTGATGGAAGATTTCGATGTCCTGGCGGGCGGCGTGGAACACCTTGAGGACCTTGGGATCGCTCATCAGCCGGAACAGGGGGGCGAGATCGATGCCCGGCGCCTGGGCGTCGACCACGGCGGCGTCATCGGGGCCGGCGAGCTGCACCAGGCACAAGATCGGCCAATAAGTGCGCTCACGCATGAATTCGGTATCGACGGTGACGAACTCTGCGGAGGCGAGACGGTCGCAGAGGGCGGCGAGCGCCAACGTATCGGTGACTACGAGCATTGACGATGTATACGCGAAAAGGCGCCGCCACGGGAAGCGTCGAGGCGCGAATTCGGCGGGATTCGCAAATCCACCATCGCCCCGGCGACGGTCCGCCCCGCCCTTGACAAGGCGCGTCCGAGTATGCGTTTTGGCGCATCGTTGAAATGCCGTCCGAGCGGTGCCGGCCGGCTCCAAAAGGTGATTTCGATGCATCCCTACCGGACTCACACCTGCGGCGCGCTGCGCGCCGCCCACGTCGGCGAGCGGGTGCGGCTGTCGGGCTGGGTCCACCGCAAGCGCGACCATGGCCAGCTCCTGTTCGTCGACCTCAGGGACCATTACGGCGTGACGCAGTGCGTTGCCGCCGCCGGCAGCCCGGCGTTCGCGGCGCTCGAGGCGGTCCGGCTCGAGAGCGTCATCACCGTGGTGGGCGAGGTGGTCCGCCGCAGCCCAGAGACCACCAACGCGACGCTCGCGACCGGCGAGATCGAGATCCAGGTGGCCGAGATGGAGGTGCTGTCGCGCGCCGACACGCTGCCGCTCCAGGTCAACAGCGACACGGACTACGGCGAGGAGACGCGGCTCCGCTACCGCTTCCTCGACCTGCGCCGCGAGAAGATGCAGGCGAACATCGTCCTGCGCAGCGATGTCATCGCCTCGTTGCGCCGGCGCATGATCGAGCAGGGCTTCAAGGAGTTCCAGACGCCGATCCTGACGTCGTCGTCGCCCGAGGGCGCGCGCGATTTCCTGGTGCCGAGCCGTCTCCATCCCGGCAAGTTCTACGCGCTGCCGCAGGCGCCGCAGCAGTTCAAGCAGCTCCTGATGGTGGCGGGCTTCGACCGCTACTTCCAGATCGCGCCGTGCTTCCGCGACGAGGACGCCCGCGCCGACCGCTCGCCGGGCGAGTTCTACCAGCTCGACTTCGAGATGAGCTTCGTCACCCAGGACGACGTGTTCGCGGCGATCGAGCCGGTGCTGCACGGCGTCTTCGTGGAGTTCGCCAGCGGCCGGACGGTGACGCCGCCGCCGTTCCCGCGCATCCCGTTCGACGAGGCGATGCTGCATTTCGGCTCCGACAAGCCCGATCTCCGCAACCCGATCCGGATCGGCGACGTCGGCGAGGTCTTCCGCGATTCGGGCTTCGGCATCTTCGCCAAGCTGGTGGCGGGGGGCGGCGCCGTGCGCGCGATCCCGGCGCCGGGTGCGGCCAAGCAACCCCGGAGCTTCTTCGACAAGCTCAACGACTGGGCGCGCGGCGAAGGGGCGCCGGGCCTCGGCTACATCGTCTTCGAGAACGGCGAAGGCAAGGGGCCGATCGCCAAGTTCCTCGACGCCGACCGCCAGAAGCGCTTGCGCGAGCTCGCCCATGTCCGCGACGGCGATGCCGTGTTCTTCGCCGCCGGCAAGCCCGCCGAGGCCGCCCGGCTCGCCGGGCTCGCGCGCACGCGCATCGGCGAGCAGCTCGAACTCATCGAGGCGAACGTCTTCCGCTTCTGCTGGGTGACCGACTTCCCGATGTTCGAGCGCGACGAGACCACCGGCAAGATCGACTTCAGCCACAACCCGTTCTCGATGCCTCAGGGCGGGCTCGCGGCGCTCGAAACCCGGGATCCGCTGACGATCAAGGCGTTCCAGTACGATATCGTCTGCAACGGCATCGAGCTGTCGTCGGGCGCCATCCGCAATCACCTGCCGGAGATCATGTACAAGGCGTTCGCGATCGCCGGCTATTCGGCCGAGCAGCTCGAATCGAAGTTCGGCGGCATGCTGAGCGCCTTCCGGTTCGGAGCGCCGCCCCACGGCGGCTCGGCGCCGGGCATCGACCGCATGGTCATGCTGCTGGCCGACGAGCCCAACATCCGCGAGGTCATCCCGTTCCCGATGACGCAGAAGGCCGAGGATCTCCTGATGCAGGCGCCGAACGAGGTCGATCCGGCGCGGTTCCGCGAGCTTCACATCCGGCCCGACCTGCCGAAGGCCAAGTAGACGGCGGCATTATTCCGCCGCGCGCACCAGCGTGATCGCCGCCCGGCGGCGCTTGTTGCAGTACATCGCCATGTCGGCGCGCGCCATCAGCGTGCCGGCGTCGTTGTCGTCGGGCCCGAAGTGCTCGACGCCGATCGAGGCCCTGATGCCGATGGTCGCGTCCTCGACCTTCACGATCAGGCGGTTGAGCGCCCGGCTCAGGGTCTGGGCGCGCTTCAGGCCGTTGCGCCAGCCGGTCTGAACCAGGATCACGGTGAATTCGTCGCCGCCCAGGCGGGCGACGAAATCGGTCTCGCGGATGTGGCTTTTCAGAAGCGCGCCGACCTGGCGCAGCACCTCGTCGCCGGCGACATGGCCATGGCGGTCGTTGACCGATTTGAAGTCGTCGAGATCGCAGGAGACGAGCACGCCCTCGTCGCCGTAGCGCCCGGCGGAGATGAGCGCCCGGCGGAACGCCTCGTCGAATCCGCGGCGGTTGAGGAGACCGGTCAGCTCGTCGGTCATCGACAGGGCTTCGAGATAGGCGATGCGGGCGTTCTGCGCCACCAGCTTCCGTTCGATCTCGGCTGCGGCCTGCAACGCCTTCTCGACCAGCGGCGGCCCGTCGGGGTCGCGCGTCTGGCTGATTCGGTGCAGCCGTCCCGCCGCGGCGCCGAGACGGGCCATCAGATGGCTGTCTCCGCTGCTGCGACGCTTGGACTCTGCGGCGCCGGTCTTCTGCTTGCTCATGACGCTCGTTCCACCCAAACGCTTGCAACACGCCGAATGCCGCAGCGGACGAACGCCGGCACGGCGGACTCCGGGCGCACTTCGCCCTTGACCGCGTCTTCAGAAGCAAGCGGGATGCCAGGGGCTTCGGCGCGGAAATCCCGGGGTTTTGCGGCGTTTGCGCCGGCGCGGCCGGCAACGAGCGGTGCCGTTCCCGGCAAGCTCTGCCGGCATGGCGTTCTACGGACCGTGAAGGAATTGCCGGGCGCCGCATGACCGCCATGCTGTCGGAGCGCAAGCCGGCCCTAGGCCATCGCCGAGGACGATGCCATAATTAACGAATTGGGGTTCCCGCACCTTTCCGTGTATCGCAAGGCCCTCCCGGCCGGCGTCTGTCGCGATGGCCGGAACGGGCAATGCGTCCCCAATGCAAAAGGAGATGGGAATGTCTGTGCCGCGTTCGCAATCGGCCGATGGCCTGAGATCGGGTCCGAAATACCGGTCGCTTCTGGGCCTGACCGCCGCGGCGGTTCTGATGCTCGGCCTCGTCGTGGCCGGTCCGCCGTCGCTGGCCGCCCCTGACGCAAAGGCTGCCGCGCGGCTGTCGCCGCATCGCGCCGCCTATGCCATGAGCTTCGGCAGCGCGCGGTCGGGCGCCGGCACGGTCGATGCGCGCGGTGTCATGCTGATCGAGTTTTCCGAGGCCTGCGATGGCTGGACCACCACTCAGCGCGTGCATCTCGATCTGGTCAATGGCCAGGGCGATACCGTCGTCACCGATTCGAACTTCTCGAGCTGGGAATCGAAGGACAACTCGGCCTACCGGTTCACCGTAAAGAACCTCAGCGGCGGCAAGACCAGCGAGGAATTCCAGGGCTCGGCCAAGCTCGGCGCGTCCGGCGGCGAGGCCGCCTACGACGGCGACGACGGCAAGCGCTTCCCGTTGACCGCCAAGACGCTGTTTCCGACCGCTCACATGGTCGAGCTGATCCGGCGCGCCGAGGCCGGCGAGCGCACCTTCTTCAATCCGTTCTTCGACGGCGCGACGCCCGATGGCCCGCAGGAAGTGAACGTCGTCATCGGGCCGGAGGCCAAGGCGTCGTCCAAGCCGATCAGCCCGCTGTTGAACCATCCGTCATGGCCGATTCGGGTCGCCTATTTCGATGCCGGAAACTCGAAGCCTGATCCGGACTACGAGGTGGGGCTCAAGCTCTATGCCAACGGGGTCGCCGACTCCTTCGTCCTCGACTATGGCGACTTCACTGTGAAGGCCGAGCTGGAGCGGATCGAGCCGTTGCCCAAGATCGGTTGCTGAAGGCGGTTTTTCGCGGTTTTGTGATGGTCTGAAGCGCCCGAACAGGGTAAAGGTCATAAAAGATTAACCTTTCTCGGACAAGGTGGGCGCCGAGAGAGATACGGCCTCTCGCCTGGGTAAGTCGCCCGGGGCACGGGCCGCTGGGGTGGGGAATCATGGTTGACGGCGGCGGGATGGCGGGAGTCATCCGCAAAAACAAAACCATCCTGATCGTCGAGGACAATGAGCTCAACATGAAGCTCTTCCACGACCTCCTCGAGGCCCACGGCTATGCCACCTTGCAGACCAAGGACGGCAACGAGGCGCTGAAGCTCGCCCGCGAGCACCGTCCGAATCTCATTCTTATGGATATCCAGCTTCCTGAGGTTTCCGGACTCGAGGTCACGCGCTGGATCAAGAGCGACGATGGCATCCGCCACATTCCCGTGATCGCCGTCACCGCCTTCGCCATGAAAGGTGACGAGGAGAAGATCCGCGAAGGCGGTTGCGAGGCCTATATCGCCAAGCCGATATCCGTCACCAACTTCATGGAAGTTATCGAGCGCACGATCGCGTAGGACACCTCCATGACCGCGCGCGTCCTGATCGTCGACGACATTCCCGCCAACCTCCGCCTGCTCGAGGCGAAACTCACCGCCGAGTATTTCAGCGTCCAGTCGGCGCAGTCGGGCCATGCCGCCCTTGACCTCGCCGAAGCGGAGCCGCCCGACATCATCCTTCTCGACGTCATGATGCCGGAGATGGACGGCTTCGATGTCTGCCGTCGTCTCAAGGCCAATCCGCGCACGGCTCCGATTCCCGTCGTCATGGTGACCGCGCTGTCCGACACCGAGGACCGCGTGAAAGGCCTCGATGTCGGCGCGGACGATTTCCTTACCAAGCCGGTCAACGATCTCACGCTGTTCGCCCGCGTGCGCAGCCTCGTCCGCCTCAAGATGGCGATGGACGAATGGCAGTCGCGCGAGGCCACCTGCGACCAGTTCGGCCTCCCGGTGGAGGCGCCGACGATGCTGATGTCGGACGATCCGAAAGGCCGGATTCTGGTCGTCGAGCCCGACGTCTACACGCTGGAGAAGATCGCCCACATCCTCGAAGGCCACGGCCATGAAGTGCTGATGGCCCAGAATGGTGCCAAGGCCGAAGCGATCCTGGCTCAGGAAAAGGCTCTCGACCTCGTCATTTCCGCGCTTTACCTGGGCGATTCCGACGGCCTGCGCCTCTGCTCGCATATGCGCTCGAAATCCCAGATGCGGCGCTTGCCGGTGCTGCTCGTTTTGGGGCAGGGCGAACTCGGCGGCCTCGTCAAGGGCTTCGATCTCGGCATCAACGACTACCTGTTCCGGCCGGTCGACGGCAACGAGCTCAAGGCCCGCGTCCGCACCCAGGTGCGCCGAAAGCGCTATCAGGAAGGGCTGCTGGACAGCTATCAGCGCAGCCTGACGCTCGCGCTGACGGACACGCTGACCGGCCTCTACAACCGCCGTTACCTCGACGCGCATCTCGAATCGACCGTGGCGCGGGCCACGACCTCCGGCAAGGAGGTGTCGATTCTCATGCTCGATCTCGACCATTTCAAGCGCATCAACGACAGCCACGGGCATGCCGTCGGCGATCAGGTCTTGAAGGACGTGGCCCAGCGCCTTTCCCAGGGCATTCGCGAGTTCGACCTGGCCGCGCGCATCGGCGGCGAGGAGTTCGTGGTGGTGATGCCCGATTCGTCGGACGAGGTCGGCATCAAGGTCGCTGAGCGCCTGCGTGGATCCATAGGGGCGACGCCGGTGGCGATTCCGGTCCCGGTCGGGCCGATCTCGGTCACCGTGTCGGTCGGCGTGGCGATCGTCGCCCCGGGGGAGACCGGTGTTTCCGCGCTGCATCGCGCGGACGAGGCGCTCTACGCCGCCAAGGCGGCGGGGCGCAACAAGGTCGTGCCCGCGCGTCCGCTGCTGCCATCGGCCCTCGCGCGACCGGTTGCCGCCCGCTGACCGGTCGCGGTCATTCGAGGAGCTGAAAATAAAAAAGCCGCCTTGTGGGCGGCTTTTGCTTAATCGGGCGGCAACGCGAATGCGTTGCGCGATTACTTGATCTTGGTTTCCTTGAAATCGACGTGCTTGCGCGCGACGGGGTCGTACTTGCGAAAGCTGAGCTTCTCCGTCGTCTTGCGCGGGTTCTTCTTGGCGACATAGAAGAATCCGGTGCCGGCGGTGCTCTCGAGTTTGATCAGGACGGTGTTCGACTTGGCCATGACGGAAACCTTTGGTCGGCGGACAGACAGGAGCCGCGAAAGGGCGCCAACATAGCGGCTTTGACCGCCCTGTCAAGGCGGAGACGGCGCGCGCTGGCCGTTAAGCGGAACGCCAATATGTATTCTGCCACAGAGGCTTAGTGGATTGTCTCCTCGGCGGGGGCGGCGACGGCGAGCGCCCGGGCGTAGAGCTTCGGGTCGGCCAGCAGCCCGCGGGCAACGTCGAGATCGACGGTGCGCTCGCCCCGCACCTTCGGGCAGGTGCGGGCGAGGTCGCGACGCTGGGCGTCGTCGAGGTCGCCCGCCGTCCGCCATGCGGCGAGGCGAAGCGCGTCGGTGATCTCTCCGCGACCGATGCGGGCGAGGACGGTCTTGCCGTCCTCCTCGGCCGCCGATGTGCAGACGTTGGGAAGGATGCCAAGCCCGTCGAACGAATAGCCGGATGGCGCGTAGAGGCGCGCCCAGGTGAGCGCCAGCTCGCCGTCGTTGGGCAACCGGATGATGTTCTGGACGGAGCCCTTGCCGTACGAATTGCTGCCGACGACGACGGCACGGCCGCGATCCTGCAGCGCTGCGGCGACGATCTCCGAGGACGACGCCGAGCCGCCGTCGATCAGCAGCACCAGCGGTGCGCCCGCAGCAACGTCGATGCCGGTCGCGTCGAACAGTTGGAAGCTGTCAGGATGCCGCCCGCGCGTCGCGACGATACGGCCCGACGACAGGAACACGTCGGCGACCGCGACGGCCTGATCGAGCAGCCCGCCCGGATTGCCGCGCAGATCGAGGACAATCCCCGACAGATGTCCATTGGCGCGGCGGCGCGCCTCGACGACCCGCTGCGCAAGCGCCCGTGCCGTTCCCTGATTGAACGACGTGATCTTGAGGAGCGCCGCGGTGCCGATCATGTCGAGGCGCACCGTCTCGGGCACGATCAGCATGCGTGTGAGAACGATGTCGGTGGGCCCCGCGGCGCCGATCGGCTTCAATGACAGGCGAACAGGGGAGCCGACGCGTCCGCGAAGGCGTTGGAGAACGGCTGCTTCGTCGAGCTGATGCACGTCCTGGCCGTCGATGCGCAAAATGACGTCGCCGGCGCGGAGCGCTCCGCGCGCCGCCGGCGTGTCGGGTTCCACCGAGGAAATCACCACGCCACGCGAATCGACGCTGATCTGAGCGCCGATGCCGCCGTAGCCTTCGCGCGTCGCCCGTTGCCGTCGGGCGGCGTGCGCGTCGGCGTATCGGCTCAGAGAATCGAGCGGCTTCAAGGCGCCGCGCATCAGTTGGCTGTAGACGTCCTCGGCCGAAGCCGCGGCTAAGGCGGGCGATTGATCCTCCGCCGCAACGACAAGGCTCGTTGTCACCTGTGCCCAGCCATCGGGATCGTCGTCGTCGGGGGCGGCGGCCGAGGCTATGACTTCGCCCCGATCGGTCAGCCGTATCTGATCGCCGTCGCGGACCATGCCGACCTCGCCATCGAGCGTCGACAGGCGCCCCAGGGCGCTCTCGGCGACTTGGCTCATCGGCACCGGCTCGATGAACTTGTCGTGGATGCCGTGGAACGCCACGGTCAGCATGCGGCTGCCCGCATCGGACTGAAAGCCGTCGTCGTTGTGGGGCGTCCCGGCACATCCGGCGACGAAAAAGGCGAGGAGAACGACGGCGAGAGCGTGGCGCTTGGTCGGCCGGACGGGGCTGATCATTCTCCCGCCTCGGTCGCCCAGTTGGTTGCCACCAGGGCGCCCTTGGCGCGCGGCAGGATCCACAGCGTCATCATCAGCGCAGTCGGCAGCCAGAGCGCGAGCTGAAACAGGGTGGACGGCGCATAAAGCCGTTCGACTGCCAGCAGAAGCGGCACGACGATATGGCCGACGATGACGATCGTGACGTAGGCCGGCGCGTCGTCGGCGCGATAGCGCTGGGTGTCGAGTCCGCATGCGGGGCATGCAGCCTTCAGCGTGAGATAGCCGGTGAACAGATCCGTTTCGCCGCATGCCGGGCAGCGGCGATGAAGACCGCGCCGAATCGCGGACCAGAGCGGCCGGTGCGCAGCGGAAAGAGTGCTGAGGGGGGACTCGTCAGGGCGACCGAGGGGCGCGGATCCCGGGCGAAGGGTGCTCATGGAAGGGCTTCCTGGCAAAACGACAGCGCCAATGTAGGGCGCGGCCCCGACGATTTCATGAGGTTTTTGGGAATTGCTTACCGGCGCCGCTGCCGGCCGCCCTGGCGTGGGCGGGTGAATGGCCGGTTCGGCCGTGGATGGCGCTCGGTGGCTTCTTGCGTCTCGCTCTTGTGGGAGGCCAGCCCAAGCACCAATCCGCCGGTCACGGGGCTCGCCTCGCGCACTACCGCCTCGACGCGGTCGCCGAGGCGATAGACCGTGCCGGTCCGGGTGCCCTCGAGCGTATGCCGGCGCTCGTCGTGCTGGAAGCGCTCGGGGCCGAGGGTGCTGACCGGTACCAGTCCCTGGGCGCCGACCTCGTCGAGGGCCACGAACAGGCCGAAGCGGGTGACCCCGCTGATCCGCCCGGCGAAGCGGGCGCCGACCTTGTCGGCAAGAAATAGCGTCAGGTATCGCTCCATCGCGTCGCGCTCGCAGGCGACGGCGCGGCGTTCGGTCGCCGAGATGTGATCGCCGGCCTTCACGAACGTCTCGCCGGCGCTGCGGTCGATGCCGCCGTCGCCCAGGCCCAGCGCGCCGATCAGGGCGCGATGGACCATGAGATCGGCGTAGCGTCGGATCGGCGAGGTGAAGTGGGCATAGCGTTTCAGCGCCAGCCCGAAATGGCCGATGTTCTCGGGACTGTAGACCGCCTGGGATTGGGTGCGGAGGATGGTTTCGTTGACCTCGGGGGCGAACGGCTTGTCCTTCACCCGATCGAGGATGTGGGCGAAGGTGCTTGCGCGCAGCACCTGGCCGCGGGCGAGCGGAATGCCGAGGCTGTCGAGATACTGGCGCAGCGCCTCGACCTTGGCCTCGTCCGGCCGGTCGTGGATGCGGTACATGCATGGAAAGTGGTGCTTTTCGAGCGCCTCCGCAGCCGCGACGTTGGCGGTGATCATGAACTCCTCGATCAACCGGTGACTCGCCAGGCGATGACGGCGATCGATACGGGCTATCTCACGGTTCGCGCCGAACACCACCTTGTATTCCGGCAAGTCGAGGTCGAGCGTGCCGCGCTTCACGCGCGCTTGCGAGAGCGCGTTGAAAGCGGCGTAGAGGGGGCCGGAAACCATTGCCGCAACACGCGGCTCGGCGGCCATATGCGAACCGTCGTGGATGGCCTGCGCCTGCTCATAGGTCAGGCGCGCCGCCGAGCGGATCATGGCGCGGGTGAAGCGATGGCGGCGGAGATTCCCTTCGGCATCGATCCAGAGATGAGCCGCCAGCACCGGGCGGTCCTCATCGGGGCGGAGCGAGCAGAGGTCGTTGGAGAGGCGCTCGGGAAGCATGGGAACGACGCGATCGGGGAGATAGACGGAGTTGCCGCGCTCGTAGGCGGAACGGTCGAGTGCCGAGCCCGGGCGCACGTAATAGGCGACGTCGGCGATGGCGACGATGAGGTGAAAGCCGCCGGCGTTCCCGGCATCGCCATCCGGCTCGGCCCACACCGCATCGTCGAAGTCGCGGGCGTCCTCGCCGTCGATGGTGACGAGCGTCTCGGCGCGCAAGTCCTCGCGCCCGATGATGGTCGGCGGCACGGCGGCGCTGACCTCGGCCAGCACGTCGTCGCGGAACACGGTGGGAATCTCATGTGCGTGGATCGCGATCAGGCTCACCACGCCGGCATCGTTCAGATGACCGACGCGCTCGACGATGCGCGCGGTCGGAAGTCCGGCAGCGCGGCGCGGCAGCGCCACGGCGCGGACGAGGTCGCCGGGCTTGGCGTTGCCGACGTGGGCAGCGTCGATCATGAACGAGGTCTTGGCGCGCCGGTCGGTGGGGTCGATGCGCCCGCGCCCCTCTGCAAGGCGGAAGACGCCGAGGATTTCCGAAGGTCCGGCACCGAGGCGGCGCAGCAGGAACGCGCGATAGCCACCGTCGGGATCCGGACGCAGGCGCGCCAAGATGCGTTCGCCGGCGGCCAGCGCCGCGCCGCCATCCTGGGGCGGCGCGACGAAGATCGGCGGCGGGTCGCCGGGGCCGTCCCAGTCGGCCGGCCGCGCCGTGAGCTCGCCATCGGTGTCGGGACCGACGACCTCGAGCACCTGAACCGGCTTCAGGGTTCCGCCGACGCTGTAGCGTCGGCCTTTGACGAGGGCGACGCGGCCCTCGGCGACCAGCGAGCGCAGCAGCAGGCGCAGTTCCGAGCGCTGAGCATCGCGCGCGCCGAGACCGCGCGCGATCCCGCGGCGATCGGACGGGCCATGATCGCCCAGATAGCGCAGAACGGCATCGGGATCGAGAATCGCGGGCGTGGTGCTGCGGGATCGGCCCACGGAACGCTACGCTTCGCCGACGGCCTTGGCGCGGCGGCGCTTCGGCGCCTCGGAGGCGCCATCGTCGTTGGAGGCTTTGGCCCTCTTCGCTTTGGCCGCGGGAGCTTTCTTCTTCGGCGCTGCAACTTTGGCCTCGATGACGTTTTCGGCGGCCGGCTTGCCCTTCCCCTTGCCCTTGCCCTTGGCGGGCTTGCCCTTGGCGGCCCTGGCATCGACGAGGGCAACCGCGGCATCCAGCGTCAGCGTGTCGGCGTCGACATCCTTGGGCAGCGTCGCAACGGTGCGGCCATGCTTCAGGTACGGTCCGAAACGGCCTTTATAAAGAGCGATGTCCTTGTCGTCCTTCGGATGCCGGCCGATGTCGCGGAGCTTCGATTGCGCGGTGCGATCGGCCTTGGTCTTGATCAGGTCGACGGCTCGGTTGATGCCGATCGTCAGCACATCTTCGTCGGCGGGGATCGAGGCATAGGTGCGCTCGTGCTGGATATAAGGACCGAAGCGGCCGATGCCGGCTTTGATCGGCTCGCCGGTCTCGGGGTGCTTGCCGATCTCGCGCGGCAGCGACAGGAGTTTCACGGCCTTGTCGAGATCGAGCTCCGACGGGCTCCAGCCTTTCGGTAGGCCGACCCGCTTGGGCTTCTCCTTGCCTTCGGCCTCGCCGAGCTGAACGTAGAGGCCATATGGCCCCTTGCGCAGGGTCACCGGCAGACCGGTCGTGGGATCGTTGCCGAGCGCGACCGGACCCGCCGCAGCCGTCTGCGCGTCCGGCCCGCCGTTGTCGACGGTGAGCCGGCTGGTGTAGCGGCAATCGGGATAATTCGAGCAGCCGACGAAGGCGCCGAACTTGCCGAGCTTGAGGCCGAGGCGGCCGGTGCCGCAGCCGGGGCAGAGGCGCGGGTTGGAGCCGTCGCCCTTGTCGGGGAAGAAGTGAGGACCGAGCGCCTCGTCGAGGGCATCGATCACCTGGGTGATGGTGAGATCCTTGGTGCCGTCGATGGCCTTCGAGAAATCGCCCCAGAAGTCGGTCAGGACCTGGCGCCAGTCGATCTTGCCCTCGGAGATATCGTCGAGCAGGTCCTCGAGCTTCGCGGTGAAGTTGTATTGGACGTAGCGCTCGAAGAAATTCTCGAGAAAGGTCGTGACGATGCGGCCGCGATCCTCGGGAATGAAGCGGCGCTTCTCCAGGCGCACGTATTGGCGCTCCTGCAGCACCGAGATGATCGAGGCGTAGGTCGAGGGACGGCCGATGCCGAGCTCCTCGAGCTTCTTGACCAGGCTTGCCTCGGAGTAGCGCGGCGGCGGCTGGGTGAAATGCTGCTCCGGCGTGACGCCGCGGCGCGTCAGGCTTTCGCCTTCGACGAGCGGCGGCAAGCGCCGCTCCGAATCGTCGGCAGTGGGATCGGTCTTTTCCGATTCCTCGTCGCGACTCTCCTGATAGAGCTTTAGGAAGCCGTCGAACGCAACGACCGAGCCGGTGGCGCGCAAGGCACTGCCGCCGCCGCCGATATCGACCGAGACCTGATCGAGAACGGCGCTCTCCATCTGGCTCGCCAGCGTGCGCTTCCAGATCAACTCGTAGACGCGCCGCTCCTCTTCCTTGAGCGCGCGCAGCGCCTCGGGCTTGCGGAACATGTCGGTCGGGCGGATCGCCTCGTGGGCTTCCTGGGCGTTCTTCGCCGACGATTTGTAGGCGCGTGGCGCGTCCGGCACATAGCTCTTGCCGTAGTCGCGCTCGATCAGGCGGCGCGCTGCGCCGATCGCCTCGCCCGACAGCGTCACCGAGTCGGTTCGCATGTAGGTGATGAGGCCCACGGTTTCGCCATCGACATCGACGCCTTCATACAGGCGCTGGGCGATGCGCATGATGTTCTGTGCGGAGAGCCCGATCTTGCGCGAGGCTTCCTGCTGCAAGGTCGAGGTGGTGAATGGCGGATAGGGGTGACGCCGGGTCTGGCGGCGGTCGATCTTGCGCACAGTGAACGCGCCGCGATTGATCTTTTCGACCGCGGCTTTCGCCGCCGCTTCATCGGGCAAGCCGAACTTGTCGAGCTTCTTGCCGTCGAGCTCGATCAGCCGCGCGATGAACTGAGCGCCGTCGCTTTTCGCAAGCTCGACGTCGACGGTCCAATACTCGCGCGGGACGAAGACCTCGATCTCGGCTTCGCGCTCGCAAATGAGTCGCAAGGCGACCGACTGCACGCGCCCCGCCGAGCGCGAGCCCGGCAGCTTGCGCCACAGCACCGGCGACAGCGTGAAACCGACGAGATAATCGAGGGCCCGGCGCGCGAGGTAGGCATCGATCAGCGGCCGGTCGAGCTCGCGCGGATGGCGCATCGCTTCGAGGATTGCGTTCTTGGTGATCTCGTGGAACACCACGCGATGGACGCTCTTGCCCTTGATCGCGCCGCGCTGGCGCAACAGCTCGAGCACGTGCCAGGAGATCGCCTCGCCTTCGCGGTCGGGGTCGGTGGCGAGAATCAGGCCGTCGGCGTCCTTGAGAGCCTTGGCGATGTCGCGGATGCGGGTTTCGCCGCGCTCGGCGGTCGACCAGTCCATGGCGAAGCCTTCGTCCGGCCGCACCGATCCATCCTTGGGCGGCAGATCACGGACATGGCCATAGGACGCCAGGACCTTGTACCCCGAGCCGAGATACTTGTTGATGGTCTTGGCCTTGGCCGGCGATTCGACGACGACGACGTCCATTTGGCTTTCCGAAAGGGTGTCCCACGCATTGCCGTTGGCCGGCAGTTCGGCCACGGAGCAGTAAACAATCGGTAAATCAGGCGGTTACCGCGGCAATTCTGTTCCCTGGGTGACGCTCGATCCGCCCCGCAAGTTCCAGTTCGAGGAGGACAAGGGCGACCACGGGCGGGGACAAATGGCATTGACGGATGATTTCGTCAACCGCAAGCGGCACGGGGCTCAGCCGTTCGAGGACTTGGCTCCGAGCATTTTCCACCATGGATTCCAATGGTTTACCTGGGGCGGGAAGGGGGCTGGAAGCCCCTGCCGATTCCGCCAGCCGGCCGGGCAGCGAGCCGAGCGCAGCCACGACATCGGCCGCTTCCTCGATCAGGGCGGCGCCTTCGCGCAGCAGTTTGTTGGCGCCACGGGTGCGGGGATCCAGCGGCGATCCCGGTACCGCCATGACCTCGCGGCCTTGCTCGCCGGCGAGCCGCGCGGTGATCAGCGAGCCCGAGCGGAGCGATGCCTCGACCACCACGACGCCGAGCGCCAGGCCCGAAACCACCCGGTTCCGGATCGGAAAATGGCGCGCGGTCGGGTTGAGGCCGAGCGGCTGTTCCGAAACCACGACGCCGGTATCGCGGATCGAGCCGTAGAGCGTCGCGTTCTCGCGCGGATAGACGATATCGACGCCGCCCGCCATCACCGCAGCGGTGCCGGTTGGGAGCGCGCCCTCGTGAGCGGCGGCATCCATCCCGCGCGCCATCCCGGAGACGATCAAAAAGCCAAGGCGTCCCAGTTCGCCCGCAAGCTCGCGGCCGAACTTGCGCCCCGCACCGGAGGCGTTGCGCGCGCCGACGATGGCAATGGCGCGATCGGTGAGGAGGGCGGGTCTGCCGAGCGTTGAGAGAACCGGCGGCGCGCCTTCGCTCGCCGCGAGCAGGCGCGGATAGTCGGGGTCGGCGAGCGCGATCGTGCGGCCGCCGATTTTCGCCAGCGCCTCGATTTCGCGCTCGGCATCGGCGACCGAAGGAACGCGCAGGCTTCTGGCCCGGCCGCCGGCGCGGGCGAGCGTGGGCAGTTCGTCGAGTGCGGCTTGCGCCGATCCATAGCGATGGACAAGGGCGCGAAAGGTGATCGGGCCGACGTTTTCGGTGCGGATCAGGCGCAGCCAAGCGACGCGTTCGGCATCGGGCAACGGTGCGTTCGCCGGCGGCATTACGGTGCCGGCGTTTCAGTTTTTCGATGCGCCGATCTTGGGCTCGGTGCCCGCGACCAGCCGACGAATGTTGTCCCGGTGACGCGCGACGACGAGGACGGCGATCGCCGCGGTCGTTGCCGCGAGCGTCTGCCGGCTCTCGACGATGGCAAAGACGGGGCCGGCGAGAACGCACGCCATGCCCCCGACCGACGAGGTGCGGGACAGTCCCGCCGCGGCGAGCCAGGCGACCGTAGCCACGGCACCCATCGGCGGCGACAGCGCGATGAAGGCGCCGAGCGCGGTGGCAACGCCCTTGCCGCCCCTGAAGCGAAGCCAGCACGGGAAGACGTGACCGGCGACGGCGCCGATGGCGGCGATGTATTCCCAGCCGAAGCCGGGTGCTAGGGCGGTCCCGACCTTCCGGGCGATCAGCACCGCGAGGGCGCCCTTGATGCCGTCGAGAAGCAGGGTTGCCAGCGCGAGGCCCTTGCGCCCGGTGCGCAGCACGTTGGTCGCGCCGATGTTGCCGGAGCCGATCGCGCGGATGTCGCCCACGCCGGCGATGCGGGTCAGCACGACGCCGAACGGGATGGAGCCGAGAAGATAGCCGCCCAGCAGGGGTATCACCCAGAGAAGGGCCGGTGCGATGGCTGCGGGCATGTCAGGCCCCGCGTTCGAAAACCGTTTTTCCGGCGACCACCGTGCGGATTGCCTGCCCCTGGACTGGGCGTCCGCCGAACGGCGTGTTCTTCGATTTGCTGAGAAGCGCCGCCTCGTCGATCTTCCACGGCTTGTCGAGATCGATGACGACGAGGTCGGCTGCTGCGCCCTTGGCAAGCTTGCCCCGGGGCAGGTCGAGGATCGCGGCAGGCCGGATGGTGAGGAGAGCCAGGGCGGCGCCGAGGCTCAGCCGCTTGCCGTGGACCAGTTCGAGGACGAGCGGCAGCAGCGTCTCGACGCCGACTGCGCCCGACTCGGCTTCGATGAACGGCAGGCGCTTGGCCTCGGGATCCTGCGGCGCGTGATCCGACGCGATGGCGTCGATGGTGCCGTCGGCCAGCCCGGCGACGATCGCCTGCCGGTCGGTTTCGGAACGGAGCGGCGGCGACAGCTTGGCGAACGTCCGCCAGTCGCCGATCGCCGTCTCGTTGAGGCCGAAGTACGGCGGCGCGGTATCGCAACTGACCGGCAGGCCGCGCGCTTTGGCCCGACGCACGAGATCGACGCCTTCGCCGGTGGAGATGTGGGCGACGTGGTAGCGCGCGCCGGTCAGCGCGACGAGGCGGAGATCGCGCTCGATCATCATCGCCTCGGCGGCGACCGGTATTCCCGAAAGCCCGAGGCGGGTCGCGAGCTCGCCCTCGTTCATGGCGCCCTCGGCAAGCTCCGGCACCTCCGGGTGCTGAACCACCAGCAGCCCGAACGCCCGCGCGTAGGACAGGATGCGGCGCATCACCTGCGGGTTGGCCACCGCCTTCACGCCGTCGGTGAAGGCAACGGCGCCCGCCGCCGAGAGAAGGCCGAACTCGGTCATGCGCAGGCCCTTGGTGCCCTGGGTCAGCGCCGCATAGGCCTCGACCCGCACCCGGCCGGCTTCGCGGCCGCGGCGGATGACGAACTCGACCAGCGCCGGGTTGTCCATCGGCGGGTCGGTGTTGGGGAGTGCCACCACCGTGCCGATGCCGCCCGCCGCAGCGGCGGCCGTCGCGGTCTCGATGGTTTCCTTTTCCTCCTCGCCGGGCTCACGCAGGTGCGCGCGCATGTCGATCAGCGCCGGCGCCAGCACATGGCCGCCGCAATCGACGGTGGCGGTGCCTTTCGGCACGCCGTCGTTGAAAAGACGCGGCCCGAGGTCGGCGATGACACCGTTCTCGACCAGCAGCGCGCCGGTCTCGTCGCGGTTCGACGCGGGATCGACCAGGCGCGCGTTGACGAAGGCGGTGCGCTCGCTCATCGCCGCGCTCCGCTGGCGTCGTCGCGGGCGCCCACCACCGCTTCGAGGCAGGCCATGCGCACCGCGACGCCGATCTCGACCTGCTGGGTGATGAGGCTGCGGTCGAGGTCGTCGGCGACCTCGGTGTCGATTTCGACGCCGCGATTGACCGGGCCCGGGTGCATGATCAGGGCGTCGGACTTGGCCGACGCAAGCTTCTCGTAGTCGAGGCCGAAGAAGTGGAAGTATTCGCGGATGCTCGGCACGAACGTTCCCTGCATGCGCTCGAGCTGGAGGCGCAGCATCATGACGATGTCGCAGCCCTTGAGGCCTTCGCGCATGTCGTGGAACACCTCGACGCCGAAGCGCTCGAACACCGGCGGCACCAGCGTGCGCGGCCCGACCACACGCACGCGGGCGCCCATCGTCAGGAGAAGATGGATGTTGGAGCGGGCGACGCGGCTGTGAGCGACATCGCCGCAGATGGCGACGACCAGCCCCTGAAGGCGTCCCTTGCGGCGGCGGATCGTCAGCGCGTCCAGGAGCGCCTGGGTCGGGTGCTCATGGCTGCCGTCGCCGGCGTTGATGACCGAGCAGGTCACCTTCTGCGAGAGCAGCTCGACTCCGCCCGAGCACGGGTGGCGGACGATCAGCACGTCGGGGTGCATGGCGTCGAGGGTGAGCGCGGTGTCGATCAGCGTCTCGCCCTTCTTTATCGACGAATGCTGCACGGCCATGTTGACGACGTCGCCGCCGAGGCGCTTTCCGGCCAGCTCGAACGACGTTCGCGTGCG
>Ga0070714_100000166_pt1 | contig 53159 bp, 42 predicted proteins | sample LARL83metaG_FD_65450 | JGI IMG/M metagenome (GOLD analysis project Ga0070714, IMG submission 65450) | Corn, switchgrass and miscanthus rhizosphere microbial communities from Kellogg Biological Station, Michigan, USA - LAR L8-3 metaG | ecosystem: Host-associated > Plants > Roots > Rhizosphere ... | reverse complement strand
GGGAGGCCCGGATCGTGGCCACAGGCCGCGGAAAGCACGAGATGAGGAGGAGGCTAGAGCCATGCGAGCAGCTGTGGCGCAGCAACTGGGCGGGATCGACAAAGTGGAGCTAAGCGAACGGCCAGACCCAGCGCCAGCGGCGGGGCAGGCGCTGCTGAGGGTGTACGGCGCGGGCGTCGGCCCGTGGGACGTGGGGTTCCTCAGCGGCGGCTTCCCGGGGGTCAACCTGCCGTTCGTCCCAGGCCAGGAGATCGCCGGCGTGGTCGAGGCGGCCGGTGACGGGGTCCGCGTCCAGCCGGGCGAGCGGGTGTACGCGAGCCTGTTCCCGGCGGGTGGCGGGTTCGCCGAACTGGCGCTGGCATCGGCGGACCGCCTGGCCCCGATGCCAGGCAAGGCGAGCTTCGCCGAGGCGGCCGGGCTGGTGATCGGCGCCGGGACCGCTTATGAGGGCCTGGCCGACCGGGGCCGGCTGCAGGCTGGGGAAACCGTGCTCATCACCGCCGCCGCGGGAGGGGTGGGCACCGCCGCCGTGCAGATCGCGGCGGCCATGGGCGCGCGCCCGCTGGCCGTGGCCAGCCCGGGCAACCATGACTACCTGCGGGGCCTGGGCGCCAGCGAGGTGTTCGACTACCACGACCCCGACTGGGTCCAGCGGGTGCGTGCCGCAGTTCCCGGCGGCGTGGATCTGCTGCTGGACGGTGCCGGCGGGCAGACCCGCGACCAGGCCATCGGCGCGGTCCGTGACGGCGGCCGTGCGACGTTCATCGTCCTATCGGATCCTCCCGCCCGGCTGGAGCGCGGCATCACCGGCGAATCGTTCGCCGCCCGCATCACCCGGCAGCGGCTGGAGGCACTGGGCCGCCTGGTCGATGCGGGCAGGCTGCGCCCGCAGGTCGAGGCGGTGTTGCCGCTGGATCAGGCGCGCGAGGCGCTGGCGCGGGTCGCGAGCCGGCACACCCGAGGCAAGATGGTGCTGCAGATCGGGAAGTAGCGGCCACGTCTCCAAGGGCGCTGCGCAGCAGGGCGAAGCGGAAGACGCACGCAGCAGCCCGAGAGCAAGCGCTCACCCTTCGGTCAGCCACTCGGTGCGTTCGCGCTGCCTCATGGTCGCTGCCGAGGAGTTCCACCTGAATAAGGTGTTCCGGAAGCTCGGCATCTCCTCACGCCGGCCGATCACATCACGAATAGCTGTCGACGGGTTATTGGGGTACGGCTGGGCAAATGGTCAGAAAATGAACCTCCGCCTGGTCTTCCGCAGGGTCAGCTGTGATAGGTGAGCTGATCGGGGAAAGCATGGTGCGGGAATCAATGGTGACGTGCCGGGGCCACCGCGGGCTGGCGGTCACGGAGACTGTCGCGCCGGGGAGGATGTCGGGGGCGTAGGCCCGGCATCTGCCGACGTACGGGGGGCGTCCGGGGATGGTGACCAGCAGCGTGAACCGGTATACCCATGGCGCGTGCCAGCCGGCCTTGGGGGAGCGCGACACCTGGCTGGTTCGCGTTACCGTTAGCACTTGTGCGGTGCCGGGAACTCCGCGCGTGCGCACGGAGAAGAATGAGCGGGCAGTCATTGTGGTGTCTCCTCGCAGTGTTGGCCGCGGTTCCGTTGTAGGCCAGGCACAAGCGCGGCCGCGTGAGCAAGCGTTGCTCATTTCGCTCGCTGTGCGGTTACTCATCTGGCTGGCTGTGTGCCCGCTGCGGGATCCTGATTGTGATCGCGTAGGCCCTTGCTTTACCGCGCCGCGATGTCATGCTGGCGCTGTGGCGATCACGCTGCAGCGCTGGCCGGTAGTCGGCCGACGTCCGGAACTTGAGGTGTTCGAGCAGACGCTGAGTTCCGGTGAGCTTGCCGGTCTGGTGATTCACGGCCGGGCGGGAGTCGGGAAGACGCGGCTGGCCGATGAGTGCCGTGAGCAGGCGGCCGCCAGCGGCCACCCCACCGAGCGCGTGGCGGGCAGCCGGACCGCGGCCCTGCTGCCGCTCAGCGCGCTCGTCGCGTTGCTGGCCGGCGGGCTCGGCCGCACCGGGCCGGATGGCAAGCTCAGCACGCTCGCCTTGTTCGAGGAAACCCGGCAGGCGCTGCTCGAGCGCCACCTCGGCCGCCGCCTGGTCACCGTCGCCGACGACGTGGCCCTGCTCGACGCGGCCTCGATCGCCCTGCTCGGCTACCTGGCCGCGCAGGGCACCATCTTTCTCATCGCCACGGTGCGCACCGGGGAGCCGGTCCCCGACCTGCTGGGCAGCCTATGGCGGGACGGCCGCGCGGCCCGGGTCGACCTGCAGGACCTCAGCCGCATCCATGTCGACACGCTGCTGCACCTGGCCCTTGGCGGCCCGATCGAAGCCGGCGCTGGCCGTGAGCTGTGGGAGATCACCAGGGGCAACCCGCTCTACTTGCACGAGCTGGTGCTGGGCGCGCTCGAGTCCGGCGCCTTGGTCGAGCGATCCGGCGTCTGGCAACTGGAGGACCGGCTGCCGGACACCACCCGGCTGCTCGATCTGGTCGAGCAGCGTATCGGCGGCCTCACCGGCCAGGCGCGTGAGGTCATCGAGACGCTCTCCCTGTGCGAACCGGTTGAACTCAGCTACCTCGAAACGACAGTACCTTCCGAGGTACTCGAATCGCTGGAACGCGCAGGTCTGGTGACGATCGCGGTCGACGACGACGAGGTCCGCCTGGCTCACCCGATGCACGGGAAAGTCGTCCGGGCCGCGATGCCGCGGCTGAGGTCGCGCTCGATCCTGCTCGCCCAGGCGAGCCGGCTGGAGGCACTGCATCCTGCCTCTGGCCAGGCCGCGTTGCGCATCGCGACCTGGCGCCTGGACGCCGGCGGGAGACCCGACCCGGGCATCTTGCTGCGCGGCGCGCACCTGGCCAGGCATGCGCACGACTTCCGCGTCGTCAGGCGGTTGATCGAGGCGGTGCCAGCCGCGCAGCTCGATGCGGCAGGCGCGCTGCTGCTGGGTGAGGCGCTGTATGAGCTTGGTGCGTTCGAGGCGGCCGACCGGGTTCTCGCGCACGGCCAGCTGCTTGACTGCGGCGAGCAGACCGCCCTGCGCCTTGCGATCATGCGGGGCAAGAACGCCCAGTGGGGCCTGTCCCGGCCCGAAGCGGCGCGCGCCATCAACGCCGCTGCCAGGACGGTTATCATCTCGCCCGCCGCCACCGAGGAACTCATCGCCGACGAGGCCTGCGTGCTGACGTTTTCCGGCCACCCCGGCCGGGCGCTCGCCGTCCTGTCGTCCATCGCGGGTGACGGCGGCCGCCGGACGAGGGTGGTGCGGGCGATCGCGGCGGCGCCCGCGCTGGCGCTGGCTGGCCGTGTCGTGGAGGCGGTGGCGGCCGCCGAGTCCGGCTACGCCGACCACGTCGCGCTCGGCGATGAGCTGGCTATCGCGCACCCGGCGATGCACCTGGTCAACCAGGTGTTCGCGCTGACCGAGGCCGGGCGTCTCGCCGAAGCCGAACAGCTCGCGCTGGCCGGCGCGGATATCGTCGCCGCTGACCGGGTGCCGGTCGCACAGATCTTCTTCGCCGCGAACCTCGGCCGGGTGGCCACGTTGCAGGGCAGGGTGGCGACCGCCCGCCGGTACTACGCGGAAGCCGCCGGGCTGGCGCAGGCAAGCAGCTTCGCCGGCCCGCTGCGGCTGGCGCTGTCCGGCCTGGCGCTGGCGTGCGCGATGCTGGGCGACACGACCGCGGCAGGTGAGGCGCTCGCGGAACGCGCAAACACACCGCCGTTCGGATTCAGAGGGCCTGAGCAGCAGCTTGCCGACGCCTGGACAGAGCTTGTGCTGCGGCGGCCAGCGGAGGCGGCGCTCAAGTTCCGTTACGCGGCGGAGCAGGCCGCCGCGACCGGGCACCGGACCATAGAGTCGTGGCTGCTGCATGACCTGCTGCGGACCACTGGGCAGGATGCCTCGGCCCGGCTAGCCGAGCTCGCCGCCTCCTGCGATTCACCGCTTGTGGCGGCCCGCGCCAGGCACGCGCGGGCAACGCGGGCACATGATGCCCGCGAGCTGGCCGGAGCCGCCGCCGACTTCGAGACGCTCGGCGCGATGCTGCTGGCGGCCGAGGCTTCGGCAGGAGCGGCGGACGCGTACACCCGGGCCGGGGACCGCCGCGCGGCCGCCGCCGCGGCCCGCCGGGCGAGCCTGCTGGCCGCGGTCTGCGAGGGTGCGGCCACGCCGGGGCTCATGCATGCCGCGGGCACGGTCCCGCTGTCCGGGCGCGAACGCGAGATCGTCATGCTCGCCGCCAGCGGCATGGCCAGCAAGGACATCGCCGGACGCCTCTACCTTTCCGTACGCACCGTGAATAATCATCTGCAGCACGCCTACGCCAAGCTCGGTGTCAGCAGCCGCGCTGGCCTGGCCCAGGTACTGCGGAGCGACCGATGACACCTGAGCAGATCACCCTGGTACAGTCCTCGTTCGACCGCCTCGGCCCGGTTGTTCCCGAGCTGGCTACCCGGTTCTACGCCGAGCTGTTCACGCGTGATCCTGGTCTGCGGCCACTGTTCACCACCGACCTTGAGCTGCAGAAAGTCCGGTTCGCCGACAAACTCACAGAGATCGTGCACTCCATCCCCCGGCTACCGGAGCTGCTCGGTCATACTCGCGCGCTCGGCGCGAGGCATGCCGGCTACGGCGTCCACGTCGCGGACTACCAGACGGTCGGCGACGCCCTGCTAGCCGCGCTCGCCGCCACGCTCGGCGATGCCTTCGACCCCGCGACCCGCCAGGCCTGGGTCACCGCCTACAGCCTGGTAGCGGAAACCATGCTGCAGGGCGCCGCCGCCCAGTTGCATGCGGACAACCCGGCCCGCGCCGGTGGTTCGGCGCGGGCCGGGCGACGTCCAGCTACCTGAGCGATCAGGAGCTGGTCTGGAACGAGATGCCCGACAGCGAGGTCAGGCTGGTCTGGGTGGCACCGCCGCTCACGAACATCAGGCCGGCCGGAGTGATGTGCAGGGCGCCGAGCGCGTTCTGCCCCGTGCTCACGGTCAGGAACAGGTCGTGCTGCGGCCTGGCGGTCGCCGGGAGCGTGCCGATCAGGGTGCTAGCGCCAGGCTGGGATTTGATGACCGCTCCGCTGAGGTAGACGATGTGGTCGATGACTGTGTACGACGGCATCCAGCCCGTCTGGCAGTCTCCCACCCCTGTCGTCCAGCCGGTCTGGAGGTTCAGCGGCGTCCAGATCGCCCCGTGCGCCGGGTACGCGACGCCCGCCAGCGAGATGTACTTCACCTGGTCACTGAGGTCCCCGCCAGTCTCGAAGTACATATCGTCGGTCTGGTTGGCGAGCAACGTTCCGACGGTGCTGCCGAAGGTGTAGACGTTGGTCTCGACGCACCGGTCCGGTGCCATCGCGTTCGGGATCTGGAGGAACCAGGTGGCGGGGTTGGTAATGTCGGTGATGGTCGCCGAGCCCGCCAGGTGGACGATGCCGTTGCCGATCACGTAGGACGGATCCCCGGTATTCCACGTGCTGCCCGCGGACTGCCAGGCAGGATTCAGCGGCAGCTGCTGCAAGCTCGTGCCGGCCAGCGGGAACGAGATGCCCGCCAGTGAGGTGAACTCGCCGGCCCGGCCGGGGATGTCGTCGTCCCAGACCGACATCGAGCCGTCGGACCCGATATGGAGCGTTCCGGGGGAGCCCTCGTAGGTGTAGACGCTCAGGTACAGCGAGCTGGTCGGCAGTGCCTGCGGCGGGAGCTTCGCGAACTCGTCGGGGCCGGCGGTCGGCTGGGTCAGCGAGCCGCCCAGGTACACCACCCCGTTGTCGACGCAGTACACCGGGTCGCCGGAGTTCCAGGCGCTGTCGGCGGACTGCCAGCCGTTCTGCAAGTAGAGCGACTGCCAGCCGCATGCGGGCCGGATCGACGCGCTGGCCCCTGGGACGGTCGCGGCGCCGAAGGCCGCAGCCAGCGCGATCGCCGCGACCGGCGCGGCGATGACTCGCGAGAGTCGTGCTTTCATTTCTTCTCCCCTTGAAGAATCGCGGGCCGTTCAAGGTGCGGCCTCGCCTCAAGGAGTAGTGCGCCGGCCACGGCGCCGCCTGAGCAGTCGATGCTCAATCCCGGGTCGCCGCTAGCCGCAGCGTGGCTGAGTAAGAGGCGGCGCGGATAGGGCGCCGGGGGTCAGCGAGGCTGCAGGCACAGACTAGTCTGACCGCAGTGGGCGGGGTCATCACCTTCCGCGGCCCGTGAGCCCGCTCGGGTCAGGATGTGGCGATCGGGTTGACCGGGCTGCCGGACGTGCCGGCGAAGCGGACCGGCGCGACCGCGAGGTGGAAGTCCCACTGGCCGGTGAGGGAGAGGGCCCTGCGGCTCACACCTGGGAGACGCGCGGCATCGCCGAATATAGAGGGCGTTGCAGGCTCATATACCTATGCATTCGACCGTATACTATGCACAGTAGAGTACGGTCGAGACGATCGTCAACCTCGCGTTGTGATTCACCTCAACGACGCGCGAACGCCAGCATTAGCGACTTTGAGCTGATTCGGCTCGTATTGAGGGGTTGCGCGTGAGCCAGTTCACAGCCCATCTACCGGCTAAAACAGGAATTCTGGATATCGCTCCAAGAATGCGTCAACCGAGACCACGTCATCGGATTTCCACAAGTCTTCCATCCCGCTGATATACCTTCTGGCCGCCTTCCCGTTGTTGGCGTATTGGTAAACGGGCAACGGCCGGACCGGGCCGCGGCTAGCGTATGGCACAAAGAAACTCTCGCCTTCTAGACCGTCGAATACATAAGCCCTTCCGAGGGGAATCGCGTCGAAGAGCCTGATCGTAACCCTGCCCGCGGTCGGCAGCTCTCGGCGACGGGAATCTGCGTATCGTTGAAGATCAACAATGGTTTTCAGATCTAGCTTATTCTCGACCTGCAGATGCTCCTCTGACATCGCCACCCCTCGCGCGACATATTCCGATATCCGGGACATTGGATTGAAAACCATGAACCTGACGTTTACGCCATTTTCTATTTTGTCCTGAAATTCGGCCGCGTTTAGTATTGGAGTGTACGAGAAGTTTATTCCCATAAAGAACATCTCAGACTGAGAAACCGCTATCGATTTTCCAATCGCGGCTTGCGCCTCGCTCGCGTTCGTATAGCAGCGCAGAAGGCCAGGGTCAAGAAGAGTATCATTGTCGACCATGGACTGCCATTCCCGAAGGGCATCACGGATCTCGTCGCATGCCGCACCCAGAGCGGACATGTATTGTTTCAGCGAGCATCCCCCTCCGTGCTCACCGCCTGATTGAGGCCAATCAGCGGAAGCCGTTACCACCCCTAGGAGATCCGACGGAAGCTTGAGCTGAGCATTACGCGGATGGATCAGCCAGACACGCTCCCGGCCTAGCCTACCCATAAATAGCCCAAGCTCGAAAAGGATGTTATCTCTCGGGCTCAGAAGAGCCCTACCTCGCGTGGTGACCAGATCGTCGGGTGTCGCGATGAAAATAGCAAAATCAAATGACCAAGTGATGCGACGAGAGCCTCCAGGAATCCGCGGCCCTGCCGGAAGAAACCTTCGTTCCACAATGTGATATGCGCATCAGTAGCAAGCAAGCTGCGAACCGCCTGCGCTGCACCCAGTGCTTCACTTGATGATCCTATAAAGATATGCACAGCCCTTGCCGCCAACAGACTCCTCCGATTAACTGACCGAGTTACCTGGTCGGCTCCCTTGTGATATGAAACTTTGCGCCCAGGCCGCCGCGACCACCAGGCCTGATTGCGTCCGGCTCGACTGCTCTATTCGCCTAAAGCTGAAGAATGCATCTCACGGTACCCCGGGAAGCAAATTAGGACATATCGGGATAGTTCCGTCCAATCACGCCTAAGGTGTACGCAAACGAGAAGCCGCTGCCTGCATCAGACATCGTAGATGCCGCGGCCCCGGCCAGCCATACGTTCTGGCGGGAACCGCGGTTCCTGAACCTTACCCCGTCATATGGCCCTGCCTCGCTGTCAGATGCCGTCGTCCGCATCTTCGGCCTGGCTCCTGGGTGAGCCGGCTGCGTCACATTTCACGACGACGGCCGACCAGGCGGTGGTCGGGGAAGAGGGTCCCCCATTCGCTTGCTTCTCAAGAGTGTAGGACTGGAGAAGGCCCGTCACGCGAGTCCACGACGAGGCCAGCTCCGGCATCAAGGTCGATCTTCGAGCCGCCGGACCTAAACCGATCGGCACGCTGGGATTGGGAGCCACTGATCATTAGCAAATCGATGGTGTCCGAGGGGGGACTTGAAACCCCCGTGCCCGGGAAATTCCCTGAATAGGGAAATCATGAGATTAGCATAGCGGGAAATCCCGCGCCCGCCAGGCATCCGCATCCTCCGGTGCGCTACCCCTTATCCGCTACCCTCCAGGTCCGATCCGTGGCTGGCGAACCGAGCCCGCGCCCAGACCAGGCCGTGACGGTCGAGACGAGCGGCAGCCGGACGCTGAAGCGTGTGTCACCCGGCACCGAGGTCACGTCGATGCTTCCGTGGTGCCTGTGAACCACGATGTCGCGGCTCAGGTACAGGCCAAGACCGGTCCCCCGCCCGATGTCCTTGGTGCTGAAGAACGGCTGGAACAGCCGCGAAAGCTCGTCCGCCGGGATGCCAGGCCCGTTGTCACCGATCTCGATCACCGCGCTGCCTGTTTCGCGGAAGACCCGCAGCCGCAGTTCGCCTCGCCCGTCCATGGCGTCGGCCGCGTTGTCGATCAGGTTTCCCCAGACCTGGTTCAGCTCGGCTGGATTGCCGGGAACCGGAGGCACCTTGGCGTAGTCACGCAGCACGGTTATCCCGGAAAGCTTCGCGGCGTGCATGACCAGCGTGGCTTCGAGACCCTCGGTGATGTCCGCTTCCTGGCATGGCGTCCGCCCCGCGTTGGCGAACGTCCTTGCCGACTCGACCAGCGCCGCGACCCTGCGGCTTGCCTCATGTGCCTCCGCGGCCAGTTCGCGGACCTGTAGCGAGTAGGCGAGGAACGAGACGGCCGCCTCGAAGGATCGCGGCCGCACGCCGAGAGCGGCGAGCTGGCCGGGCTCCACCCCGTAATCGGCCAGAACCAGAGCCAGCTCGGCTGGCCTCGGCACGCCACGACCGGCCAGGATGTCCGTGATCTCCCCGGCTATCTCCGAGCCGAGGGTCGCGTCGCCAGGACAGTCCCTGATCGTCAGCCGGGCGAGCGCGACACGGTCAGCCGGGGTCGCCTCCTGTCCCCACCGCACGGCCCAGTCGATGAGGCTGGCGGTCGTGGCAGTCAGCTCGCCCGCGGCGCGGATCGCGGCCGCGACCGGGTTGTACAGCTCGTGCATCAGGCCAGCGACCATGGTAGTGAGTCCCTCTAGCAGGGCACCGCGGCCTGACAGCCGCTCGTAACTGCGGATCCGCCAGGCCAGCACCGGCAGCAGCACCTGACATACTTGCGGGCAGCGGGCCAAAATGGCGAAGAACGTCGATCTGTCGTAGGCGATCAGCTCGGTTCGGCCGACGGCGGTGCCCTTGGCGACGTAGCCGCCGCCGACCAGCATGGGCAGCTCACCGGTGAATTGATTCGCCGCCGACGGCTTCCCGTCAGGGTCAGGGCCGGCGGGGTGGGCAACGTGCCTGCTCATCACGTTTTCCTGGCCGTCGATGACCTTGGTTATCAGCAGCTCGCCTGACAACAGGACGTAGAAGTACGCGCCTTCCTCGCCGTCCTCGAACAGCACCGTTCCGTCAGCTAGTTCCCGCCGGCTGCCTTGCGTCGCCAGCCAGCGGAGTTGCTCGTCGGTCAGGCCGGCGAACAGCTCAACCGCACGCAGTCGGCCGGGACTCACCATAGCGATTCTGTCCGAGCATCCCGCCTGCTTGCCTGCGCCTGACACGGTGGCTGGCGTGCGCCACCGAGACGAGGGTCACGTGATGATGCCATCCCATGAAAGACCGGCCCTCGAAGTGTCTCAGCCCCAGGCCGTCATACAGCTCGTCCAAGTCAGCCGAGACCTGCCGGTCAAGGGCGATGTCCGCGAGCAGTTCAGAGAGCTGGCGCGGATTGGCCGAGGTCACCCACACCGCTCGCGGTGACTTCCGGGTAGGCGACCACTCGGCCACGACGTACCGCGTTGCCCGGGGACGGCCAGGGAGCACCACCGACAGGCGGCCAGGCTCGGACACGGGCGACAGTTCCGCGGGCAGCCGGGTGGCGATGAGCTGAATCCGCCCCGGCCCGCTGGCTGGCATACACCACATATTGAGCGTGGTGTTGTTGCGACTCAGCGATTCGGTGATGAACTGCGCGTACGACAGCGCTCGCCGCTGGCACCCCATCATCCGCACGGTTCCCGCCGTCTGGTTCGGCCCGACCCGTATCACGTACTGCATATGCCGCTCGTCCAGGCCGGCCAGCAGCGGATCCAGTTCGCACTGCTGGCTCATGTCCGCGAAGACGGGCAGGGAATGCAATCCCCAGTCGACCGCCATCTCATCGATCGCGTCCAGCATGAGCTGCCAGCGCGGCGCGCTGCCTTCATGATCCGGTAGTCCGGCCTTCTTCCTGCGCTCCTTGTCCTCATCCCAGGAGGCCGGCAGCACCAGCCGCCAGTTGACTGGACAGCTCCATCCCTGCCCGGCCAGGAAAACGGCCACCGCGAGTTGGCAATTGAGCACCCGGCCGGCCGGGCAGGCGAACTGCTTGCCCACCCCGACCGAGTTGTTTCCGTTCTTGGGAAACACCGCTTCCTTGATAACCCAGGCCCTGGGCGCGAGTTCTTCAGTCAGCCAGAGCGCGAGGTCACGCCGGACCGCGTCCCACCGCCACGTGCTCTGGCTGACAAACTGCTGAAGACACTGCTCAGCTCCGCCGCCGGCAACCTGATCGGAGATCTTCGTTATCGTCTTCCTGCCCGGCACCGAGACCAAACCGCGGATGAATACCTCGGCCCATCGCCGCTGATCCGAGCGTGGCAATGAGGAGCACAGAAACCTTGCGTACTGGGCCATCTCGTCGGCCTCGGCACCCCCTGGGAAGTGCTCAGCGCGGTGAATGTTCTCAATGGTGGAAATAACCATCAGTTGCCTCCGTAAATCACCTTTCTTCGGCCCCCAGATCGCAGCAAAGCCGTTCGGCGATAGCGTTCGCGTAAGGCGCGTACTGGACACGCAGTCGCTGGAACACCACCTGCGCCGCGGCCTCGCTCTGCCCCAGCGGCACACCCGAGGCGCGCACCTGCGCCATGGTGCCGTGGAACGGGGAGGTTTCCCGGCCATGGAGGCTCACCTGAATCTCCGGCAGGTGGATGTCCATGTGCGCGGCTATGCCCTGAAGGCACCGTCGGCCCGCTGCCAGCACCGCGTCGGACTCGGGCGGAGCCCATTCAGGTGCGCACGCATGGATGAGCGCGGCGCAATCCATGACGATCACCGCCGCCCTGATCCAGCTCAGGTTCCCCGCTTGCCGGTACCGGATCAGGACCGGGTAGCCGAGGTGTGTTCCCTGGATGTCGGCCAGCCAGTGCGCCCACTCGCCCAACATGGCACCCAAGTAGTCCGGTGAGCCCATTCGCAGGTAGCCGGCGATGAGCGTCTCGGCGTCCGGAGGTTGAGTAGCCTGCGCCGCGAGCCTGATGACCGGGCGTTCCCTGCGGCTGTAGGCATCGGTGACCCGGATCAGATGAACGCCGAACGCGGCAAGCAGCAGCGCCGTAGACAACCAGGCGACAGCGCCAAGCGGGACAGCCGCCGGACCCGACGCCCCGCTTGCCTGGCGCAGCAGAAAGAAGCCGGCCAGCGCACGGGATCCGAATCCCGCAGCCGAACTGCCCCAGGCGAGCAGGACGAAGCCCGCGATAGTACCGAGCAGCCATACCCATACCAGCGAGAAAAGCGTCAGCGGCGCGCCCAGCTCCAGAAGGGATCGCCGGGCGCGCGACGGCAGATGGCCCGCGGCACCCGATACCGCGGCGGCCACGGTCCTCGTGGTTATGCGCGCGGCCAGCGACGAGCTATAACGCGGCGTGAATACCGTACGGAGCACACTCAGCCACGCGGCCGTCACAAGCGAGACGCCCGCGATTATCGCGATTACTTTCACCGTGGCATCGCCCATTCCGTCTGGCCGATTGAATGCGCCCGGCTGGCCAGAAATGCCTGGATAGCCACCATTGTTCCGAACCCCTGCGCCTCCTGCCGACTGCGAACTCCAGCATGAAACGGCACCCGCGAACGAAACAGAGCGTGTTCATCGTAGAACTGGCAATACCACGATGACCGAACACCTCAGGGGGCGCCTCAGGGGCCGGATGACACCGGAATTGCCTCCAGTTTTGACACAGGCCACCAGTCGGTGAATACGTCATGTCGGGGTTGACCCCGCACCCCTCCGACCGGCACTGATGAGACATGACGTGTACCTTCCCCGGCCGGGTTGAGCAGCTTGAGATCCTGCGGCGGGCGGTGCGCCGCGACTCGCCCGGACTGGTAATGATCACCGGGGAGCCAGGGATGGGGCGCTCGGCCTTGCTCGTACGCGCGCTCGAATTCACCGACCCCGCGCGAGACGTGGTCGCATGGCTTGAGCCCGCGCAGAAGCGGCCGTTCACCGCGCTACGCGCAGGCTGCGCACTGCCCAGGTCCGCGGCGAGGGCGGACGTGGTGCGGGCGATAGCCAACAGAGCGGAAGGACGGCGGGTCGTCATGGCGGCTGACGATGGGCACCTGATGGATCTCGAGAGCTTGCTGGTGATGAGGGACCTGAGCCGGAGCGGCGATGCGCTGCTGCTGGTCACCTGTCCCCCGATCGCGGGAGCCTGTGCCGAGCCCAACCCGACCGACAGCCTCTGGTACGAGAAAGGAATTCAGTTGGTGAAACTGCAGCCTCTCAGCGTGGGTGAGGTAGCGACAGCGCTCGCGGGCATGCTTGGCGGGCCGGTGGCTTTGCCGACCGCTGAGGCGCTGCACGCGGCTAGCGGGGGGAACCCGCGAGACCTTGAGGCGCTGGTCGGGCAGCTCGAGCTAGCCTCATGCATGGTGCGGCGGGACGGAGTGTGGCGCCTGGGTCCCGCGGGGCCTGAAGCCGGGCAGCCGCGGTTCGCGAACACAGGACTCGCGGCCACCTTGACGCGGATCGTCGACGCGGCCTGGCAGGCCTGGCGGGAGCTTGCCGCCGAACGAGCCGATCAGCTCAGCAGGCTCGCCCTGTGGCAGGGAACGGGTGAGGGGATAGCGCCGATCTGGGCCATGCTGCTGCTGCTGCGCGGACGCGCGGCCGAAGCCCTCGCCTTCGTAGATTCTCTGCCCGGCGAGAACGTCGCCATGACACCGCGGCTGTCACTGGTGCGAGCCCTGACACTGGCAGTCGGCCTTGGCCGCGTCGACGAAGCGAGCGATTTCCTCGCTCGCGCCGCCGATCACGGGGGCCACCAGCAGCTTGCCCTCGCCCACCGGACCTGGATCCTGGCGCTGACAGGCCGGGTGAGCCAGGCGAGCGCCGCGCTGCGTGCGGTCAGGCGCGATGATATGGAAACCGCCACATTCGTGCACGCGGCACGGGGAGTGCTGATGCGCATCGCGAATCACCCCGCCGAGGCGGTATTCCATTTCCGCCGAGCGGTCGCGACCGCGGAAAGCGGCAGCGCGGGATGCCCGTGGGTGCGCCCGTTCCTGCGGGCGAGCGTGATCGACAGCCTGCTGCTCAGCGGGCGCAAGCAGGATGCCGTGTCGGTCGCGCGACGCTTTCACGCCGAAGCGATGGGGTCGGGATGGGAAGTCGCGGCGGCCCTTGACAACCTGATGCGGCGACCTTGCCTGCTGCCTGAGGCCGCATGAGCATCGCGGGAAGCCGGGTCGCGGTCGTCGGCGGCAGCATCGCTGGATGCGCCGCCGCTATCGCGCTCGGCCGCGCCGGGTGCGACGTAACGGTCTACGAACGAACGCACGGCGTCTTGCGGGATCGCGGCTTCGGCATTGGCATGCCGATGGCCCTGCACGACGAACTGGTGTCGGCGCGCTACCTGGACGCGAGCACTCCCGCGTGCCGCTATGACCAGCGCATAGTGCTCGTCCGCGAGCAAGGGAACGAGCTGGGCCGCGTGCTTGGCACTCAGCGAATGCCGATGGCGTGCCAGAACTGGGCGATTTTGTGGGGTACGTTGCGCGCCAAGGTACCCGGCGCCAGTTATCTCACGGGCATGCCGGTCGCCAGCGTCCAAGCCGAGGACCGCGAGCCGACGCTCACCCTCGCCGACGGCGGACGGAGACGATTCGACGTAATCATCGGCGCCGACGGCTACGGGTCCATAGTGCGGCCCATCGTCGCACCCAGCGCGACGATGGTGGCCGCCGGGTACGCGCTATGGCGGGGTATCTGCCGCGAGGACCAGTTGCCCGCGGCGGCTGTGCGAGAGCTAGAGGCGGGCCCCTGCATGGTCATGTATCCAGACGGCCACGGCCTCGCCTATCTCGTTCCAGGTCCCGGCGGCCCCGCCAGTCGCCTCCTCAACTGGGCGGTCTACATAGTGCCGCCGACCGAGCTCGACGGTTTCCGCTTCCTGCCGGCGGGAGCCGTCGACGACACGCTCCTTGACCTCCTCGACAACGTGCTGACCGAGCATTTCCCGCCGCTGTGGGCACAGGCGTTCCGGCTCACCGGCCGAGATCGCGTCTGCGTCCAGCCGATAGGCGACGTGGACGCTCCGACCCTGGTTTACGGCCGGCTCGCTGTCAGCGGCGATGCCGGAGCGCTGTCAAGACCGCACACGGGAAGCGGTGCCGCGACTGCCCTGCACGACGCGCTGGCGCTGGAGCGGTGGTGCAGGACGGCAGGGGACTGGGACGAGGCGCTCGACGGATACAACAGTGAGCGCTGCCCGGCTAGAAACGCGCAGACCGAACTCGGCCGCATGCTCGGGCGGGCATTGATTACCGACAGGCGCGAGTGGGCCCGCATGTCCTCGGCCGACTTCGAGCGATGGTGGACCGCGGTCGCATCAGGACAGAAATTCCTCTACCGCACCGACCTGCCTTAGCGGGCACTTATCTGTGATCGGATAAGTGCGCACGATATTTGACGGCAGGTCAAAGCGCGTCAGCCGACGCGGGAGCCGGAATCGGTGATGACGTCGATCACGTCGTCCACCGACGCTCCGCGCAGGAGGTTGGCCATCGGTACGTGCGCGCCCAGTTTGCGGCGCATCAGGTTACGCAGCTCGGTGGCCATGAGGGAGTCCAGACCTAGCTGGTTGAGCGGCAGGCTTCGGTCCATGCGGTGGGGAGGCAGATGGAGCACTTCTGCCGCGAGTTCGTGCACCTTGTCGCCCAGTGCCGTAGCAGGAGCGGGTGCCGTAGCGGGAGCCGGCGTCGTAGCGGGAGCCGGCGTCGTAGCGGGAGCCGGCGTCGTGGTCGGGGCCGGAGGATGGACCTGTGCTGACCGGCAGGCTGCCCGTGGATGGTGCGGGCCGGGCACCAGTTCACGCAGGATGGGGCCCTGGGCCGCTTCGGAATGGGCCGCCGCCCACCGCGGCCAGTCCGCGGGCAGTACGAATATGTCTTGCCGGGCGCCCGCGTCAAGCAGCAGCTCGAGGGCCGCAATTCCCTGATCCGGTGAGAAGCCGTGCATACCTACGGGGATGCGGCTGCGCCCGATCCTGATCTCGTGTCGCGCGCTCATGCCGACACGGGTCCAGAAACCCCACCCGATGCTGGTGGCAGGCAAGCCCCGGGCGCGCCGATGGACGGCCAGGGCATCCATCGCGGTGCTGGCGGCGGCGTAGGCCCCCACCATGGGCGAACTGAGCACCGATGCGCCGGAAGAGTAGAGGACGAAGAAGTCCAGATCCTCCTGGCCGATGGTGCGGTGCAATACGGACCCGCCGTCGAGTTTGGGCCGCAGGACGGCGTCGAGATCGGCGGGTTCCAGATCGGCGATCAGCTGCTCGCCGACGACGCCCGCGATGTGCAGGACGCCGCGGATGGCGGGCCGCCCCGCGCGGGCCCACTCACGAAGCACCGCGGAGATGGCGAATTCGTCGGCCACGTCGGCCTGACGGTACACCACCTCGGCTCCACGGGCTTGCCAGGCCCGGATAGCCGCGAGGCGATCGGACATCGCCGGCCCGGTCTGAGCCTGACCCTGTGCGGCCGCGCCATCGGGGTGAGGGGAACGGCCTACCACCAGAATGTGACGGGCGCCTCGCTCGATGAGCCAGTCGATGCTCAGCCGGCCGAGGTCGCCTAGCCCGCCGGTGACCAGATAGCCCGCGGCCGAGCGTACCGGGCCGCCGTCGATCAGCGCCGGCGCGGTTGTGGCCGCGACCGTGGCGGCAGGGGGCAAAGGCACGCACGTGCCTGCGGCTATCAGTTCCGATATCCGGCGGAGCAGGCCGGCCGCGTAGGCCGGCCGCGCGGCGGCGAGGGTTCGCGCGTCAGCCGTCCAGCTCACCGTACGGTCCGGCCCGGCGTGCGGGGGACCGATGCCTTGCCCGCGTGCGGCGAGGACGACCTGGCGCCCGCCAAGGCACAACTGCTCGAGGCAGGCACACGTGGTGTTCTCGTCGTCGGTGCCGATGATGACGTCGAGAGCTTGCGCGCCGGTCGCGACGCGGAGGTCCGCAACGAGGTTTGCGCTACGGCGGGCCACGACGTTCGCACCTGCGAGCCGGAATACGGCGCTGTCGCCGGGGTTCTGCGCGATGATGTGGACGTCGCAGGCTCGCGTCCTGGCGAGCTGGATGAGGGCGAGGGCGACGTCCACGGGCGTGGCGTAGATGAGGATCCGCTCCCCATGCCGCAGGTCGGCGTGGTTGAACAGCGCGTCGTACGCGATGAGGTAAGCCCCGGACATGGCGGTAACCTCTGCCGCGGCGAAGGTGGCGGGAAGCGGCACCGACAACATCGCGCTGGCTCGGATGAGCCGTCCGGCACGGGCCGGTGTGAGCGCGAGTACCTGGTCACCGGCGGCGATGCCGCGCACCGCGGAACCGGTTGCCGCTACCGAGCCTGCGCAGACGTCAAACGGCGCGGCCGCAAGGCCTTCGGCCTGCCAGGGCGAGAGCGGTGACCTGGCGTGAACGTCAATCAGGATGTCCGCGGGCTGCAGATCCGTGCCCGCATCCGCCGCGCGCGGAACCCGCCGCTGGAGGGTGATCGGCGCCAGCCGCGGCACGAGACGCCGGCCGTCGCGCAGGGCGATCTGTGTCTCGTCAGGACCAGCGCACAGCTCTTGCGCCAGCACTGCCGGCTCGTCGGCGCCTGGGGTCTCGGAAAGGTCGATGAGCGTGCAGGTCAGTTCGGGGGCTTCGAGTGCCGCGACCCGTCCCATGCCCCACAGGGCCGCCATGGCGGGATGCGGCACGGTGTCTTCGGGCAGCGCGGGCTGCGTGCCCCTTGTGACCACCCACAGGCGTGCCCCACGGCGCAGGCGGCCCTGGACGAGCAGCCGTAGCAACCGGGTCATCTGATGACAGGCCCGGGTGGCGGAATCGTCGTCGTGACGGCCGGAGCGAGCGCCCGCCGACGGAGTGAAGACCACGCCCAGCGGACTCTCGCCGGGCAGGTGGTCATCCGCGGCAAGAAGGTGCGCTGCGCACTCCTCGTCCGTACCGCCGTCCACGGTCAGGGACTCGATCCCGTTGACGATGGCCTCGCCCGGCAGGCAGGCCTGAAGCCGTATGCCTCGTCGCCGGTCAGTGCTGTACACCAGCCACCGCGTGGGATGAGCCCCCCGGGCCGGTGCGGCGGCGATCTCCCGCCATCTCACCACGTGCAGCCAGTCCGCCGGCTCGCCTGGAGCGGGTGCGTCGGCAACGGCGGGTGCGTCGGCAGCGGTGGGCGTGCCGGCAGCGGTGGGCGTGCCGGCAGCCGGGTCGGGAGAGTCGAAAAACCGCACGGTCATGCCGAGGATCTCTGCCACCGGTTCACCATCTGGCGTGTAGATGCTGATGTCCCCGCTGAGCGTGCCGGGACCGCTTGGTCGCAGTGTGGCGTGGCTCAACAGCAGGCGCCCAGGCACCCCGTGGAAGCGAACCGCGTCGAAGGAACTGCCCATGAACGCGCCTCGCGATCCTGTGCCCTGGCCAGCGGCGGCCGGGTACTGGTCCTTGAGCACGACAAGTACGTGACCGCAGGCATCAAGGAGTGCCGGGTGAAAGACGTAGCCGTCCCGCCCGAGCATCTCCTCCGATGCGTCGATCAAGGCCAGGACTTCCCCCTGCCCGCACCAGATCGTCCTGATCCGCTGGAATATCCCGCGCCACTGGTTTCCTTCGCTATCCGCGGCCAGGTAGAACTCCGCGGCCGAGAGGCGATTGCCGCACCGCTGGTACAGGTCGGGCAGGTCCACGACGTGCGGGGTCTGCGCCGGCGCCGCCGCGACCGCGGCGGTGCCAGTCGCGCGGACCACCCAGTCCTGTCCCGGCTGCGCCGCCTTGACCTCGAACTGCCAGGTCTGGTGCTTCGGTGCGGGCCGCAGCTCGGTGCGGAAGGCGGGGCACGTCGAGCCGTCAAGGAACAAGCCGACCGGAAAGCGCACGTCGCGCAGCTCCACCACCCCGGCGTCGGCGTCGAGGTCCCTGACCGCGGCGTGCACGAGTTCCAAGTACAACGTGGCGGGCACGACGGCGATGTCCTGGACCCGGTGGTCGTGCAGGTAGCGGATAGCCTGCGGCGGCGGTGCGGCCTCCCAGCGCGAGAAGCCGTCATGGTCCTGCCGTGCCGACAGCAGGGGATGGCGGGCATGCGGGTTCCGTCTTTTCGCGGCCTGCTCTTCCCTGACGTCCCCCTCGACCCAGAAGTGCTCGTGCTGCCACGGGTAGCGCGGCAGGTCGGCATGGGGCGTCGGGCCGGGATAGATGCCCTGCCAGTCGAGCGTGACGCCGTGGCGATACAACTCGGCCGCCTGGGCGTACATGGCGCCGAGTTCGGGCTCATCGCGCCGGGTGCTGTGCAGGACAACTCCCTCTCGCTGGGCCGCGTCAAGGCACTCCCTGATCGATCCCGCCAGCACGGGATGAGGGCTGACCTCCAGGTAAACCATCCGGTTCGCGGCCGCCAAGCTGGTGATCACGTCGGCGAACCGCACCGGCTCGCGCAGGTTGTCCGCCCAGTACGCCGCGCCGAGCTCGGGGCCGTCCAGCTCGGCCGCACGTACCGTCGAGTAGAAGCGCACGTCCGTCTCGCCCGGGGTAAGGTCCGCTAGCTGGTCGAGCAGCTTCTCACGCAGCGGGTCCATATGACCGCTGTGGGAGGCGTAGCCGACGCGGATGCGACAGCCGCTGATTCCAGCCTCGTCCAGGTCAGCTAGCAGTGCCTGGACCGCCGCGGCACCACCGGAGACGATGCACAACCGGGGGCTGTTGTAGGCGGCGACAGAGAGCTGGCCTGGACGCGGCGCCGCGATGTACTCCGCGAGTGCGTCACCGGACGCGTTCACCATCGCCATCGCGCCCTCCTTGGGGACGCTCATCACGAGCTGACTGCGACGGCAGATGATCCGCGCGGCATCTTGAGTGCTCAACGCACCCGCCACATGGGCCGCCGCGACCTCTCCCATGCTGTGCCCGACGACGGTCGAGGGCCATACTCCCCAAGAGCGCCATAGTGCGGCTAGTGAGACCTGGACGGCCCACACGGCGGGCTGCACTATGTCCGCTCGCTCTAGCCAGTCGACGTCGTCCTTGCCGACCAGCACGTCCATAACCGACCAGCCGGTCTGTTCGGCGATGGCCGCATCGCACTGCTCGACGGACTCGCGGAAGGCCGTCTCGGTGCGGATAAGCTCGGCCGCCATGCCTTGCCACTGGGCACCCTGGCCGGGGAAGACGAAGACGATCCCGTCATGGCCAGGCGGCGAGCCGGGAACCGAGGAGGCGGTCGCCGCCGCTGTCCGCAGCGCCGCCGCCAATCCCGGCCCGGCACTGCCGGTGACGGCCAGGCGGCAGGAGTAGTGGTCACGACGCCGGCCCGCGGCGGCGCATATTCTTGCCGCGGCGGCCTGATCCGCGCCTTCCAGGCGGCTGGCGTAGGCCTCGGCAAGAGCCCGCAGGGCGGCGGGGGCGGCAGCCGACACGGGCAGCAGCAGGTCCCCGCGGCAAGCCCGGTCGCCGCCGGTGACGGTCGTGGCCTCGGCCGGTGCCGCCGTCGCCGCTTCGGGCTTTTGAGCAAGCACGAGGTGAGCGTTGCTGCCACCGATTCCGAATGAACTCACTCCGGCGACCGCTTCCCTGCCCTCGCGGCGCGGCCAGGCAACCGAATCCGGGCACAGGGCCAGCGGGGCCGTTTTCCAGTCGATGGCCGGATTGGCGGTCTTCAGGTGCAGGCTCGCCGGGATCCGCCCGTGATGCAGGCACAGCGCGACCTTGATGAGTCCGGCGATGCCAGCGGCACCTTCGGTATGGCCGATGTTGGTCTTCACCGAGCCCACCCGACAGGGCATTTCCGTGGTCCGGTGCCCGCGCAGCACCTGTTCCAGAGCCCTCAGCTCGACCGCGTCGCCGACCTGCGTGCCTGTGCCGTGGGCCTCGACATAGTCCAGCTCGCGCGGATGGACACCGGCATCATCAAGCGCCTGCCGTACCAGATCGACCTGCCCCGCCTCGGCCGGCGTCAGCAGATAGCCGCTCCCCCGCCCGTCGCTGTTGACGGCCGATCCCCTGATCACCGCGTAAATACGGTCACCGTCGGCGGTGGCACGGGTCAAGTACTTGAGAACCACCACACCCACGCCGTCGCTGCGGACGAAGCCATCGCCTGACACGTCGCCGAACTTGCACCGCCCGTCGGCCGAGAGCATGCGGGCGCCGGAATAAGCGATGCTCTCATCGAACGACAGCACCACATTGACGCCCGCGACGAGTGCGATATCCAGTTCCCCGTCACGAACGCTCCGGTAGCCCGCGTGGGCGGCTACCAGCGACGATGAGCACGCGGTATCGACGGAGACGCTGGGTCCGTGCAGATCGAGCGCATAGGACAGGCGTCCGGGCAGTATCGCCCGGGCGCTGCCGGTCACGCTGTACACGTCGCGTTGACAACACTCCTGCAGCTCCCAGTAGTTGGTCGCTATGACGCCGACGAACACGCCTGCGCGCGTCCCTGCCAGCGCCGACGGCCGGATGCCCGCATCAGTCAGGGCATCGCAGCCGGCTTCAAGCAGCAGCCTCTGCTGCGGGTCCATGCGCAGGGCTTCCCGGGGCGAGATCCCGAAGAAAGAGGCGTCGAACCCGGCGATATCAGCGATGAATCCGCCCCACCGGCTGTTGGTGCGGCCCGGTGCATCCGGATCCGGATCGTAGTATGCCGCTGGGTCAAACCGCTCCACGGGAATCGGCTGGATCAGATCGCGACCGTCCTCCAGTTGCCGCCAGAATTCCTGAGGGTCCACGGACCCTGGGAACCGGCATCCGACGCCGACTATCGCGACCCCTTCGTGTTTCCATTCATCACCAGACGTCCCGGCGGATTTCTTTGTTTTCTTCTTCCGAGTCTCCGGCTTGCTCCTAATCCGGTTATCATGGCCAGCCTGGCGCACGGGTCCTCCACGTACATTATCGACTACGATGCGGCGCTTCGCCTGCTCAAATTGATGACCCCATAATCAGGCATGCGACTAGCATCCTTAGTCAATGAAGCCACTATGCGTTACTGATGCTCCCGGCCCTGAGCTTCAGGCCTCATTTCAGACCCTAGATCAGGGGCTCAGTCGACGGGGATGTAATACAGCACCCCGCCTTCCCCTTCGTAGGCGGTGTACAGGGAAAACCTGTAAAATCCGCGCACGCCGAGCTGTGGGTGACGAAGATAACGGACGTCAATGCGATGTTCTTGGACGTTGATTTCGTCCCACCATCGAGAAAACTCGGCGCTCCTTCTCTTGATTTCCGCCACACGCTTGGCCGCGACCGGGTCTACTGGCGGTTTCGCAAGGGCAGCCCGCAATCTTCCCACAAGATGACGAGCGAATTCCTCCCATTCAACGATGCGCTCTTGAGCCCGCTCATAGCAAAATAGCCAGAGATAGTAGTTTCGTTCATCCTCGGGAAGCAGTGCCCAGTCGTCAAGCCATTCCGTAGTGCCGCTGTTCCATGCGATAATGTCACACGCACGATTTAGCGCGAATACTGGATAAGGATGATTCTCCGCGATCGCCACGGTCTTACGGAATAGATCATTGATCGGCACCTTATCCGCGAGCGGTTCCGGGCCGACGACATGCCCGTACATGAGAATATGCATGTAGCGACGCTCGTCTTCAGTGAACTGAAGGACCCGGGCGAGGCTGTCGAGTACCGCAGGCGACACATCCCCGCTGCGCCCTTGCTCCAGGTACGTGTACCAGGTGCTGCTTATGCCCGCGACCACCGCGACCTCCTCACGGCGGAGCCCCGGAGTACGGCGGCGACCTGCCGCCGGAAGCCCGAGATCCTCCGGCCGCAACCGCTCCCGCCGGGCGCGCAGGAACCGGCCAAGCTGGGCTCGCGGATCTTCGGGAGGCGACACGATCCCTCCAGCTCAGAACGCGAGACCATTGGACAGAAAGGCATTGGCGTGCTGGCCAAACTACTAGACCCATCATAGGTTGTCCACAGCCGCATATGTTCGATCCGGCTTTTCTCCCGCCGACAATCTGACACGCCGGTACGATCGGACATCGCCGCATGACATGAAAGCCCCGTCTACCCGTTCCCTCCGGCGGAGTCCCGCCTCTTGTCCATGCTGCTCGATACGGCAAGGTAGGCTCAACCTGAAAGTGACGAAATATGGTGCTAAAACATTGATTAATTTGTCACTCAAGGCAGCACAGGCGCAGATACCTCATTGGACCCTTTTGGCGGTGCGGTCGATTAAGAGGTCACGCGACGTCCGCATGCTCATGACCTGCGGAGCGCGAGCATCGTTATGTCATCGTGCTGCTCGGCCGAGCCGGTGTAGCGCCGCACCGTCGCGTCCATCGTGTCGACCAGCCGGGCGGCCGAGTCACGGTGGCCGACCACCAGGTCGGTCATCCGGTTCATGCCGAAGAACTCCCCTGCCGAGTTCCGCGACTCGGGCACTCCGTCGGTGTACATGAACAAGCTGTCCCCCGGCTGCAAGGCGGCATGCTCGATGAGGTACGTGCTGTGGGAGAACAGGCCCACCGCGGGCCCGGTAGGAGGGAGCGTCACGTGATGGCCGTCAGCGCGCACCACCACGGCTGGGTTGTGCCCGCCGTTGATATACAGCATTGTGCCGGAGACCGGGTCGAGCATGGCGAAGAACACCGTGCAGAAGTAACCTTGCCGGTTATGGTGCCGCGCCATGTAGCTGTTGGTGCCCGACACGGCCTGCAGCAGGGGGCCTGCGGCGACTGACAGCCCAGGGTGCAGTGCCGGGTCGGCCAGTTCGCGAACGCTCGTCATCCGGGCCAGGTCGTCGGCGAACAGATCCCACGCGCCCGCCTGCTCGGCGGTGTGCCGCAGCATGGTACGGATCAGCGCCATGAACAGCGCCGCCCCCACGCCCTTGTCGCACACGTCTCCGATGACAGTGGCCAGGCGCCGCCCACCCGCCAGCTCGAACACGTCGTAGAAATCGCCGGCGACCAGGCTGGCCGGCCGGAATCTCGCCGCGACTTCCCAGCCGTGCGGGACGGGCAGGTCATCGGGCAGGAACCCGTTCTGGATCTCCCTGGCGATGCTCAGGTCGCGCTCGTAGGAATACAGGCTCGCCGCGTTGGCCATTTCCTCCACCGCCAGCGTCAGCTGGCCGCGCTCCCAGCACGACGTCAGCCGTGTCCGCAGCAGGCTAGGCGCGAACGGCGGTGTGACATAGTCGAAACCGCCGCGGACGCACATTTCGAGCTCGGACAGGTCGCCTTCCGGGTACACGACGGTGGTCGGCAGCCGTCCCTGGGCCGCGAATCGCTCACTCAGCAGTGCGACCCGCTGCAGGCCGAGCCCGGCCGACACGAGCAGCATGTCCGGCCTCGCCTCCAGGTCGAGTATCTGGGCGATCTCCTCGGGGACCACCTGCCTTACGTCGAATCCGCCTAGCCGCAGCGCGTTGTTCAGCTCCCGTGTGGTGCTGGTCTGCCTACCGATGATCAGCGCGTTCTTCGACGTCATCTGATACTCCATCCACCAAGCCGGGATCATGGCCGGCGCTGGACCGGAACATGGTCAGCGTGTTGCGGTTCCGTCCGCCGACTCGCTCGTAACAGAATCCGTCCAGTCTGTGCAGGGCGAGCAGCAGGCCCAGGCCACCGACTTCGCGCTCGGGCGGCGGGGATTCCAGCCGCGGACCCGAATCGTGGCTTCTCGGGTCGAACGCGGGCGCCTCGTCCTCGATGCGCAGCCACACGCGATCAGGCCCGATATCGCTGGTCAGCCGCATCGGACCACGGCCGCGGTAGCCGTGCTGGCCGATGTTGATGGTGATCTCCTCGACCGCTAGGCGCAGCCAGTACGTCTTACTCGCCGGCAGATCTGCCTCGCGCGCGAGCGCGCCGACGAAATCAGCGACTTCGTCGGCGACGTCGGCGCCGAGCTCGAGGTCGCGGGTTCTCACGTACGATCACCGGCCTCCTGCATGACGATGCTGCGGTCGAAACCAGTGAGCCGGATCGTCTCGGCGACCTCGGGCTGGGCGCCGATCAGCACAATCCGCACCGCGCGCGGCATCTTCTGGTGCGCGAAAACCAGGCAGCGCAAGCCGGCGGACGACATGTAGGTCAGCTTGTCGGCTATCAGCACGACCTCTGTGAGCTCGTGCTCGGCGGCCTCGATGATCAGCTCGTTGAACCGCGCCGCCGATCTGGCGTCGAGTTCCCCGGCCAGGTGCATCGTGGCGACTCCATCGATTATTTGCAGGTTAGCGGTAAATGTCATTTCTCAGCCTTTTCAAACGGACTATGGTGTGCGACCAGGGCAACGACGCTGCGCTCTCCCACACGGATGCGGGCCTGATCATTGACTGGCGGTTCATTTCCCGGTTCTGCGACATCGTCTGGGGCCGGGGCGGCGGTGTCAGCGAACCGGTGCCAGATCACGCCGCCAGGAAGGACGGGCAACTCCACGGTGAGCGGTTCCCAGTAGGCGTTCGCGGCGAGGTACACGCAATCGTGGCCACCAGGTTCGGATAGGTAGAACATCGTCGCGAGCAGGCGGTTGTGTGCCCCCCAGTCGGCCGCCCACGCCCGGGTGCCGTGCCAGCTCACCGCCGGAAACCAGCCGGCGGCCTGGCCGGCGGGACGGTGCTGCGGCCGACGCAATGCTGGGTGCGCGCGACGGAAGGCGATGGCGTAGCGCACGAACCGGCGCAGCCAGGCGTGCTCGGCCGCTAGGTCCCAATCCAGCCATGTTAGCGGGTCGTCGTGGCAGTAGGCGTTGTTGTTGCCATGTTGCGTGCGCCCCGCCTCGTCCCCGCCTAGCAGCATCGGGATGCCCCAACTGCACAGCAAGAGCAGCAGCGCGTTGCGCACCTGCCGACGTCGCAATGAGATGACCGCCGGGTCGTCCGTAGGCCCCTCCGCACCGCAGTTCCACGAGTTGTTCTGGTTTTCCCCGTCGCGGTTGTCTTCGCCGTTGGCCGCGTTGTGCTTGCCGTTGTAGGAAACGAGGTCGGCGAGGGTGAATCCGTCGTGGGCGGTCACGAAGTTCACCGACGCGGTCGGTGCCTGGGGCCCGTACAGATCCGGCGAACCAGTAAGCCGCACGGCGAACTCGCTGGCGGCGCCGAAATCGCCCTTGAGGAACCTGCGTACGGCGTCCCGGTATCGCCCGTTCCACTCCGACCAGCGCATGTAGTCGTTGAAGCCGCCGACCTGGTAAAGACCGCCCGCGTCCCAGGCTTCCGCGATGAGCTTGCAGTCCCGCAGGACCGGGTCCTTTGCCAGCGACTCGAGCACCGGCGGATTGGCGAGTACCGAGCCGTCGGGAGCGCGGCCGAGCACCGCCGCCAGGTCGAACCTGAAGCCGTCGATGTGGTACTCCGCTGCCCAATACCTGAGGCAATCGATGATGAAGCCGCGGACAACCGGGTGATTGCAGTTGAGGGTGTTCCCCGTGCCGGTGAAGTTGTAGTAGCCGCCGTCCGGCGTGAGCATGTAGTAGGTGCTGTTGTCCAGGCCGCGAAATGACAGCGTCGGCCCCTGTTCGCCGCCTTCTCCGGTGTGGTTGAACACCACGTCGAGGATGACCTCGATGCCCGCCCGGTGCAGTTGCTTGACCATGTTCTTGAACTCGTCGGCCTGGGTCCCGTACCGAGCGCTCGCCGCATAGCCCGCTTTGGGAGCGAAGAAGCCGATCGGGTTGTAGCCCCAGAAGTCGTACCTGCGCGCGCCGCTGTGCGGATCATGGCGCGGGTTGTCAAGCTCGTCGAATTCGAAGACCGGCATCAGCTCGACGCAGTTGACGCCAAGATCACGCAGATAACCGATCTTCTCGATCAGGCCGGCGAAGGTGCCGGGATGCCTGACCGCCGAGGAAGGATGCCGGGTGAAGCCGCGGACGTGCAGCTCGTAGATGATCAGATCCTCGGGCGGCAGCCGCAGCGGCCGGTCATCTTCCCAGTCGAAGTCGTCGTAACCGATCGCGGAACGATACGGCACGGGCTCGCCGCCGCCCCAGGTCTCGCGGCCGGTCAGCAGCTTCGCATACGGGTCGATGAGCACCGCGCCCGGATCGAACCGAGATCCGTCCGTTGGACGGTACGGACCCTCCGCCCGGTAGCCGTACTCGGTCGTCTCCGGGTCCAGGCCGAATACCGTCATCGCGTACACGCCGCCGATCCGAAAGCACGGCGGGTAGGGCAGCTCCGCCACCGGCTCGCGCTCGCCACGGCGGAAGAGCACCAGGACCACCGCGGTGGCGTTGTTGGTGTACACCGAGAAGTTGATTCCTCCGGGCACCACGCTGGCGCCGAACGGCAGCACCCGGCCGGGCCGCACCGGGTACCCGCTGATGAGGCCGGTGGGATAGGCATCAATTCGCGTGATCTGTCCCGCGCGCTCGGTCTCGCTCATACCAAAGCCTCGACACCCTCCTCGACCGTGTTGGACACCACGAAGAAGTCGAGGAAGCCGGTGGCGGTCATTACTTCGCGGACATCGGCGGGCAGGCGGGCCAGCGCGAGCCTGGCTCCGGTGGCCAGGGCCTGGCGGTAGGCCAGCAGCATCACCCTCAGGCCCGCGCTGGACATGTACGACATCTTGCCCAGGTCCAGCAGCACTCTGCCGTGCTCGGGTATGAGGTGCTCAAGATCGGCCTGGACGGCTTGCGCGGTGCCGCTGTCCAAGATGCCGTCGAGCGTGATGACCACTACCTCACCCTGTGTCCGTTTCTCCAGATGCATGATGGTCCCCCGAGGTCACTCGTCCGCGGGTGCCAGATGCGCCCGCACGGTCACCGGAGAACCGGTCTCCGGCAGCTTTACTGTCATCGCCGCGGGGTCGAAAGCCGGGTACGGCCGCCCGTCGATCTCCACCCAGTCCAGCCGGACCCGTCCCGGCGGGAACGCGTCAGGAGCGACGCGAAGTATCCGATCGCGGCCGAAGCCAGTCGGCCGCGGCCGGAACCACAAGGTCAGCGGCTCACGGCGCAGCAATAGGTGCTGGTAGACCGTGGCGAGGTAGCACAGCTCCGCGGAATGACACAGGCTCATCGAGTGGCTGCCCTTGAACCGCTCGTTGCCCAGCAGGTACGGAAGGCCATCGGCGAGCACGTTGAAGTAGACGCCGCCGTCGTCATGGTCAAGAAAGAACGCGTTGTAGAAGGCCGCCACTTCCCGGCCATGCCGCTCGAACTCGGCATCACCGAGGTAACCCGCCAGGACCTGGTAGGCGAGGATCGCCTGCTCCTGCTGCCACCAGGCCTTGCGGTTGTGCCAGGTAAAGCGGTGGTGCCGCTGACCGGCCTCGAGCTCTCGCTCCATCACGTCGTACCAGCCGCCGCGCTGCTGATCACTGCCGAACCGCGGCATGGTCAGGCCGATCCGCCGGGCCAGCTCACTGTAGGAGGACTTGGGGGTGATCGCCATCAGCCGCATCAGGTTCCAGGCGATCTTCAGGTTGTGCCCGACAACGGCCCGGTTCTGCTGCCAGCCCCAGGTGCGGTCGGGTGACCAGTCCGCGTGGAACCGTTCCTGCACGAACGGGCTGCCCGGTTCTGGCATGTGCCGGACCACGAGGTCGTAGGTGGCCTCGAGCATCGCGGCATGCCTTTCGTCGCCGGTGCCGAGGAACAGGTTGATCAAGTAGGCCGGCGCGTGGTCGCCCACTGAGTTCCAGTTCTTCCGCGCGCGGTTGTGTCCCAGCGACTCATGCCGCGGGCTAAGGTGCACCGGGTCGATGTGCGAGAAGTACCCGCCGTGCTCGGGATCGAGGAAGAACCTCTGGAACAGCCGCAGCGTGGCGTCGATGTCACTGGCTATCCGTTCGTCACCGCTGATCCGGTATAGCTGGGTGGGGCCGCCAAGCGCGTAGATCTGCTCGTACATCGGGATAGCGTCGTAATCGTCACCGAATTCCGACGCGAACACCTTCGTCTCGGTGCCCTCACCGATGTCGATGCCGTGGTACCAGTAGACGACATCCTCGTCGCGGTCCACGAAGCGCATATGGTCACGCAGGTAGTCGGTGCCGCGCTCGGCCACATCGAGGAAATCCTCGTCGCCGGTCAGCATGTATGCAGACGCCATGCCGTACACCATCCGGGAGATCGTGTCCGTCTCCTGGCGGTAACTGCCCGTCTTCTCGCCGCCTAGCCGCAACGTGGTGCGGTACGAAGAGTAATCAGGATGCGCGACCGTGCCGAACTGCGCGTGACGGTAGAACACGGCCAGCTCGCGAAGCTGCTGAGTCCACCAGTCGGGCCGTTCAAAGCTGTAGTCCGCGGGACCGTGCCCGCTGAACACCAGCCCGGTTGCCCCGAACGTGCGTTTATCGCTGTCCGGGTAGAAGACTCCGCGGGCGAACACATGACGTCCGGGGACCAGCAGTTCCGGCAGCACCCCCGAGGCATCGTCATACGGATCGCCGAGGTTGCGCACGAACTCCGCACTGGTGGCATCGCTGATCGTCACCTGGTACGGACGGCCGTCGGAGGTGCGCAGGTCGAGTAGCCGGCGCTCCGCGTCGTAGCTGGTGACATACCCCGCCACCAAGTCGGAGAGTACGAAGTCGAGCTGGTTGACGCTCGCCCCGGCCGACCGCGGCCCGGGCAGGTTCTCGACGACACCGGGCTTGACGGCGCCATTGGAGTTCGATGACACCAGCTGCGCGACCGGCCGGGAGCGGCGGGTCTGGCGAGCGGCCAGCATATCGATGATCATCCGGGCGAAAAGATGGCAATGGCCCGCGGTCCTCGCCGTCACCAGGTCCCCGTCTACGACGACGTCCTGGTCCGCGTACTGCGCGCCCATGTTACATACGTCCGCCACGAGGTTGTTGTGGCAGGTGACGCGCCGGCCCTTGATCGCATCACAAATGGGCGCGGCCAGCCAGATGCCGTGGCAGATGATGCCTTTGAGCAGGCCCTTCGTGGCGAAGGCGGTACGCAGCAACCGAACGGCTGGCGCGAGTTCGCCCGCGTTGTGCGAGTACCGCAACCGATCGGACACCATTCCCGACGGGACGATAAGCGCGTCGAACTCATCGAGGCCGCCGGCCTCCAGTGCCTCGAGATCTCCGTCGACGGTTATCGGGATCTGGTATTCGTGACCACGGAAGGTAAGGGACGGCTGTCCCCACAGCCGGGTGAGGAGGACGACGCGCGCACCCTCCTCGGGGAACCTTCTCAGGTAGTAATGCAGCTCGGGCTCGACGTAGTCGGCCTCCATCAAGATCGCTATCGACCGGCCGGCCAGCGAGCCCCCGTTCCGGGGTGCGATTTCGTTCATGAACGTCTCCGTGCGGGTATCACGCGGTGTTGAGATCGATAAGGAAGGGTCCGCGGTAGGCGAGCATCTCGCGAATCGCGTCCGCGACCTCGCCCGGCTTGTCGACGCGGCGCGATGGCACGCCGAGAGCATGGGCAAGCCAGGTGAAGTCGATCTCCGGGCGGGACAGGTCGAAGGAACCGGGATGGCTGTGCGGGGGAATGTCGTGCTCGTCCCAGTAGCGCTCGATGTTGAGGTCAAGCAGCCGGTAGCGGCGGTTGTCGCAGACCACAAACCGGGCGCCGATGCCGTACCGTGCCGCTGTCCACAGCGCCTGGATCGTGTACATCGCGCCGCCGTCTCCGGTGAACCCGACCACCTCGGCACTGGGCCGGGCCAGCTTCACCCCGATCGCCCCCGGGATGCCGACGCCAAGCGATCCCCCCCTGGTGACGTGGATGCTGCCCGGAGTGCGGCCGGGCAGGTATGCGGCAAGCGGCCCGGAAGCGGTCAGCGCCTCGTCGAACACCACAAGGCCGGATGGCACCTGCTTCGCCAGTTCCGCGGCAAACACCTCGATCAGCGGCACGTCCGGTCCCGGCTCAAGGTGCGGACCGATCTTGGCGGCCTGCCGGTCATGCTCACGCGGGTACGGCTGACCGAGCGGGGCGAGGAGATCGGCCAGCGCGGCCAGCGTCGGCTTCGGGTCCGCGACCAGCGCCACGTTCACCGGGAAGTTCTTGGCGATCTCGTAGGCGTCCAGGTCGATGTGCACGATGCGGGCGCCGGCCCGGAAGGGGCTGTCGAGCAGCGGGAAGACTTCGGGGAACAGATAGGTCCCCACGACCAGCACGACGTCGGCCGTCTGCACCCTGCTCTTGCTGTCCGCCCCGTACATGTGCCCGAGCTGTCCTTGGTACAGCGGGTGGCTTGCGTCCATGTTGAGTTCCGAATCGCACACCCCCCACACCGGTGCGCCGAGCAGCTCAGCGACCCTGGTCAGCTCCGCTTGCGCGCCGGAATCAGCGACCCCATCGCCGATCAGGACCACCGGCTGCCTGGCGTCCCGCAGCACGTCGGCGGCCCTGTCGAGTTCGCTGGCTATCGGTACGACATGCTGGGAGGGAATGGTGCTGGGCACGGCGGGCTCAGTGGTGTCGGCGTCAAGCACATCCATCGGCAATCCGACGAACACCGGCCCGCGCGGATGGGTCATCGCTATCTTCACCGCCCGCCGCAGCACCCGCAGCAGCGAACCGGGATCGACCACGCGGGTCGCCCATTTCGTCACCGGACGCGCCATGGCCACCAGGTCGGCGGCCATCTGCGCGTCCATCGCGTCGTACTTGATACCGGCGTCCCCGGCGAGGACAAGCAGCGGTGAGTGTCCGCGCATGGCCTGGTACAAAAGGCCGATGCTGTTGCCGAGCCCGACTCCGGCGTGCAGTTGCACGAGCCCCGGCCGGCCGGCGGCCCTCGCATACCCGTCGGCCATACCCACCGCCACCGTCTCGTGCAAGGCAAGCACGTACTCCATGCCCCCGCGCTGATCGAGCACATCGAGAAAGCCCTGCTCTGAGGTCCCGGGATTACCGAACATCGTGGAGATACGGTCCGCCGCGAACTGCTCGAACATGGCGAACTTGCCCGGCCTGGCAATCATCGGCACTCCTCTACCAGCCGAAACGGCGAAGTCCCGATTCGAGCACCTCGACGAGTTTCTCCCCGGACAAATATGAGTCCGGAGTCGAGCGAGCGGTGACGAAGGGGTAATCGACGATGACCGACTCTTCCTTGCCGACATTTCCGTGATAGCGACCGTCAGGTCCGGTGGCGTCGCGGAGAATATATTCAAGGGGATACGGTGGTGGACCCATATTGAAGTCGACGCCGATAAAACCAGTACCATCCTTATAGTCATATTCCTTGCAATGGCCGGTGACGTGCTTGCCGCGTATTATGCTCGTCCGGTCTTCCCAGTCCCGGGCGAAGGCGAGGCAGGCGACGCCATAGCACTCGGCCAGGATCGGCTTGCCCGCCCTGACGAAAGCGAGAATGAGCTCGTGCAAGCGGCCGTCGTTGGCCATATCGACAATCGGGCCGCTGCCGCCGACCAGCGTCAGCGCGTCATAGCTGGCGATATCGTGATCCAGCTCCATGATCTGCCGGTAATAGGCCTCGATCTGGCGAAGGTAGTCCGGGACGCTGAAATACGGCCGCTCCGGGATCCAGTATGCCAGGCTGAGCGGGCTGTCGAGCCGGTCGGATTCATCGAGTTCAGCCGCCGCGACGGCTATCTCCGGCGTGGTGACGGAGCGGCCAAGCGGCGGGTCGATGTACCCGGGATCGAGGCTGGGAGGCAGCGCGTGGGGCCGCTTGCCCGTGCGAGTGGCGAAGACCGTGTCATACCCACGTTTGTCGAAAGCGGTGAGCGGACCGATGAGTTCTTCGCCCCAGTAACCGTATTCGGAGAGTACGACGAGAATCCTCTTGGTCATTCCTGGCTCCCGTCCATAGCTGATAACTAAGCATAGCCATGTCCGGCTATGTAACGACAGCTCACCATGTCTACATAGATGCGAACAAGCTCATATTCTGTGCCGATCTGAGCTGCGTAAGGTCCGATGACCGATTTCGTCATGTCGCTTCCCCGGCGAGGTTCCGGGAAAAGCATCACCGCAGTTCGTTAGGTTCGAATGAGGACGAGACGAGCCAGGGCCGCATCGTGGAGTCATGGTAAATCCCTGGCGGCCGGCCTTGCTCGCGGTCGACGACGATCCGCTGGTGCTGCGAGCCATCCGCCGTGACCTCGTCCACGCGTACGCGGACCGGTACCGCATCCTGGCCGCGGCATCAGGCGCCGACGGACTGCGGATCCTCGACGACCTCGAGCGGCGTAGCGAGGACCTCGCCCTGCTGATCTCGGACCAGCGGATGCCCGAGATGACGGGGGTCGAATTCCTTGGCAAGGCCGGCAGCCGTTTCCCTTCGGCACGCCGCGTGCTACTCACCGCCTATGCGGACACCGACACGACCGGCACCACGATCGACCAGCTCCGGCTTGACCGCCTGCTCACCAAGCCGTGGGAACCGCCGGCGACGCGACTCTACCCCGTGCTGAACGAACTGCTCGATGATTGGCAGGCAACTCGCCGGAGTGGGCAGGACGATTCAGCCTTTCGACGTTAGGCAGTGCCGTCATGGATTACACGTAGTGCCGAGACGATGACCGCCATCGCTCGCGCCGGACATCGGCTCCCGGATAACGTTGAGATTCACGGATGGAGTCATAGCAAGTGAGGATAAATCGTGCGTTATCGGTTGTTCGGGTCGAGTGGATTGCGAGTCTCCGAGCTCTTTCTTGGTGCGATGACATTCGGTGAACAGGGCGGAGTAGGGGCGACGCAGGAAGAATGTGCCCGCATGCTCGACTTGTACGCGGAAGCGGGCGGCAATTTCATAGATACCGCGGTCAACTATCGCGGCGGGGCCAGTGAAGAAATTCTCGGGAACCTCCTAGGCGAACGCCGCGACCGGTTCGTGCTGGCTACGAAATACACGGTGACACGCGACGGGAGCGACCCTAACGCGGCGGGTAATCACCGCAAGAACCTGCGGCTGTCGCTTGAGACAAGCCTGCGGCGGCTGCGGACCGATTACATAGACGTGTACTGGGTGCACATCTGGGACAGCAACACCCCGATCGAGGAGACCCTGCGCGCGCTTGATGACGCGGTGAGTCAGGGAAAGATCCTCTACACGGGGATCTCCGACGCCCCGTCCTGGGTGGTGGCCTGGGCCAACACGCTCGCCGAGTGGCGCGGGTGGGTCCCGTTCGCGGGCCTTCAGGTGCCGTACAGCCTGCTCAAGCGAGACATCGAGCGAGAGCTTATCCCGATGGCAACTGAATTCGGCATGAGCGTGGCCGCTTGGAGTCCGCTGGCTGGCGGTGTGCTTTCCGGGAAATTCACTTTCCCGGATCGCCAGGTGACCGCGAGCCGCATCTCGCCGGAAACGGTGAGTGAGAACGATCACGTCATCGTGAGGGTGGTTCGCGATATCGCCAAGGAACTTGATGCGACCTGTTCGCAGGTGGCCATCGCCTGGACTATGGCCAGGACTAACGCCGTGCATCCGATCATCGGAGCTCGAAGCGTTGGCCAGCTGACCGAAAACCTCGGGGCGCTGGATGTCAAACTTCCGCCAGAAGCGATAGCCCGGCTTGAGAAGGCTACCGGATTCGAAGTTGGATTTCCGGCGGACTTCATCGAGGGTTCTACGCGGTTCGTGTACGGGCAGGTGGCGGACCATGTGATAGCGCGCAGCGGGCGCGCTTGATGTGATGGGGTTATCGAAAATGCAAACTCACCGAAGCAACGATCGCCGCTGGCATGCACTGGTATTGCTGCTGACGGCACAATTCATGGTTCTCATCGACCTTACGATCGTGACCATAGCAATGCCGTCAATACAGGCTTCTCTGCATTTCTCGCGAGCCAGCCTGCAATGGGTCCTCGGCGCGTACATGCTGACCTTCGGCGGCTGCCTGCTGCTGGGCGGTCGCGCGTCGGACGTGTTCGGCCGCAGACGGGTATTCATGACCGGCCTGGTCATATTCGGGCTCGGGACACTGTGGTGCGGGCTGGCCGGCAACAGCGGCGAACTGGTCGCGGCCCGTGCGTTGCAGGGTATCGGCGGAGCATTGTTCTCCCCGGCGGCGCTGGCCTTGCTTACCGTGACGTTTTCCGAGGCCGGCGAGCGGGTCAGGGCCATGAGCCTGTGGAGCGCGGTGGCGGCGGCCGGCGGGGCAACGGGACTGGTGGCCGGAGGGCTGCTTACCACGGGGCCTGGCTGGCGATGGGTCTTCTGGGTGAACCTGCCGCTCGTGGTGGCTGCCCTGGCGCTGGCGCCGCGGCTGCTGAGCGAGAGCGGCCCGGCCGATGACGGTCATCGGCACCTCGACATCGCGGGCGCCGTGATAGTGACTGCCGGACTCTCCAGCCTCATCTACGGTCTCACCGAGGTGGCGATGCCAGGCACTGGCTGGCCCCACTTCGCGATTCCGATCGCGGTCGGCGGGGTCCTGCTGATCGCTTTCGCCGTGGTCGAGAAAGGGACCGCGTTCCCGCTGGTTCCCTTCGCCTTCTTCACCAGGCGCCTGCCTACCATGGCGAACTGGGTCATGATGGCGTTCGCCGCGGCCGTGATCGCGATGAACTACTTCGTCTCGCTGTACATCCAGCAGGTTCTGCTGTTCAGCCCGCTGGAGGCGGGTCTGTCGTTCGTGCCGATGGCGGCAAGCACTGTCCTCGTCTCGCAGATAGCGGCTCGGCTCCTGCCCCGAGCAGGCATGCGCAATGTGCTGCTGACCGGGCTGATCGCCGGGGCCGGCGCCCTGTTCTGGTTCGGCTTGCTTCCCGCGCGGGGCAGTTACCTCGCCGACATTCTCGGTCCCGCCATATTGCTCGGCGCCAGCGGCGGATTCATCATCGTCGCGGTGATGACGGCCGCGGTCTCCGGCGTTTCCCCATCCGAGGCGGGCCTGGCTGGGGGCCTCATCAACACCTCGCAGCAACTCGGCGGCGCCCTCGGCCTGGCCGCACTGGCCAGCCTCGCCGCATGGCACACCGCCGATCTGGGCGGGGGTGTGAACCCCGGCGCCGCCGCGCTCACCGCCGGATTCAGGCTGGGACTCAACACCGCGGCCATCCTCATCGTGCTGGTAGCCGTGATCGCCGGAGTAGTGGCTCGCGATCGCACCCAGGTAGCCCCGTTGCCCGCGACCGGCGAAGCCGAGGTAGTGGCCTTGACAGGCGACAGATCCGAATAAACGTAGGAGCAAACCGATCATGCGACTAGAGATGCTCAACCCGCCGTATGGGCCCGTGGATATGGAGCGCATGGACCGATTCCGGGTCGGCGAGACCAATGGCGAATATGTACCCCTGTACTCGGTGCGGCTCATGGTGAAGCACCATCCGGACCTCGCCGAGGCGATGCGGAAAACCGCCTGGCTGTTCCTTGACACATCGACAAGCACACTCGACCTCCCCACCAGGGAAATCGTGGTCGCGCGTACCCTGGCCCGCTGCCGTTGCGAGTATCAGTGGGGGATTCACCAGGCGGTGTTCGGCGATGCCGCTGGATTCGACGAGGCTCGGCGCGTCGCGATCGTCTACGGCGCCTGGGACGACCCCGTGTGGGATGAAAAGCAGCGCTCGCTGGTCCGTGCTGTCGACGAGATCTTCGACTCAAGCACGCTGGGAGACGAGACCTGGAACGCCCTCGTCGGCTACCTGTCCCCGCGTCAAGTGCTGGAAAGCCTGGCCCTGATCGGCTGGTATCAGCTGAACAGTTATCTGAGCAGCGCAGTGCAATTGCCTCTTGAGAACTTTGCCCTCAGGTTCCCGCCACCGCCGGTTGCGGTGTCTGCCGCGGTGCCTGCCGCGGCCGCCGACGGCTCGAATTGAAGGGAGGCCGGCCGTGAGCCAGCCCAATACTCACCAGAAACTAACCAACCTTGACGTACTCAACTTCGCACGCGACTGGTACGAGGCGCTCGACCGGCATGACCCAGTTGACGCGGTCTCGGAGTTTCTTGATGACGATGACTTGACGATGCGTTTCCCGGAGGGAACATTCCATGGGATTGCGGGATTCCGCCGTTGGTACGACAAGGTAATTAACCGTTTCTTTGATGAAGTGCACCGGGTCAATTCCGTAGAAGTGAACTTCGACGACTCCGGCGTAGCTCAGGTCGACGTCGCCGTCAACTGGCAAGCCCGCGTGTGGAACCCTCCGGCCGCCGCGAGCACGTGGCTCGGTTTCGACGCCACTCAAAGCTGGACAGTCGCGACGGTAGAGGGCCGACCCCGCATTACCGAGTATGCCGTGAAAGACCTCAAGCCAATGTCCGGGTCTGGGGCGCTGTAGCTCATGAACATTGTTATGTCACCGGCGATACGCAACGCCATTACCGGCGGACACCTCGCTCACATGGTGACTATCAATTCAGACGGCAGCCCTCAGGTCGCCTGCGTATGGGTTGGTATCGATGGAGATGAAATAGTTTCCGGGCATCTGTTCGAGCAGAAGAAGATCCGGAATCTCCGTCGCGATCCAAGGATCGCCATCTCCATGGAACCGGGTGGCGGGAGCCCGGATGGCCTCCCGTATCACTTTGTCCTCCATGGCCACGCGCGTGTGGTTGAGGGAGGCTGTCCCGAGCTGCTCCAGCGGCTCGCGCTGGTCTATCTCGGCCCGGGGGTCAAATGGCCGCCCATGGACAATCCGCCGCCCGGGTTCGTCATCCGCACCAGCGTGGATCGTGTGGTCGGTTACGGACCGTGGGCCACTGAACAAGCTGCCTAGCAAGGCAGCCGGTATTACTGAAGGAGCTGCTCGGCATGCGGATAGGCGTACTTGGAACGGGGATGGTCGGCCAGGCGATCGCGGGGAGACTTGTCGATGTCGGGCACGAGGTGCGGATGGGAGCACGCCGCGCTGACAACGAAGTGCTCGTGAAATGGGTGGATTCCACCGGCGAGCGGGCGAGCGGCGGAACCTTCGCCGACGCGGCCGCCTTCGGCGAAGTCGTCTTCCACTGCACGAACGGCAGCACGGCTATGGCCGCGCTGGCCGCGGCGGGCGAGGACAACCTGCGCGGGAAGACCCTGGTGGACGTGGCCAACCCGGTGAGCGGGAAAACCATGCCGCCGGTGCTCGACATCTGCAACGACGACAGCCTCGCCGAGCGTATCCAGCGGGCCTTCCCGCAGACCCGTGTCGTCAAGACGCTGAACACTCTCTACTGCGAGGTGATGGTCGACCCAGCGACGGTCCCCGGCGATCACGTGGTGTTCATGAGCGGTGACAGCTTCGACGCGAAGACTCAGGCCAGCGATCTACTCGGCCAGTTCGGCTGGCCGCCCAACCGCATTATCGACCTGGGTGACCTGATCACGGCGCGGGGTACCGAGATGTACATCGCAATCTATTCCCGGCTCTTCATGAGACTCGGTACCGGCTTTTTCAATATAACTATCAGCCGCGCCTGATCGGCAACCGGCTAATTCGATTTCTACTCTATATCAGTTGATGACGGGCCGCCCCGACCCGGCGAAAGGAGTTGTAATGACTGATACTCTGATTGAGTCTGAAAGCGAGCGGAAGCAGCGTAACGTTGGGCTGGTTGCGCGCATGTATGAGCTCTTCAATCAGGGCGACCTGCAGAAGCTCAAGGACGAGGTTTTCGCTCCCGATCTCGAGTGGACGCTTCCCGGGCGGAACCCGGTTGGCGGCGTAAAGCACGGTCCGGATGAGGTTATTGCCTTCTTCGGTGGTCTTGTCCGTTCCGGCATCAAGGTCGATCTCATCAAGATCGATGCCTGGGGGGATGACACCGTTGTTGAAGTCCACCGTGGACACGGCACGTCGCGTGGCGCCACTCTCGACGCGCTGAACTGCACGCACTACGCCATCAGGGACGGGCGTATCGCCAACGTCCAGGTCTACATGAGCGACCAGTACGGAGCGGACAATTTCTTCTGGGCCGCATACGAGCTTGCCCCAATTCCGACCCGCTGGGCTTAACGATTAATTCACAGGTTAACGGAAAGGCGAATTAAATGCCTATTATACGCACCACCCTCCTGGAAGGTTTCGCGACGCGGGAGCAGGAATCCCTGCTTGCGCTCAAGCTGGCCGATGCGGTAGCGGACACCTTCGGTGACTTCACCCGGCCGTATATCTTCTCGCTGGTAGAGGAAGTCAAGCCCCGGACCTGGGCGGTACAGGGTCAGGCGATGACCGAGGAGATGATCGCCGCCGGCCGCGTGATGACCCAGGATTACCTAGCCAAGAAGCTGACCGCGGAACGAGTCGGGGCGGCATACGACGCCCTGGCCACCGGAGATCGTGCGGTTATCGAGGAGTACTTCGATAATGACATGACCTGGCTGGTCCCCGGTGAGGCCCAGGTCTCTGGCGTCAAGAACGGCCTTGACGACTTCTTTGCTTTCATGAAGGTGATCGGCGACCTGACCGCCGGTTCGTTCAATATGGAGCGCCAGGGCATCTTCGTCAACGGCGACATGTCGGTCGACCTGAGCCACAACACGGCCACGCGAGCGGGCGATTCAAGCCGCGCGCTCAGCATCGACGTGGCCCACGTGCTGCGGTGGCGAGAAGGCAGGATCATCGAGGGTCGCGGTGCGATCTTCGGTACCGGTACAACGGAGTACAACGCCTTCTGGGAATAGTCATCCTCCCACGCCCGTGACCGCCCCTACCGCTTACGGGCTCCACCACCGCCAGCAGGCTGGGTGCCTGGCAGACCCCGGTGCCAGGCACCCAGCCATTCCCGTCCAGTCAGCCGGTTCCGTGATGTGCCACGGATCCGGCTTGACGTGTCTGCTGTCATCACCGCCGCCGAAAAACGCGAGGGCATGGGCTCCGTACCCGGACTCCCGGGATTAAGGAACCCACGCCCTCGCGTACGGTAAGGCCGGCCGCGCCATTGCGGGCGGGATCAGGAGATCGCCGCGGGGTCCTGGTCGTGGTAGCCCTGGCTGACCTCGACGACGACGCCGTCTGGGTCGCTAACCCATATGGTCCGCCAGCCATCGATGACCTCATCGAACCGGAGCGGCCCCAGCGTGACCGTGACGTTGTCCTTGAGACGTTCGACGAATGCGTCGAGGTCGTCGACCTGGAACGCCAGATGCCTGATCAGGCCGGGACTATGCGGGCCGTCCGCCGCGGCCGCGCCGCGCGTTCCGCCTGCCGAGCCGAACAGTTCCAGGTAAGCCTCTGCCTTTCGCAGGAAGACGATGCGATCGGCTCCGTCGCCGACCACCCGGGCCCGCTCGAAACCGAACCACGTCCGGTAGAAGCCTTCGGTGGCATCCACGTCGTAGCAGTTAAGCCCGACATGGGACCAGCGCACTGCGACGGATTCAGTGGTCACGACGGACGCTCCTTCAGCAAGTCGGCCGCGCGTTCGGCGATCGCGGCGATCGCCGCGTGCGGGTTACCCGATGGCACGGCAGGCATGACGCTGGCATCGACGACGCGGACGCCGGCTAGGCCGTGGACCCTGAGGCTGGGATCGACAACCGACCGATCATCGGTCCCCATGCGGCATGATCCCGCGTGATGGTGATAAGAGTCAGCGTGCGTCCTCACGAACTCGGTGAGCTCGGCATCCGTCCGCACCTCGGTGCCAGGCAGCGCCTCGCCCTTGACCACGCCGGCGAACGACGGAGCCGAGAAGATCTCCCGGGCTAGCTTGACCGCCTGGACCAGCCGACTGAGGTCGGCCGTGTCGCCGAGGTAGTTGGGGTTGAGTAGCGGGCTCGCCATCGGATCCGCGCTGGCCAGCCGGACCCAGCCGCGCGAGTAGGGCCGCACCACGCCGGGCAAGATGCTGACGGAGTTGGGATACTCCTGACCCAGAACCGGGTCGAACGGCACGTGGACGAACGCCAACTGCAAGTCGGGGGCGGGCAGCCCGGGCCGCGAAGCGGTAAAGAGTGCCGATTCCGACAAGTTCTGCTGGCCAGCCTGCACCGGTGCCATGGTTTCCGCGATGACGCCGGTCAGCACGTGGTTGTGGAAGTTCTCTCCGACGCCGGGCACCTCGGCCGTTACCGAGATGCCGAGTTCGCGTAGCCGCACGGGGTCGCCGATTCCTGACAGCATCAGCAGCTTCGGTGAGTCGATGGCCCCGCAGGCGACGATCACCTCGGCAGCGGCGCGCACGGTGTGCGTCCCCGGTTCCGCTGGCGCGGCGCCTGCGATGCTCCGTCCGCCATCGCGGCGACCGGAAGGCGTGCCCTGCCGGAATTCCACGCCGACGCAGCGCTGCTGTTCGATTATCAGCTTGGTCGTCTGCGCATTGGTGCGCAGCGTGAGGTTGGGCCGATCCAGGACCGGTTCGAGGAACGAACGCAACACTCCCCGGCGCTGACCCTCGACGATGTTAAGACGATGCCAGCCGGCCCCGAACATCTGAGATCCGCTCGGGCCCGGAGACCACCCGTCGAAATTCGAGGTTTCGGCATAGCCAAGCTCAAGGCAAGAGTCTATGAACACACGCGACAGCGGATTCGCCGCGTCGTTCCCTGCATTGGTGAGCGGCAGCAAGCCGGGACCTCCGCTGAGGTGGCCAGCCTCGTCCTCCTGCGCCTCCATTTTAAGGAAATAAGGCAGAAGGTCCGCGTACGACCATCCTGGGGCGCCTTGATACGCCCAATTGTCGAAATCAGAAGGGTGTCCGCGAACATGCATCATGAGGTAAAGATTGCTGCTTCCGCCGGGCATCTTGCCACGTGGTTCCCTGGTGACGCGACCGCCGAGACCGGGTTGGGGCACACTTCGGTAATCCCAGTCAACCTCGCTCCCAAGCAGCGTGAACCACAGCGGTGCCACATCGACGCCAGCCGGAATCCAGGATCCACCCGCCTCAAGCAGGAGCACTCGTACCTGGGGATCCTCGGTGAGCCTGTGCGCGAGCACCGATCCCGCCGTGCCCGAACCAACGATGACGTAGTCGAATTCTTCCATCGCGCAGGCCCTTACTATTCCGAGGCCAAAACGTTGAACGGCAAGGTGTCATGAACATTGTTCATATATTTGATTCGCCCGCTGGCGACGTGGAAGTAGTTGGCCACATCGGCTTCGACTGACGCACCGGCAGGCGTCTTCGCGCTGATGTGAGAAAACACTGCCGCCTCGTCGCCCGATACCACGATATGGTACGGTATATTCCGGAACACGGAATACATCTTCGGGAACTCCGTCATCATTTGCCTGAGCATCTGCTGGCCTTCCACGTGTCCAGCCAATTGCTCATCCATTACCTGATCGGGGGCAAAGAGATCGACCCACGCAGACCAATCGCCTTTATTGGCAAATTCATAGTACCTGGCAATAACCTCTCGAGTTTCCATAGACGCATCATCCCTAAGTGTCTGAGTACCGGCTGACGATTTAAAAATACTCACGGATATCCGCTCAGGACGCAATGCGGGATCGCCGGCACCCGAATACTGCGTAACGTTGTGACGCGGGCTTGGTGAGCTAGGTACGCCACCGGCCGGCACTAAATCCGCGCGGCGCAGAAGACCGTGGTGGTCTGGTCGATGAACAGCTTCAGTGCCTTGGAGATCCACTTTCCCTTACGCCAGGCGACCTGTGTGAACATCGTGAACGGAGGCTTCCAGGCAACCTCCGCCAGCTGATGACTGGCGAATTCTTCGGTGACCGCGAACCGCGGCAGCAAGGTCACTCCGAGCCCGTTGGCGGCCATCTGCTTGATCGCCTCTATCGTGCCGAACTCAAGCAGGTGGATCTTCTCGTCGCTGCCCTCGTTCAGCGCTTCCTCGAACACCTCCCGGTAGGGACAGCCCCATTCGGTGTTCAGGATCCTGGCTTTCCGCAGCTCGTCGGTGGTGACCTCGGCCGGACCGACAAGGGGGTGATCGGGGGCGGCCGCCACGACCAGCTCCTCCTCGCACAAGACGATGCCGCTAAGACCCGGATGGCTGGTCTGTGCCGCCATGAAGAAGCCCAGGTCGAGTTCACCACGCCGCAGTGCGATCTCGGTATCGGGACAGCTGCTCGCACGAACCACGAGCCGCAGCTGGGGGAAGCGATGGTGGAAGAACTCGACGATCGGAGAAAGCCGGTAGGTCGCGATGCTCTCCACCGAGCCGACTATCACGGTCCCCGCCCCCGGCTCCGTGACCACCAGACGCGCCTCATCGGCTAGGTCGATGAGGCGCTCCGCGTACGGGAGCAGGCGCTCACCAGCCTCGGTGAGCTCGACGTGCCCCGCCGCCCGGTCAAGGAGCTCTACCCCCAACGCCGATTCCAGGACCTTGACCTGACTGGTCACCGTCGACTGCGCATAGCCGAGATCGGCCGCGGCGGCGGTGAAGCTCTGCAGGCGAGCAACCTGCACGAATGTCGTCAAGTGGCGCAATTCCACCGCAGCTCACCCCCTTATGCTCCTTATCATCACGTAGCCGCGCACATGGGCCAACCCCGGACAAGCGGATCATCGCTGCTTCGTTAGCTTTCCTAGCGTCACCGGTCAGTCACGCCACCGAGCGCATTGCGCTTCCCAATGACCGGATCGGATTCCCCGAACACGGATCGGACGTATTCGGCGGCAGCTTTCTTGTTTCGGCCTGGCAAGAGTCACCGTATTCAGGGAGACCACATGAACCGCGCTCCTTACCTACTACCCGGGACACAGAGCCGCGACGCACAGCAGTGCGTGACCGCGACAGGCACGATCACGCTACTTCCGCAGACCCCCCAGCTCCGTGCCCTGCATACCGTCATCAGGGACCGGCACGTCGACGCGGCGGACTTCACGCGGCACTCGCGGCGGATCATCCGCCTGCTACTCGAGACCGGAATCGGGCTTCTCCCCTTCGAGAACTACCCGGTCACCACCCCGATCGGCCGCACCTACGACGGGCTGCGGCTGGCATCGGGGCTGTGCGGGGTGTCGGTAGTACGCGCAGGAGAGAGCATGGAGGCAGAGCTGCGCGAACTGGACCCAGGCGTGCCGATCGGCAAAATCCTCATCCAGCGTGATCGGCGGACCAAGCTCCCGCACTTGTACTTCCAGTCACTTCCGCCAGACATCGCCGACCACTTCGTCCTGCTTATGGAACCCATGCTGGGCACCGGCGGGTCGCTGCTCATGGCCCTTGGCGTGCTGCGGGAAGCCGGAGTCGACCCGGCGAACGTCGTCGTGATCAACCTGCTGTCCTCGCCGCAGGGCCTGGCTGCCGTGCAGGCCGCCTACCCGGAGCTGAAGATCGTCACCTCGGCCATCGAGGAGGGGCTGAATCACGACGCGTTCATGATCCCGGGCATCGGCGACTTCGGTGACCGCTACTTCGGCACCGAGCGGAGGCCCAGATGATGACAGGAAACCGGGCCACGCTCGATTCCGCGATAACCGCCCTGGCACCGGTCGTATGGGGCAGCACGTACCTGGTGACCACCCAGCTCCTGCCGCCGGACCGGCCGTTGCTCGCGGCGGCGATCCGTGCCCTGCCCGGCGGCCTGATCCTGACCCTGGCCGGGCGTCAGCTACCGCACGGCCAGTGGTGGTGGCGCACGCTGGTGCTCGGCACCTTGAACATCGGCGCGTTCTTCTACTTGCTGTTCGTAGCCGCTTACCACCTGCCGGGCGGTGTGGCCGCGCTCGTCGGTTCTGTTCAGCCGATGCTGGTGCTGCTGCTGTCGGCGTTGGTGCTGAAGGACCAGATCCGTGTCACGCACCTGGTCGCTTGCCTGATCGGCTTGGGCGGCGTGGCGATGCTGGTGCTCGGGCCGCATGCGGGCCTCGACACGATCGGGGTGTTCGCCGGACTGGGCTGCGCGGTCAGCATGGGCAGCGGCATCGTCTTGAGCAAGCGGTGGGGGCGCCCGGACGGCGTCGGCCTGCTCACCTACACCGGCTGGCAACTGCTCGTGGGCGGTCTGCTGCTCACTCCCGTCACCTTCGCGGCCGAAGGCCTTCCCCATCGGGTCACCGGCAGCAACGCGGCGGGTTTCGCATACCTCAGCCTGATCGGCGCGCTGGTCGCCTACTCGATCTGGTTCCGCGGGATCGAGCGGTTGCCTGCGTTCATCGTTTCCCTGCTCGGCTTCGCCAGCCCGCTGACGGCGACCATCCTCGGCTACGTCGTGCTCGGGCAGAAGCTGACCCCGGTACAGACGATCGGCGCGGTGACGGTCGTCGCCGCGGTCTTCCTGGTCCAGCGGCGGCCGCTCGGCCAGCGCGAGGCAGCGCCATCAACTCATAGCCCAGCACTACACGGGGAGTCACATCATGAATCCGTCATCTGACACGGTACGGCAGCGCCACGTCGACGCGCCGACGCCACGATCCCAGCACAGCCTGACGCGGACCGCCGGAACATGCGTCACCGACATGCTCACCAGGCAGGCCGCGGCACGGCCCGATGACATCGCGGTGATCGCGCCCGAAGGTCAGCTGACCTACCTCGAACTGGAGCGGGCCGCCCGCGGCCTGGCCAGGCACTTGCGCGGCCTCGGCGTCAAACCGGACGACCTGGTCGGCCTGTACGCCGAGCCCTCGCTCGATCAGATCATCGCCGTCTGGGGCGTCCTGTTCGCGGGCGCCGCTTACCTGCCGCTGTCTCCGGAGTACCCGCAGGACCGGCTGCGGTACATGATCGAGGACAGCGGCAGCGTAATCCTTATCGCGCAGGGGCACCTCGTCGCGCAGCTAGCCGACCTCGCTCCCCGTGACCGGCGGATAGTCACACTCGCCGATGCGGGACCGCCCTCAGCGGACGTCCTGCCGGCATCGCGCCCCGACCGTCTCGCTTACGTGATCTACACCTCGGGCAGCACCGGTCAGCCGAAGGGCGTCATGATCGAGCACGGCGGCATCGCCGCCCAGATGCGCTGGCTTCACGACGTGGGCCGGATCGACCACAGCGCCACGGTCCTGCACAAGACGCCGATAAGCTTCGACGCCGCTCAATGGGAGATCCTGGCGTCCGCGGTCGGTGCCGAGGTGGTTGTGGCCGCGCCGGGAACGCACCGCGATGTCGAAGCGCTGATCCGCGCCGTGGTCGAGCACCGCGTCACGATCTTGCAGTGCGTTCCCACCTTGCTGCAGGCGCTCGCCGACACTGACGAGTTCGCCAAGTGCACGACGCTCACCCGGGTGTTCTCCGGTGGGGAGGCACTGACCCGCAAGCTTGCCCGCGCGGTCATGAAGACCCTGCCTGACGCACTGCTGATCAACTTGTACGGGCCGACCGAGTGCACCATCAATGCGACCGCGATGCTGATCGATGCCGACGGGGACGACGACGAGACAGGTACCGTCCCCATCGGTGTGCCGGTCGACAACACATCCTGCTTCATCCTCGACAAGAACATGGCACCGGTGGACATCGGTGAGACGGGAGAACTGTGCATCGGCGGAATCCAGCTCGCCCGCGGGTACCTCAACCGGCCCGATCAGACCCGGGAGAGATTCGTCGCCTCGCCATTCGTCCCGACGGAGCGCCTGTTCAAGACTGGGGACCATGCCTTCTGGAACCCGGACGGCACCATCACGTTCGTCGGCAGGACCGACAACCAGGTCAAGGTGGACGGCTACCGGATCGAACTGGACGAGATCGCCGTATCGATCGCGGCACACCCGTGGGTCAGGCGAGCGGCGGCGCTGGTCCGGCCCGGACCACGTGAGCAGCGTCCCGCACTTGTGGCTTGCGTCGAGCTGAACCCCGGCGAAGCCGCGCTGATGGACCAGGGGCTGGATGCGGCCCACCACAGGTCCAAGGACAGCCGACTACAGGTCAGGGCCCAGCTATCCGGCGGCGGCCTGCGCGATCGCGCGGATCTGCGCGACAGGTGCCGAGTCGAGCTGCTAGGCGCGGCAGGGAACGCCGACCAGCGGCGCGCCGTGTTCGCCCGCAAGAGCTACCGGTTCTTCGACGGCGGCCGGGTAACGAGGGCGGATCTGGCGAAGTTGCTTGAGCCGCGGGAACTTCCCGTGACACGCCGCCGCCCGGGTGCGGTGGGGCTGGCCGAGCTGGGCGAGATCCTCCGGTGGTTCGGGCAGTTCCACAGCGACGACAGGCTGCTGCCGAAGCTCTCCTATGCCTCCCCCGGCGCGCTCTACGCGACCCAGCTGTACCTGGAAACCGCTGGCGGCGACGGGATCTCTCGTGGCGTCTACTACTACCATCCCGTCGAGCACGCGCTCTACTGGATCGCCGACTCGTGGGTCAGCTCGCCTGGCCTGCAAGTCCACTTCGTGGGGAAGCGGCGCGCCATCGAGCCGGTCTATCAGCGCAGCATCGCCGAGGTGCTTGAGATGGAGACCGGCCACATGCTCGGGGTCTTCGACGAGGTGCTGCCCCGGCGCGGCCTGGCGATCACCCCGCTACCGTTCTGGCCGGGTACCAGATACCGGCTCGATATCGCGCCCGAGGACTACTACCTCGGCTCGTTCGCGCTTCGCGCCGACGCCGCTCAGATCCCGCACGACACCACCGAGATCTACCTGCAGACGCACCTGGACCGGGTCGACGGGCTGCCAGCCGGGATGTACCGGTACGACGACAGCCGGTTCGAGAGGATCTCTGACGACGTGGTGCAGCGCCGCCACGTGATCGCCATCAACCAGCGGGTGTACGACCGGGCGAGCTTCGGCATCGCCATCGTGAACCGCTCCCAGCCGGACTGGCTGCGGTACATCGGCCTGGGCAGGAGGCTGCACCAGCTTCAGCGCAACGCCCAGCGGATCGGGCTCATGTCAGCCGGCTACAGCTCGAAGAGCGGTTTCCCGCTGCCGGCCGCGGTGCGCATTGACGAGATCTTCGCCTCGCGTGGGATCCAGCCGGGACCGGTGTACTTCGCGCTCGGCGGCCGTGTCTCCGCCGAGCAGGTCTCCAGCGAAGGAATGTACGAGGATTCGGTGCACACCCAGGGACCCGCCGAGCTGATCAAGGCGGAACTCGCCCGCTCACTGCCGCGGTACATGCTGCCGAGCAAGATCGTGGTCCTGGATCAGCTCCCGCTGACCGCGAACGGGAAGGTGGACACGATCGCACTGGCCGGCCGGCCGGAACTGGCCGAGACCACGGCGGCACCACGAGTGGCACCGGCGACCGAGCCGGAGCGATGGCTCGCCAGCCAATGGGCCGAGCTGCTGAAATCCGATGACGTCTCGACCGAGGATGACTTCTTCGCCTCCGGCGGCAACTCGCTGATCGCGGTGACGCTGGTCAACCGCATTAACCGGCAATTCGGTACTCAGCTCCCGTTGCAGGCCCTGTTCGAGTCGCCCAAACTCGCGGATCTGGCCGCCAGGATCGCGGCCCCGGCCGACAGTGCCTCCTCCTCCCGGCTCGTGCCGCTGACCGGCTCCGGCACCGGAACCGGCCTTCCGCCGGTATTCTGCTGGCCCGGGCTCGGCGGCTACCCGATGAATCTGCGCCACCTCGCCCACGCGCTTGACACCAAACGGCAATTCTTCGGCGTCCAGGCGCATGGGCTCAACCCTGGAGATTCGGTCTATCCGACCATAGGCGAGATGGCCGCGGCCGACATCGAACAGATCAAGCGGATACAGCCCGACGGCCCCTATACGCTCTACGGCTACTCCTTCGGCGCCCGCGTGGCCTTCGAGGCGACCAGGCAGCTCGAGCAGGCAGGCGATAGCGTCGAGCAGTTGCTTCTGCTGTGCCCGGGCAATCCCAGGATCGCGCAGGACGTGCCCGCGCACGGCCGCGTCGCCGCCTACGACAACCCCGTCTTCGTGACGATCCTTTTCTCCGTGTTCACCGGCGTGATCTCGGGTCCTGATCTGGACCTGTGCCTGCGTACGGTGCGAGACGAAGCGGCGTTCGTCTCGTTCATTCACCTTCGCCATCCCTCCCTTGACGAGGGGCTGATCAGAAGGATCGTCCGCCTCGTGGCCAAGACCTATGAATTCGAGTACCGCTTCGAGGAGCTGACCGGGCGACAGCTTCGGGCGCCGATCGGCATCATCAAGGCGACCGGAGACGACTACTCGTTCCTTGACGGCCTCAGCGGGTTCTCCGCCGCCCCGCCGACAGTGGTCCAGCTAGCTGGCGACCATTACAGCGTCCTGCGACAGCCTGGTGTCAGCGACCTCGCCGAGGCGATTCGCTCGATGCGGGCGGCGTCATGAACCGGCCGCGCCATCCGGCTGCCGTCCCTGTGCACATGTCCGAGGAAGTCAAGGACGCGGTGCGGCGCGGCGGACCCGTCGTGGCCCTGGAATCCAATGTCATCACGCACGGGCTTGCCTATCCGGAGAACGCGGCGACCGCGCGCAAGGTCGAGCAGGCGGTTCGCGACGCCGGGGCGGTTCCGGCGACGACATTCATCGAAGACGGAGCCATCAAGGTCGGCGTAACCGACCAGGACATAGAACGCCTCGCTCAGGGCCACGGCATCGCGAAGGTCTCCAGCCGAGACCTGCCTATCGCGCTTGCCGCCGGAGGCATCGGCGCGACCACCGTCGCGTCGTCCCTGATCGCCGCGGAACGGGCGGGGATCGCGTTTTTCTCCTCGGCCGGCATCGGGGGCGTGCACCGCGGCGCGCAGCAGACGATGGACATATCTCCCGACCTGATCCAGTTCACCCGGTCTAAGGTCGCCGTGGTCTGCGCGGGCGCCAAGAAGATCCTCGATATCGGCCTCACTCTGGAATACCTCGAAACGCACAGCGTGCCTGTGGTCTCCTACCGTTGCGACGACTTCCCGGCCTTCTACTGCATCAGCTCAGGCCACCGCGGCCCGCATCGGATGGACGACGACCAGGCGATCGCGCGGGCGCTGCGGGCGCACTGGGCCCTGGACGGTACCGGGTTCTTGATCGCGGCGCCGACACGACCGCGGGATGCGATCGACTCCGCCGAAGTCGATGCGGCCATCGAGCAGGCCTACGTCGCGGCGGCGCGGGACCGGGTGACCGGCCCGGCGATCACGAAGTACCTGATGCGCGCGGTCGACGCCGTCACCGCCGGCCGCGCCTCGGCAGCCAACGCCGCCGTCCTTGTGACCTGTGCCGAGACGGCCGGGCGGCTTGCTGTCGCTTATGCCGGGAGGAAGCGATGATCGGCCTTGACGTGTTCGACCTCGACGGCACCTTGCTGGATACGCCGCGCGCGATCGTTACCGCCTTCGCTACGACGTTCGAGTACCTGGGGCTCGAAGAACGGGATCCGCGGGAGATACGCGCGACCGTCGGCCGCCCCCTTGAGGACGCGTTCGCGCTATTGCTGGGAACCGAACGGGATAGTCCGCTGGTGGGCCGCGCCGTCGGCCAGTACCAGCGGGTCTACCGGGAGCGGATCGTGCCCAAGGCAGCCGGGCTGCTCTTCCCCGGGGTCGACAAGGGGCTGAGGATGCTCGCCCGGCGTGGCCACCGGCTGGCGGTCGCGACGAACAAGTACACCGAGAGCGCGAATGCTCTGCTCAGCGGTGCGGGAATCCGGGAGCGTTTCGCGTTGATCGTCGGCGCAGACGCGGTCACCAGGCCCAAGCCGGACGCCGAGGCCGCTCTCCTGATCAGCAAGGCGCTCGGCGTCGGCCCGGCCCAGGCGGTCGTGGTCGGCGACACGACGCACGACCTGGAAATGGCCAGGAACGCGGGAATGCGATCGGTGGCGGTGACGTACGGCGTCCACGCCGCGGGACAGCTCATGGCGGCAGAGCCGACATGGCTCGCGGATTCATTCGACGCGGTGGTGGATCACCTTCTCCAGGTCCGGTAGCCGGTTCATATCACGGGAACAAGCACCACGCCAGAATTGTATTTCTCGATGATCAGATCGAATTACCTGAAGTGCGGACTGGCCTGAATTGCGGACACTTACTTGTTCGGTTCGAGTGAGGGCATCTCATCTCCAGGAGACTGACATGTACGACGTACTCAGCACCGCCGAACTGGGCGTACTTCTAAGCATTCTCTACACCGCCACCGAGAAAGCCTACCGGCTCGCGAATCTCTACAGGGCCGATTGGCAGCACCGCTTCCCCGTCCATGCGGAAGTCGCGCGGCTATTCCTGGAAGCAGGTAATGAGCTCACGGACAGGCTAAAAAACACGGAACAGAAGACACCATTATGATGGACAAGGAAACCGACTTCGATGCGTTCGTTATCGGCTCCGACGAGGATGCGCGGCGCATCGCTGAACTGGAACGTGAAGTGCGGGAGCTACGGCGCGCCAATGAGATACTGGCGGCGGAGAGCGGGTGTCCCGCCAGGGAACTCGATGCAGAGACGATCGACGCGGAACTCCTCGCGCTCTCCGATCGCGCGCCTCAGCCGGAACAGCAGGCGCCGCGGGTCATGGCGGAGTTCCGCGCCCTGGGTCCGCTCGAGGCAGTGGTCGGCGGTCAGCTAGTCGGCCTCGGCGCACCCAAGCAGCGCGCGCTGCTCGCGTTGCTGGTGAGCCGGGCAGGTCAGCCGGTGACGGTCGACCTGATGCTCGAGGAGTTGTGGGCGGGGTATCCGCCGCCGTCGGCGACGACCTCACTGCAGGTGTACGTGGCCAATTTGCGGCGGGTGCTTGAGCCGGATCGGGTACCGCGGACACCGCCGAGTGTGCTGCGCACCCGCGGCCGGGGCTACCTGCTCGACAGCCGCGTGGTCAAGATCGACGTCGACCGGTTCAGTGAGCACGCTACGACGGGGTGGCAGGCGTGGGACCGGGGCGATTCGCGGCGGGCGCTGAGCGAGTTCGAGGCGGGTCTGGCGCTATGGCGAGGAGAGGCTTACGCGGAGGTGGCCGATGCCGCGTGCGTGGTGCCCGAGGTCGCGCGGCTTGAGGAGCTGCGGCTGTCGGTCGTCGAGGGGCGCTGCGCGGCCTTGCTGGCCGTGGGAGCCCATGAGATGGCGGCCGCCGAACTTGAGGCCTTCATGCAGGCCCACCCGCTACGCGAATACGGCTGCGAGCTGTTGAGCCTGGCGCTGTATCGTGCCGGGCGCCAAGCCGACGCGCTGGCTGCGCTGCGGACCAACCAGAAGCGGCTCGCGGACGAGCTTGGCATCGACCCCCGGCCCACACTACAGCGACTCGAACGCGACATCCTGAACCAGGATCCGGCTCTGGACTGGTGTTCAACTCCGGCCGTCGCGGCCGTGACGGTGCCGGGCAAGCCCACCGCGCCGCCGCAGGTCCGCGTCACCGGTGCGCTGCCCGGGCCTGGCGCGGCCGGCCCGGCCGCACACCCGCCGGCCGCACACCCGCCGGCCGCACACCCGCGGGCCGCACACCCGCCGGCCGCGGAGGAAGAGGTATTCGCCGGTCGTGCGGCGGAGCTGCGGCAGCTTACCGAGGCATTGGCGGCGGCGGCCGCGGGGCGGGGGCGTGTGGTGACCGTGTCGGGGGAGCCGGGAAGCGGCAAGACCAGCCTGCTGCGGCATTTCGGCAACCAGGCCGGCGTGCCGGTACTGTGGGCGACCTGCCCCGAGCACGTCGCCGCGCCGCAGCTGTGGCCCTGGGAGAAGGTGCTGCGCGGGGTGGGCATCAGCTGCCCGCGGCATCTGGCACCAGGACCGGTGGCGGAGCTGATCGACGGGGACGCCCAGCTCCCGGACGGCGAGGACATGACCGCCCCGACATTGCGGCGGTTCGAAGCGATCGTCCACTACCTGATCGACGCTTCGCGCATCACACCGCTGGTGGTGGTGCTTGATCAGCTGCACCGGGCGGACCAGAGCTCACTGCGGCTGCTGGCGCACCTGGCAGAGTCGGTGCCCGCGAGTCGGCTGCTCGTGGTCGTGTCCTACACACCTGGCGAGGCGACGATCCTGACCGAGACGTCGGCGGCGCTGGCCCGCGCGGGGATGACGCGGATAGAGCTGGAGGGCCTGGATATCGAGGAGACCCGGGCGCTGGCGAACGCCTTGCTCGGCACCGAGGTCGGCGAGTCCACCGCCGAAGGACTGTGGGCACGCACCGAGGGCAACCCGTTCTTCCTGCGGGAGCTGATCAAGCTGCTGAGCTGCGAGCGGCACCTGGAGGAGCCCGAGAGGGCACCCGTTCCCGCACCGGTGCGCGACGTGGTGCTGCAGCGCGTGGCCAAGCTGCCGCCGGCCGCGACCGAGTTGTTGTCGGTGGCCGCCATCGCCGGCCGGCACTTCGACATCGACGTCGTCGCCAAGGCCGCCTCGATCGAGATCGAGACGGCGCTCGAGGTCATCTACGCCGCGGTGGCGGCCGGCCTGATAGCGGAAGACCACGAGCGGCTAGGCTGGTTCCGCTTCACCCACGCGCTGACCGCGGAGGCACTGTACGAATCCACCGGACGGCTGCGGCGGGCTCGTCTGTACCGAAGGATCGGCACGGCTGCCTGAGATCATCGCGGACATCCGCGAGGGTGAATGCCGCGATCTGGTGCGGAGCTGGGCTCAAGGACGCGGGAGACCACGTTGCCGAGAACGCCTGCCGGATTGTCGCTGCTGCCCATGCTGCGCCATGCCACGTGGTTGTCGGGGCGCACCAGTATGGCGCCCTCGTCGGTTATCTGCCTGACGGCCGCCCATCTGCCGTCGACGTCGACACAATCGGCGCCGTTCCCGATGCGGGTAGCGGCGATAGGGAACGAGAACTTCTCCGCGACCTGCGCGGCTGCCTCGCACCACGGCGCTCCTGCCGGGCCGGTGAGCAGCGCGAAACCGGTCGCGGTGCCGATCAGGTCATGGGTTGACAGGCGGCGGCCGTCGCGTTCGATCCAGGCGTGCGGCAGCACGTGCCCGGGCCGTGTCGTGGGGTGATACA
>Ga0070714_100000163_pt1 | contig 53786 bp, 47 predicted proteins | sample LARL83metaG_FD_65450 | JGI IMG/M metagenome (GOLD analysis project Ga0070714, IMG submission 65450) | Corn, switchgrass and miscanthus rhizosphere microbial communities from Kellogg Biological Station, Michigan, USA - LAR L8-3 metaG | ecosystem: Host-associated > Plants > Roots > Rhizosphere ... | reverse complement strand
GTCTACATGCGGATGGGCACCTCGACATTCGACTACTACAACGACGAGGCGAAGACGCTCGCCTCCCGCGCGCGCGGCATGTTCACCGTCGGCGACATCGGTTACCTGGACGACGACGGCTACCTCTACCTGTGCGACCGCGGCAACGACATGATCATCTCCGGTGGCGTGAACATCTACCCGGCCGAGATCGAGTCGGAGCTCGCGTGCCATCCCGCGGTGGCCGACGTGGCGGTGTTCGGCATCCCGCACGAGGACTGGGGCGAGGAGATCAAGGCAGTCGTCGAGCCGGCCACCGGGTACGCCCCGGGCGAGGAGCTGACCGCTTCGCTGCTGGGTTTCCTGTCCGGCCGGCTCGCCAAGTTCAAGCTGCCGCGCACCATCGACTACGTTGCCGAGCTGCCCCGCGACCCGAACGGCAAGCTGTACAAGCGCCGCCTGCGCGATCCCTACTGGGCCGGCCGCGAGCGCGCGATCTAGCCTGCCCGCTCCCCGGTTCGCGCCGGGCTTGCGACCCGCCCTGCTTCCGGCCCTGCTTCCGGGCGCGACCCAAGTGACTAGAGTGGCGAAGCTAGCCGTGTAGGGTTGAGCTTCATGTTAGAAAAGGGCTCTCTGGTAGAAAAGGCGCCAGATCTGACGCCTTTCTCAACATGAAGCCCTTTTCTAACATATAAGAGGCCACGCGCCGTGCCGGATATGTGGCGATAATAAATGATTCCTGGTGGCTTATTCGGGGTCCGCGCCACCGTGATCGGCGCTGGCAGGCGCCCGCTGGCAGGCGCCCGCTGGCAGGCGCCCGCTGGCAGGCAGCGCTGGCAGGCAGCGCTGGCAGGCAGCGCTGGCAGGCAGCGCTGGCAGGCAGCGCTGGCAGGCGGCCGCTGGCAGCGGATGGTTCCCGAAACAACGTGGTGAATTACCCTTTTGCGGTGGCCTGACCGTCGTTTACGAGGGTCAACTCACCACGATGGGGTAAACCGCCACGTTGATGCAGGGGCAGCCAGTGCGCTGGCGTACCGCCAGCCACATGAGGCGCGCTAGCCCCAGCCAGCATCAGGCAGCGGCCCGCAGACGGCCACTGCGATCACGGACGGGTGGCGCGGGCGAGATCCACGTCGAACTCCAGGGCGATTTCGTCGCGCAGCTTGAGCGCGCCGAAGAACCCGGTGTACGGCGTGATGCCGAACGCGGTCTGCGCCACGGTCGCGGTACCCCGGTAACGCCCCGGCTCCGGCCCCGTGGCCGCCACGTCCAGCCGCAGCGGCACCGTACGCCCGCGGTACGTGACGGTCCCCTCCACCGCGCCGCCGGCCGCACCAGGGGCCACCCGCGTCGAGGTGAACGTGGCGGACCCGGGGCCGAGGATCTTCGGTATCGTCTTCTCGATGTCCGCCCGGTCCTTCGCGGTCAGCGGCTTGGCGCCACCGGTGCCCTCCCGGACCGCCAGCGAGCCGAAGTCCAGTTCGGCGATGATCGAGGCCGCGGCGAGGTCCGCGTCCACCGTCACGGACGCCGACCAGCGGGTGACCTCGATCAGCAGGTCGTGCCCGGCCCGGGCGGCGAGGCCGGCCCGGCCAGTCCTGATCGCGACCCGGCCCGCCGCCGGGCCGAGCTGGTACGTTCCCGCGTCAACGGCCATGCGCTTCAACGTAAGGCGCGCCGGACAGAGCTGTCCACACCCCGTCGCGCGGGTCCAGCCGCGAGCCTGCTACGTGAACGGCAGGTCGCCGAACAGCTCCCGGATCCGACGCAGGTCACGCAGCCGCGGTTCGGTGGCGCCGCCGACCCAGCGGCTCACCGTCTTGACCGAGACACCGAGCTGCCGCGCGGCCGCTTCCATCGTCATGCCCTCGCGGCGCAGCACGCCGGCCATCCAGTCCGCGAACGACGCCGCGGTACCGTCCGCGGCCCCCGCGGACGCGGCCCCCGCGGACCCGTCCCCCGCGGACGCAGCTGAAGGGGCCCCGACGAAAGCGGCGGCGGCCCCCGGCCCCGGAGCACTCACCCGGCCCCCAGGACCCGCGGCACCGTCGTCCGCCCGCAGCAGGGACGACAGCGCGTTCAGCCCGGCCGGCGCCCCGAGCTGGGACCGCAGCACGTCCACCTCGACGTGGTCGGGGAAGATGCGGAAGGACACGTTGATCGCCCCGGTCGGCCCGGCCGCCTCGAGGAGCGCGTGCGACACGGTCTCCCCCACGGACCTGTTGTCCTCCTCGGACAGCGGCGACTGCGCCAGGCACCGGCGGACGAAGTCGCGGATGTCCGGGATCGAGGACGGCCGCGCCGGGAACGTCTGAGAGACGACCACGACCGGGACGACCTCGATGTTGTCGCCGATCGGGCCGTCTGCAAAATCCACAATCATGAGGGTACGTGCCCGCCGCTAGACGAACGAGCCGCGAGCGATAGACATATGTGTCCGCCCAGGGGACTATTTTGTCCACTTGGAGGCGTAGGGTGGTGATCAGACCCCGAAGGGTGGCGGATTATGACCGAGACAGCTGAACCGGAACCGGTCGTACACATTCTCTGGATGAACGGGGGCCTCGGCTGCGACGGGGACTCGGTGGCGCTCACCGCCGCCACCCAGCCCAGCATCGAGGAAATCGTGCTGGGCGCCCTGCCTGGCCTGCCGAAAGTAAGCGTCCACTGGCCGCTCATCGACTTCGAGTGCGGCCCCGAGCAGGGCGCCGACACGTTCATCGAGTGGTGGCACAAGGCAGATCGCGGTGAATTGGAGCCATTCGTCCTCGTCGTAGAGGGCTCCATCCCGAACGAGGCCATCAAAGAAGAGGGCTACTGGTGCGGGTTCGGCAACAACCCGGAGACGGGCCAGCCGATGACGACCAGCGAGTGGCTCGACCGCCTCGCGCCGAAAGCCACGGCCATCCTGGCGGTCGGCACCTGCGCGACCTACGGCGGCATCCACGCGATGGCCGGCAACCCGACCGGCGCCATGGGCGTGCCCGACTACCTGGGCTGGGAGTGGAAGTCCAAGGCCGGCCTGCCCATCGTGTGCGTGCCCGGCTGCCCGGTCCACCCGGACAACCTGTCCGAGACGATCCTCTACCTGCTGTACCAGGTGGCGGGCCAGGCGCCGATGATCCCGCTCGACGAGGCGCTGCGCCCGCGCTGGCTGTTCGAGGCCACGGTGCACGAGGGCTGCGACCGGGCCGGCTATTACGAGCAGGGCCAGTTCGCGGGGGAGTACGGCCAGCCGAGCTGCCTGGTCAAGCTGGGCTGCTGGGGACCGGTGGTCAAGTGCAACGTGCCCAAGCGCGGCTGGATCAACGGCGTCGGCGGGTGCCCGAACGTGGGCGGCATCTGCATCGCGTGCACGATGCCGGGATTCCCGGACAAATTTATGCCATTCATGGACAAACCGCCGGGTGCGACGGTTTCCACCACCGCCAGCGGCATGTACGGCACGGTGATCAGGAGCCTGCGCGGCTTCACCGCCCGTACCGCCGACAAGGAGCCGAAGTGGCGGGTCAAGGGCGCCGAGCTCCGCACCGGCTACGAAAAGACGTGGTGATCGGCCATGACGCAGGAAACGCCAGAACTCACCGAGATGGCTTGGGACCCGATCACCAGGATCGTCGGCAGCCTCGGCATCTACACCAAGATCGACTTTGCCAACAAGACAGTGGCCGAGTGCCACAGCACGAGCTCGATCTTCCGCGGTTACAGCATCTTCATGAAGGGCAAGGACCCGCGCGACGCGCACTTCATCACGAGCCGGATCTGCGGCATCTGCGGTGACAACCACGCGACGTGCTCGGTCTACAACCAGAACATGGCCTACGGGGTCCGCCCGCCGCACCTCGGCGAGTGGATCATCAACCTCGGCGAGGCCGCAGAATACATGTTCGACCATAACATATTCCAGGAGAACCTGGTCGGCGTGGACTTCTGCGAGCGGATGGTCGCCGAGACCAACCCCGGCGTGCTCGACCAAGCCAACCGCACCGAGGCCCCGCACGCCGCCGAGCATGGCTACAAGACGATCGGCGACATCATGCGCTCGCTGAACCCGCTGGAGGGCGAGTTCTACCGCGAGGCGCTGGCCGTGTCCAGGTCGACGCGGGAGATGTTCTGCCTGATGGAGGGCAGGCACGTACATCCGTCGACGCTGTACCCCGGCGGGGTGGGCACGGTCGCGACGGTCCAGCTGTTCACCGATTACCTCACCCGCCTCATGCGTTACGTGGAGTTCATGAAGCGGGTCGTGCCGATGCACGACGACCTGTTCGACTTCTTCTACGAAGCGCTCCCCGGCTACGAGGAGGTCGGCCGGCGCAGGGTGCTGCTCGGCTGCTGGGGCAGCCTGAACAACCCCGAGTACTGCGACTTCACGTACGCCAACATGGCGGACTGGGGCCGCAAGATGTTCGTCACGCCCGGCATCGTGGTGGACGGCGAGCTGGTCACCACCAGCCTGGTCGACATCAACCTGGGCATCCGCATCCTGCTCGGCCACTCGTATTACGAGGACTGGGAAGACCAGGAGATGTTCGTCACCCACGACCCCCTCGGCAACCCGGTGGATCGCCGCCACCCCTGGAACCAGCACACGATCCCGCGCCCGGCCAAGCGTGACTTCGACGACAAGTACAGCTGGACGATGTCGCCGCGCTGGTTCGACGGCAAGGATTACCTGCCGCTGGACACCGGCGGCGGCCCGATCGCCCGGCTGTGGGCGACGGCGAAGGCGGGCCTGGTCGACTTCGGCTACGTGAAGTCGACCGGGAACAGCGTGCTCATCAACCTCCCCAAGACCGTGTCGCGGCCCGAAGTCACCTTCGAATGGAAGATCCCGGTCGACAAGGAAGGCAGGCCGCTGTCCAACGCGATCGAGCGGGACCGGGCACGCACTTATTTCCAGGCCTACGCGGCCGCGTGCGCGGTGTACTTCATCGAGCAGGCGCTCGCCGAGATCCGCGCCGGGCACACCAAGACCTGGGAGTCGTTCAACGTGCCGGACGAGGCGTTCAGCTGCGGCTTCACCGAGGCGGTGCGGGGTGTCCTGTCCCATCACATGGTGATCAGGGGCGGCAAGATCGCCAACTACCACCCGTACCCGCCGACGCCCTGGAACGGCTCGGTCCGGGACACCTACGGCACGCCGGGCCCCTACGAAGACGCGGTGCAGAACACCCCGATCTTCGAGGAGAACCCGCCGGACCGGTTCAAGGGCATCGACATCATGCGCGCGGTGCGCAGCTTCGACCCGTGCCTGCCGTGCGGCGTGCACATGTACCTGGGCGGCGGCCGGGTGCTCAGAACAGCGCACTCACCGACCGGAATCACGCTGGCGGTCTGAGGTGGCCGGCCCGGCGAGCGGCGATGCTCGGGCGGCCGGCGAACAGGTCGAGGCCCTGCTCGCCGAGCTCCGTGACCGGGCGGGTCCCGATGCCCAGCAGACCGCGGAGGAGCTTGTCGCGTGCCTGGTCCGGCTCTACGGAGCCGGGCTGGCCACGATCATGCGCCTGATCGTCGCCAATGATCAGCACAGTGACCGGCTGGTCGCCCAGCTGATCGCGGACCCGCTGGTGGAGAGCCTGCTGCTGATCCACGACCTGCACCCGCTCGACACCGAGGCCAGGATCAGGCGCGCCCTCGGCACTGGCGCCGAGCTCGTCGGCATCACGGACGACGGCGTGGTCCGGGTCAGGCTCGCCAGCGGCTGCGGTCACACCGCGGCGGCCGTCGAGCAGGCAATCACCGACGCGGCACCGGAAACCGCCGGCGTCGACTTCGCACCGCGCGACCCGCCGTTGCTGCAAATCGCGCGCCGCCGTCCGGCAGGCGCGCTATGACCGGGACTCAGAACGGCATCGGTGCTTCCCCCGGGCTACGGCGCTTCGCGGCCCCGCGCGAGGCAAGCGAGGCAAGGAACGTCGACCCCGAATGTTGCGCGCTCTGCGGCACGCCGGTGCTCCCCGGCCACCGGCATCTCGTCGACACGCAGCACCGTTCGCTGGCCTGCGCATGCACGGCGTGTGGCCTCCTGTTCACCCGTGAGGGCGTGGCTGGCGGGCGGTACCGGATGGTGCCCGACCGGGTGCTGCGCGATCCGGCCGGCCCGCTCACCGACGCCGAGTGGGCCTCGCTCGCGATCCCGGTGAACGTCGCGTTCTTCTTCGTCAACTCCGGGCTCGGCCGGATCGTCGCCAGCTATCCGAGCCCGGCCGGGGTGACCGAATGCGAGCTGGACCTGGCCGCCTGGGACGAGCTGGCCGCCGCGCGGCCGCTGCTGCGCGCGCTGGCGCCGGACGTGGAGGCGATCCTGGTCGCGGCGACAGCACCCTCGGCTGGGGACGCCGGGCCGCGCGAGACGTACCTCGTCCCGATCGACGCGTGCTACTCGCTGGCCGGCGCGCTGCGGCTGAACTGGCACGGCTTCGACGGCGGCGCCGAGGTCCGCGAGATCCTCGCCGACTACCTCGGCGACCTCCGTAGCAGGGCCGGCGTCCTGGAGCGCGGCTGATGGCAGAGCTGACGTTCGGCTGCACCGGGGCCGCCGCGGAGCGGTACGCGGCGACCCCGACGCTGTCGTTCAGCCTCACGGTCAGCGAGTCCGCCGGCGTGCGGGTGCACGCGATCGCGCTGCGCTGCCAGATCCGCATCGAGCCGCACCGCCGCAACTACACCTCCGCCGAAGCCGCCCGGCTGCACGACCTGTTCGGCGACTCGTCCCGGTGGGCGGACACGGTCAAGCCGATCCAGCTCGCCACCGTCGCGACGATGGTGCCGGCGTTCAGCGCGCTGACCGAGATCGAGCTTCAAGTGCCGTGCACCTACGACCTGGAGGTGGCATCGGCGCGGTACCTGCACGGCCTGGACGACGGCACGGTACCGCTGCTGCTCCTGTTCAGCGGCACGGTCTTCCTCGCCCAGGGCTCTGCTGGCCCGCGGGGGGACGACCCCCCGCACCCCCCGACAGGCTTCAGCGTTGAGCTCATCCCGTGGAGTTCCGAGGCGTCGTACCGGATGCCGGTACGCGTGTGGCGCGACATGGTCGACGCGCACTTCCCGGGCAGCGCGTGGCTGCGCTGCACCCGCGAGACGCTCGACGCGCTGGCCGCGTACAAGGCCGAGCACGCGCTGCCGACCTGGGACGCGACACTCGCCGCCCTGCTCGCGCGGGAGACGTCGGCGCCATGAACATCAACGAGGTACGGCGCGTCGCGGACGCGGTTCTGTACGAGGGCTACATCCTGTACCCGTACCGCGCGTCCGCCCAGAAGAACCGGAGCCGCTGGCAGTTCGGCGTGCTGATGTCGCCAGGTTACGCGGCGACCGACCCCTCCGAGCGGTCCATGGCCCAGGCGGAATGCATCGTGGAGCAGCACGGTGAGCTGAACATCACGGTCGTCGCCCGCTTCCTCCAGGTGCAGCGGCGCACCGCGGGCAACGAGGTCTGGGACGAGGGCGTCGAGCGCGAGGTAACCGCCGCCGGCGCCAGCCTGGACTTCGAGATCCCGGGCGGCGAGGAGCGCGCAGGCGACGTGGTCCGCCGCCGCACCAGCCTGCTTGGCACGATCAAGGTGCTGGCCCGGCCGCTGCCCGGGCCGTGGCGGGCCGCCCGGCTGACCGTCCAGCTGGCGAACCGGACGATCGCCGACCCGGCGCCGGCCACGCGCGACCAGGCTCTCCCCTCCGCACTGGTCGCCGCCCACCTGATCATCACCGTCGCCGGCGGGGCGTTCGTCTCGCTGACCGACCCTCCCGAATGGGCGGTGAACGAGACGACTGCCTGCGAGAACATCGCCGTCTGGCCGGTTCTGGCCGGACCGGACGGCGGTCGCCAGGTGATGCTGGCCTCGCCGATCATCCTGCCCGACCACCCGGAGCTGGCGCCGGAAAGCGCCGGCGAGCTGTACGACGGCACGGAGATCGACGAGATCCTGACGCTTCGCACGCTGGCGCTGACCGACGCCGAGAAGCTCGAAGCCAGGGCGACAGACGAGCGCGCGGCCGCGCTGCTCGACCGCGTCGAGTCCATGGAAGGGGAGACCATGACACGACTGCACGGTACGTTCCGTGAGGTTCACCGCGACGTTCCCTGGTGGGATCCGGAGGCCGACGCCGCCGTCTCGCCGGCGACCGACACCGTCACGATCGCCGGGCGGAAGGTGGCCCGCGGCAGCCGGGTCACGCTGCGGCCGGGGGTCCGGCGCGCCGACGCGCAGGACATGTTCCTCGCCGGGCGCGCCGCGATCGTCGAGGCGGTGCTGACCGACGTGGACGCCAACCCGTACCTCGCGGTCTCGCTCGCCGACGACCCGGACCAGGACTTGCGCGCCGCGCACGGCCGTTTCCTGTACTTCGCGCCCGACGAGGTGGAGCCGTGACCGGGCGCACCCTGGTGGCCGGGGTGGGCAACGTGTTCCTGCACGACGACGGGTTCGGCGTCGAGGTGGCCCGGCTGCTCGCGGACCGGCCCAGTGAGCCCGGCGTCGCGATCAAGGATTTCGGCATCCGCGGCGTGCACCTGGTGTACGAACTGCTCGACGGGTGCGACCTGTTCGTGCTGATCGACGCCTCGCCGCGCGGGCAGGCGCCGGGCACGGTGACCGTGCTCGAGGTGGACCCGGCCGATGCCACGGCATCTCCGGCCGTGCTGGACGCGCACAGCCTGGCGCCGGACGAGATCTTCGCGATGCTCGCCACGATGGGCGGGCGCCCCGGGCGCAGCCTCGTGGTGGCGTGCGAGCCGGCCGACGTGACCCCGGGCATCGGGCTGTCGGCTGAGGTGACAGCGGCTCTGCCGCACGCCGTCCGCGCGGTGGAGCGGATCCTGGCAGAAGGAGGGAGCGCAGATGCTGAAGAAGCTGGTCATAGCGGCGATCGTGACGGCGCCGCTCGCCATGGTGATCGCCTCACTGCCTGACATCAAGCGGTACCTGAAGATCAGGCAGATGTAGGGAGCGCCGCATGCACGAGTACGGGCTGTGCGAGGGAGTGCTGGACGCCGTGCTGCTGCGCGCGGCCGGCCGGCCGGTCGCCGGGATCCGGGTGCGGTGCGGTGCGCGGCACGCGGTGGACCCGCCGTCGATGGCGCAGGCGTTCGGCATGCTGGCCGCCGGTACCGTGGCGGCGGACGCCGTCGTGTCGGTGGTCACCGTCCCCGCGACGGTGACCTGCCGGGACTGTGGCGAATCGGCGGAGAGCGCCGACCTGGTGCCCGCGTGCGCCCGCTGCGGCAGCGTCAACGTCGAGATAGCCGGCGGCGACGAGCTGACGCTCGAATCGCTCACCTATGCCGACCTCGCCGCGGCGGACCGGCTGTTCCAGCGGCGCGACGAGCCCGCGCGTCACCTCGCCACCCAGGCCGGTGCCGTCGCGGCGGCCTGCCATGCGATGGCGGTCCGGTTCCACCGGGGCGGCAAGCTGGTGGTGTTCGGCACCGGCGGGGCGAGCACGGACGCGCAGCACGTCGCCGTCGAGTTCGTCCATCCGGTGATCGTCGGCAAGCGTGCGCTGCCGGCCATCGCGCTCACCACCGACGTGGCCACGGTCACCGGGATCGCCGAACGGGACGGGGTCGACGCGATCTTCGCGCACCAGCTCCGGGCCCTGGCCGGCCCCGAGGACATCGCGCTCGGCATCTGCGCCGAACCGGACAGCCCGAGCGTGGCCGCCGGGCTGCGCGCGGCCGGCGAGCTGGGCCTGCTGACGATCGCCCTGGCGGGCGGCGACGGCGGCCGGCTGGCGTCGGACGTCTCGGTCGGCCACCTGCTGGTGGCGGCGTCCAGCGACCCCCGCGTGGTCAAGGAGGTGCACGTGACGACTTATCACATCCTCTGGGAACTGGTGCACGTGTTCTTCGAGCAGCCGGGCGTGCTCGCGCCGGGGGTGGTCGCATGAGCCAGGAATGCTCCGGCGGCCAGTGCGTCACCTGCGGCGACATCGCGGTCGAGGTCACCGTGCTGCGGCTGCTGGCAGATGACTTGGCGCTCGTCGCGGTGCCTTTGAAAGACGGCGGGGCCCGCCATGAAGAGGTCAGCGTCGCACTGGTGAGCGCTGGTGTGGGTGACACGATCCTGGTGCACGCCAGCGAGGCGATCGCGGTGGTGGGACCATGAGCGCCGGCGCCGACCCGATGGAGTCGCTGTACCCGTTCCTGTACGCGGACGCGACGGACCTGGACAGCGTGCTCGAGCAGGTGCGGGCTTCGACGGTCGCCAAGGCCATCGAGGTCGCCGACCTGCGCCGCGTCGTCGCCGAACGAGACGGCGCCCGGCTGGCGGAGTGCGCGCGAGAGGCCGCGAACCGGTTCGCCGCGGGCGGCAGGCTGTTCGCGTTCGGCAACGGCGGCAGCGCCACCGACGCGCAGCAACTCGCCACGCTGTTCCTTAGTAACGGGCTCCCCGCGTTCGCGCTCAGCAACGACACGGCGGTGGTCACCGCGCTGTGCAACGACATCGGCGTCGACGTGGTGTTCGCCCGCCAGCTCGCCGCCTTCGGCGGCAAGGACGACGTCGCGGTCGGGCTGTCCACCAGCGGCAATTCGGACAACCTGCTGCGCGCCTTCGACGAGGCGAGCCGCCGCGGCATGCTCACGATCGGGCTGGCCGGCTACGACGGCGGCAAGATGGCCGAACTGGCCGGCGGGGATAAGCCCGGCGGGGATAAGCCCGGCGGGGATAAGCACAGCATCGACTACCTGTTCGTGGCGCCGTCCACCTCGATCCACCGGATCCAGGAGGCGCAGACCACGATCTATCAAGTGCTATGGGAGCTGACATGTGCCTGGGCATACCCGGTGAGGTGATCGAGATCGTCGAGGGCCAGCCGGACCTGGCCAAGGTCGACGTGAGCGGCGTCAAACGGCTGATCAACATCGGCCTGCTCGCCGACGACCGGCCGGTGCCGGGGGAGTGGGTGCTGATCCACGTCGGCTTCGCGCTGTCCAAGATCGACGAGGACGAAGCAGCAGAGGCGCTCGCGTTCCTCGAGGGCATCGGCCAGGCGTACGAAGACGAGATCGCGGCCTTGCGCGAGTCGCTCATCGAATAAGGAGCACGACCCATGCGATTCGTAGACGAATTCCGTGACGCCGAGAAGGCCCGCGCGCTCGCGGCGAAGATCGCCGGGCTGTGCGAGCCGGGGCGCCAGTACAAGCTGATGGAGGTGTGCGGCGGGCACACCCACACGATCTACAAGCACGGCCTCGAGGACTACCTGCCCGAGTCGATCACGCTGGTGCACGGCCCGGGCTGCCCGGTGTGCGTGATCCCTATGGGCCGGGTGGACGACGCCATGCACCTAGCAGCGGAACCGGACGTGATCATGACGTCGTTCGGGGACATGATGAGAGTACCGGGCAGCACCGGATCGTTCTTCGACGCGAAGGCACGGGGCACCGACATCAGGATGGTTTACTCCCCGCTCGACTCGCTGAAGATCGCCAGGCAGAACCCGGACAAGCGCGTCGTGTTCATGGCGATCGGATTCGAGACGACCGCGCCGTCCACCGCGATGACCGTGCTGCGGGCGCGGGCGCAGGGGATCGAGAACTTCTCGGTGTTCTGCAACCACGTCACGATCATCCCGGCGATCAAGGCGATCCTGGACTCGCCGGACCTGCGGCTGGACGGGTTCCTCGGCCCCGGGCACGTGTCCACGGTGATCGGCTGCCGCCCGTATGAGTTCATCGCGCGGAACTACGGCAAGCCGGTGGTGGTGGCCGGCTTCGAGCCGCTTGACATCCTGCAGTCCATCTACCTGCTGATGGTGCAACTGGCGCAGGGCCGCGCCGAGGTGGAGAACCAGTACGGCCGCGTCGTGCCGTGGGTCGGTAACCCTGTGGCCTTGAGAGCGATCGGCGAGACGATGGAGCTGCGGCCGTACTTCGAGTGGCGCGGGCTGGGGTTCATCAGCCATTCGGCGCTGAAGATGCGTCCGGAGTTCGTCCGGTTCGATGCCGAGCAGCTGTTCTCGGTGCCGGGGGTGCGGGTCGCCGATCCGAAGGCGTGCCAGTGCGGCGAGGTGCTCAAGGGCGTGCTCAAGCCGTGGGAGTGCAAGGTGTTCGGCACCGCGTGCACGCCGGAGACGCCGATCGGCACCTGCATGGTGTCTCCGGAGGGCGCGTGCGCCGCGTATTACAACTACGGGCGGATGAACCGGCAGCGGGTGCCGGTGACGATCGAGCGGAGCCGGCCGTGATTGACCGCGAACAGCAGGTTCTCGACCGCATCGACCGCGCCCGCCGCCGTCGGCCGAAGGTCCGTGAGGAACGCATCACGATGTCCCACGGCGCGGGCGGCAAGGCGACCCGCACGCTGATCGAGGCGGTGTTCCTCGATGCGTTTCGCAACCCGTTGCTCGCGCCTTTGGAGGACGCCGCGTGCCTGTCGGTGGATGGCGCGCGGCTGGCGCTCACCACGGACTCGTACGTGGTGTCCCCGCTGTTCTTCCCCGGTGGGACGATCGGCGACCTGGCGGTCAACGGCACGGTCAACGACCTGTCCGTGGCCGGCGCCACGCCGCTGTACCTGACGGCCGGGTTCATTCTCGAGGAGGGCTTCCCGGTCGCCGACCTGGTGCGTGTGGTGGCGTCGATGCGGGAGGCCGCCGCGGCGGCCGGCGTGCAGATCGTCACCGGCGACACCAAGGTGGTGCAGAAAGGCAAGGCAGACGGCTGCTACATCAACACGGCCGGGGTCGGGGTTCTCTCGCGCTCGGTTTCGCTGGGGCTCGCGAACGCCCGGCCCGGCGACGCGATCATCGTGTCCGGCCCGATCGGCGACCACGGCGTCACGATCATGCTGGCCCGCGGCGAACTCGACATCGAGGCCGACGTCGTGTCGGACACCGCGGCGCTTCACGGCCTGATTGCTGAGCTGCTTTCCGCGGTGCCCGCTACCCGCGCGCTACGCGACGCGACCCGCGGCGGCGTGGCCACGATCCTCAACGAGATCGCGGTGGCCGCCGGTGTCGGCGTGCAGGTCAGCGAGTCCGACATCCCGGTCCGGGCCGAGGTCCGCGGCGCGTCCGAACTGCTCGGCATCGACCCCATGTACGTCGCCTGCGAGGGCCGCCTGGTCGCCGTCGTGCCCGCGGATTGCGCGTCCTTGGCGCTCACTGCTTTGCGGTCCCATCGGTTGGGCGCCGAGTCGGCCGTCATCGGCCACGTCACGGCCGGCCAGCCCGGTCTCGTGCAGCTCCGCACCGCCTTCGGCGGCACCCGCATAGTGGACCTCCTGATCGGCGACCCGCTGCCCCGCATCTGCTAACCCGCGCCCTGCCGCCACGACGGCCTGGCCGAGGCTGATGCCGCCGTCGTTGCACGGCACCCGCGAGTGGGTCAGCACCGTGAAGCCGTGCACGGCCAGCCGCCGCTCGGTCTCGCGCAGCAGCAGCAGGTTCTGGAACACTCCGCCGGACAGCGCCACCGTGCGCAAGCCGCTGCGCTCCCGCGCCAGCACGCACCCCGCCTCGATCGCCGCCGCCATCCCGTGGTGGAACCGCGTCGCGACCACCTCCCGCCGCGCCCCCGCGAGCAGGTCGTCCGCCGCCGCCCGGACAAGATCAACCCCATTCACGCGGAACGTCCGGTGGCTCGACACTCCGGCCTCGTACCACCCCACCTCGTCGGTAGCCGCGTGCTGCTCGAGCTCAACCGCCGCCTGGCCCTCGTAGTTGATCGTGTCGCGGACGCCGAGCAGCGCCGCCACCGCGTCGAACAGCCGTCCCGCGCTGGACGTGGCGGGCGAGTTGACACCTTTGGCCGCCATGGCCAGCACCGCCGGCCAGCGGTCTTTGTTGCGTTCGATCACGTCGAGGCCGTCCGGCGGCGCGCCGTCGAACGCCGCGTGCAGGTAGACCGCCGCCATCCGCCACGGCTCCCTGATCGCGGCGGCGCCGCCTGGCAGCGGGACCGGCGCGAGGTGGCCGGCCCGCTCGAAACCGGTGAGGTCCGCGATGAGGAATTCACCGCCCCAGATCGTGCCGTCGGTCCCGTAGCCGGTGCCGTCGAAGGCGACGCCGATGACCGGGCCGTCGGCGCCGTTGTCGGCCAGGCAGGACGCGATGTGCGCGTGGTGGTGCTGCACGCCGCTTAGCTCGACGCCTTCCAGGTCCAGCGCGTACTTGGTGGACAGGTACTCCGGGTGCAGGTCGTGGGCGACCACCTGGGGCTCGATGTCGAAGAGGCGCTTGAAATGGTCGATGCCTTCGGTGAACGAGCGGAGTGTCTCGGCGTTCTCCAGGTCACCGATGTGGTGGGAGACGAACGCGTGCCGCTCTTTGGCCAGGCAGAACGTGTTCTTCAGCTCGGCGCCGCAGGCGAGCACCGGCCGCGGGAACGGCCGGCGCACCGTGACGGGCGACGGCACGTAGCCGCGGGAGCGGCGGATCAGCGCCGGGCGGCCGTTGTGCACCCGGGCGACGGAGTCGTCGGTCCTGATCTCGATGGGCCGGTCGTGGGTGAGGAATGCGTCCGCGATGGCGCCGAGCCGGGTGAGCGCGTCCTGGTCCCGGTAAGCGATCGGCTCGTCGGACACGTTACCGCTGGTCAGCACCAGCGGCCGGGCCGCGGCCCGGATGAGCAGGTGATGCAGCGGGGTGTACGGCAGCATGACGCCGAGCCGCCGGTTCCCGGGCGCGACCGACCGGGTGACGCCGCCTGGCTTCCTGGGCAGCAGCACGATCGGCCGGGCCGGGCTGGCCAGCAGCCGGGCCGCCGCGTCGTCCACCTCGCAAAGGCGCCGCGCCCCGTCCAGGTCGGCAGCCAGGACCGCGAACGGCCTGTCCTCCCGGTGCTTGCGAGCTCGCAGGGTACGCGCCGCGTCCTCGCTGGTCGCGTCGACCGCGAGGTGATAGCCGCCCAGGCCCTTCACGGCCAGCACCCGCCCGTCGCGGAGAAGCTGGGCGGCCGCCGCGATCGGCTCGCCGGCGATGCCGCTTCCACCGGGGTCGATCAGGCTAAGCGCCGGCCCGCACGCCGGGCAGCAGACCGGCTGCGCGTGGAACCGCCGGTCGGCCGGGTCGTGGTACTCGGCCGCGCACCGCTCGCACATCGCGAAGCCGGCCATCGTGGTCAGCGGCCGGTCGTACGGCACGTCCCGGACGATGGTGAACCGCGGACCGCAGTTCGTGCAGTTGATGAACGGGTACCCGAACCGCCGGTCGCCCGGATCGGCCAGTTCCTTCAGGCAGTCCGCGCAGGTAGCGGTGTCCGACGGGACCAGGGCCCGCCGTTGTCCCTCGGGGGAGCTGGCGATGATCGAGAACGCGCCCGGCCCGCTGGGCGGGATCCGGCTGGCGGTCACCCGCTCGATCCGCGCCAGCGGCGGCGCGTCCCGCTCCAGCTCGCGCAGGAACTGTTCGACCGCCGTGCCGGGCCCCTCGACCTCGGCGAACACGCCGTCCACGTCGTTGCCCACGAACCCGCCGAGCCCCAGCCGGGTGGCCAGCGCGTACACGAACGGCCGGAACCCGACGCCCTGGACGACGCCCTGCACCCGCACCGCGACGCGAACCGTCACGCTCCCAACCCTGTCACACTGCCTCTGCCCAGCCGTATCATGCCTGCCAGGCAGCGAGCTACGGCGGAATTCCCCACCCTTAGGCGTTACCGGCCCTGGAACTCCGGCTTGCGCTTGGCGGCGAACGCCCGGGGTCCCTCCTTCGCGTCGTCGCTGGCGAACACGGCCATGCCGATCTTGGCCTCGATACCGAACGCGTCGTTCTCCGCCAGCCCTTCGGTCTCGCGGATCGTCCGCAGGATCGCGCGTACCGCCAGCGGCCCGTTCGACGCGATCATCTCCGCGATCTCCAGCGCCGCCTCGAGCGCGGAACCGTCCGGCACCACCCGTCCGATCAGGCCGAACGACAGTGCCTCGGCGGCCGTGATGTGCCGTCCGGTCAGCAGCAGCTCGCAGGCCACGGTGTACGGGATCTGCCGCGGCAGCCGCACCGCCGAGCCGCCCAGCGGGAACAGCCCCCAGCGGGCCTCGGACACGCCGAACCGCGCGCTCTCGCCCGCCACCCGGATGTCACACGCTTGGAGGATCTCGGTCCCGCCGGCGATCGCCGGCCCCTCGACGGCCGCGATCAGCGGCTTGGTCAGCCGCCGTCCCTTGAGCAGCGGCTCGATCACCGACAGGTCGAGTTCGGCGGCCCGGTCGCCGGGATGCGAGGTGGTCATCGCCTTCAGGTCGGCGCCCGCACAGAACGAGCCGCCCGCGCCGGTCAGCACGCACGCCCGGATCGACGAGTCGCTGTCCACCCGGTCCCACGCATCTCCCATGATCGCGAGCATCGGCCCGCTCAGCGCGTTGCGCGCCCGCGGCCGGTTCAGCGTGACGATCAGGACGTGTCCGCGCTGCTCGACGAGCGCGTGCGGCTGCTCACTCATGCTGTCCCTGCCCTCTTGTTCGCTCACCGGCGCGCGCCCGCCGATTCGCGAACCTCACCTCTTGCCCGAAACAGTAACACGTTCTAGTTTCTACCCATGGCACTGAACATGGCGGACCTGTTCGAGCACGCCGTCGACGCCTTCTCCGGCCGCGTCGCGATTATCTACGGCGACCGTCAGGTCACCTACCGTGAGCTCGAGGAGCGCGCCAACCGCCTGGCTCACCACCTGGCGCTCAGCCCCGGCCAGCACGTCGGGCTGTACGCGCGCAACTCGATAGCGGCGGTGGAGACGCTGCTCGCGGCCTGCAAGCTGCGGGCGGTAGCCATCAACATCAATTACCGGTATATCCAGAACGAACTGGCGTACCACCTCAGGGACGCTGACTTGGCCGCGATCGTGTACGACCGGGAGCTTGCTCCGATCGTGGCCGACGTGGTCCCGCCGGACCTGCCGCGGGTGGAGATAGGCCCCGGCTACGATGACCTGCTCGCGGCCCAGTCGGGGGAGCGGGACTTCGGCGAACGCAGCGACGACGACATCTACATCATCTACACCGGCGGCACCACCGGCCATCCGAAGGGCGTGATGTGGCGTCACGAGGACATCTGGCGCACGCTCGGCGGCGGAATCGATTTCATCACCGGCGAGGTCCTGCCGGACGAGTGGGCCCAGTCCCGCAAGGGCGCCGAAGGCACTGCCTTGGTCCGGATGGCACCGGCACCGCTGATTCACGGCGCCGCCATGGTTGCCACGCTGGGCGCCCTGTTCGGCGGCGACACGGTCGTGGTGCTGCCGAAGTTCGATGCGCACGCGGTCTGGGACGCGGTGCAGCGGCACAAGGTCAACGTGCTGTCGATCATCGGCGACGCGATGGCCCGGCCGCTGCTGGAGGCGCTGGCCGAGCGGGACTATGACATTTCCTCGCTGTACTCGTTCAACACGACCGCCGCGCTGTTCTCGCCTTCGGTAAAGGAGGCGGTTATCAAGGCGCTGCCCAGCACTTACATCAGCGAGGCGATCGGCTCGACGGAGACCGGCTTCACCGGCATCGCGTTCGCCAGCCCGGGGGAGGACCACCGGGGCGGCCCGACGGTCAACGCCGGCCCCGACGTGATCGTGATCGACGACGACGGCGCGGTTTGCGGCCCGGGTCAGACCGGCAGGCTCGGCCGCGGCGGGCACGTCCCGCTCGGCTACTACAACGACCCGGTCAAGACCGCCCAGATGTTCGCCGAGGTGAACGGCAAGCGGTACGCGGTGCCCGGCGACTGGGCGCGGGTCGAGGAGGACGGCACGATCACCCTGCTCGGCCGCGGTAACACGTGCGTGAACACCGGTGGCGAGAAGGTCTATCCCGAGGAGGTCGAGGGCGCGCTGAAGTCGCACCCCGACGTGTTCGACGCCCTCGTCATCGGCGTCCCTGACGAACGGCTCGGCCAGCGGGTCGGCGCGCTGGTCCAGCTCAGACCCGACGCGACGGCGGACCTGCCGGCGCTGGAGGCACACGTGCGCGACCAGATCGCGGGTTACAAGGTGCCCCGCAGCATCTGGCTGGTCGGCGAGATCGGCCGCACGGTCTCCGGCAAGGCCGACTACGGCTGGGCGCGCGAGTACACGTCCGCGCATCCGGAGTCGTGATCATGCGCACGCCGCTGTGTGACCTGCTCGGTATCGAGCACCCGATCGTCGGGTTCACCCCGTCTGAGCACGTGGCCGCGGCGATCAGCCGGGCCGGCGGGTTCGGCGTGCTCGGCTGCGTCCGGTTCAACGACCCCGCCGAACTGGACACCGTGCTCGGCTGGATGGACAAGAACACCGACGGCCGGCCGTACGGGATCGACGTGGTCATGCCAGCCCGCGTCCCGGAGGAAGGCAGCTCGCGGGACCTCGGCGCGATGATCCCGCCGGGCCACAAAGCATTCGTCGAGCAGACCCTGCTCAAGCTCGGCGTCCCGCCACTCGCCGCGGGCGATGCGACGCCGGACGGCGTGCTCGGGTGGCTGCATTCGGTGGCTCGCCAGCACGTCGAGGTCGCGCTGTCTCACCCGGCCCGGCTGATCGCCAACGCGCTCGGGCCGCCGCCGCCCGACGTGATCGAGGCCGCCCACGGGGCCGGGATGCTGGTCGCCGCGCTGGCCGGCAAGGCGGAGCACGCCCGCCGCCAGGTGGCCAGTGGTGTGGACATCGTCGTCGCGCAGGGCTACGAGGCCGGCGGCCACACCGGCGAGATCGCCTCGATGGTCCTGGTCCCCGAGATCGTGGACGCGGTCGGCCCGGATGTCCCGGTGCTCGCCGCGGGCGGTATCGGCTCCGGCCGGCAGGTGGCGGCCGCCCTCGCGCTGGGCGCGGTCGGCGTCTGGATGGGATCCGCCTGGCTCGTCACCGCCGAGTACAGCATCGGCGCGGGCGCGATGCGCACTGCGTTGCTGAACGCCACGTCCTCGGACACGGTCCGGTCCCGCATCTACAGCGGCAAGCCGGCCCGGCTGCTGAAGAACAAGTGGACCGAAGCCTGGGCCGAACCCGGCGCCCCCGCTCCGCTGCCGATGCCACTGCAGAACGTCCTGGTCGCCGAGGCACACCGCCGCCTGATCGAGTCCGGGGACCCTGACGTGGTGCCCATGCCCGCCGGCCAGATAATCGGCAGGCTCAACGCGGTCCGCCCGGTGGCCGAAGTGATCACCGACCTGGTTCAGGAGGCCGAGGAGACGCTACACCGGCTAAGTAACCTAGGCCCATGAGAATCGCCGTAACCGCCGGATACTGGAGCTCGGGCCCGCCGGCGGGCGCCGCCGAGCTGTTCGAAGCCGCGGACCGGATGGGCATCGACCAGGTCTGGACCGCGGAGGCCTACGGCAGCGACGCGTGGACCCCGCTCGCCTGGTGGGGTTCGCGGACCAGGAACATCAAGCTCGGCACCGCGGTGTCCCAGCTGTCCGCCCGTCCGCCGGTCACGCTCGCGATGACCGCGATGACCATGGACCACCTGACCGAGGGCCGTGTGCTGCTCGGCATCGGCACCAGCAACCCCCAGGTGGTCGAGGGCTGGTACGGCCAGCCCTACCCGCGCCCGCTGGAGCGTACCCGCGAGTACATCGAGATCGTGCGCCGCGTCGTCGCCCGTGGCGAGCCGGTCAGCTACGACGGCAAGCACTACCAGCTGCCGCTGCGGCCGCCGGCCGGCACCGGCCTCGGCAAGCCGCTGCGCTCGATCCTGCACCCGTACCGCACCGAGATCCCTATCTACCTCGGGGCGGAGGGACCGAAGAACGTGGCGCTCGGCGCCGAGATCGCCGACGGCTGGAATGCCATCTTCTTCTCGCCGAAAATGAACGACTTCTACGCAACGGCTCTTGCCGAGGGCTTCGCCCGGCCGGGAGCCCGCCACACCGCACAGACATTCGACGTGGTCGGCGGCCCGCTGGCGATCATCCCCGACGACGACGTGGAGCGGGCCGCCGACCAGCTTCGGCCCACGCTGGCGCTGTACATCGGCGGCATGGGCGCCCGCGGCGTGAACTTCCACAACGAGGTCTTTGTCCGGATGGGCTACGAGGCCGCATCAAAGAAGATCCAAGACCACTACCTGGCCGGGGACAAGCGGTCCGCTATCGCCGCCGTCCCCACCGCGCTGGTGGCGGACGTGGCCCTGATCGGGCCCTGGGCCAAGATCGCCGAGGAGATGGCGTCGTGGCGGCGAACGGTGCTGACGACGTTCTCCGTCCAGGCAGACCCCAGACATTTTGAGCGCATAGTGAAAATTATTCGAGGCGGTTGAACCGGTTCGGCCTCCGCAACGTAGTACCAGTTGTGGGGAGCATGAGGGGGGCGTCACTGCCCCGACGGTCGCTGTGCGGGGCCGTCGGGGCGGGTTTTCTGATCGCCTCAGGAGCAATACATCTCGACCTGTACCTCACCGGGTACCGGACGATACCGACCATCGGCTGGATGTTCTTGCTGCAGGTCATCGCCGCGTTTGTGCTCGCGGCCATGATCCTGGTCACGTTCTGGACATCCGGCCCGCTCGCGCCGCTCACGGCCGCGGCCGGTGCCCTGTTCGCGCTGTCTACCCTCGGCGGCTACCTGCTGTCGATCTGGGTAGGCCTGTTCGGCTTCCGCGAGGTGCGCACCACGGCCGGCATCGTCGCCGGCGTGCTCGACGTGGCCGCGTTCGCGTTCCTGGCGGCCCTGGTTATGCTCAGCGCGGGTCTCCGGCTGCCTAGGGTCCCGGTGATCCCGGCCGTGGCGCTGGTGTCGGTCGTCGCTCTCGCCCTGCTCGGTGCCGGTGCCGCCACCGCCCAGAGCGGGAGCGGCCCGACCGCGTCACCGGGCCAGCAACTGCGCACCGGCTCGGTCGGCAGCGTGACCGTGCTGACCAACAGCAAGGGCCTGACCCTGTACTGGTTCGCGCCAGACACCTCGACATCGTCGAAGTGCACCGGCAGCTGCGCGGTCTACTGGCCGCCGGTGTACGGCAAGCCGTCGGCGGGCGCCGGCGTGACCGGCAAGCTCGGCACGATCACCCGTCCCGACGGGACCACGCAGGCCACCTACAACGGCCGCCCGCTGTACACCTATGTTTCCGACACCGCCCCCGGCCAGGCCACCGGCAACAACCTGGACCTCAACGGCGGCGTCTGGCACGAGGTCACCGTCACCGGCTGACCCGGCTGACCCGGCTGACCCTGCTGGCTGACCCGTCCGCCCGCGCCACCCCTCACCTTCCCTCCCCCTCACCCAGCCCCGCCAGCCTCCCCTTCCCCTCACCCAGCCCCTTCCCCGCAGCCAGCCCCTCCCTCACCCAGCCCCTCCCCGCAGCCAGCGTGTCAATTGCGCAGTTGAGCCCACTAGACCGTGTCTGTGTGCGCCAGACCTTGCGTGACAGACGTCGGGAAGGTGTCGGGAGACGGCAAGGTGGGGAGTTGGACGGTCCGCACCCCCTTTCGGATCGCGTGTGAGCGCGGCGTTACCGGTGCGCGCGATGATGTCCCCATGGCCGAATCCATACATCTTGGACATCTGATGACCGCCGCACTGAAGCGGCATCGCGACGACCCCGTGGTGTTCCTGGGCGACACCGCGCTTACCGGCGGCGAGGTGGCCGACCGCGTCAGCCAGTACATCCAGGCGTTCGAGGCGTTCGGCGCGGGCGCCGGCACCGCCGCCGGGCTGCTCGCGCTGAACCGCCCCGAAGTGCTCTTCGTCCTGGGAGCGGGCCAGACGCAGGGCTACCGGCGTACCGCGCTGCACCCGCTCGGTTCGCTCGACGACCACGCCTACGTGCTCAACGACGCCGGGATCACCTCGCTGATCATCGACCCGGTGCCGATGTTCACCGAGCGCGCGCTGGGCCTGCTCGCGAAGGTCCCCGGCCTGACCCAGGTCCTCACCCTCGGCCCGGTGCCTGACGAACTCGCGCACATCGGCCACGACCTGACCGCTAAGGCGGCGGGATTCGCGCCAAAACCACTCGAGCCCGCGACGCTCAAGCCCGACCACGTCGTGTCCGTTACCTACACCGGCGGCACCACCGGTCACCCCAAAGGCGTGATCGGCACCGCGCAGGAGATGGCGACGATGACCCAGATCCAGATGGCCGAGTGGGAGTGGCCGGACGCCCCCAGGTTCCTGATCTGCACGCCGCTGTCGCACGCCGGCGCGGCGTTCTTCGTCCCCACCCTGCTCAAGGGCGGGTCGCTGATCGTCCTGCCCAGGTTCGACCCGGCCGAGGTGCTGGCGACGATCGAGGAAAAGCGGGTCACCGCGACGATGCTGGTGCCGTCGATGCTCTACGTGCTGCTGGATCACCCCGACTCACGGACCCGCGACCTGTCGTCGCTGGAGACCGTGTACTACGGCGCCGCGTCGATCAATCCGGTCCGCCTGGCGGAGGCGATCGACCGGTTCGGCCCGATCTTCGCGCAGTTCTACGGCCAGACCGAAGCGCCGATGGCCATCAGCTACCTGGCCAAGGGCGAGCACGACAGCAAGCGGCTCACCTCATGCGGGCGGCCCTCGGCGTTCCTGCGCACGGCGCTGCTCGACGCGGAAGGAAAACAGGTACCGCCCGGTGAGCCGGGCGAGATCTGCGTCGCCGGGCCGCTGCTGGCCGGCGGCTACTGGAACCTGCCCGAGGCCACCGCGGAGACCTTCAAGAACGGCTGGCTGCGCACCGGCGACGTGGCCAAGGAGGACGAGGACGGCTTCTGGTTCATCGTCGACCGGGTCAAGGACATGATCGTCACCGGCGGCTTCAACGTCTTCCCCCGCGAGGTGGAGGACGTCATCGCCGAGCACCCGAGCGTCGCCCAGGTCGCGGTCATCGGGATCGCGGACGACAAGTGGGGCGAGGCGGTGACGGCGGTCGTGGTCCTCAAGGCGGACGCGGCGGAAGACCTGACCAGCGAGATCCAGGCCCTGGTCCGAGACCGCAAGGGCCCCGTGCACGTCCCGAAACGGGTGATCGTCGCCGCTGAGCTGCCGCTCACCCCGCTCGCCAAGCCGGACAAGAAGGCACTGCGCGCCCAGTACAGCCAGACCTAGCGGCGGGCACGGTACGCCCGGATGGTCTGCAGTTTGTGCCAGCGGGCGTACCGTTCCACCGCCGCGGCGTCGCCGTCCTGGAGCAGATCGATGAGGTGGGAGTGCTCCCGCGCCGACTCGCCGAGCCGGTCGGGCAGGTAGGTGAACATCGTGGACCGGATCCGGTCCAGCCGGTCACTGGTCTGGTGCAGCAACTCGACCAGGTAGGCGTTGCCGCACCGGGCGGTGATCAGCTCGTGCAGTTCGCGGTTCAGCGCACCGAACCGCACGGGGTCCGCCGAGCGCTCCATCGCGGACACGAGCGAGCGGAGCCGGGTGAAGTCCGCCGGGACGAGACGCGGCTGCGCGAAAGCGGTGGCCGCGCCCTCCAGGATGGCCAGCGCGGTCATCTCCTGTTCCCACGCCGTGTCGTCAACCGGCGAGACGATCGCGCCGGCGTTGGGCTTGAACCGGACCCAGCCTTCGGCCTCCAGGCGGCGCAGCGCCTCGCGAACCGGGATGGGGGAGACACCCAGCTCGCGAGCCAGTGCGTCGATGTTCAGCCGGGCCAGCGGCGGGTACTGGCCGCCGTGAATCCGGTCGCGCAGGGTCGCATAGGTCTGCTCCTGCTTGTTCAGCTACTTCTCCTCAACGCACGGGTTGACGCACTCGCCGAGACCCTCGATGTAGGTGCGCAGCACGTTGCCCGGGCGCAGGTAGACCGGCGGCTTGCGGGCGTCACCGACGCCGCCGGGCGTCCCGGTGGCGATCAGGTCGCCGGGCCGCAGCGTGATGACCTCGCTGGCGTACGCGACGATGTCGGCGGGGCTGAACAGCAGATCCGACGTCCGGGACTGCTGCATGACCACGCCGTCGACCTCGGTCCTGACCTCCAGGTCCGCGGCGTTCCCGACCTCGTCAGGGGTGACCAGATAGGGTCCGGCTGGGGTCGCCCGCTCGAACATCTTGCCCGCCAGCCACTGCAGGGTGCGCCGCTGCCAGTCGCGCATCGACACGTCGTTCATGACCGTGTACCCGGCGATCGCGGCCGCCGCCTCCGCCGCGGAGGCCCGCTTGACCGGCCGGCCGATGACCACGCCAAGCTCCACCTCCCAGTCCACCCGCTCGCTCACCGAAGGCAGCACGAGCTCGTCCCGCGGCCCCAGCAGCGAGTCCGCGAACTTGGCGAACAGCGTGGGGTAGGCCGGCATCTCCCGCCCGGTTTCGGCGATGTGCGCCCGGTAGTTCAGGCCGACGCACAGGATCTTCGACGGATTCGGCACAATCGGCGCGAAGGAAGCCGATGCGACCGGCACCGGCGCCGCGCCCGGCCGGTCGGGGACAGAGCCGGGGACAGAACCGCCACGATCCAGCAGTTCTCTCACGTCGGCCGCCGCCAGCGGCACTAGCGCGGAGCCGTCCAGCCGTGCGGCGGTTGTCCCGTCTTCGGTCCTGATCGTCGCGAATCGCATGACCCGACCCTATCGTGCCCCGACCCAGTTCATATACGATCCGGGGCATGGCGGTTGTGGCAAGGCCAGGGAAAATCGTCGCGGTGCACGTCAGCTACCGCGGCCGGGCGGCGGAGCGGGGCATCCTGCCGCCCTGGCCGTCGTACTTCCTGAAGCCATCCTCGTCGCTGGCGGACAGCGGCGACCCGGTTGTGCGCCCGCCGGGCTGTGAGCTGCTGGCCTTCGAGGGCGAGGTGGCGCTGGTCATCGGCCGTCAGGCGACCAGAGTGAATCGGGCAGAGGCCTGGGAGTACGTGCGATGGATCACCGCGGCGAACGACTTCGGCGTTTACGACCTGCGGTACGCCGACAAGGGCTCCAACCTGCGGTCCAAGGGCATCGACGGGTTCACCCCGCTGGGACCGCGGCTGCTCGACGCGCGCACCGCGGACATGGCCGCACTGCGCCTGCGCACCTGGGTGAACTCAGACCTGGTCCAGGACGCCTGGCCGGCCAGGGACATGCTGTTCGGCTTCGGCGACATCGTCGCCGACCTGTCCCGGCTCGTCACGCTGGAACCGGGTGACATCATCCTCACCGGGACCCCGGCCGGCTCCACGGTTGTCACGCCGGGCGACACCGTCGAGGTGGAGGTCAGCGCCGGCGGTCAGTCGACCGGCCGGCTGACCAGCCCCATCGCCGAGGCCGGCTACCCCCTGGAGCCACCCGGCGCGATGCCGAAGGCGGACGAGGAACAGCGCGCGGCCGCTTACGGCGTCCAGACCAAGCCGGCAAGCGACGACATCCTCGAGCGATTCACCCAGGTCGCCACCGCCACGCTCGCCTCCCAGCTGCGCAAGCGCGGCCTGAACGGCTGTACGCTCGACGGGCTCCGCAGCACGCACCCCGCCAAGCGCATGGCCGGCTACGCACGGACGGTCCGCTACCTGCCGCTCCGCGAGGATCTGTTCCGCAAAGCGGCGAGCGGCATGAACGCCCAGAAGCGCGCGATCGAACAGATCCGGCCGCGGGAGGTCCTGATCATCGAGGCCCGCGGCGACACCACGGCCGGCACGATCGGCGACATCCTCGCCCTCCGCGCACAACAACGCGGTGCGCAAGGCATCGTCACCGACGGCGCCATCCGCGACAGCGCCGCGCTCGCCGCGCTGGACATCCCCACCTACCACGCCGCCGTCCACCCGGCCGTCCTCGGCCGCCGTCACGTCCCATGGGAGACGAACGTCGCGATCGCCTGCGCCGGCGTCACCGTGCAGCCCGGCGACATCCTGGTCGGTGACGCGGACGGCGTGGTCGTCATCCCGCCAGGCATCGCCGCCGAGGTCCTCGCCGACGCCACCGAGCAGGAGCGTCAGGAGGCGTTCATAACGACACGGGTCGCCGCCGGCGAGGCCATCGAGGGCCTGTACCCGCTCACCGAGCAGCGGCGGCCCGCCTACGAGAAATGGCGTGACGAGCAATGAGGTTCCGGTCCGACCCGCGCGCGCACATCCGCGGGTCGATCGCCCCCGTCGTCACCCCCTTTACCGAAGACGGCGCCCTCGACACGCACGGCCTCACCAGCCTGATCCGCTGGCAGCTCGACTCCGGTTCGCACGGCATCTCGCTGGGCGGCTCCACCGGTGAGCCCAGCGCCCAGACCACCGCCGAACGCAAGCGCGCGATGGACACGGCCGCACACCTTATCGCCGACCGCGTCCCCTTTCTCCCCGGCACCGGGTCCGCGAAGCTGGACGAGACCCTCGATCTCACCGCGCATGCCCAGCAGATAGGCGCCGACGCCGCCCTGGTAATCACCCCGTACTACGCCAGACCGACCCAGGAAGGCCTCTACCAGTGGTACGCCGCGGTAGCTGGCAACACTCCTGACCTGCCGGTATTCATCTACAACGTGCCGTCGCGCACCGCCGTCGACATCGCACCCGACACGGTGGCACGCCTCCGGCGAACCCACCCCAACATCGTCGGCGTCAAGGAGACCACCAGGGACTTCGAGCACTTCTCCCGCGTTCTGCACGCGGCCGGCCGCGACACGATCATCCTGTCCGGCATCGAGCTGCTCTGCCTGCCGCTGCTCGCCCTTGGCGGCAACGGCTTCGTCAGCGCGACCGCCAACATCGCCCCGGCGGCCACCGCGAAAATGTACGACCACTGGACAAGAGGCGACCAGGACACGGCCCGTGACCTGCACTACGCCCTGCACCCGCTGGTCGACGTGACGTTCACCGAGACCAACCCGGCGCCGGTCAAGTGGGTCCTTCGCCAGGCCGGCCTGATCGGCAGCCACCACGTCCGCCCGCCGCTCGCGCCTCTCACCGCCGAGGGCCAGCGCCGCGTCGCCCGGCTGCTCCAGGACGGCGCCGCGGCTCTTACCGCCCCGATCGCCTCGGGCGTGACACCCTTATCCCATGACCACGCCGTTCCCGTCGCCAACGACCCCGGCGAGTTCACGCACCGAGGTCTTCGTCCGCTACCTCGACTACTTCCGCTTCCGGCTGACCGGCAAGCTGGCAGGCCTCCCGCACAGCGACCTGCGCACCAGCGGGCTCCCCTCCGGCTGGACCCCGCTTGAGCTGCTCAAGCACCTGCGCCACGTCGAGCGGCGCTGGCTCGAGTGGGGCTTCGCGGGCCAGCCCGTCGACGATCCGTGGGCCGACCACCGGGACGGCAGGTGGTACGTCGCGCCGGACGAGACCCTCGACTCGCTGGTGGCCGAGTTCCGCGAGCAGGCTGCCCGGAGTAACGCCATCATCGAGGCCCACGATCTAGCGGATGTGGGCCAGCCGGGCGAGCGATGGGACGGCGCCGCTCCCGCCACCCTGGAGCGGATACTGTTCCACCTGCTGCAGGAGTACGCACGCCATCTCGGCCACCTGGACATCGTCGCCGAGCTGGCCGCCGGGGAAGCCGGCGAATAGGCATGAGGCTGCCGCATTTCATCGGCGGGATGCACGTGCCGAGCGCGGACGGTGCGGAGTTCGAGGTCGCCGACCCGGTGACGAACAAGGTCTACGGAACGGTCGCGGCCGGCGGTGAACGCGACATCGACGACGCGGTCGCGGTGGCCACCGCCGCGTTCCCGCGATGGGCGGCGTTCGACACAAGGCGGCGCGCCACCGTGCTGAACCGGATCGCGGACGGCATCGAGGCCCGCGCGGCAAAGATCGCCGAAACCGAGACGTTCGACACCGGCCTGCCGATCACCCAGGCTCGCGGCCAGGCCGCGCGCGCCGCGGAGAACTTCCGGTTTTTCGCCGACCTCGCGGTGACCCTGCACGAGGACGCGTTCCGCACACCAGGCCAGCTCGGCTACGTGACCCGCGATCCGGTCGGCGTGGCGGGCCTGATCACGCCGTGGAACACCCCGTTCATGCTGGAATCCTGGAAGCTGGCGCCCGCCCTGGCGGCAGGCTGCGCCGTCGTGCTCAAGCCGGCCGAATGGACGCCGCTCTCCGCCAGCCTGCTCCCCGAGATCATGACCGAGGCCGGCGTGCCCGACGGCGTGTTCAACATCGTCCACGGCATCGGCGAGCAGGCCGGCGCCGCCCTGGTCGCGCACCCCGGCGTGCCCCGCATCTCGTTCACCGGCGAGACAACGACCGGCCGGCTCATCATGGCCGCCGCCGCGCCGCACCTCAAGGCCCTGTCGATGGAGCTCGGCGGCAAGTCCCCCTGCCTGATCTTCGCCGACGCCGACCTCGACAAAGCGGTAGACAGCGCTTTGTTCGGCGTATTCTCGCTGAACGGCGAGCGCTGCACCGCCGGCTCCCGCATTTTGGCAGAACGACAAATCTACGACGAGCTGGTAACCCGCCTTGCCACGCGAGCCGAGCGCATCCGGGTCGGTAACCCGTCCGATCCCAAGACCGAGATCGGGGCGCTCGTTCACCCCGAGCACTACGCCCGCGTACTCTCTTACGTCCAGGCCGGCCGCGACGAAGGCGCCCGCCTCGTCGCAGGCGGATCCCGGCCCGCCGCGCTGCGGACAGGCAACTACCTGGCCGCCACCGTGTTCGCCGACGTCACCCCCGGGATGCGCATCTTCCGCGAGGAGATCTTCGGCCCCGTTGTCTGCGTCACTCCGTTCGATAACGAGGCTAGCGCAATAGAACTAGCGAACGCAACTTCGTATGGGCTCGCGGCCTACATCTGGACGAGCGACCTGTCCCGCGCGCACCGCGTCGCCCACTCGGTCCAATCGGGCATGACCTGGGTCAACTCGCACAACGTGCGCGACCTTCGGACCCCGTTCGGCGGCGTGAAATCCAGCGGTCTGGGCCGCGAGGGCGGCCCGCACAGCCTCGACTTCTACACCCAGACCCGCATAGTTCACATAGCCCTCACCCCTCCCACGACCCCTCGCTTCGGCAGTGACTAATGTGACCCAAGCGCCCAAAGAGCCTCCCCATGTCAGAAAAGTGCTTCATGTAAGAAAAGGGTGCAGATTCGGCGCCTTTCTCGACACCAAGCACTTTTCCAACACGTTAAGACATCTAACCGTCCCCCCAAACACGACAAAAGGCGCAACTCCGAAGCCCGCGCGGCGCCGACGTGCACCCGCGGCGCCGACGTGCACACGAATGGAACACCGACGCGCGGACAAAGGCCGCAAACCAGACAGCCGCGAACCCCGCCAAGCCCTCACCACGTCGTCGCTGCCATCTTCGCCCGCCACATCCGACCAAAAGCCTCCCGCCGACAGCAACTGACGGCCCCAGCGGCCGGTCCGCGGCGACGGCGGGGCAGCGGCGCGGGGGGCTAGCCTAGGCGGTCTACGGAGAGGTCGCCGGCGGCGTGGCGGGCGCGGAGGACCTTTTTGAAGAACTTGCCGGTCGTGGTCTTCGGGATTTCTTTGACGAAGGCCCAGTTCTCCGGGACCTGCCAGTGCGCGACCTTGCCCTCGAGGAAGTCCGCGAGGTCTTGGGCGGCGACTTTCGCGTCGTCACGCACCACGACGCAGGCGAGCGGGCGCTCGGTCCACTTCTCGTCGGGGATGCCGATCACGGCGGCTTCCAGCACGGCGGGGTGTCCCATCAGCTCGTTTTCCAACGCCACGCTGGAGATCCACTCGCCGCCGGATTTGATCACGTCCTTGATCCGGTCGGTGACCTGGAAGAAGCCGCGCTCGTCGATCGTGCCGGTATCCCCGGTGCGCAGCCAGCCGTCGTGGAACTTCTCCGGGGCCGGATCCTTGTGGTACGCGGCGGTGATCCACGGCCCGCGCACCTCGATCTCGCCTTCCGCCACGCCGTCCCACGGCAGTTCCTCGCCGTCCCGGCCGGTGATGCGCATCTCCACGCCGGGCATGACCCGGCCGGACTTCATCCGCCAGTCCAGCTCCTCGGCAGAGCCTTCAGGTACACCGGGCGGTGGGAACGCCATGCCGCCGACCGGGCTGGTCTCGGTCATGCCCCAGCCCTGGACGATGCGCAGCCCGTACTTCTGCCGGAACTGCTCGAGCAGCGCGCGCGGCGCGGCCGCCCCGCCCGAGTTGCCGAACCGCAGCGAGGACAAGTCGATGTCGCGGACCTTGCCGTACTCGAATATCCAGTTCCAGATAGTCGGCACCGCGGCGGTCACCGTGGTCCGCTCGGTCTCGATGAATTTGACCAGTTGGTCCGGCTGGAGGAACGGGCCGGGCATGTGCAGCGTCGCGCCGGTCAGGAACGCCGCGAACGGCAGGCCCCACGCGTTCACGTGGAACATCGGCACGATGACCAGGGCCCGGTCCTCCTCGGTGATGCCCTTGATGCACGCCGACGTCACGGCCAGCGCGTGCAGGAAGGTGGACCGGTGCGAATAGACGACGCCCTTCGGGTCGCCGGTGGTGCCGCTGGTGTAGCACATCAGGGCGGCCGAGCGCTCGTCCAGCTCGGGCCAGTCGAAGGCCGACTGTTCGGCGGCGATCAGGTCGTCGTACCGGTACACCGGCACGTCGCCGTCCAGCGCGCTGGCGTCGCCGGATCCGCAGACGATGAAAGCCAGGACGTTCTGAGATAGATGGTTTTTGACGGCGGCCAGCAGGGGGACGAGCGTGTCGTCGACGATGATCACCCGGTCTTCCGCGTGGTTCGCGATGTGCGCGATTGTCGGCGGGTCCAGCCGGATGTTCAGCGTGTGCAGCACCGCGCCCATGCAGGGCACCGCGAGGTAGGCCTCCAGGTGCTCCTGGTGATTCCAGCAGAGGGTGGCGACCGGATCGTTCGGCCGGACGCCGAGCCTGGTCAGCGCGTTCGCCAGCCTGGCCGCGTTGTCCGCCACTGTGCGGTAGTCGGCGCGACGCGGACCGTCCCCGGTCCAGGTGACGCACTCGCTGCGGCCGTAGATCTGGACACCGTGCCGCATGATCGCGGTGATCGTGAGCGGAAAGTCCTGCATGGTACTGGTGATCATCAAGGCGACCCTCTCTGGCCGGGCTTGCTTACTGGTCGGTACGGTAAGGGGGTCCCGGCAGTCAGTCAACGGAGGTGCGCGTGCCCCGCCAGATCGTTCTCGCCTCGCGACCGTCCGGGTGGCCGGACGCCGCGAATTTCGCCATGACCGAGGTCCCGTCGGCCGAACTCGATGACGGGCAGGTCCGCGTGCGGAACCTGTTCATGTCCGTGGACCCGTACATGCGGGGCCGGATGGACGACGTGAAGTCGTACATACCGCCGTTCCAGGTCGGCGAGCCGCTGGAGGGCGGCGCGGTCGGCGAGGTGACCGAGACCAAGTCGCCCGACCTGGCGGTTGGCGACCTGGTGGTGCACCAGCTCGGCTGGCGGGAAGAGGCGGTGCTGCCCGCCCGGCATACGCAACGCGTCGAGGCGATTCCCGGATTGTCGCCGTCGGCCTACCTCGGGGTGCTCGGGATGCCCGCGCTGACCGCCTACGTGGGGCTGCTCGACATCGCCGGGCTCAAGGACGGCGACGTCGTGTTCGTGTCCGGGGCGGCGGGCGCGGTCGGCAGCATGGCCGGGCAGTTCGCGAAGCTCCTGGGCGCTTCGCGGGTCATCGGCAGCGCGGGAACGGACGAGAAGGTGCGCTGGCTGCGCGAAATCGGGTACGACGCGGCGTTCAGCTACAAGCACGGTCCGGTGTACGAGCGGCTGCGCGAGGCGGCCCCGGACGGCATCGACGTGTACTTCGACAACGTGGGCGACGATCATCTTGAGGCCGCGCTGTCCTCGCTGCGGCAGAACGGCCGGGTGGCGCTGTGCGGCGCGATCGCGAACTACAACCTGACAGAACCCAGGGGCCCGCGCAACATGGGGCTGGCCATCAGCAAGCGGCTCACGCTGCGCGGCTTCATCATCCTTGACCACGGGTCCAGGCTGCCGGACATGATCGCGGACGTGACCGGGTGGCTGCGGGACGGGAAGCTACAGCACGCCGAGACCGTCATGGACGGCCTGAACCACGCCCCCGACGCGTTCCTCGCCATGCTCCGCGGCGGGAACACCGGAAAGATGATCGTCCGGCTCTAGGGTGTTGCCCACGGAGTGTTACCGTGCCAATCGCCTGCGACACCAATCCGCTCCGGTACGTTGGTCACTCGTCTCCTCCGTCTATAGATCGCGAGTATGTCAGGTGACGACCAGCCGGGTAGTTCTAACCTGCGTGATCGCACTTGGCCTGATCGCGACCGGCTGCGGCGGCTCCGCGTCGAGCCAGGCCGCGAGCAAGCCGGCCCCGTCGGTCTCCCGTGTTCCGCTGTCGCCAGCCCCGGAGCCGTCGCCGTCGCCGTCACCGTCCCCGGCACGGAGCTGCGCGGCCAGAGTGTTCGCCCGGATGACCGAGGCGCAGCGGGTCGGGCAGCTGTTCCTGGCGGGCATGCCCGCCCAGGGCGGCCCGGGCGCGGAGCTGACCGGCGCGATCCGGTCGTACCACCTGGGCTCGGCGCTGCTCATGGGGAACACCGCCGCCGGTGTCGCCGGCGTCCGGTCGATGACCAGCGCGGTGCAACGCCTGGCGGGCGGTAACGCAGGGGTGCGGTTCTTCGTCGCCGCGAACCAGGAGGGCGGCCAGATCCAGCCGCTGCGCGGACCGGGCTTCTCGGCCATGCCGTCCGCGGTCAGCCAGGGCACCATGCCCGTCGCCACGCTGGCCAGGGACGCCCGGACATGGGGCCGTGAGCTCACCGCGGCCGGGGTCAACCTGAACCTCGCTCCGGTGCTGGACGTGGTGCCGCCGGGCACGGCCGCCGAGAACGCGCCGATCGGCCAGCTCGACCGGGAGTACGGCGACCAGCCGGGTCCCGTGGCCAGCCACGGCATCGCGTTCATCGACGGGATGCGCCGCGCGCGCGTCGCCACCGCCGCCAAGCACTTTCCCGGCCTTGGCCGGGTGCGCGGCAACACGGACTTCACCGCGAACGTGGTGGACACCGTCACCACCGCGAACGACCCGTACCTGAGCACGTACCGGGCCGCGATCGCCGCCGGAGTGCCGTTCGTCATGGTCGCGCTCGCCAGCTATCCGCGGATCGACGCCAGACACCTCGCCGTGTTCTCCAGCAAGATCGTCAACGGCCTGCTGCACGACAGGATGCGCTTCAACGGCGTGATCATGTCGGACGACCTCGGTGGCGCCGCGGCCATCGCGGGCATCCCGCCGGGCACCCGGGCGATCGACTTCCTGGAGGCGGGCGGTGACATGATCACCTCGCAGTCCGCCGGCGTGGCCGTGGCCATGGACGCGGCCGTGCTCCGCAAGGCAGCGCAGGAAGCCTGGTTCCGTGGCGTTGTCAGCGATGCCGTTCTGAGGATTCTTGCTGTTAAGGGTGACTACGGGCTGCTGCCCTGCTGACGGAGCTTTGACGTCTGTCTATCCACTCGTTTAACGTTGTTTGTCCGGTGTTAAACGTTTGGGGGCGGAACTAAATGGCGGTTACGACCCGGAAGTCGCCGGTGGAGATCGTCGCGACGATGGGGACGCGCCTCACCCGGATGCCGGCCGCGGAGTTCTCCGGCCTGCGGACCGGGCGGTTCGGGCGGTGGGCCGACGGGGTAACCGCGATGCGGTCGGACTGCGCGGAGTTTGCCGGGTTCTGGCGGGAGCACAACGCTCGCGTGCTGGACGGCGAAGGGCCGCTATGGGTGGTGCTCGGCGACTCGACCGCGCAAGGGCTGGGGGCGCCTTCGCCGACGCTGGGATACGTCGGCCAGGTGCTGGCCGGCCTGCGGCACCGGACCGGGCTGCCGTGGCGGGTGCTCAACCTGTCGGTGTCCGGCTCGGTGATCCGCGACGTGCTGGACAAGCAGCTGGCCGAATCGTTGGCCGGGGCCGACCTGGTGACCTGCGGGATCGGGATCAACGACATCCTGTACACGCCGCCGGGGCGGCTGTTCGGGGATCTGCGGTCACTGGTTTCCGCGGTGCCTTCGGGGACCGTGCTGCTGGATCTGCCGGTGCCGGCCGGGATGTGGGGTCTGCTCGGCCGGGCCAGCGTGCCGTACGTGACGCGGATCAACCGGGTGCTGCATTCTTCCGCGGTCACGCGGAGCTTGCCGGTGGCGCGGGTGTCCGAGGAGTTCACCGCGCCGTGGGGCGGCAAGTTCGCGTCGGACTGCTTCCATCCCAGCCAGGACGGATACCGGGACTGGACCCGGGCCGTGCTAGGCGCCATCCGCCTTTGATGGTGGTCGTCGCCAGCTGATTGCCGCGGCTGTGATCGTACGGGCGCAGCCCCCGCACCCCGTACCCCGCACCCCGTACCCCGTACTCCGTACCGGGACATTCAGCTCATTCCGGGCGGGCTGTCAGGCGAGCCAGATTATTGCGGACACTTACCCCACCGGATCGGGGGGGTAACTGTCCGCAATCATTTCCGGATGGCCTCCTAGGGTCGGCGCCCTCGACATCGGTTACGTTATGCCTGTGTGCACCGTCGTCGTCAGCTTCGTGCCGCGGGAGCCGGTCCCGCTGCTCCTGCTGGGCTTCCGCGACGAGCTGGCGGCCCGCCCCTGGAAGCCGCCGGCCCGGCACTGGCCGGGATCGCCGCTGGTCGGCGGCTTCGACGAACAGGCGGGCGGCACCTGGCTGGCCGTCCATCCCGGCATCGCGCGGGTGTCCTGCATCCTGAACGGCCGCGGCGGTCAAGCCCCGCAGGCCTCGCGCAGGTCGCGGGGTGAGCTGCCGTTGCTGGCAGCGGACAAGGGGCGGGAGGCGCTGGCCTCGCTACATGAAGACCGGGAACGGCTGGCCGCCTACGACCCCTTCCACCTCGTCCACGCCGACGTAACCGAGGTGACGCTGCTGAGCTGGGACGGCCACGCGGCGACCCTGACCGAGCTGGCCCCTGGCACGCACATGATCACCAACGCCGGCCTGACGCCGGACGACCCCAAGGTCCGTCACTTCGGGGCCAGGTTCGCCGCCGACCGCCCGTCAGGAGCCCCGGGCGTGCCGGTAGCGCAAGCCTGGCATCCCTGGCTCAAGCTGGCCGAAGGCGACGGCCTGCCCGTCGGCGACCCCCGTGCGATTCGCGCCCGCAAGACGTTGCCCGACGGCCGCGTCTGGGGCACCACGTCGATCAGCCTGGTCGCTCTCGGCCAGGCGGCCGGGCTGCGTTACGACTTCCAGGCGCTCCCCGACGAGACGGCCCCGCGTCCCGTCGGGGAGTTGCCTGCCTAGTCCTTCCGCTCCCAGTACGCCGAAACGTCAAACGATCATGAAACGATCTACCCCAGCCGTAGTGGCAGCCCGAACTCCGGGAACACCCGTTCCGCATCGAGGAAGAACGTCAGCTGGCTCATCCGGTCCCCGGCCGGCGTCGCCAGGTGCACCGACCACGCCCGGTGACCCCCGGCGCGAGAAGGCTTGTACTGGCCCCACGCCCAGTCCCCGTTCGCGGTGCCACCAGGCACCGGGACGAGGATCGAGCCGGCGCACGCGCTCGGCCCGGGCTCCTGCATGAAGCGCGTGATGTCCGAACTGCCGGCCACCCACATCGAGTACGGCGGCATAGACATCACCGCGTCGTCGTGCAGCAGGCCCATCAGCGCGGACATGTCGTACCGCTGGAACGCGTCGACGTACCGGTCAAGCAACCCGGCGTCCGCGGTCCCCAAGGAAGCAGGGGCGGAAGCAACCGCCCGGGCCTCAGAGCCCTCAGGCAGCTCCGCCAGCGTCGCCCGGGCTCGCTGCAACGCGCTGTTCACCGAAGGGACGCTGGTGCCCAGCGTCGTCGCGGCCTCGGCCGCGGGCATCTTCAGCACCTCGCACAGGATCAGCGCCGCGCGCTGCCGGGCGGGCAGGTGTTGCATCGCGGTGATGAACGCCAGCCGTATGGTGTCCCGTTCGATCGCGATGTCGGCCGGATCGCCATGCGAGCCAAGCACCCGGGAGTCCGAGATCGGAGACACCCACATCTCGGCCGGCTGCCACCCGCCGAGGTGCGCCTCGACCGGCGGCGAGGCCGGCCCGAGGTCCATCGGCATGGCCCGCCGCTGCCGGCCGCGCAGCATGTCCATGCAGATGTTCGTCGCGATCCGGTACAGCCAGGACCGCACGCTCGACCGGCCCTCGAACCCGTCCGCCGCCCGCCAGGCCCGGAGCATGGTCTCCTGCACGGCGTCGTCGGCCTCGAAGCTGGACCCCAGCATCCGGTAGCAGTACCCGGTCAGCTCCCGCCGGTGCTCCTCAAGCATCTCCGGGCTAAGCAGCGATTCAGAAACGCGAGACCCCATACCACACCACCCTACGCCACTCCTGCCTCCCTACGCCGGATCCATCCCGTACCGGCCCATTAGCTCACGTTCCACCGCCGGCGCCGGCGGCGCGCGGTACGGCGCGCTCCATCAGCGAGAAGTCGCCGCCGCTCTGCGCGGCGACGGCCGTTGACCGCCATCACGTTGCCCCGCGCGGTCAGCAAGTGCCCGTCACCGAGCGAAACGATCTCTGTCATGTGACAATCCTGACATGGAGGCACGAAAGGAGCGGTTCGTCGTCGTGGTGTTCAACGGCGTGCCGCTTGGGGTCGTCTCGTTCGGGTTTGGCGTGTTCGAGGTGGGCCTGTTTTACAACGCGTTGCCCGGCATCGATGTGCGGGTCGTGGCCGGCGAGCCGGGAACCGTGCTGGCGGGCGGCGGACTGGTCTGTACCGCGCCCTATGACCTCGCCGCCATCCGCGCCGCCGACGTGATCATCGTGCCCAAGTGGCGCGACCCGCGCGAGATTCCGCCGAAACCCGCGCTGGAAGCGATCCGTGCGGCGCACGCGAACGGCGCCCGGGTCGCGGGCCTGTGCACCGGGGCGTTCGTGCTGGCCGCGGCCGGCCTGCTGGACGGCCGTCCGGCCACCACGCATTGGGCCCTGGCCCGCCATCTTGGCCGCATGTACCCGAAGGTGCGAGTCCACGCGGACCAGCTCTACATCGACGACGGCGACGTGCTGACCGCCGGCGGCGGGGCGGCCGGCCTGGACCTCGGCCTGCACCTGATCCGCTCGCACTGCGGAGCCGCTGTGGCCAACCGCATCGCCAGGTACATGGTGATCGCGCCGCACCGGGCCGGCGGCCAGGCGCAGTACATCGAGGCGCCGGTGCCGGACATCGATCAGGCTGACCCGGTCGGCGAGACGATGACCTGGGCGCTTGGCCGGCTCGACCAGACCCTGCCGGTCGAGCTGCTGGCCCGCCACGCGGGCATGAGCAGGCGCAACTTCGACCGAAGGTTCCGGGAGATCACCGGCACCGCGCCTGCCTCGTGGCTGACCCACCAGCGGGTGCTGCGGGTCCAGCAGCTGCTGGAATCCACCCGGCTGCCCGTTGAGGAGGTGGCACGCCGTTGCGGGTTCGGCACCGGAGCGGCGCTGCGCCCGCACTTCCGGCGGGTGACCGGAACAACCCCCGCCGCGTACCGGACGACGTTCGCGGTGTCCTGAAAGCCTGGCCGGACGGTGTTGGCCGGAATGGGACACTGGTTGTCCGGATACGAGCTTCCCTCCAGGCGGGCTGACCGGCCAGGATCGAGGACCATGACCACGGAGAACACGATCCGCCCCTTCCGTATCGAGATCGGCCAGGAGGCGCTCGACGACCTGACTGGCCGGCTCCGCCGGACCAGGTGGACCCCGGACGCCCCCGCCGCGTACGGGGTACCCCTGGCCGAGGTGCGCAGACTGGCCGAGTACTGGCAAACCGGCTATGACTGGCGGGCCGCCGAGGCGAAGCTCAACCAGCACCCGCAGTTCGTCACCGAGATCGACGGCCAGGACATCCATTTCCTGCATGTCAAGTCCGCCGAGCCGGACGCGATCCCGCTGATCCTGACCCACGGCTGGCCGGGCTCGGTGGTCGAGTTCGGCAACCTCATAGGCCTGCTGACCAGCGGGAATCCCTCGTTTCACCTGGTGATCCCGTCGCTGCCGGGCTTCGCGTTCTCCAGCCCGATCCACGGTCAGGGCTGGAGCACCGCCCGGACCGCGGCCGCCTGGGCAGAGCTGATGCGCCGTCTGGGCTACCAGCGCTACGGCGCGGCCGGCAACGACGCCGGCTCGATGATCTCGCCGGAGGTCGGCCGCCTGGACCCCGAGCACGTGATCGGCGTGCACGTGACCCAGGTCTTCTCGTTCCCTTCTGGCGACCCTGCTGAGTTCGAGGGCATGTCCGCCGAGGACGGCGCCGCGATGGGCAAGCTCCAGTGGTTCCTGGAGAACAAGATCTCGTTCAACCAGCTGCACTCGCAGCAGCCGCAGACCCTGGCCCACGCGCTCGCCGACTCCCCGGCGGGCCTGCTCGGCTGGAACCTCCAGCTGATGGGGGCCGACGCGATGGGGGAGCGCGCGCTCGACGACGACTTCATCGTGACCAACACGGCCCTGTACTGGCTGACGAACACCGGCGGCACCGCCATCCGCTTCTACTACGAGGACGCCCACGGGCCCCGGCCCAGCGAGCCGACGACGGTACCGCTCGGCGTGGCCGGCTTCGCGGGGGACTTCTCCGGTGTCCGGAAGTTCGCGGAGCGTGACCACAAGAACATCGTGCAGTGGAACCTGCACCCGGAGCCCGGCGGGCACTACGCCGCGCACCTGGAGCCGGCGGTCATGGCCGATGACATCCGCGAGTTCTACCGGAAGCTGTCCAGGGCACAATCGACGATGTGACCGATCTGCTGGCCGACGCGACCGAGGAGCTCTACTCGGCCGATCCCGATGAGTTCACCCAGCGCCGCACCGACCTGGCGGCCTCGGCCCGGCACCGCGGCGAGGCCGCGGCCGCCAAGCAAATTGCCGCGCTGCGCAAGCCCACCCGGTCCGCCTGGGTGGTGAATCAGCTGGTCCGGGCCTATCCGGAGGCGGCCGGCCGGCTCGCCGAGCTGGCCGCCGGACTCCGGGAGGGCGGCAACGGTTCACGGATCCGCGAGCTCACCGAGGCTCGCGGCAGGCTGATCGACGAACTGACCCGGCAGGCGTTCGCCACGGTCGGCACCTCGTCGCCGCCGTCCGCCCTGCGCGAGGACGTCATCGCCACGCTGAGCGCGGCACTCGCCGATCCAGAGGTCGCCGCGGAGGTCCAGGCGGGCACGCTGACCCGGGCCGCGCACTGGGCCGGCTTCGGCCTGGTGCCGCTCTCCGATGCGCCCTCCAAGCCGAAACCCAAGGCCCCGGCGCCGCCCCCCGACGATCTCGAGCCGCGCCGCCGTACCAAAGAAAAAATTCAGCTAGCGGAACGAGCGGTGGCTCAAGCGGCCGCTGACCTGGAATCCGCCACGACAGCCGAACACGAGCTGGAGGAGGCCGTCCGGGCCCTGGAATCGGAGCTGGAGCAGGCCAGGGAGCGGCTGGCCCTGGCCCGCCGGGCCGCGTACCGCGCGGAATCGCGCCATAACAAGGCGGTCGCGGAACTAGATCGGCTCCAGGAGTAAACCATCCGGGGGGCCCGACGTCTCTATTACCGGTAAGACTGCGTAGTGCGTACGTTGAGGCGGGTTGGGCACTCCGGAGGTGTTTAGTGGCGGGTGGAGGAGAGCCGGACGGTTTCCGCGCTTTCGTCGAGGCGCGATCGTCGGCCCTGTTGCGATCTGGCTGGTTGCTGACCGGTGACTGGCCGAGCGCCGAAGACCTGGTGCAGACGGCCCTGGCCGCGGCGTGGCCGCGGTGGGGGTCCTTGGATCAGGCTCCGGAGCTCTATGTGCGGAAGATCATGGTTAACACGTTCCTGCGCTGGCGGCAGCGCAAGTGGAACGGCGAGATCGCCACCGAGAAGCTGCCCGAGACCCGGGTCTACGGGGATGCGTTCGCACAGGTGGACTCCCGCGCGACGCTGACCGCGGCGCTGGACCGGCTGCCGGCCAGGCAGCGCGCGGTCGTCGTCTTGCGGTACTTCGCCGACATGACCGAGGCGCAGACCGCGCAGGCGATGGGCTGCTCGCTCGGGACGGTGAAGTCGCACGCCGCCAAGGCGCTGTCCCGGCTGCGAGACGCGCCCGGACTGGCCGAGCTGATGACCGGAGGGGTGGCCCAGTGACACTCGAAGAGCAGCGGCTGTCGGACATGCTGCACCGGCTCACCCCGGAACCGCCGCGCACCGTGACCGTCGAGGACGTCGCCATCCACCTGGCCAACCAGGCGGCCCCGCGGCATTCCGGCGACGGGCACACCGCGGTGCTGCGCATCGGCAAGCGCGGCCGGCCTCGCTTGGCGCCCGCATTCGCCGCCGCGAGCGTGATCGTCGTCGTGGGTGCCAGCACCGGCATAGCCGTCGCGCTGACGTCCAGCCAGCACAACGCGAAGGCGCCGGCGAGCGGGGGCGCGAGCACCTCCGCGACCGCCACGACCGTATCGAGCGCTCCGGGCACCGATGACACGGCCCCGCCCGGCAGCAGCGGCACGCATCCGCGGCAGCAGCCGGTCCCGATCGCCGGCAGCCTGTGGGGCGGGGAGCTGATCGTGCAGCAGAGCCTGGATCCGGGCACCCTAGTGGGCGGCGGCAACTCGCTGTACGCGCTCAGCAACGGCAACCTGATCCGCGTCGACCCGGCCAAGGGGCAGATCGTCGAGCGGACGAGCGTGCCGGGCACCGGCCGTCCGGTGGTAGACGGCAACGAGGTCTGGGTGGCTTCGCCCAGCGGCAGCGGAATGACGCTGTCCGCCTTCAACGCCGCGACGCTGAGCCCAGCCGGGACGGTGGCCGTGCCTGGCAGCCCCACCCAGCCCGAGGGCGCGCTGGCCGTCAGCCCTGGCGGCGACCTCTACGTGGCGGCCGGCAGCAACGTCGCGGTGGTCGACCCGAGCAGCCACTCGGTGATCCAGCACATCGGCATAAGCGGCGGCGGGGCCGGCTCGGTAGCGATCACACCGGACGGCGCCACCTTGTACGCCGGGGTGACGAGCGGCGGCAGCTTCCGCCTCGAGGCCTTCAACGCGGCCACCGGCGCGAGCCTTGGCGGGTCGGCCATGCCGGACACCAGCAACGGCGGCTACCTGGTCGCGACCGACGGCGGCGTCTGGGGGACCACCGGGTCGCTCATGACCCAGCGGGTGTGGTTCGCGCCCGGCGGCGACCTGACCAAGCTCCGTACGGTGACCGGCGGCGTGGACGGCGGCCTGGACTCGGCGCCGACGTACGTGAACGGTGCCATCTGGATCGGCGGCATCCAGTCCCTCGAGTGCCTGGACCCCGCGAGCGGCAAGGTCCGGGCGGGCAGCCAGATCCCCGGTGACCGCGGCGTCCCCGAGCACTTCGGCAGCGTCGCGTTCGTCGGCGGCCACGCGTACACCGCCTTCCAGGACCAGCACGCACAGCAGGTAGGGGTAGCGGCGGTAATCCCGCCCATGGCGTGCTTCGCGGGCGGCGCGACGGGGTCCTGACACGGTGCTGGCGTCCCGACCCGGTGCTCGCGTCCCGACCCGGTGCTCGCGTCCCGACCCGGTGCTGGCGCGGGCCTTACCCTGCGTCGCCGGTCCCCGCCCAGGCGATGGCCCGCGCCAGCACCACCGCGTCCCGCCCCTCCTTCTCGGCGGGCCCTGTCGCTCCGCCGCGTCTCGCGGCCCGCGCTCGCCTGGTCCCGCCGCTCGCTCAGCGCACGGTCGGCCGGTTCTAAGGCTACGCCTGTCTTGGTACGCCAAACTGACGACCTGAAGAGGGTAAATCGGCATAAGCCGGGCGCGAAACTGTCGGTTTCGCGTACCAAGACACTCGTTCACTTATCGAACGCTGGGCGCGGGGGGAGCGGGCTAGTTCGCGGGGGCGGCGGCCGAGCGTTCTGGGGGGACTTGCTCGGCGGCGGGTGGCGGGCCCGGCGGGGTGCCGTCGCCGAACGGACGGCCGCCCAGTTGCTCCCGGCCGTGCGGCGTCAGCCAACCCGAAGTGTCGGGCCCGGCGGGCACGATCCGCATCGGGTTGAGCATGACGTGCACTTCGTAGTAGTGCTGCTTGGTCTGCACGAAGTCGATGGTGTCGCCGAAGCCGGGCGTCTGGAACAGATCGCGCGCGTACGCCCACAGCACCGGCATCTCGGTCAGCTTGTTCCGGTTGCACTTGAAGTGCCCGTGGTACACCGCGTCGAATCTGGCGAGGGTGGGCCAGAGCCGGATGTCGGCCTCGGTGATCGTGTCGCCGACCAGGTAACGCCGGGTGGCGAGGCGCTCGGACAGCCAGTCAAGCCGGGCGAACAGCCGGCCGTACGCCTGCTCGTAGGCCTGCTGGTTGCGGGCGAAGCCGGTCCGGTACACGCCGTCGTTGACGTCCTCGTAGACGAGCGCCGCGACCTCCTCGATCTCGTCGCGCCACTTGTCCGGGTACAGGTCCGGCGCGCCGTCACGGTGGCAGGCGCCCCATTCCGCCTCGAGGTCGAGCGTGATCTGGCGGAAATCGGCGGTCACCACGCCGCGGGAGGGGATATCCACGATGGCCGGCACGGTGACGCCCCGGTCGTAGCCGGGCACCGCGGTCTCGTACGCCTCGCCCAGCCAGTGGATGCCGAGCACCGGATCGCGCTCGTCGGGGTCGAGGTCGAATGTCCAGCTGCGCGAGTCGTGCACCGGCCCGCAGATCCCCATGGAGAGCGCGGACTCCAGCCCGAGCAGCCGCCGCACGATCATCGTCCGGTTCGCCCATGGGCAGCCCCGCGCGACGACCAGCCGGTAGCGATCGGGGGCCACCGGCCACCCGTCCCGCCCGTCAGCGGTAATCCGCCCGTTGATGTAGCGCGTATCCCGTTCGAACTTGCCGCCATCCGCCACACACCCGACGCTACCCCACGCTTGCCTCTTCAACTACGGCCCGCCACGTCCCGTAAGAACTGCGCGGACGCCAGCAGCGGCTCGCCTGGTAATCCTCGTCGTCGGGCTGGCATCCTGTCCCGGAGGGGGATCCCGACTTTGCGCGGGCGGGATGCGTCGCCTACGCTATGTCGGTTGTTAGGTAAGCCTAAGCTAACAGAGCGGGATAAATGTCCAGGTTGACCGTAATCAAGCCGCGACGCACCATATTGGTCGGCGTGCTGCTCGCCGCCGTCGCCCTCACCGGAACCGGCGCGCTGGCTGGCTGCGGGTCCTCCGGGGGCTCGGACGGGCCCTCGATCACCTTGTACAACGGCCAGCACGAGCAGACCACGAACGGGCTGGTGTCCGCGTTCGAGAAGCAGACCGGGATTACCGTTCATATTCAGAACGACGACGAGGACACGCTCGCGAACCTCATCGCGGTTCAGGGGGCACATTCTCCCGCGGACGTCATCTACACCGAGAACTCGCCGGCGCTCGAGTTCTTGCAGGGCAAGGGGCTGCTCGCGGCAACCGACCCCGCGACGCTCGCGCTGAGCCCGAGCCAGTACAACTCGCGGCAGGGCGACTGGGCCGGCGTCTCCGCCAGGGTCAGCGTGCTGGTCTACAACCCGTCGCTGATCGCGAAGAGCCAGCTGCCGACGAGCGTCCTCCAGCTGGCCGACCCGAAGTACCAGGGCAAGCTGGCGTTCGCGCCCAGCGAGACCGACTTCCAGCCGATCGTCACCTCGGTGCTGAAGACCTACGGCCAGTCGCGCACCGTCCAGTGGCTTGACGGCATCAAGCGGAACGCGTCCGGCCACATAGCCCCGGACAACGAGACGGTGGTCAACCAGATCAACCGCGGCGCGGTGGCGTTCGGCGTGATCAACCAGTACTACTGGTACCGGCTCCGGTACCAGAATGGCGCGTCCGCGATGCACTCCCAGCTCGCGTACTTCGCGCCCCGCGACCCGGGTTACGTGATCGACGTGTCCGGTGCGGCGGTCCTCAGGTCGAGCAAGCACCAGGCGGCGGCCCAGAAGTTCGTCGCGTTCCTGGTCAGCAAGCAGGGGGAGCACATCCTGGCCGATAGCAGCAACGCCGAGCAGAGCTTCGAGTACCCGCTCGGCTCCGGTGTGGTCACCTCGGCGCCGGAAACACCGTTCGCGCAGCTCCAGCCCAACCCGATCACGATCGCCGACCTAGGCGACGGATCCACCGCGATCGCCTTGCTCCGCCAAGCCGGGCTGCTGTGACCCGCCGTCCGGCCGCGTTGACGACGGTCAGCTGCCTGGTAGCGGCACTGCTCGCGCTGCCGCTGGTGTTCTTGCTGATCGAGGCCCGCGGGGCCGGACTGGGGACCGTCCAGCACCTGATCTTCCGGCCACTGACCCATGAGCTGCTGTGGAACACGATCCGGCTCACCCTCGTGGTCACCGCGCTGTGCGCGGTCATCGGCACCGCGGCGGCGTACTTCGTGGAGCGGACCGACCTGCCAGGACGGCGAGTCTGGGCGGTGCTGGTCGTGGTCCCGCTCGCCATACCGGACTTCGTGGTGAGCTTCGGCTGGAACTCACTGTGGAGCTGGGTGCAAGGATTCCGCGGCGCGGTCCTCGTGATGACACTGGCCGTGTACCCGCTGGTCTACCTGCCGGTCGCCGCCAGCCTGCGCGGCGCCGATCCCGGCCAGGAGGAGGTCGCGCGCAGCCTGGGCAGCGGGCGCTGCAAGACGTTCCTCCGGATCACCCTGGGCCAGGCCAAAGCGGCGATCGCGGGCGGCTGCGCGCTCGTCGCCCTGGTCATGCTGGCCGAGTACGGCGCCTTCGAGATCCTCGGCTACCGTACGTTCACCACCGAGATCTTCACCGAGTTCAACAGCTACAGTTTCGCGGCGTCGTGTGCGCTGTCCCTGATCCTGGTCCTGCTGAGCCTCGCGGTGCTGGCCGCCGAGGGGGCCGCGCGGTCGGGTGACGGACGGATCAGCAGGTCTGGGCCGATGACGCAGCGCCCGGCACCGCCGGGCAAGCTTGGCCGGGCACGCTGGCCGGTGCTGGCCGGATTCGCCGTGCTGGCCCTCGCCGCGCTCGGCGTTCCGGTCGGGTCGGCGGCGTACTGGATGACCACCAGCCAGTCGGGCCTGACCGGCGGGACCAACGTCTCGATGCTCAGCGCGGCCGGGCATACCGCGCTGTACGGCGGCTTCGCGGCGGCGGTCGCCACGATCCTGGCTTTCCCGGTCGCGCTGCTGGCGGTCCGCCATCCAGGGCGGATGCGGAACATGCTCGAACGGAGCACCTACGTGGTACTGGCCATGCCGGGCGTGGTCATCGCGTTCGCGCTGTACTTCTTCACCGAGCGGTACGCCGGCGGCTTCGGGGACGGGACCGCCCCGCTGCTCGTGCTCGCCTACGCGATCATGTTCTTCCCGCTCGCCCTGGTCGGCGTCAAGGCGTCGCTGGCGCGCGCCCCGGTCGGCCTGGAAGAGGTCGCCAGGTCGCTGGGCCAGCCCAGGCTGGCCGTGCTCGCCAGGGTGACCTTGCGCCTGACGGGCCCGGGCCTGGCCGCGTCGTTCTGCCTAGTCTTTCTTTCCGCCGTCACCGAGCTCACCGCCACGCTGCTGCTGATCCCGACCGACACCCAGACGCTCGCCACCCAGTTCTGGAAATACGAGCAGAACCTGTCCTACAGCCAGGCGGCGCCGTTCGCGCTGGTGATGATCGCGGTCGCGGCGCTGCCCAGTTACGTGCTCGGGCGGTTCTTCGACCGCGCGGCACATGCGCGAGGATGAGAGCATGAGGCAACTGGCGATCGCCGGCCTGCACAAGGCGTTCGGTTCCCACCCGGTGCTGACCGGCGTGGACCTGGAGGTCCCGGCAGGCTCGCTGACCGCCATCCTGGGGCCGTCCGGCAGCGGCAAGACGACGCTGCTCCGGCTGCTGGCCGGCTTCGAGCGGGCCGACGCCGGCACGATCACGATCGGCGCCACCGTCGTCGACGCCAAGGGCGCCTACATCCCGCCGGAGCGGCGGCGCATCGGGTACGTGCCGCAGGAAGGCAGCCTGTTCCCGCACCTGACCGTCGCGGCCAACGTCGGCTTCGGCCTGCCGGCTAGGGAGCGGCGCGGGGGCAAGCCGGAAGCCCTGCTCGAAACCGTCGGCCTGGCCGGCCTCGGCGCCCGCTACCCGCACCAGCTGTCCGGGGGCCAGCAGCAGCGGGTCGCGCTGGCCAGGGCGCTGGCCATCGAGCCGGCCGTCGTGCTGCTGGACGAGCCGTTCGCGTCCCTCGACGCGCACCTTCGGGCCAGCGTCCGCGCCGACGTGCAGGAGATCTTCCGCCGGTCAGGCACCACCGCGGTTCTGGTCACGCACGATCAGGACGAGGCGCTTTCGGTCGCGGACCGGGTGGCGGTGCTCCGCGACGGCGTGATCGCCCAGTGCGCGACCCCCGAAGAGCTGTACACGAATCCGGTCGACGCCGACCTGGCCACGTTCATCGGCGACGCGAACCTGCTCGACGGGATGCTGGCCGACGGCGCGGTGGACACCGTGCTCGGCCGGCTGACCGCCGATGCCGCACCATCCGGCCCCGCCGTCGTGCTGGTGCGTCCGGAGCAGATCGAGATCCGTGCGGACGGGAACGGGCCGCGCGGCACGATCGTGTCCTATGGCTATCACGGTCACGACGCGGTCGTCCGGGTTCAGCCCGACGGTGCCGACGACGGTCAGGCGATCCTGGTCCGGATCATCGGCGGCCACCGGCTCCCGGTCAGTTCCCAGGTGACCCTGCATGCTCGCGGCCCGGTTCTGGTCTGGCCGAAGACCTAATGTTTTGCCTTCGGCCGCGAGCAATGCCAGGCTTGCACCATGACGGGACGACTCACTGCCCTCGTCACAGCGGGGGCGCTGGCCATGACCGTGCTCATACCGGCCAGCTCCGCGCTGGCCGGGCAGACGCAGCGAGCTAAGCCGCGGGTCACACCCAGCGGTGTGCGCGCCCCCGAAGCGGCGATCGCGGACGTGCGCAACGGCAAGCTCTTGTGGAGCCGTGAGCTGAACACCGAGCGGCCCATCGCCAGCATCACGAAGGTGATGACGGCGCTGGTCGTGCTCAGGTCCGGCGGGCTGAACCGGGTCCTCACCGTGCCGAGGGCGGTGGTCAGCTACGTCGACTCGTACGGCGCCAGCAGCGCCGGGCTGCGCCCGGGGGACCGGCTCACCGTCGACCAGTTGCTCAGCGCGATGCTGCTGCCCTCCGGGGCGGACGCCGCCTACGAGCTTGCCCAGGCCTACGGACCGGGCATCGGCACCTTCGTCGCGAAGATGAACGCGACCGCGCGAGCCCTCGGCATGTGGCACACGAACTTCAGCAACTTCGACGGGCTGCCGTACCCGCGCCACACCTCGGACTACTCGACCGCGGCGGATCTGCTCAAGCTCGGCCGCGCCGCCATGGGCTGGTCCGCGTTCCGCACCGTTGTCGCCGAACGCAGCTACCATCTGAGCGCCGATCGCTGGCACAAGTCCTACACCTGGTACAACACCGACCCGCTGCTGGGCCACTACCCGGGCGCGATCGGCATCAAGACCGGCTGGACCCCGTTCTCCGGCCACTGCCTGCTGTTCGAGGTAACCCTCGGCCACATCACGCTCCTCGGCGTCAACCTGGACAGCCCCGGCAGCGGCTCCACCGTCGACGGCAAAGACGCGGCCCGCATGCTCAACTGGGCCTTCGCCCAGCCCGGCCTCTAGGTTGACGCCGGGAGCGTGGCGGGAAAGGTGGGGTATTCGTCATTGCTGACATGAGCCTGCCGGGGGCAGGATGGCTGCGTGCGCAGTGTCCTGATCGTTCTGTTCGACGACGTGCAGTGCCTTGACGTCACCGGGCCGCTGGAGGTGTTCGCGCACGCCGGGTACCGGATCACGACCGCGAGCCTGGGCGGCCGCATGGTGCGGACCAGCAGCGGGCTCCGGATCACACCGGACGAGGACCTCGCCCGGGCACGAGAGCACGACCTGCTGCTCGTGCCGGGCGGCCCGGGGTCACGCAGGGACAATCCGGAGCTGACGACGTGGCTGCGCGAGCACGCCGCGCGGACGCGGCAGCTTGCCTCGGTGTGCACGGGGGCGTACCTGCTGGCAGCGGCCGGGCTGCTGACCGGGCGCCGGATCACCACGCACTGGGCGCACTGCGCCAAGCTGGCCGAACGGTACCCGGACATCGACGTCGACCCGGATCCGATCTTCGTCAGGGACGGCAACATCGTCACCTCGGCCGGCGTGACGGCGGGCATCGACCTGGCGCTCACGCTGGTCGAGGACGACCTGGGCCGCGGCACGGCGCTGGGCATCGCCAGGGAGCTGGTGGTGTTCCTGCGACGTCCGGGTAACCAGGCGCAGTTCAGCGCGCAGCTCGCGGCGCAGGTGGCCAGCCGTGAGCCGCTGCGAGACGTGCAGCGGTGGATCGCGGAAAACCCGGCCGCCGACCTGTCGGTCGAGACGCTCGCTGTCCGGGCCAGCCTGTCGCCGCGCCAGTTCGCCCGCGCGTTCGCCGCCGAAGTCGGCGTGCCGCCGGGCCGGTACGTCGACCGCGTCCGCCTCGAGTCGGCCCGGCGCCGGCTGGAGGACACCGCCGACGGCGTCGAGGAGACCGCCCGCGCCTGCGGATACGGGACCCCGGAGGCCATGCGGCGGGCATTCGTCAAGGCGCTCGGCGCCAGTCCGGCCGAGTACCGCCGCCGATTCGCCAGGTCATAGAACCCCAGCAGAGGAAACCCATGCAGATCGCCATCGCGCTCTTTGACCGGTTCACCATGCTCGACGCGATCGGGCCCTACCAGGTGCTCGCGCGCCTGCCTGGCGCCGAGGTGACCTTCGTCGCCGACCAGCCAGGCCCGATCGCCGACAATTCGGGCAATCATCGGGTAGAGGCCGGCGCCGCGTTCGCCGATCTGCCGCGGCCCGACATCATCGTCGTGCCCGGCGGGCCAGGCGAGGCGAGCCATCGCGACGAGGGGCCGCTGCGCGACTGGCTGCTCGCCGCCGATCCCACCAGCGAGTGGACCACCTCGGTGTGCACCGGTTCACTGATTCTGGCGGGCGCCGGGCTGCTCACCGGACGCCGGGCGACCTCGCACTGGCTGGCCATGGACGTGCTGCGCGACCTCGGCGCCGAACCGGTGAACGACCGGGTGGTGTTCGACGGTAAATATGTCACCGCGGCCGGCGTGTCCGCGGGCATCGACATGGCACTGACCCTGGCCGGCCGGATCGCCGGCGATCAGGTGGCCCAGACCATCCAGCTCGGCATCGAGTACGACCCGCAGCCGCCGTACGACGCCGGCTCGCCAGCCAAGGCGCCCGACGAGGTCGTCACCTACCTACGCGACCGCAGTCGGCTCGTCCGGCCATTCGCGGATCAATAGTGACGCGGCTTCCGCAATTTGACACGGTCTAGTGGGCTCAACTGCGCAATTGACACGGTGGGAGGAGGGTGCGGGCGGGGAGGAGGGTGCGGGCCGGGCGGGCGAGGGGCGGTGCGGGGGAGCGCGGGCGGCGGTTAGGGCTCGGCGTGGACGCCGCTGGCGGTTGCGTAGTCGTAGTGGTAGATCTCGCGGCCGTTCTGGAAGCAGGCTTCGGCCCGGCTCATGACGTCCAGCGGGTCACCGGACCAGATCACCACGTCGGCGTCCTTGCCGGCCGCAAGTGAGCCGAGCCGGTTCGCGCAGCCGATGACCCGCGCCGGGTTGATGGTCAGCGCGCGCAGCGCGACGTCGCGGTCGAGGCCCTCCTTGACCGCCAGCGTGGCCTGGTGGACCAGGAAGTGGATGGGCACCACGGGATGGTCCGTCGTCAGCGAGATCTCGACGCCGGCCGCGGCCAGCTTGCCCGGGTTGGCGATCGAGCGGTTCCGCAGCTCGACCTTGGACCTGCTGGTGAACAGCGGTCCGATGACGACCGGGATCCCGGCGGCGGCGATCCGGTCCGCGATCATGTGCGCCTCGGTGCCATGATCGATGACCAGCCGGTACCCGAACTCCGAAGCGATCCGCATCGCGGTGGCTATGTCATCGGCCCGGTGACAGTGCTGGCGCCACGGGATCTCGCCGTGCAGGACTCGCAGCAACGCTTCCAGCTTGAGGTCCCGGTCAACCACCGGTCGTTCGGAGGTAAGGTTCTGAAGTCTTTTCTCGTAGTTGAGGGCGTCCACGAACGCCTTGCGGATCACGGCGGCGGTGCCCAGCCGGGTCGACGGGGTCTCCTTGCGCTCGCCGTAGACGCGCTTGGGGTTCTCGCCGAGCGCGGACTTGATGCCAGCCGGCTCGCGGAGCAGCATCTCGTCGACCGTACGGCCCCAGCACTTGAGCGCGACGGTCTGCCCGCCGATCGGGTTGCCGGAGCCCGGGTTGACGTTGACGTTCAGCACGCCGCCGCTGATCGCGTCGCGAAAGCCCAGATCGGCGGGGTTGATCGCGTCCAGCGCGCGGACATGGGCGGTGACCGGTGAGGTCATCTCGTTGGTGTCGTTGCCGGCCCAGCCTTCGGCCTCTTCATGCACGCCGACGTGCGCGTGGGCGTCGATGAAGCCCGGGAGGACCCATTTCCCCCGAGCGTCCACGACCGCGTAACCATCCGGCACCGCGAAGCCCGGGCCTTCGACGGCGGCGATCGTGTCGCCTCGCAACAACACCGTGCCGCCGTCCAGGGGCGCGGCCTCGATCGGGACTACATAGCCGCCTGTGATCGCGATGCCGGTTTCCGTCACGCTATGTGCTCCTAGTTGGTTGGGAAGAACTCCAGCAGGTACGGGGTGATTACCTCGGGAGGGGCGTTGTGATCATAACCGTCGATCATCTCGAGCCGGGCGTTCGGGATGACCGCCGCCTGTTCGGTGACCGTGCGGTGAAACCACTCGTGGCTGTCCGAGCCGCTGAGCAGCAGCGCCGAGACGTCGATCGCGGCCAGCTCCGCTTTCGGGATGGGACCGGCGGTCACGGCCAGGTCGTAGGGCAGCGTGTGACTGAGCACGGCCAGGCCCTTCAGCCACGGGCCGTGCCGTACGAGAGCGACCACGTCGTCCGGCGCGCGCAAGATGTCCGTCAGCCAGAACATGACCGCGTCGTCGCGACGATCCTGCCTGATCAGGTCCCGGATGTGCGCCGCCGCCTCGGTCGTCGCCGACGGATTCCCGAACGAGGCCTCGTACGCGACGACGGCGCGCATCGGCACGCCTGCCGCCGCGGCGCGCAGCGCGATCGCCGCACCCGACGAATGGCCGAACACGAACGGCCGCTCGCCCGTGGCGGCGATGACCGCCGCGAGGTCCTCGTATTCCCGCTTGGGCGCATACGGCGGGGTGTCCCCGCTGTCCCCGCGGCCGCGACGGTCGTAGGTGTAGACGGTGAACGCCGCGGTCAGCTTCGGTGGCGGCGCGAACGATTGCCGGTTGCCGAGCGCGCCCACGCAAACGACGAGCGCCGGGCCGTCGCCGGTCCGGTCGTAGGCGATGACTGTTCCGTCGGCGGATTCAGTGGTGTACATCGCTGATCTCGGCGACTTCGTCCGGGGTCAGCTCCATACTCGCGGCCGCGATGTTGGCCGCGGCGTGCTCCGGTGAACCCGTGCCGGGGATCGGCAGCATCCGCTGCGAGCTCGCCAGCAGCCGGAGCCTGGTCAGCGAGCCTTCGCAGGCAGACCGAAGGTGCGACGGCCGGCCGTCGGTCTCCCAGAGGTTCGGGCCGGGGCGAGTGTGTCCGCCCTTGGTGGCGATCACCAGATCGTCCGGGTACGGGTACAGCGCCTGGGCGATCAGCGTCTCGCTGACCTCCGGGCCGTAGGAGTCGGCGGTGTCTATGAAGTTCACGCCCAGCTCGACCACGGTCCGGAGCGTGGCGATGGCCCGGTCGTGGTTCGGCGGCTCGCCCCAGATGCCCTGGCCGGTGATCCGCATCGCGCCGAAGCCAAGCCGGTTCACGGTCAGGTCGCCACCTATTCCGATGGTTCCCGCTTGTTGAGCTTTCATATACCTACCCTCTCATGGCGGCAACCGCTTTCCGCCCGAGGCTCTTACACGCTGATCTTGGCGCGGGCGAAGGCGGCTTTGACGGCGGCGGACAGGCTGGCGATGTCGTACGCGCCGTAGTGCCGGATCCCGTTGATGAAGAACGTCGGCGTCCCGGACACGCCCGACAGGTCCGCCGAGTCCACGTCCGACTCGACCCGGTCCGCGCCGGTATGCGAGCGAAGGTCCGCGGTGAACTTCTCCACGTCCAGCCCGAGCGAGCGCGCATAGCCGATCAGATCCCGCGGGCCGAGCGCGTCCTGGTGCTCGAACAGGACGTCGTGCATCTCCCAGAACTTCCCTTGCAGCCCGGCGGCCTCGGCGGCCTCGGCAGCGAGCTGCGCCCGCGGGTGGACGTCCCGCAGCGGCAGATGCCGCCACACGTACCGCACGTCGCCGTACTCTCGCAGCAGCTCACGCACCACCGGCTCGGCCTGCCCGCAGTACGGGCACTCGAAGTCGCCGTACTCCACCACGGTCACCAGCGATTCGGCCCGGCCGCGGACGTGGTCAGCCGACAGGTCGACCGGCACCATCAGGTCGGTGATCACCGACGAGGTGCCGAGCAGCGCCCGCAGTTTCCTCCGGTGCGGCAGCGACCGGATCACCCGGAACACCAGCCAGGTCAGCCCGGTCGCGCACAGCGCCGCGGACAGGATGCCGAGCTTCGCCTCCGCCAGCGTCTCGCCGCTCAGCGCCAGCGACGCGATCAGCAGCGACACCGTGAACCCGATGCCGGCCACCGCGCCGACCCCGCCTACCGCGCCCCAGCCGACCGGCGGCGTGAGCCGTCCCCGCGTCACGCGGGTGACCAGCCACGCGGCGCCGCACGTGCCGAGCGGCTTCCCGGCCAGGTACCCGATGATGATGCCGAGTGTCACCGGCGAGGTGTAGGCCCGCGCCAGGAACCCGCCGTTGAGCACGATCCCGGCGTTGGCCAGCGCGAACAGCGGCACGATCAGGTAGCTGGTCCACGGGTGGTAGATCTGTTCCAGCCTGTCGTTCGGCGAAATCGCGACCCGGACGACGTCGCGGGCGGCCTGCGCGAGCTCGGCCGTCGGCTGCTCCCGGAACAGGCGGAAGGCATCGGATGCCTCCTCCAGCGACGCGCGCGACGCCGGGTAGGCGTACGACAGCAAGCCCAGCACGAGCCCGGCGACGACCGGGTCCACGCCCGACTTGAAGAACGCCACCCACGCCGCCACGCCGAGCAGCAGATAGAGGATCCCGGACCTGATGCCCCGCCAGCGGATCAGCAGCACCAGGCCGAGAAAACAGATGCCCACCAGCAGCGCGACGACCTGGATCGTCCCGCTGTACGCGATCGCGATGACCGCTATTCCGGCCAGGTCGTCCACCACCGAGAACGTCAGCAGGTACGTGCGCACCCGGTCCGGCAGCCCGCGTCCGACCAGGGCGAGCGCTCCGAGCGCGAACGCGGTGTCGGTCGACATCGCCATGCCCCAGCCGTGCGCGGTCGGCCGCCCCGCGTTCACCCCCAGGTAGACGCAGACCGGCACCAGCATGCCGCCGATGCCCGCCACCACGGGCAGCGTCAGCCGTGACCGGACCCGCAGCTCGCCCATGTCGAACTCGCGCCGCGCCTCCAAGCCGACCACGAGGAAGAAGAAGGCCATCAGCCCCGAGTTCACGAACTCGTGCAGGGTCAGCGCAATGCCGTACCTGCCTTCGGCGGCCACCAGCGCAGTGCCCCAGAACGACGCGTATCCGGACGAGCTGACGTTCGCCCAGATCAGCGCCGCCACGGTGGCGGCGGCCAGCACCAAGGCGCTGCCGGTCTCTGTGCGCAGGAATTCCCGCAGCGGCGTCTCCCCGCGCTTGAGCCACTGCGTCCGTCCGGCGTCGGTCTCCGAGGCCACAGCAGATCATAACGACCTGGGTGGGACGAACCGGGACCCGGATGCGCCCCGCATGGATGTCGTGGCAAAGATCTTGATAACACTGAGACAACGGTGGCTTCCCTGGCGCTACCGGTCTGGCACGATATCCGTGGTCACGGGGCACTTGACGCGTTGGGAGTGGTTGTCACTATGCGTACCCGCGGCGGGATCGCCGCCCAGGCGCAGGGCGCCAGGCGACTCCTGCTCGCAGCGCTGGTCACCGCCGTGGCGGTGGCAGTCGTGCCCGGCGCCGTCGCGGTGGCGGCGCCTTCG